>OLRR01000247.1_pt1 | contig 46038 bp, 51 predicted proteins | sample 1671941 | NCBI WGS metagenome assembly OLRR01 (sample SAMEA3136628, study PRJEB25190) | human gut metagenome
ATTCATAAATTTAATGGAGAGGAATATGGAGAGGAATATTTTGATTATGGATTTGATAATGAAATAATATTAAATTATGAAGAATTATGCTTATTTCTTAAATTATATAATATTGATTATAATAAATTTCCTTTAAGTAAAGAACAAGAAAAAGATTTGTTTATAAATTCACCTGAAATTAATGAATTATTAATCAATGTTGAAAAATATGAATATAGTAATTTTATAGTAAGTTGGTCATAAAAGGTTAATATAAATATGGATATAGAAGATGTTATAGAAGAAAAATACACAAACTGGTTAAATTGTGAAACAGATGAATTAGATTTAACTATTGAAGAAGCTAAACATATATTAGTAAATGACCATAAACAACGTTATGTAGATGAATTACTTGAAGAAAGTTGGAAAATAGTTTTATCAGAACTAGAAAAGAAAGATGAATACATAAAAATGCTAACAGATGAAAGAGATACTTTAATACAAGAACGTGATTATTACAAGGCAAGATACAATGAATTTAATGAGGCATTTATAAAAATGAAAAGTTAGGGAGGACAAAAGATAATGGAAGTATTAGAAACTTTTAGAGGAATGAAAAAAGTAAAAGAATATCCTAATCATGTACTATATGAAGATGAATACGGAAGAAGAGAATGTTTTCAATATTGGGATTTAGGATTTACAACTAAACAAATAAGAGATAGAAAAATAAATGCAGGGTTGCATTTATAAACGAAGGAGGAACTATGGATAAAGAATTATTAGGTCAAATAAATTCTACTAGAAAAGAAATAGAAGAATTAAGAGAAAAAATAGACAAGATTAATAATAAACCTGCGAAAATAGTAATAGATAGCGTAAAAGGGAGCAGTGCTAGTTATCCATACATATCACACAATTGTGTAATTGAAGGATTAGACAATAAAAAGATAATTGCAAATAAAAAGAGTAGAAATAAATATAAAAAACAAATAAAGAATAAAGAGTTTAAGCTAATGAAATTAATAACTAATCTAGAATACGAACTAAACAATGTAGAAGACAGTGAAATAAGAAGAATAATAAGACATAAATATGAAGATAATTTGAATTGGGTACAAGTAATGTTTAGAATGAATTATAACAATCCAGAAGCAGCAAGAATGAAATTAAATAGATTTTTAGAGAAAAAATAAAGTTTGTTCGTTTTGTTCGTTTTAAAAATGATAAAATTGTATCAAGTAAAAGAGTAGCTGTTTGAAAAGACATGCCCAAAGCTACAAATAAGGACTAGAAGTATCTAGTTCTTTTTTTATTGCAATTAACGATACTAGATAAGTTAATATAAAGTTCTATTGATAGAACCTCCTTTCTAAATAAATATATTATATAAGTTTTGAGGCAATTCTAGTTAAGCTTAAAAAAAGCATTGACAAAGTGAACATAAAGTGGTAAAATATTAACGCAGTCTGGAAACAGACGAGTAATTTAATAGGAGTGTTGATGTATGGCGTGGAACGACAATAGCAGCACATTAGCATCTGATCACAGCACATCTGGCGGAACAAAGCGTAGCGATTCTGATGGTTACTCTTGGAGCAACTACTCAGGCTCAAAAGAAAGCCACGATGTCGAGGCCAACCAGATGAACTCAAAAGACTACGAAGGAAAGTATGGTGAACATACTTTTTACAGTCCTAAGAGCGGAAAACAGGGTGTTGCAGGATCCAACGCAAGTCGCAAAGGCAAATAACCTATACAAAAGGAGCAGTCAAATGGCTGCTCTTTTTGTATGGAAAAAACTTTTACAGAGCTATCTTGTAATTTCACTTTATAGGGTGGCTCTATTTTTCTGAATAAAATAGTATGTAGTGATATGTTAAAGTTATATAAGACCATACAAAGGCAGGAAGTATGTATGGCGTTAACTTATTTCCTGCATATATCACTACATAGTGTTTTATTAAAAAACAAAAGAGGTGGCTATTATGATAAATAGTTTTTAAAAATATATGTGTAGCACATGCAAATCAGAACATTGCGATAAAGGAATAGCACTAGTAAAACTAAACAATATGATAATAGCAAAATGTACGGACTATGAAAAAGACGAAAATAAAGTAAAAGGGTATGAAAAGCCAGGAACAAGAACAGCAAAACAAAAGAAAGCACTAATGGGCTTTACACAAGAATATTAATATGAATATTGATAAATGTATGAGAAAGTTCTGTCATGGATGCAGAAATTATGAAAAATGCTTTCCTAGTAAGAAGAAAAAAAGGACTAATAAAGTAGGTGAGGTGAGTGGCAAAGTATGACTGGAAGCAGTTAGAAAAAGAGTATATATTAAGTGATTTTAAATCAGTAAGTAGCTTTCTAAAAGATAAAGGGATAAAACAAAACGGAAGTACCAAAAGCAGGACAAAAGGGTGGAAAAGTAAAAAAGTACTAAAAGAGGACAAAAAGAGTACTAAAATTGTAGAAAAAGTTATAGAGAAAGAAAGTGAAAAAGAAGCTCAAAAAATAGTAGATATAAAAGCAATTGCAACAGATTTAGCTCTTAATATAATCAAAGCTAACTCACAACTAGAAAAGTACTTAATAAAGACCAAAAAAAAGACCAAAAAAGTAGAATATGATATTTGGGCCAAAAAGCCTTCCAAAGAGGAAATAAAAGAGGAAGAAGATATAGAAATTGGAGAAGGAATAGTAGATAAACAAGGACTAAAACAACTAGCTTCTGCATTAAAGGACCTAAATGACATATTAAACAATAATAATGAAGATGGAAAGGAAAATAATAATTTTGAAATAAATGTGAAGGTTGTAAAGTAATATGGACATAGAACTTACAGAATTACAATGGAGATTTTATAATGCTAAAGAAGATGAAGTATTGTTTGGTGGAGCAGCAGGAGGAGGAAAAACACATGGGCAAATATTAGATGCTTTTTTATATGCTTGTGATTATCCAGGCATTAAACAACTAGTACTAAGAAGAACATTTGGCGAATTAGAAAAGTCGTTTATAAGAGGTACATTAGCAACATATCCTAAAGAAGTAGCTAAGTATAATGACAGTAAAAAGAAATGGACTTTTAAAAACGGAAGCATTGTAGAGTTTGGATATTGTGATAATGAAAAAGATGTATACAAGTATCAATCAGCAGAATATGACATTATAAGATTTGATGAAGCTACACACTTTACAGAGTTTATGTACATATATTTAAAAAGTAGAAACAGAGGCGTAAATAATTTCCCAAAACAAATTAAAAGCACTACAAACCCTGGAGGAGTAGGACATACATTTTTTAAAGAAAGATTTATAGATAATGGAACAAAAGAATATCAAGATGAAGAAGGAACTAGATTATTTATACCAGCAAAACTAAAAGATAATAAATTCTTAATGGAATCAGACCCTAATTATAGAAAAAGACTTCTTTCTCTTCCAGAAAAAGAAAGACAAGCCTTGTTAGATGGAGATTGGGATATTTATGATGGAATGTTCTTTAGAGAATTTAAACGTAACATTCATGTTATAGAAGAACCTTTTGAAATACCAAATAATTGGACCATATATATATCTTTGGATTATGGATTAGATATGTTTGCACCATTATTTGTAGCTATAGATACAGAATATAATGCATACGCAATAGATGAAATACATGAAAGTAATTTACTAATAAGTGAAGCTGCAAAGAAACTAAGACATCATGATCTATTTAAAAGAGCTAAAAGGATATTTGCACCACCTGATTTATGGAATAGAAGACAAGATACAGGTAAAAGTGCATACGATATCTTTGCAGAAAATGGAGTAAGATTGACAAAATGTAGTTCTGATAGAGTAAATGGTTGGCTAGCAGTAAAAGAGTGGATTAAGCCAATAGAAATAAAAGACGAACAGACAGGAGAAACAATAAAGACAGCAAAATTAAGAATATTTAGCAAGTGTAAGAATCTTATAAGATGTTTACCACAGTTACAACATGATGATAAAAATCCAAACGACGTTGCAACAGAGCCACACGAATTAACACATATAACAGACGCGTTGAGATACTTCTGTGTATCGAAGACATTACCAGGACAAAAGAAACAAAGTAAACAAATAAGACGATATGACAAATCAAGAGATTTTGGAGAAACAATAAAACCAATATAGATATAGGAGAGAAATATGAAAGTAAGTGAAATAGTATTAATTATTTTAGGCATTCAAGTGTCTAATTTTTTTATGTTTTTGTTTGGATTATTATTAACAAACACAAGAAGAATAAAATTAAATCCTGTAGAAGCATATAAAGAAAATAAAAAAAGAAAAGAACATAGTAAAGATGAAGAACTAAGAACTCTACAAGCAAAAGAGTCGTTTTCAAACTTAGATAGATATGACGGAACATCAAATGGACAAAAGAAGATTACAAAATATTTATAGGAGGAAAGCATGGATAGAGAAGAATTGCAACAAACTGATATATGGACACTGTTTCAACAAGGGCAAGATTACGCAAGAATGATAGACATATTCAATAAAACAGATTTAAATTTTAGAATGTTTAATGGTGATCAAAACGAAGGATTAATAGTAGAAGGAATAGAGAAACTAGAATTAAACTATATAAAACCAATCGTGCGTTATAAAGTAGGTGTAGTTATATCAAATAATTGGGCTATAAACTATTCTAGTGAAAACTTTGAAAACAATGAATTTAAAGCAACTTCTGAGAATGTTTGTAAATTATTAAACAAGAAAGCAGCAAAAATATGGGAAAGAGAAAACATAGATAAAAGAATACAAAAGATATGTAAAAATGCTGCAATTAATGGTGAATGTGTAGTATATGTTGAATATGATAAGAAAAAAGCTACTCCTAAAATAAAAATACTATCAAAAGTGGATGTGTATTATGGCAATGAAAACAATGATGAAATAGAAGAACAACCATACATATTAATAAAACAAAGGGTATCAGTAATAGAAGCAAGAGATATAGCAAAGGAATATGGAGTAAGTGAAGACAAGATTCAATGTATAATGGGAGATAATCAGAATCAAGAAGAAAGTGGAGAAGAAGCTAAGCTTGAAAAAGATGAAATGGTTACAATAGTAACAAAATTATATAAAAAAGATGGAAAAGTACACTTTGCAAAAGCAACAAGATATTGTGATATTAAAAAAGATACAGACACTGGTTTAACATATTACCCCGTAATACATTTGATTTGGGAAGAAAAAGAAGGAAGTGCAAGAGGACAAGGAGAAGTAGAGCCACTAATTGCTAATCAATTAGAAGTAAATAAAACTCTAATGAGAAGAGCTTTAGTAACAAAACTAACAGCGTATGCTACAAAAGTTGTAAATGTAGATCAAATAGAAAATCCAGAAGAAGTAAATACTGTTGGAGCTGTAATACGAGTAAATGGAGACAGTAACGTTCAAGATGTAAATAAGGTATTTACTAATATAACTCCAGCACAAATGAGCCCAGATGTAAAACTATTGATGAACGATTTAATAAATGTTTCAAGAGAATTAGCAAATGCTTCTGATGTTGCAAGTGGAAGTTTAACGAATAGCACATTGCAAAATGCTAGTGGACGAGCAATATTAGCAGTACAGCAAGCAGCACAGCAACCTCTAAAAGAACAAGTAGAATCCGTAAAATATTTTATAGAATGCTTTGCAAGAATATTATTAGACCACATAAAAACATATAACAGTGATGGATTATTAATGGAGGAAGAAGTAGTAGGACAAAATGGAGAGACAGAAACTCAATTAATACCAGTACAAGGAAGTATATTAGAAAAGCTACAAGCCGATGTTAAAGTAGATGTAACACCAAAGGGAAGCTTTGATAAATTTGCACAAGAACAAAGTTTAGAAAACCTGCTAAAAGCAGGTTATTTTAGTGTTCAAAGATTACCAGAATTAAAAATGTACTTAGAAACATTAGATGATGATAGTGTAATGCCAAAACAAAGAATATTAAAAGTAATTAAGAAAATGAAAGAAGAACAACAAAAGATAGCACAAATAAATGCAGAAGCAGAATTAATGAAACAAAGAGCAATACAATTTATAAACAATGATCCAGATGCACAAGCACAACAATTAAGTGAAGCAAGTATGCAACAAAGTGTGTAGGAGGTGAAGACAATGAATGATAGAGCAAAATTTGTAGAAGTAAGTAAAGAACAGCAAGATAGAATAGACCTAATTAGAAGTTCATTTTCTAATATGTATGATGTGATAGACCATAATTGCAAACCTAGTAGAGAAACATCACTCGTACTAACAAAATTAGAAGAAGCTCAATTTTGGGCAATAAAAGGAATAACAAGGGAGGTTAAATAGTATGGATTTTGGAGACGCAATAAAAGCAATGAAAAAACGGAAGCAAAGTACAAAGAGAGGGTTGGAATGGCAAAAACCAATACATAGAACTAGCAATGTGTATTAGTTACAAAAATGCTATTGGGAAGGTGATAAATACAGAACATGAAGCAATAGGAAATTGTGCAATAGCATTTGTAGGAACATCAGGAGTTCAATTAGGTTGGTTGGCAAGTCAAGCTGATATGCTTGCAGAAGACTGGAAAATAGTTGATTAAAATAGTTTTCAACAGCTACTAACTATTCTTATAGTTAAAGGGTTGTGAAATAAATGTGTAGCAGTTAAGTGAAAAGCTTAGCTGCTATTTTATATAGTCCAAGCATTTAAGACTTAAAACTGTATGGGTAAGTGAAGTCAAACACTTGCAGAAAAAATAGGAGGAAAGAAATATGGAAAACGAAGAAATGATGAACGATGAAGACCTAGTAGTTGAAGAAACTACTGAAAACGTGGGAGAACAAGCCACAGAAGAAGTTGTTGAAGGAGAAGAACAAGCCACTGAATCTAACAATGAAGAAGAAAACGTTGTAGAGGAAGAAAAGAAGTATACAGAAGAAGAATTAAATGCAAGAGTAAATGAATTGCTAAAGAAAAAACTACACAGACAAGAAACAAAAGTTAGAAAAGAATACGAGAAAAAGTATTCACAGCTTGAAAATGTAATTAGTGCTGGATTGAACACTAACGATATGAATGAAGCTGCTAAACAATTAGAAGATTTTTATGAAGATCAAGGAGTAAAAATCCCTAAATATAACAGAAATCTATCAGATAGAGAAGAAGAAATATTAGCAAAAGCAGAAGCTGATGAAATTATAGCTGCAGGATATGAAGATATAGTTGAAGAAGTGGACAGGCTTGCCGATATAGGAATTAACAATATGTCTAGTAGAGAAAAGTTTATCTTTAGAAATCTTGCAGAGAAAAGAAAAGAACTTGAAAGTGAAAAAGAACTTTTAAGCGTTGGAGCAGATAAAAACATTTTAAAGGATGAAAAATATAAAGCTTTCATTACTGAAAATGGACTTGAAAATGTTCCAGCAAAAAAAGCTTATGAATTATACAGAAAGCTACAACCTAAACCACAGGTTGAACAAGTCGGAGACTTGACTAATAAAAATCCAAAGATAGATAAGGAATTTATTTCAGAAGCTGAATTTGACAAAATGTCTCCTGAACAAATAGAGAAAAATCTTAAGTTAATTAGAAAGTCAATGACAAAGTGGTAATAACTAAGAAAGGAAAGATAAAATATGGGAGCAAATTTTAAACCTATGTTTTGGTCAAAATATTGCCAAACAGAGTTAAAGAAAGATTTATTACTAGCAAACTGGTGTGACTACAAATATGACAAAGAAGCTAAGAAAGGAGCAAGGCTAAAAATAGTTGGTGTTGTAAGACCTAAAATCCAAACTTACATACCAGGGAAAGATTTAGATATCGAATCATTAGGAGATAATTCTCAATATTTAGATATAGATCAACTTAAAGCATTTGCATTTGAAGTAGATGATGTAGATAAAGCACAAAGTATTCCAGGATACTTAGAAACACAATTTGATGAAGCAAAAGAAGCATTAGCAGAAGACTACGACAAATTTGTTGGAACTCTTGCAAAAGGTGCTAATAAAGATATGATATCTGAATCTACAGACATATCTGCAGAAGCTGATCCATTTACTACAATAGATGCTGGATTAGTTAAACTATATAAAAACGGGGTAACAACTAAAACAGAATTAGCAGCAGATTTGAATCCTGAACATATTACTGCTTGTAGAAAGAAATTACAAACTTTATTTACAGACAACGTAGAATACGTTAAAAGAGGAGCAGTTGGAAAATATAATAATTGTTATTTAAGAATGTCAAACAACTTATATAACGATGGCACAAATGACTGGGAAATGATAAGAACTAAAAAAGCTATGGCAGTAGCAAATGCTATTGACAAAGTTGAACGTGCAAGAAAAGAAAAAGGATTTGCAGACATAGTAAAAGGATTACATGTTTACGGTGGTAAACTAGTAAGACCAAAAGAGCTTTATGTAATTAAAGCAAAATAGAAACAGCTCCCCAAAAGGGAGCTAAAATTTTTATAAGGAGGAAAATAATATGGCAGTTAAAAAAATAACACCACAAAAAATTGAATTTAATTCGATAAAAGCAGTATCATTTGAAGCAGCAACAGCAGTTGCAGATGGATGTAGCTTTAAAATACCAAGAGAATTTGCAGGAGGAGAGTATTTAACTATATTAGCTCAAAACTCTGGGGAAGCTGCATATGATGTTTCTGTAAAATGTCCTTCAAATGGAAGCTATGCAGCAGCTACAGAAAATTTAAAATTAGCAGATGTAGCAGCAGGAGGTATAGCAGCAATAAGAGTAGAAACTGCAAGATTTGCAAATAATGATGGAAGTATTGTATTAATACCAGAAAATGTAGCAGTAAAATTTGCAGTAATATATTAAAAAACAAGGCATGCTTTTATAGTATGCCTTTTATATCGTGTTAAAAGCAAAATGTTGGTGCAATTCCAACAAACGCGAAAGGAGAATATATATGATTAAAAAGTTAGAAAGTTTAGAAAAATATGTAATAACACCAAATGTTAGATTTTATGGTGGATATGTGTACAACGGAGAAGATATAGAATTATGTAATGACGAAGATGAAGAAGAAGGATACAAAGTACATATACAAGATAAAATAATAGATGGACATCTAATAAAACAAGTAGAACAAGAATATACAATGTCTAATGGCAAGAAAGTAAAACAAAAAGAATATCAAGATATCGAACTAGAAGAAAATCAACTACTTATATATGCAGAGGGACAAGGTTTTGTTATAAGTGAATATAAAATGCTAACAATAGATGAGGCAATAGAGAAATATAAATTGTTAAAATCTCCTGAAGAGGAGTAGGAGGAATATATGACACTAGGTGATATGAAAAGTGAAGTATTAAGGCTAATAGAAGAGATAAATGAAGAAAATAAAGAAGATTTAACAGATGATCCAGATTTCAAAAACAAGATAAATAATGTAATAGATTTCATACAACACGAGTTAGCAAGAATAAAAAAGATTCCTGCAATAGAAACAAGAGAAGTGAAAGAAGGAGATACAATAAATCTCAATGAATTAGAAAGCTTTTATCAACTTAAATGTGTGAAAGGAGTTAGATACACTTCTTTTGGAACAACACTCGACATACTAGATGATGGAACAATAAAAATATATTACTATAAATATCCTAAAAAGATAAATGAGAAGAGTGAAGACAATACTGAACTTGAATTAACAGATGATGCACTAGGAATTATGCCTTATGGAGTTGCAGCAGATTTATTAAAAAGCGATGTTTCTAATCAGTATGGACAAATATATGCCAATAGATATACTGAACTAAAACAAAGCTTAGATCCAAGATACAACACAGGAGGATTTTATATAGACGGAGGAACAAAAATTTAGGAGGACAATATGCCTGAAGTAAGTGGAGATTTAATAACAAGAAATTATTCTAATTTTAGAGGAGTAGATTTTAGTAATACAGAGGTAGCTTTGTACAGAAGCCCTGATGCAATAAATATGTGGAAAGATTATAAAAAAATGGGAACTAGTATAGAAACAAGACCAGATATAGTATTGTTTAAAGAATTAAAAAATACTGTATATGGTTTATTTTTTTATACTATAAATCAAGTAGATCACATGATAATACATTGTGGAGTATCTTTGTATGACTATAATATGAAAACAAAAGAACTAAAAATAATAAAAGAAAAAGGTATGAACATAAGAAAAAGCCAAAGTTTTATATATAGAAATATTTTATACATAAAAGATGGATTAAACTACTTACAATATGATGGAGAAACATGCAAGGAAGTAATAGGATACATACCAATAACAACAATAGGGAAAGCACCTAGTGGTGGAGGAACAACAAATCAAGAAGTAAACCTACTTACAGGAGTTAGAGAAAATAGTTTTTGTGCTGATGGAGAAAGTACAGAGTATGTGTTAGATGCAAGTGAATTAGATGCAGAATATCAAGAAAAAGTATTTATAAACGATGTAGAAAAGACAGAAGGATTTACAGTAGACAAAGTAAGTGGGAAAGTTAAGTTTACAACAGCACCAGAAAAACCATTAACAGATGGACAGGATAATGTTGTAATACGTTTTAGCAAAACTATACCAGGGAATAGAGATAAAATAAATAAATGTACAATATTAGAAGTATTTGACAATAGAGTGTTTTTTAGTGGAAATCAGGATTACCCTAACACAGTATTTCATACAATGCTAGACGAACCAAAATACTGTAGTGACTTAGATTATTATAATGAAGGAGCGGACATAAGCCCAGTAAGAGGCATGGTGGCAGGTAATAACGCGTTATGGGTAATAAAAGAACCGAGTCAGGCAAATACTGCTATATTTTATCATAATCCTACTATTGATAGTGAAGCAGGGAAGGTTTATCCAAGTGAACATTCAAGCATCTCTACAGGATGTATAGGAGCAGCAATAAATTTTAATGATGATATAGTTTATTTCTCTAATAGAGGAATGGAGGGAATAAGTGGAGATATAACAACAGAACAAGTTATAAGCCATAGAAGTTCTTTAGTAGATAGTAAATTATTACAAGAAGAAAATTATAAAGATATGATTTTAGTAGAATATGAAGGCTATTTACTAGTTATTATAAAAGATAAAATATATCTAGCAGACAGTAGAGCAATGTTTACTAATGAAAATCATAATGAATATGAGTGGTTTTATTGGAACATAGATATAGAGCCTACATGTGCAGTAGTATATAATGGAGAACTTTGGCTAGGAAGTAAACAAGGAATATTTAAAATAGGTAAAGCTTCTGAAAACAATAAAGAAATATCAATGGAAAAAGATGAAGAAGAAAGATATTTTATAGATGGAGTAACTAAACAAGAAACAGGAGCAGAAAGTTATAAAACAGTAACAGGAAAAGAAATACTAATAGAAGATGGAGAAAACAATAAAGGATTAGAAATAAAAGTAAAAGGCTCAACAACTCAAGTTACAAGAAGTGGAAAGAATTTATATAATAAAAGAAATGTATCAGGTACATTATATAAGGAAGTACCAATTAATGAACTACCTGCAGGGACATATACATTGTCAGCAGTTGTGACAAGTAGTGATACAGATAGAACTCAATGTTTAGTTTTGGATGCAACAAATAATAAAAATTTAGGATACTTAAGCAGAAATGTAAGAAGCAGTTTGACTTTTACGTTGGAAAAACCTACTAAAAAGTTAAACTTTTATGCAAGTTCAACTTATAACTTAAGTGAAGGTGATACATTTAAATTTGCAGACATCCAAATAGAACAAGGCACAACAGCAACAGAATACGAACAATACGGAGCAAGTCCAAGCTCAGACTACCGAAGTCCAATAGAAAATGTAGAAGGAAAGAATAAATTTAATAAAAGCAATATGACAGAAGCAACTTGGGATAATAGTAAAACAAATACTGTTACTTTACTGGAAGATGGAAGAATACAATCAACAGCAAATTATGCACAATGGGCTGCAAAATGTATAGATATTCCTAATTTGAAAGCAAACACAAATTATGTTGTAAGTGGAAAAATAGTCTCTTCAACAGCAGGTAAGGCAATGATAACTGTTAAAGGCTATAAAAATAATACTTTGTCAAATATAATCTATCGTCAATACGCTGTAGGAACTAAATTTGAACTTTCATTTAATTCAAGTGATTACGAAAAGATTGGAATAAGTTTAAGTGGAAATAATAGCACATTAGAAACAATATATACAACAATATTTGATGAAATTCAGTTAGAAGAAGGCACAATAGCAACCTCATACGTACCTTATAATTCTCTAGAGATAAAAGATATAGGGGAGAATTTGTTTGATAAGAAAACCAACACTATTCTTACTTGGCTTACAGCAGCAGAAATAACAGAAGAAGGCAGTGTATGTTCAAAGAATTTTATACCAACAACAAAGAATAAAATATATGCAACGAATTTTGCTGCGTGTGTGTTTTATTACGATAAAAAACTAAATTACTTAGGTAATTCTATGGATTTAAGAACAGATAGTGGAAATTCATATACTACATGGATAAATCCTGACAATAACAGTATTGCATTTATGAAAGTGGAATATAGAAAAGCATTTAACAATAATCTAGATATGACAACTCAAGAAATAATGTTTACCGAATCAGGAATTGTTAAACCGTACAAACTATATCAAGAACAAAAAGTAGATTTTCCATTAAGTGAAGGACAAAAATTATACGAAGGCTCTTATCTAGCAAGCGATGGAATACATCATAAGAGAAAACAATATACATTCACAGGAAATGAAACTGTTAATATAACTACTTACGGAAACAATAAACGTTTTACTGTTGTACCAGCGTCATATAATCCAAGTTACAAAGGACAAGACACGGTGGGATTGTGTAATTATCTAAAAAGAGATTATATGGGTACAGTAGGAAATGTTACTCTTGCGCAAGAACCATGTTTCTTTATACATTCTTCTGGAATACTTATAACAATGACACCAGATACAAACATAGTAAATGAAACACAATTAAAAACATTGTTAGCAACTCAATATGCAAATGGTACACCTGTAATCGTAGAATACGAACTATCAGAAGAAGAAATAGTACCTTACACCGAAGTACAACAAGAAGCTGGGGATAAGATAGAAAGTATGAAATTATATGACGGAGTAAACCATATAGAAAGCACATCAGAAATAGACATCAAATATAACTACATATATAAAAAGCCTAGTATAAAGAATAAGAGCAATATAGAAAATAAAATTTCATCAGGAGAGTATCAAACAATTATAAACAATAAAAGATATTTTGTATTCTTAGAAGAAGAGCTTAAATCAGTTAGAAACGATATCACAGATAGATTATATATAGATACTAATAAAAATATAGCAAAAGTAATGAAAAGAGTAGATAAATTAGTTTTAAATGGTACAGAAGAATGGAATATAAATGCAACACACTCTAACGTATTTTACACTGCTAAACCGAAAAACATGGCTGATAACGAAACAAATATATTCTGTACAATAACAGATGAATTTTCAAAAGATTTGTCAGGAGAAACTTATGGAATTTTAATAGATACAAATATTAATATAAAAATTCCAAAAGTAAAAACAGTTGCAGATTTAAAAGCATATCTAGCAAAAGAACCTATTACAATACAATATAAGGCAATAGAAGAAATAAAAGATATTATATTATTGTCAAAACCATCATCTTATTGGACAACTTGTGAAGATGAGTTTAAGTATCCACAAATGCAAAAAACTACAAATAAGAGAGGTTGTGTAGCAGATGTTATAGGCGAAGAAATAGATGTCTTTTGTAAAACTAATAAGGAACAGTTTGAGAAAATTGCTACACATAAAAATGCAACAGGATATGCAGTAAATAGAATTAAGAAAAAGAAATGGAAAAGTATACAATTAAAATTTAGTTCAAACAAATCGTTTGAGCTTTTTTCTTGTACATTAGAAAGCTACATAGGAAGCTACATAAAAAGATAGGAGGAAATTATGGCAGATAAATATGCTGTTAATTATGAAGACGAAAGATTTAAAAACGTAGAGAACGAAAAAAATCAAAGAATTAATGAGGCAACTAATACTTACGATGACATGATAAATAATTCGGACAGATTTTATCAAGATCAAATTAATACTTCAAAAGAATGGGCTGATAAACAGTCTGAAATACAACAAAAACAAACTGATCTTGCAATTGAAAAAATAGAGCAACAGAAAGATAAAGCTAGAAAGGACTACGAAAAAGAACAAAGAGCAAGCTATGTAGACTATAAGAAACAAGTAGATCCATTTAGTGTAGATGCAGAAAAAATGGCTGCTAATGGACTAACTAATAGTGGATATAGTGAAAGCTCAAGAGTTAGTATGTGGAATACATATCAAAATAGATATGCAAGTGCAAAAGAGAGCTATAATAATGCAGTTCTAAATTATGGTAATGGAATAAAAGATGCTCAGTTAGCTAACAACAGTGCATTAGCAGAAATAGCATATAACTCATTACAGAAACAGTTAGAATTAGGTTTACAAGGTTTCCAATATAAAAATACATTAATACAACAAAAACAATCAGAACTACAACAAATAGATGAAACATATTACAACAGATATCAAAATGTATTAGCACAAATAAACAGGGAAATAGATATGCAAAGAGATATAGATAAAGCTGTAGAAGAGGCAAATCGTTGGTTACAAGAATTTAATGAACAGAAAGAACAAAATAGGCAACAAAGAGAACAGTGGAAGAAAGAATATTTATTAAAAGAAAAACAAGCAGAAAGAGATTATCAATTAGCATTGGCCCAAGAAAGAAGATTAGCAAAAAGTGCAGGAACATATTCAGTAGGCTCTGGGGATTCAGCGGAGTTAGGCAATGGAAGCTTAAGTGAAAATGCCAAAACAATATATGATAAGTTTAATTCAATGAAAAATGCAAAGGGATCAGGAGTAGTAGGAAGAGCAAAAGCAGTCGCATCAAAAACATTAGCAAATTCAATTAATATAGCAAACACTATTAGTATTGCTTATAAAGATGGAAGAATTAATGAAAACGACGTAAAAATATTATGCAGTAAATTTGGAATATAGGAGAGAAAATATGTCAATAGCAGATTCTATTATAAAAGGAACATACGGCAACAATAATACAGTAGGAATAAAGTATTCTTCAAAGAAGACATCAATAGCAGATTCTATTATAAATGGAAGCTATTATGAAACACTAAAAAAGAGAAAAAAAGAGAAAGAAGAAGAGCAAAAAAGAATAGCAGAACAACAAAAACTAGAAAAAGAGCAACAAGTAAAAAAACAAATAGAAAATGTAAGCACGTATGGACCAACAACTCAAACAAATAAAGTTCAAACTGTAACAGATAAACTAAAAAACATAGCACCAGTTAGTAATGAAGCAATAAAATCAAATTCTCAAATAGGAGAGACACAAAAAGTTACACGCTCTGATGTAAAGGCACAGCAAAAAGCTACAGAAATAAATCAAGACTTAAAAAATGGTAATAAAGCTAGTGCAATTGGTGCAATTTTAAATGGTATTCCAGAAGGAATAAAATCTGGAGTTGCAAAAAGTATAAATGCACTCAATATTCTTGGAGCAAGAACTTTTGATGAACAAGATAAAAAAATTAATTGGATGCAAGACGAAATATTGAAAGATAAACCAAATGCTACAGCAAATAGATTAAAGGACATGCCTAGCTTTGCAAATAGAGCAAAGAATAAATTACTAGATAAAGCAGAAGATCTAGATGATAGAACAGCAATGCATAGTAAAACAGTATCTCAAATAGAAAACAGTAAAGTAAAAACAGCAGCAGGGGTTAGCAGTTCGATAGGTGAAATGGTTCCTGCTATGATATCCAATATAATCGCACCTGGTTCAGGAATATATGCAAGTGCAGTACAAAATGCAGGTGGCTCAGCAATGGAAACGCTAAACAGTGATAGAAACAATATAGATAAAGCTGTAAGAACAGGTGTGCTAAAAGGCACGGCCTCTGCATTAACAGAAAAAATAACTGGTGGCAATTTAATTGCCAAAGGTGGATTAGATAATGCTATAGGTAGAGCAATAAAAGGAAATGTTAAGAGCAAAATAGGACAAAATTTATTATATAAAGGCTATCAAATACTAGGCGAGATGGGAGAAGAACAATTAGAAAATGAAGCAGGTTATGTAATAGATAAAGTAATAAATAACAAGGATATGCCAGATTTAAAACAACGTTGGGAAGAAGCTACAGAAACTGCCAAAATGACTGGATTAACAACAATAGCATTAAATTTAGTAGGCTTAGGTGGGGGAAGTATAGATGATGTAGAACTTTCTGATATGAGCACTAAAGATAAGAAAACAATAAAAGACATATTGGAAAGAGCTAAAAAAACAGGAACTTTTAAAGAAGGCGAGCTTGCAGATTTAGTTTCAAAAACAGATGTAGATAATAAAATTGCTCCAATAAAAGATTTAGATTATTTGGAGTCTGCAAAAAAGAATAATATAGACACAAATAACGAAACTGTAAGAAGTATAGCAAGAATAACAAATGAAAGAGGAATAAAAGCTAGTTATGATTCTAATGCATTTACAAATACTAACCAAAACGCATTATGGAGAATTAAAACAGATGAAAATGGTAATGTAACAAGAGAAGTAATAATAAATCCGAATGCAGATACTAATAAAACTTTACAAAATATAGCAATACACGAATTAACACATGATATAGAAGGCACAGAACAATACAATCAAATAAAAGATATTATTCTAAAATATGATAAAACTAAAAATGGATTTGAAGAGGCAAGAAAATCATTAGCAGAAACATATTCAAAAATGTATGATAAAAACAGTGCTGATTTTAACGAGCTAGTAGACAATGAAGCGGTAGCAGATATTTTAGGAAACAAGCTAGGAGATCAGGATTTTATAAATAATCTTACAATGCAAAACAGAACATTAGGACAAAAGATATATGACTGGGTAGTAGATAAGTTTAATAAATTAAACGGAAAGCTAGGATATAAAAGTGAAAAAATATATTGGGCAGATGTAAAAAACAAATTTGAAAATGCATTTAAACAAGAATATCAAAATACAAATAATCAAACTTCTAGATTTAGTATACAAACAACAGCAGATGGAAACAAATATGTAAAAGTTGATACAAATCAAGATATATTTGAAGGGAAGAATATAAATGAGCAAATCAAGATAGCTAGGAGATATATACTAGATAATTTTAGAGAAAATGGTATTAATTTTAATGAAAGCAATATAAAAGTTACTTCAAAAACAGCAAATGAATATACTCATCCTAAAAACAAATTGCCACAATCTACGAGAGAGTCAAAGATAAAAGCTTCTACTGAATTAGATAATCTTTTAAATGTATCAGAATATCAGTATAGTTCTAAAGATGATGGAAGACATAGCTTTGCTAAAGATGGATGGGACTACTATAAAACTGTATTTGAAGTAAATGGGGTTAAATTTGAAGGTCTAATAAATATTGCTAAAGATGGAAATAAAAAAACATTTTATGACGTAACAAAAATAAAAAGAATTAGTCAAAATCGTAGTACATCAGCTAATGCTTTCTCTACATCGTTGACTAATTCTAATAATAGTATAGCACCAATTAAAGATGATGTCAATACTACTAAATATTCTATGCAAGAATCTGAAAATAATGCATGGCAAGAATATCTAAACAATAACTATAAAAATACTGGAAGAGGAGAAACAATAAAAGATGTAAAACTAGCACCTGTAAAAAATGAAAATATTCAAAATAATTATAATTTAACAGATGACGATCTTTCTGTATTAAATAAAATATACGAAAAAGAAGGTAAAACAGAAGTACTAACTAAAAAAGAAAAGGCTAAAATACTAGAAAAATATGCTAGTGATAAATATAAATTTGGAGACAGTTTAGATATTTTAGCACAAAAATTTGTAAATAAAGGACACTATATAGATAAACTATCAGAAGATGCAAAGAATCCAGAACTTAAATTTATATATGATAGAAATTTAAATTCTTTTGCAGAAGGACAATATGTTATTGGTGTTGCACAAACAGATAATAATGGAAAGAAAATAGGTAAATCTATCAATGATATATGGAAGCCAATAGAAGAAGCCAAACTAACTAAAGAATTTAGCGATTATTTAGTTAATATGCATAATGCAAATACAAGTGAAAGAGGAAAATATATTATAGGAAGAGATATAGGACCTACAGAATCTTCTGCAATAGCATTAGAACTAGAACAAAAGCATCCAGAATTTAAAAAATATGCAAAAGAAATAAAAGAATTTAATCATAATAATTTATTGAATTTAAAAGATGCTGGAATGATAACACAAGATACTATTGATTATATAGAAACAATGTACCCTAACTATATACCAATTTCAAGAAATTTCGATGGCAATTCTTATGTTGGAGATAATGAGAAAACAGGAGCAGCAGGACCATTAAAAAGATTAAAAGGTGGGAGTACAGACATTCAGCCACTAAAAGATGGACTAGCAGGACAAGCTATTAGAATAAAAAGACTTATAAATCAAAATAAACTAGGGCAAGAATTAGCTAAAACTTTAGTAAATGCAAAAGTAGATGAGAATATAGATGTAGAGGTAGCCCCATCGTTATTGTTCGAATTAGACACATTAGTAGATACAGATCAAAAAGGAAATAAATATTATACATATTTTGAGGATGGAAAACTGCAAAAATTAAAGATAAATGATAAACTATATGAATCTTTAAGACCAAGTGAAAGAAGTAAACTTGAATCAACACTTCCTGTAAAGGCATTGCAAAAAGTTACTAGTCTACACAGAAGTTTGCTAACATCAGACAACCCTGTATTTATAGCAACGAACTTTTTTAAGGATATTCAGGATGGAGCTTTCAATTCTAAATATTCTAAAAAATTCCTTAAAAATTATGGAAAAGCACTTAATGAAATAGTTACAAAAGGAAAGTATTATGAATCATACATGGCTAATGGAGGAATGAGCAACACATACTTCGAATATGATACAGGAGTAAAAAAGAAAGGAAATAAATTTGTAGAAAAAATAAGAAATGCAAATGAGGTAGTAGAACAATTGCCAAGACTTTCTGAGTTTATTTCTACATTAGAGGATGGAAAAAGTCTAAACGAAGCATTATATAATGCAGCAGAAATAACAACGAACTTTAAAAGAGGTGGAGATATAACTAAAGCGATAAACAGAAACGGAGCAAATTTCCTGAATGCTTCTATACAAGGTTTAGACAAACAGTTTAGAAACTTTTCTGGAAAAAATGGAGCAAAAGGATATGCTAATCTGCTAGTAAAAGCAACAGTAATGGGAGTTGCACCAGCAGTATTGAACCACATGCTATTAGATGACGATGACGATTATGAAAAATTACCAGAAAGTACAAAAGATTTATACTATTTGTTCAAATATGGAGACGGAAAGTTTATAAGGATTCCAAAAGGAAGAGTTTTAAGTATATTTGGATCTGCAGCAAGAAGAACGTTAGAAACTGCAGAAGGAGAAAAAGACTCATGGAAGGGCTTTAAAGATACTGTAGTTAATCAAATTGCACCAAACAATCCTTTAGAAGACAATATATTAGCACCAGTAATAGCTGTAAAAAACAATAAGACATGGTATGGTGGAGACTTAGTATCAAGTAGATTACAAAAAGAACTACCTAAAAACCAATATGATGAAACAACAGATAATTTAAGTAAATGGTTAGGAGCAAAACTTAATGTGAGCCCTAAAAAGATAAATTATTTAATAGATCAATATAGTGGAGGAATAGGAGATGTACTTTTACCTGAAATAACTCCACAAGCTAAGAAGAACGTTATAGTAGATAAGTTCACAACCGATAGTGTGTTGAAGAATAAAAATGTAGGAAAATTCTATGAAACATTAGAAAAACAAACACAAATTGCAAATGATTCTTTTGCAACAGACGAGGATCAATTACAATTAAAATACTTGAATAGTGTTTCAAAAGAAATGGGAGACTTATATAAAGAAAAAAGAAAAATACAAATGAGTAATATTTCTAATAAAGAAAAAACAGCAAAAGTTAGAGAAATTCAAGAAAAAATCAATACATTAGCAGAAAAAGGATTAAGCAACTATAATACTGGAATTAAAACTAAAAATTCATATAAAGCAGGAGGAGAAAACTATTATAAAGATGGAAAAGGCGAATGGCAAAAACTTGATGATGATGAATTAAAAGGAGGACTTTCTGTAGATACTTATGCAGATTATAAACAGAAGGTATATAAAGAAACACAGAGTAAAAGAAAAGAAGGAAAACTTACTAAGACTCAAAGCTTGAAAGATAAGGATAAGCTAGAAATACTTCTAAATTCAAACTATTCATCAAAAGAGAAGTCTGCAATATATGAAAACTATATTCTTTCTTCAACAAATACAACATATCCATTATTAAAGAAAAGTGGAATTGATATAGATGAATACATGAAATATTTACAACAAGACTTTAAATCTGAGAAAAAAGATAATGGAACAACAAGTGGAAAAACTGTAGCAGGAAGTGCAAAAAGAAAAACGTATGAATATGTAAACAGTATGAATATAAGTTATGAGCAAAAACTGTTGTTACTAGGAATGCAATACAAACTAAATAATGCAGAAAGGACAAAATTATATAATTATGTAAAAACTTTAGATTATTCACAAGAAGAAATGCAAAAAGCATTTGAAAAATTGCAAGGGTTTACAGTGTATAAGGATGGTAGGGTTACTTGGTAAGGTAACCCTACCTTTTTATTAAGAAGGGAGGTAGAAGTTTACGAATAAGCAAGATTGTAACGGAGCAAGAACGCCACAAGACTTAGAAAGAAAATATGATTTTGCTTCTATGCTTGGTTTAAAGAAAAATGTTGAAACACAATTAAGAGCTTTGATAAAAATTGATAATGAATTAAACAATTTTATTACTGCTACTACTAAGGGTATGAATAAATTGCAAGAACAAGTAGATGGAAACATAACTACATGGTTTAAAGATGGCATTCCAACGCTTGATAATTATCCTGTAAATACTTGGCAAGAAAGTGAGTATAATAATCATTTAGGAGATTTGTATTATGATAATTTGACAGGATATTGCTATAGATTTGCTAAGCAAGAAGAATTATATTTTTGGACAAAAATCGTTGATAATGATGTAACAGAAGCGTTAGCAATAGCAAACGCAGCACAGGATACAGCAGATGGAAAGAGAAGAATATTTGTAGTACAGCCAACACCGCCTTATGATAATGGAGATTTGTGGATAAAAGACAATGAAATATATATATGTCAAATAAGTAAGAAAGAGGGGCAACCTTATCAAGAACAAGACTTTATAAATAATTTAAAATATACAGATAACACTGTAGCAAATGCAATCGTTGATGAGCTGGGAGGAACAAAAACTACTGTTTTAGCAGGGCAAGTAGTTACTATAACAAAAGGCTTTGCAAAATTTGCAGATTTAGCAGATCCAACTAGTTCTACTACGATTGCTGGAGAACATATTAAGACTGGAAATATATCGTCTAACAATTATGTACAGAATCAAAAGGGTATGAACATTAATCTAACTAAAGGAATCCTTGATACAAAGAATTTCAAAGTAGATGAATATGGGAATGTTAATTTGTTTAATGGAGCTAAGATTATTGGCGAAAACGGATTAATGACAACGTATATACAAGAAGCTAAACCACGAGAAGCGGGAAATACTGCAAATATATTAGGATATTATGCAGATTATAGTTCTTATGCTGATATGAAACAAAAGTTATTTATTAATATATCAATTCCAAAAGGTTTCGAGATAACTAGTGCAAAAGTGGTAGGTTATCATACTCCTGTTAAATGGAGTGGATTAGATATATCTGCAACCTGGGGCTATGTACGTAAATTGAAATTGTATAAAGCAAAAAATCTAAATAATAGTTTAGTTACAGAAGATGTAGACAGTGGATTTTCAATGCCAAGCAATTATACTTATGAAGAAATAACTGGAGCCTTAGGGATTGATGGATGGACAGCAACAGCACCAAGTGATACAAAACATGACACCGAATCGTTTGAAACAAGTGATATTAAGACAATATTTCAAGCAAATGGAAAAACAAAAGAAGGTGTATATCAAATAATGATAGAACCATCAGAGGCTTGTAATCCATCGTGGACAAAGGCAGAAAAAGTAGCAAGAACAGCTTATTGCCCTTCTGTAATTTTAATTCTCGAAGGATACATGACATATAAATAGATAAAAAGTAGCTTAAGTTTGGGAGGTGAGAAGAGTTGGAAAATACGGAAGTGTTAGAAAGAGTGATAAAAGTAGAACAGAGTGATAAATCTGCACATCACAGACTAGATGAACATGAACAACAAATCAATGAACTGAAGAAAACATATTCAATAATGGAAAAAATGGCTTATAGGATGGAAAATGTTGAAAAAAATGTAGAAGGAATAAAAGAAAAACTTGACAAACATGACAAAGCCATATCTGAAGAAGCAAATAAAGATGATAAAGAAAAAAGCAAAAAATGGGACAAAGTAATAGATTATTTGTTCTATTTTATTTTGGCTGCTTTATTGGCTTATATAGCCAATAAAATAGGGATAAATTAAAGGAGGAATTTTTATGGAAAAAATAAAGAAAATAGCAAAATATGCGACAAACATATTAGCAATAGTGAGTGCATTAGTAGCAGGAATTAATGCAGTAGAAGGAATAACAATACCTTACGCAATACAAATAGTACAAATTATAGCAGTTGTACAAGGAGTAATAGGTACATACTTATTAGGGCAAAAAGCCATAACTGAAAAGGAGGAAAAATAGTATGAATATAATTGAAAGGACTTACTCGTTGAATGGAGGATTAAGTAATAGAAATACAACTAATAGAATTATATTACATCATGCTGCAGTGTCAAATTGCTCAGCAGATGATGTAGATAGATGGCATAAAAACAAAGGCTGGACATGCATTGGATATCATTTTTTTGTAAGAAAAGATGGGGCTATATATAGAGGAAGAAGAGAAGAGGCTGTTGGAGCACATGCTTATGGATCTAATACAGATAGTGTTGGAATTTGTGCTGAAGGCAACTTTGAAAATGAAACAATGGGAGATGTACAAAAACAAGCGTTAAAAGAATTAGTTGCATACTTAAAAAACAAATATGGTATTACTAAAGTTCAAAGGCATAGAGACGTAAATGCAACAGCTTGTCCTGGAAAGAACTATCCTTTTGAAGAAATTGCAAATGCTACTGTTAAATCTACTGAAAACAAACCTATCGAAAATAAAACAGAAGGTTATTTAGTTAAAGTGACAGCAAATGCTTTAAATATAAGAGCAGGAGCAGGTACTAATTATAATATAGTAGGTTGTATTAGAGATAAAGGAACATATACTATAATAGAAACACAAGGAAACTGGGGAAAATTAAAATCTGGTGCTGGATGGATTTGTTTAGACTATACTAATAAAGAAAATAGTGAAGTACAAAACTCTTCAAGATATGCTTTAGGAAAGTATGTAGTAAATGCTAAATCAGGATTAAATGTTAGAAGAGGAGCTGGTACTAATTATAAAATTGTAAAAACATATATTAATGGAACAAGATTTGATACATACGAAGTAAAAGGTAGTTGGGCTAGAACACCATCTGGATGGGTATGTTTAGATTATTGCAAATTAGTTTCAAAATATTAAAAATAGCCCAAAATCAAGCCATATAAGTATATTCCTAAAAAATAAAAAAGGCTTAAAAGCGATTCTCGCAAGCTGATTTTGGGCTGATTTTAGGAAAAAATAAATTGTAATGATGTATTGAAATCTTGAATAAACTATATTATAATAACGAAAGAGGAGGGGATTTTATGAGCAACATTAATAACAAATTAGAAGAATTATCTACTAGTATTTTAATAAATAATGATATGTTAAAAGTCCCTGTTGACGTTTTAAAACTTGCTAGATTAAATAATATAAAAGTATATCAAGGAGACTTAAATTTAGATAAAAAAATTTCTGGAGTAATAAGATATGATAAAGCTATTAAAGCTTTTGAAATATTAGTAAACAAAAATGACCCTCCAGTAAGACAAAGATTTACAATAGCACATGAATTAGGACATTTTTTCTTGCACAAAGATATACTAGAGAGCGAAGAAATACACATAGATACAATGTATAGAATGCCAGAAGAGAAAGAAAAAGAAGTAGATTATTTTGCAGGGGCTCTACTTATGAATAAAATACTATTAGAAAAAATGTATGAGAAAAATACATCAATAACACAATTAGCGGAAATCTTTAAAGTTTCTGTATCAGCTATGACAGTTAGGCTAGATATATTAGGTTTATTGTGAGCAAAAGATTAAACATCCCTGCTGAAATAGACAAGCTATTTGATACTAAAGTAGAAATGAAACAAATAGAAAACCAAGAAGATACAAAACCCATCGATGAAGTTACAAAAAAATGGGGGATGAATGACAAATTAGTTGAGCTATTTACTGATAAAATAAAAGTAGAAAAAGAATTAAAAAATAAATATGCAATTTATTTAATATGGATTCTTATTGCACAGCTAGTATTTCTTAATATATGGTTTGTATTAAAAGGGTTTAATGTTATTAGATTTTCTGATACAACATTTAATATTTTTATAACAGGTGGTTTGGCCGAAGTTTTCTTATTAGTAAGAGTAATTGTTAAGTATTTATTTGAAGACAATTTGTCGGAATTATTAAAGATATTGGTAAGAAGCAATAATGAAACGGGAGCAAAAAAATATAATAAAAATAAAAAAGAACAAAACAAAGACTAGTATAATCTAGTCTTTGTTACTATTCAGATTCAATTATTATTGAATGGCATTTAGGACATGTCGTTTTATAGTATTTTTTGTTATCAACAAATATTAAAGTGTCGTCTCTGCTAAAGGTATTTTCTTTTAAAGCTAAATTGTTGGCAATAATAATTTCAAATTCATTTTTGCAATTAGGACATTTAATTTTTTCATCCATAAAATCACCTCAAACAAAATATATATGAAAATACGTAATATTTCAACAAAAACCTTATGTCACAATTCGACACATTTTTCAAAAGTGATATGCTATAATAATTAAGTATTTAGAAATAAATACTGTGGGGGCTGTAGGAAAAAAACAGCAAAGACTAGCTGAGAGAGGCTAGTCTTCATTCATTTTAATATTAATCAGCAAATCAACAACTTGTGAAACTTCTAAAACTTCTTTTGAATTTCTTCCGTACACGTCTATTCTACGATACATTTCTTCTTTTAAAATGTCTAATTCATTTAAAGAATAAAACAAGTCTTTTATATCAACTTCTAATACTTCTGCAATTTTTTGCAGTATAAATAGTGTAGGGTTAAATCTTCTATTACTTTCTAAATCATAAAGATAAGCTCGGGAGATACCTGTCATATCGCTTAATTTTCTTAAACTTATTTTTTTACTTTTTCTTATATTTCTAATATTAAAAACTATCATAAAATTACTCCTAAGGTTATTATTCCTAATTTTAATATTAAAATACATAAAAAGATAGATGACGCTGGGAGCGTCAGGTTTGTGTCGAAACTTGCGATGAGTTTTTGTTGACTTTTTTCGACAAAGGAATATATAATATTTATAGATTAAGAAACGCGTTTCTCTGATAAGGAGAAAAAATAAAATGGAAAAATTAATTGTAGAAGAAAACGGATTCATAGGAGAAAAAGATTATCAAAAAATAAAGGGAATACTAAATAAAAAGAATGATTATTTAAGCGAACATGAATTTGAGTATTTTAATGCAATTTTTAATGCAACGCCACAAATATTTTTGAATAAGGAAAAATAGTAAAAAATAAAAAAAGCTTGATCTTAAGTGGGTTTGAATAGATATAAATATGATAAAATATATCAAAATAATGTTTGATTGCTCTTAGGAACCAGTACTTCGGTGTGGGGGTTCAAGTCCCTTCATCCGCACCAGAGAAGAGATTAGCTAAAGCTAATCTCTTTTTGTATACTTAGGAAAGGGACTTGAAAAGGAGGTTGCCGAGTTTCGAGCAGGACTGGAGCCTGCCGAAACGAAGGCTAAAATAGTCCCTTTGGACTATTTTACCGACGCGCTTGGCCGGAGGCTCCCTTCATCCGCACCAGAGAAGAGATTAGCTAAAGCTAATCTCTTTTTGTATACTTAGGAAAGGGACTTGAAAAGGAGGTTGCCGAGTTTCGAGCAGGACTGGAGCCTGCCGAAACGAAGGCTAAAATAGTCCCTTTGGACTATTTTACCGACGCGCTTGGCCGGAGGCTCCCTTCATCCGCACCAGAGAAGAGATTAGCATGGCTAATCTCTTTTTGTTATTGAAACAAATATATTGTAAAATGAATAAATTTATGCTACTTTATATATGGTGATTATTATGAAATTTACAACACTATGTTATATAGAAAAAAATGATAAATACTTAATGCTATATAGAAATAAAAAAGAAAACGATTTAAATGAAGGAAAATGGATTGGAGTAGGCGGAAAATTTGAAGAAAAGGAATCTCCAGAAGAATGTTTAGTTAGAGAAGTAAAAGAAGAAACTGGTTTAACATTAACAAAATATAAATTAAGATGCCTAGTAACATTTGTATCTGATAAATGGGAAACAGAGCATATGTATGTATTTACAGCAAGTGAATTTGAAGGAAAACTTAAAGAATGCAATGAAGGTACCTTGCAATGGATCGATAAAGATAAAATATTAGAATTACCAACATGGGAAGGTGATAGATTCTTTTTTGAAAAAATGCAAAAACAAGAAGAATTCTTTACGATGAAGGTAGAATATAAAGGAGATAAGTTAGTAAATTGCAAATAGAAAGATTTAATCTTTCTATTTTTTAATATTAATTTAATATTAAAAAAATATAATACAAATATCAACAAGGGAAAGACTAAATTAATATCACCCCAAAGTAGGAAAAGAAAAGGTTATTTCCATCCCCATTTATAATCTTTTCTCCTACAAATTTTTTTAATTATAAAAATGTGATATAATATGCAATAGAGGTAAGAATATGAAAGTGCTAATTGTAGAAGATGAAAGAACTTTATCAGACACAATAAAACAATGTATATGCAAAAAATTTGATACAGAACAAGCGTATGATGGTTATGAAGCATATATGATGGCAAAAGAAAATATATATGATGCAATAATATTAGATCTTATGTTGCCAGAAATGTCAGGATATGATGTGTTATTAAAACTTAGAGAAAACAAAGTATTAACACCAGTTTTAATATTAACAGCAAAAGACACATTAAATGACAAACTAAAAGGATTTAATTATGGAGCAGATGACTACCTAGTAAAGCCATTTGAGAGAGAAGAATTACTAGCAAGACTAGAAGCCATAATTAGAAGAACAAATGGAGCATATAAGCAAGATGAAATAGAGTTTAAAGATTTAAAACTAAATATAAAAAGTAGGAGAGCATTTATAAAAGATAAAGAAATCACACTACAGGGAAAGCAATTTGATATATTAGAATACCTTATAAATTCAAAAGGAACAATAATAACAAAAGAGCAGATATTTGATAAAATATGGGGATTTGATTCATTTACAACTACAAACGTAGTAGAAGTATATGCAAGTGGATTAAGAAAAACATTAAAACAATATGGATATGATAAATATATAAAAACTATTCGAGGAGTAGGATATATGATAACAGATTAATATAATTAAAAATTGAGTTGATATAAATATTAACTCAATTTTTATTTTATTTATTGAAATTTAGGTACAAAAATGTTATATTAAACTTAGTAACCATTTTATGTAATCTTTAAAAAATTTTAAGGAGATGTTATTATGAACCTAAACAAAAGCGAGCTTATTGCTGAAGTACGGAAAAATTACAAAGATCCAGAAGGATTAGAGCTTTTTCAGCTTCCAGAAACATTAAGGAGCAATGTTAATGAAGCTAAAAGATTAATAACTAATTTTTCCAATGAAGCGACGATTCCAAACACTATTGAAACCTTTTATACTTTAAGGGAACACCATACTATGAATGGAGATATAGCTTTAGCAGGTTCTTGCGTTATAAATGGCAAGAACATCATTGTTTGTTCTCCACAAGTTGTATTTGGTAAGATCGATTTGAACACAATTAGAGCATTGTTTATACATGAACTCATTCATCTTACAAGTGATGGGGGAATATTTTTGGATACTGATGTAAATGAAGCTTTAACTGAAATAAGTTCATTTGTTATTCAAAAGAATTTTCTCGATCCTAATGATATGCCTGTGTGCTTTCCTAACTATAAAGAACAGGTACATGAAGTGTTACCAATCTTAAAAAAATCTAAAATAGCTCCAAATGTTGTGGTTACTGAATTCCTTAACAAGAACACTAACCGCGTTTTCTTTAAGGAAAATTTTCCAGATTTATATCCTTTGACAATAGAGTCAATGCTTGGTAAAATTTTTGGAATTAATTAAAAAGCAAGCCCAAAATGAATGACGTTTTGGGCTTGCTTTTTAATTATAAAGTAAGAAATGAAGTGCTTGATTTTGGCAATATTTTAGCCTTGACAATTAGTGTAAAAATATGATAAACTACTAATAAGTTTTAGGAGTATACCTAGCAAAAGCGAGCGGTATAGAGTAACAAAAGTTACTTACACAGAAATAAGATTAAAGTCTTATGGAGGAGTCTTAAAGATTTCTACATAAGGCTTTTTTTGTATAGGAGTGATAGTATGAAAGAAGAAAAAACATTAGAAACAGAAAGGTTAATATTAAGACCATTAACAGTAAACGATGCAGAAGAAGCATTTAAAAATTGGACCAGTGATGATGAAGTATCAAAATATGTAAGGTGGTCTACTCACAAAAATGTAGCGGAAACAAAAGAATATATACTTTTAGAAGAAAAAAGACGTAAAACAGAAGGATGTTTTAATTGGGGAATAGTTATAAAGGATAGCAATGAACTAATAGGAGCTATAGGAGCATTTCCAAGTGAAGATGGCAGATATGAAATAGGCTATAATATAGCGAAAAAACATTGGAACAATGGCTATACAACGGAAGCAGTAAAAGAGGTACTTAAATATTTAGCAACTGAAGAGAAAATACATAAATTTAGATGTGCACATGCAGTACTCAATCCTGCATCTGGTGCAGTAATGAGAAAAGCTGGATTTAAATATGTTAAAGATGAAGATTTTGAAAAATTTGACAAAAGCCAAAAATTTGAATGTAAAGTATACTATTTAGATGTGGGTGAGAATTATGATTAGAAAAGCAAAAATAGAAGATTCAAATAACATAGCAAAACTTATTATAAAAGGCTGGCAAACAGCATATAAAGGACTTATAAACCAAGAATTTTTAGACAGTATGAAAGAAGATGAAATGAGTAAAGGATGGAAGAAAAGCATTTTTTCCCAAAATGAAAGCAATAACATATATGTATATGAGAAAGAAAATAAAATTTTAGGAGTTATTAGATTTGGAAAAGTAGCTGATCAAAATGATATAAATCACAATGCAGAAATACATGTTTTGTATGTAGAGCCAAAACTTAAAAGAAATGGAATAGGAAGTAAATTATTTGATTATGCAAAAAACTACTTTATAGAACATAATATGAAAAAATTAATTATTTGGTGTTTAAAAGGAAATGAGCCATCTATAGAATTTTATAAAAATATGGGTGGAAAAATTGTTTCAGAAAGAGAAGCAAAAGTACACAATATAGAGCTAGAAGAAGTAAGTTTGGAATATAATCTGGAAGATAAAATAAAATTAATAATACCAACGAAAGAGTATGAAAATCAAGCAATAGAATATAGAAAAGAGCATTTCGATAATGGAGAAAAAACATTACATGCGTGTTCAAAATGGGATAGAATGGATAATTATGATGAATGGCTAAAACTATTAAAAAGTAATTCAAAAAAGGAAACGGTACAAGATAATTATGCTGTTACAACACAATTCTTTGGGGTGAGAGAAAGAGATAATAAAATTGTTGGAATGATAAATATTAGACATGAATTAGCAAATGATTTCTTAAGAAATTATGGAGGAAATATTGGATATGGAATAAGACCAACAGAAAGAAGAAAAGGATATGCAACGCAAATGCTTGAACAAGCTTTAAAATATTGCAAAGAAGAACTTAACTTAGAAAAAGTAATGCTTGGTTGCTATAAAGAAAACGAAGCATCAAGAAGAACAATTTTAAACGCAGGGGGAGCATTAGAAAGAGAAGTAAAAACAGAAAATGGAAAAATAGCACAGGTGTATTGGATTAAATTGTAAAAAAACTATTGACAGGACAAGAAAATATATGCTATCATATATTTTAATTAGAGAGGTATATTATGGAAACAAAAATAATATTTAGAAACGAGCATCATAAAAATTAGCTTGTGTCATATATATGGCACAGGCTTTTGGTGCTTGTGCCTAAGATTTAAACCTTATGGTAGAAGTGCCATAAGGTTTTTTTGTTGTTAAAATAAGCTGGCCAGCTTAAAACAAAACTCTCTTAAAATATAAGGAGGAAAAAATATGAAAAAGAAAATTATTTTTATTACAGCAATTACAATAATTGCAATGCTTGGAGTACTTACAGCGATTAAAATGAAAAAGACAAATGCAAAACAAAATTCATTAGAAAAAATAACAAGTAAAGGAACATTTATATTAGGACTTGACGATAGCTTTCCACCAATGGGATTCAGAAACGAAAACAATGAAATTGTTGGCTTTGATATTGATGTAGCAAAAGAAGTTTGCAAAAGATTAAATGTAGAATTAGTAATACAACCAATATCTTGGAATGCAAAAGAACAGGAATTAAATTCTGGTAACATAGACTGCATTTGGAATGGGATGTCTATAACAGAAGAAAGAAAACAAGCAATGTTATTATCTGATTCGTACATGAAAAATAGGATGGTATTCATTACAAAACAAGACAGTAATCTAAAGACCTTAGAAGATTTAAAAAACAAAAAAGTAGGAGTTCAATCTGGTTCAAGTGCGGAGCAAATATTGGAAGAGTCAGAAACTTACAAAACATTAAACCAAACAGTTGCATATGCAGATAATATTACAGCCTTTATGGATTTGGAAACAAATCAAATTGATGCAGTATTTGTAGATGAAGTGCTAGCTAATTATTATATAGCAACAAATAATAAAAACTATAACCAAATAGAACAAGCTTTAGAAGAAGAACAATATGCAATAGGATTTAGAAAACAAGACAATGAATTATGCAATAGAGTAAATGAGATTCTAAAAGAAATAAAAGAAGACGGAACATTAGAAGCAATATCTAAAAAGTGGTTTGGAAAAGATGTTACGACAATTAAAGGTGAGTAAATATGGATTTAAATTACTTTATTAAATTAATGAAAATATTATTGGATGGAACAAAAGTATCTTTAAGAATATTTGCTATAACACTAATATTTGCAATACCTTTAGGAATATTAGTTTCTGCTTTAAGTATTTCTAAGAACAAGATAATTTCAAAAATAATAAAGCTGTATATATTGCTTATGAGAGGAACCCCATTATTATTGCAAATAATCTGTATATACTTTGCACCATATTATTTGTTTAAATTTTCATACAACAGATTTATAGCAGTAATTATTGCATTTACATTAAACTATGCAGCATATTTTGGAGAAATATTTAGAGGCGGAATAGAAAGCATTCCAAAAGGCCAATGGGAGGTTGCTTTTACATTAGGCTTTACTAAAATAAAAACATTTTTTATAGTGATACTTCCTCAAGCAATAAAAAGAATATTACCATCAATTTCAAATGAAGTAATAACTTTGGTAAGAGATACTTCGCTAGCACAAGTAATTGGAGTGACAGAATTGTTTGCTTTTGCTCAAAAACAAGCTAATTATAAGTTCTCTATAATTCCATTGCTTGTTGCAGGATTAATCTATTTATTAATTAGTGTAATTTTAACCTATATTTTTAATTACACAGAAAGGAAATTAGAGTATTATAGGTAAATATTATGAAAGTATTAGAAATAAAAAATATAAACAAGAGCTTTAACGAAAGAAAGATATTAAGCAATTTTTCGCTAAACATGGAAGAAGGAGAAATAGTTTCAATAATAGGACCATCAGGAGTAGGAAAGTCAACTTTACTAAGATGCATTAATGGCTTGGAGAGAATAGATAGTGGGGAAATTTTAATTAATAATAAAAGCTTAAAAAGAAAAAAAGATAAAATATCAAAAGAAGCAAATTTAGAAGTGGGATTAGTGTTTCAAGACTACAATTTATTTCCTCAATATTCTGTAATTAAAAATATAACATTACCACTAACAGCAGTGCTAAAAATAAAAAAAGAAGAAGCAACAAAACAAGCAGAAGAATTGCTTAAAAAAATGAATTTATTAGAAAAGCGATATTCATATCCATACGAGTTATCAGGAGGAGAAAAACAAAGAGTAGCAATAGTAAGAGCGATTGCTACAAATCCTAAAATAATATGTTTTGATGAACCAACCAGTGCATTAGATCCGAAGCTTGTAATGCAAGTTTCAAAAACAATAAAAGACCTTGCAAATATTGGCAAAGCAATAATAATAGTAACTCACGATATAAGCTTTGCAGAACAAATTTCAGACAGGATTATAGAAGTGAAACTGGAATTTGTAAAATGAATGTGAGAGGTGAGAAGTGTGATGTGGAAAGTGGGATTTGTAGGGGCGTATTGAGTACGCCCAAAAAAGAATTTATTGCAAACTCTGCAGTAGGGATTAACTAAAAATGTTGTGGCAGGCCATGTGTCTGCCCGAAAAAATGATATTTTGTTATATACAAAAAATATAAACAAAAGGGGTCTGTCCCCATTTGTTCCTAACAAAATTGAATTATTAGATTATGAATTTGTATAAATAATTGACAATATAAAAAGATTTTCATATAATTATATTATAAAGGAGACAAAACCATGAGTAATTTAACAAATGCAAAATTAAATAACTGGTGGAATGTATGGGATAAAAATCACCCATACAAATTTGTCGTGCTTTAGAATATTAGCAAAATACAGGCACATGTATGAGTGATTAAAAACTTGTACATGTGCTTTTGTTGTTTATGGGAGGTGGTACATATGGAAGCTGACTGGCATTGGCAAATTTTATATAAAACTATTTTAAAGAAAGAAGGAATTGATTATGAATTATGGAGAGTTTGGTGGACAATATGTGCCACAAGAGCTAAAAGAAAAGTTAAATGAAATTGAAAGAGAATTTACAAAAGCAAAAAATGATGAGAAGTTCGTAAAGGAATATTTATACTATTTAAAACAATATGTTGGAAGACCAACACCACTATATTACGCAGAAAATTTAAGCAAATATGCAGGTGGAGCAAAGATATATCTAAAAAGAGAAGATTTAAATCATACAGGAGCACACAAAATAAATAATGCATTGGGGCAAGCTTTACTTGCAAAACGTATGAATAAAACGCATATAATTGCAGAAACGGGAGCAGGTCAACATGGAGTTGCAACTGCAACAGTATGTAGTTTGTTTAATATTAAATGTACAATATTTATGGGAAAAGAAGATATAAAAAGACAACAAGTAAATGTAGAGAAAATGAAGCTTTTAGGAGCAGAAGTATATGAAGTAACAAAAGGTGAAGGAACATTAAAAGAAGCGGTAGATGTAGCCTTTGAATATTTATTAAAACATCAAGATGTATTTTACTTAATAGGTTCTGCAGTAGGTCCGAGCCCATATCCAGAAATGGTAAAATATTTTCAAAAAATAATAGGAGAAGAAGCAAAAAAACAAATTTTAGAACAAGAAGGCAAATTACCTAAAGCAATAGTTGCGTGTATAGGTGGAGGAAGCAACAGTATAGGGTTATTTACAGACTTTATAAAAGAAGAGGTACAAATATTTGGAATAGAGGGAGCAGGAAAAGGCATTGAGACAGGAAAACATGCATCTGCAATATATAACAATAAAATTGGAATTTTACATGGTATGAAAACATATATAATGCAAGATGATAAAGGAAATATAGAAGAGGCATACTCAATTTCAGCAGGCTTGGATTATCCAGGAATTGGACCAGAACACGCATACTTGAAATCTATAGGGAGAGTTAAGTACGACAGCATTACGGATAAAGAAGCAGTAGAAGCGTTTAAGTTACTTTGTAGATTAGAAGGAATAATACCAGCATTAGAAAGTAGCCATGCAATAGCATATGCAATAAAAATTGCAAAAAACTATAAAAATAATGACAGCATTATTGTAAACCTATCTGGAAGAGGAGATAAGGATATAGAAATACTAAACTGAGGGAAAAAGGGGACAGACCCCTTTTTCCCTCATATATGTCGAAAAAAGAAAAAATGAGGCGAGCGATTTTTCTTGAATTTTAAATACAAGTATGATACAAAAATAATATAAATTTATATAAATTCTGGCAATAAATCAAATTGCCAAAACAAATTTATTTCAAAAAAGAATTAATTCTTTAAAAATTCCAAAAAGCAAAATTAAAAAATTAAAATCAGGCATTTAAATATGTTTATTAATCATACTTGTAAATGTAAATAATTGCATATATGAAAGGAGAAAAGAAAATGAAGAAAACATTATCACCAAAATTAGATGTAGTATTCCAAGCCCTATTTGGAGAAGTAGGAAGTGAAAGAATAACAAAAAACTTTTTAGAAACAATATTAAACAAGAAAATAGAAAAAATAGACTTAAGTAAAAATCCGATATTAAGAAGAGAATTTAAAGACGATAAACTGGGAGTGTTAGATATATTAGCAGAGTTAGATGGAAAGGAAAAATGCAATATAGAAATGCAATTAGTAAATTCAAAAAGTATAATAGAAAGAATACTATATTATTGGAGCAGATTATATTCAAGACAAATGAAAATAGGGCAAGACTATAATTTACTAGAAAGAACAATAATAATATTAATAACAGATTTTAAAATAGAAGGATTAGAAGAGTTAGAATACCATACAACATGGAAAATAATAGAAACAGAAGGAAGAAAAAGGATATTGACAGAGAAATTAGAAATTGATATCATAGAGTTACCAAAAATAGAAGGAAAAGAAAAAGAAAGTGGAAGGTTATTAGACTGGCTATATTTTTTAGAAAATCCGAAATCTAGGAGGGTAACAGAGAAAATGGAAGAAAGTAAAGAAATAAAAGAAGCAGTAGAAAAACTAGATAGTCTAAGCGAAGATGAAAGAATGCAAAGAATAGCAGATTTAAGAGAAAAAGCGATATTGGACGAAAAGGCAATATATGCAAAAGGGCTAGATGATGGAATTAAGGAAGGATTAGAAAAAGGAAAAGAAAAGGAAAAATTAGAAATAGCAAAAAAATTAAAAAAAGAAGGAATGAATACAGAATTAATAGCAGAAATAACAGGATTAAAAATAAAAGAAATAGCAGAAATATAAACTCTAAAACATTGACAAATCGCAATTTTTATGGTATTAATAGTAGTATATTTTAAAAGCAATGAAGAGGAATAGTATATATTTATGAACTTTTAGAGAAGAGTTGGTTGGTGAAAAACTTTAAGGAACTAAATATAGAACCAGCCTTGGAGCTATGGACTGAAAATTAAAGTAAGTTTTATCGGAAATCCACCGTTATCATAGGATATAATGTTATAAGACATTATTTGAGTGTAGAAGAAATTCTAAAAATAGGTGGTAACACGGATAAAAATATTCGCCCTAAGTTAATAAATATAACTTAGGGCTTTTGTATTTTATATACTAGAGGAGGAATAAAAATGAGATTAAGTGAAGACTTTTTTTACACATTAAGAGAAGATGTAAGTGATGAAGATTCAGTAAGTGGAAAACTTTTAGTAAAAAGTGGAATGATTAAAAAAGTAAGTAATGGAGTTTATGCAAAAACACCATTAGGAACTAAAACATTTCAAAATGTTGAAGAAATAGTTCGTAGAAATATGAATAATGCGGGGGCAGATGAACTAAAAATGCCAATGCTTTTACCAATGGACTTTTTTGAAAAGTCAGGAAGAAAAAATGCATTTGGACCAAGTATGTTTAGATCAACAGATAGATACAATAGAGAATATGCACTAGGACCTACACATGAAGAGCTTTTTGCATTTATGTCAATGAGCAGAGTTAAATCATATAGAGATTTACCATATACTTTATATCAAATTGGAACAAAATTTAGAGACGAAGTAAGACCAAGATTAGGCTTAATTAGAGTAAGAGAATTTACAATGAAAGATGCATACAGCTTTGATAAAGACTATGAAGGATTAGATGTTTCATATAAGAAGATGTTTGATGCATACCACAAGATATTTACAGAATTAGGATTAAACTATACTGTTGTTAGAGCAGATACAGGAGTTATGGGAGGAATACTTTCAGAAGAATTCCAAGCTATTACAGATGTTGGAGAAGACATACTTGTACTTTGCGAAAATTGTGATTTCTCTTCTAACATAGAGGTAACACCATGTATATGCAATGAAGAATGTAATGAAGAAGAAAAAGAATTAGAAATGGTTGACACTAAAAATTATCATACAATAGATGAAATATGTGATTATTTAAAACTAGATATAAAGAAAACAGTTAAAGCATTACTTATGAGTGTAGATAATGAACTTGTAGTATTCTTTGTAAGAGGAGATAGAGAGCTAAACGAAGTAAAAGCTTTAAAAGTATTAAAAGGAAAAGAAATAGGATTTGCAACAGATGAATTAATTGCAACATCAAATGCAGTACCAGGTTGCACAGGACCAATAGGATTAAACGCAAAAATTGTAGTAGATAATGAAGTTTTAAAAATGAAAAACTTCTGCTGTGGAGCAAACAAAGAAGGATATCATTATATAAATGCAAATATAAAAGACTTTAAGTATGATGTATCAGCTGATATAGTAAATGTAAAAGAAGGAGATACCTGTCCTAACTGTGGTAAAAAATTAGTATTCAAAAAAGGTATAGAAGTAGGAAATACATTCAAATTAGGAACAAAATATTCAGAAAGTTTAGGATTAAACTATTTAGGAGAAGACAATCAAAGTCATCCAGTTGTTATGGGAAGCTATGGAATAGGACTTGAAAGAATCCTTTCTGCAATAGTAGAACAAAATAATGATGAAAAAGGTATAATTTGGCCAATGAATGTAGCTCCATACAAAGTTGCAGTAGTAGTAATAAATCCAAAAGATGAAGAACAACTAAAAGCAGGAAACGAATTATATAACATACTAAATAGCTTGGGAATAGATACATTAATAGATGACAGAAAAGAAAGAGCCGGAGTAAAATTTAATGATATGGATCTAATTGGAATTCCAATGAGAATAACTGTTGGAAAGAAAATTACAGATGGAATGGTAGAATTCAAAATGAGGAATGAAGAAAATTCAGAAGACTGCAAACTAGATTCAGTAATAGAAAAAATAAATAGCATCTTAAATAAATAATTAATAGTAATGTAGGGGAAGACAGTTCAGTCAGCCCCTACAATTTTTAATATTGATTTAATAAATTATGTGATATAATTACAACAAATTAAATTAAAAGAGGTAAAAATGAACGAACAAAAATTAATAAAAAAACAATTAGCCAAAAACATGCTTTATGCATTTGTAGTATTTGCAATAATACTTATATTTTTTGATGCAATAATATATCATCAAGTATCTACATATATGTATAAATCCATAGACAAAGAATTAATAAGGGCAATGGAATTATATCAAAACAAAAATATAGTGTCAGAGGTTAAAAAAGTCATTACAAAGGAGCTAGATGAAAACATTAAAATTACATATGTAGAAACAAAGGTTAATCCTAGGGTAGTTTGCATAGTAAGGGATTCAAAAGGAGAGATATTAAATAGCGAAACTATAGGAAGATTTTATAATGATTATGTTAAAGATATAGAATTTAATAAGAATAAAACAGACAAAGTCTACTCAATAAAAGTACAAGATAAATACAATTATAGAGGAATAACAGTAAAGGGAACAACTTCAGAAGGAGAAGAAATATATATACAACTACTTGCAAATGTAGATGGAGAAGTTGCAACAATAAATAACATGACAGACACCTTATTAGTTGGAAGTTTAATAATAATTGGAATAGCAATAATTGGGTCATATATATTATCAAAAATGACATTAAAGCCAATAATGGAATCATACAAAAAACAAACAGAATTTGTTCAAAATGCAGCACATGAATTAAGAACACCACTTACAATAATTCAAGCAAAACAAGAACTACTTTTACAAGAGCCAGAGAGTAAAATAATAGACAAATCAGAAGATATAAATATAATGCTTAAAGAAACAAAAAGACTAACTAAACTTATAAAAGAACTAATGGTACTTGCGATGGCAGATTCAAATGAATTAAAAATGCATAAAGAAAAAATAAACATAGATGATCTAATAAAAGAAATAATTACTCCATACAAAGACTTTGCAGAAATGCAAGAAAAAGAAATAATATTAGATTTAAATTATGGTAAAGAAGCAAACATAGACAGAAATAAAATAAATCAACTTTTAGTAATAATACTAGATAATGCAATAAAATACACAGCAGAAAAAGATACAATAACAGTTAAAACATACTCAAAAGAAGGAAAATGTGTAATAGAAGTAGCAGACACGGGAATAGGAATAAGTAAAGAAGCGGCAAAGCATGTATTTGATAGATTCTATAGAGAAGACAAAGCACGTTCAAGAGAAAAAGGAGGAACAGGACTAGGACTATCAATAGCACATACAATTGTAAAACTACATGGAGGAAATATAAAAATAACAAGCAATGAACCAAAAGGAGCAAAAGTAATAATAAAAATTTAGAAAAACTGGGGAAAAAGGGGTCAGACCCCTTTTTCCCCAGTTTGTTAAATTAAACTAGTCAGAAAGTTTGCTATAAAAAGCAATTGACCAAAGACCTGCAATTCCTACAATTATATATATTATTCTAGTTAATACAGATAAACTTCCAAAAATTGCGTCAACTAAATTGAATTTAAACAATCCAACAAGAAGCCAGTTAATAGCGCCAATTATAACAAGTGTAAGAGCAATACCATTTAAAGCTTTCATTGTAAAACCTCCTCTTTTTTATCTATTTTGCTCTAAAAAAACATATTTATTCTTATTATTTCAAAAACATTGATTTTTAAGCATTTTTAAAATATAATTTTAAAAAGATAGGAGAAAATAAAATGATAAAAAAGAATGAAGAATATATTGTAGATATAATAGATAATGGTTTTCAAGGAGAAGGAATTGCTAAAATAGAAGGAATTACAGTATTTATTGATCAAGCAATAAAAGGAGAAAAAATAAAAATAAAAATTTTGAAAGTTCAAAAAAATTTTGCATATGGAAAGATTATTGAATTTATTGAAAAGTCAAATACAAGAGTAGAACCAGATTGTAGCACTTACAATAAATGTGGCGGATGTAATTTAAGACATATAGAATATAGCAAAACACTAAAAATAAAAAAAGCAATTGTTCAAAATTGTATGAATAAAGCTTTAAAAAGAGAAATAGAAATAAACGATGTTATAGGAATGGAAAATCCGCTTCATTATAGAAACAAACTTCAATATCCATTAGGATTAGATGAACAAAACAATCCAGTGATGGGTGTGTTTTCTGCAAGAACACATAATATTATTCCAACAGAAAAATGTTTTATTCAAAATGAAAAATGCCAAGAAATAGTAAAAGATATATTTGAATTTATAAAGCAAAACAATGTATCTGTATATGACGAAAAAACGTTAAAAGGAACCATAAGACATATAGTAATAAGAATTGGAATAAAAACAAATGAGATTTTAGTTACATTAGTAGTAAATGACGACAAATTAAAAGATAAAGAATTAGTTCAATACATAACCAAAAAACATCCAGAAATAAAGTCAATAGTTAAAAACTTTAATACAAAAAATACAAATGTAATATTAGGAGACAAAACAGAAGTAATATATGGTACAGGATATATTTATGATATTTTAGGGGAATATAAATTTAAAATTTCTCCATTATCATTTTACCAAGTAAACCCTGTTCAAACAGAAATATTGTATAATACAGCAATGCAATTTGCTGGAGTAAATGACACTGCTAACAAAAACAATATTGCACTAGATTTATATTGTGGAATAGGAACAATAGGAATTTTTGCTGCAAAATATTTTAAAAAGATATATGGAATTGAAATTATAGAAGAAGCAATAAAAGATGCAAAAGAAAATGCAAAAATAAATAAAATAGAAAATGCTGAATTTTATGCAGGTGATGTAGAGGAAGTTTTACCTAAAATAATTGAAAAGGAAAATATAAAACCAAATGTAGTATTTGTGGACCCACCAAGAAAAGGATTAGATAATAAAACGATAGGAGTTTTAAAAGAGTTAAAACCAGAAAAGATAGTATATATAAGTTGCAATCCAGCAACACTTGCAAGAGATTTAGCTTTATTAGATGAGAGCTATGAGATAAAAGAAGTACAGCCAGTCGATATGTTTCCGTTTAGTAAGCATGTTGAATGCGTTTCGGTGCTATATCTAAAATAAACCCTGTAATACTTGAATTTGTAAGAAAATATGAAAAAACTAAAAATGATAAGAAAGATAAAATTGAAGCAAAAAATTTAAAATTTAAAGATGTTTTAGTGAAAATAATGTTTAACCTAGAATGTGGGAACATATAAAAATATAGATTAATAGAAATAAAACTAAAAAAATAAAATGGAGTGAAATTGATGAAAATATATGTAATAAGACATGGTGAAACAGAACAAGGAAGAAATAGGATTATTGCTAATTTGAGTGAACCATTAAATGAAAAAGGAATTAATCAAGCAATTAATGTTGGAAAAGAACTTAGAAAGTTAAATTTAAATAAAATTTATTGTTCTCCTATTGAAAGAGCAAAATATACATTGGAACTTTTTGATTTAGATAAAAATATTCCTGTAGTAATAGAAGATAGATTAAAAGAAAGAGATATGGGAGTATACGAAAATGTTCCTTTTGAAAATCTAGATTGGGATGTGTTTTGGAACTATAATTCGGAAATAAAATATCCTGGACTTGAATCGATGAAAGATGTTTATCTAAGAATAAAAGACTTTTTAGATGAATTGAAGAAAAAATATAAAGAAGAAAGAATTTTATTAGTAACACATGGGGGAATATCAAGGGCAATATATTGGTACTTTAATGAAATACCTTATAATGGTAATTCATTTGACGTCAATGAAAATTGTAAAATATATGAATATGAATTGTAACTAATTAACTATAAATAATATGTTCTTATATAGCAAACGGGTATATAAAACTAAGTTCTTATGCACCATACCAAGCATGTTGAAAATGTGACAGTATTAAAAATAAAGTAAAATGGAAGAAGGAAACAACAATGAACAACAACCCAATAGGAGTATTTGATTCAGGAATAGGTGGATTATCAGTTCTAAATCAAATTATTAAATTATTACCAAATGAAAAATATATATATTATGCTGATGCAGATAATGTACCTTATGGATTAAAAACTAAAGAACAAATATTAGAATATGTAGAAAATGCAATAGACTTTTTAAATTCAAAAAAAGTTAAGGCAATAGTTGTAGCATGTAATACAGCTACAAGTGTGGCAATTAAAGATGTAAGACACGATTATAACATTCCAATAATAGGAATAGAACCAGCTATAAAGCCAGCAATAGAAAATAGAAAAAATAAAAAAGTTTTATTAATGGCAACGCCCGTTACAGTAAAAGGAGAAAAAATTAAAGACTTAATACAAAAACTAGAAGCAAATGATATTGTAGAATTAATTGCAATGCCTAAACTTGTTGAATTTGCAGAAAGAGGTGAATTCAATACTGAAAGAGTTAAAGAATATATAAGAGAGAGCTTAGAAAGATTTAACCTAGAAGAATATTCATATTTAGTGCTAGGATGTACGCATTTTCCATATTTTAAAACAACATTAAAAGAAATACTCCCAGATAGTATATGTATAATTGATGGAAGTATAGGCGTAGCAGAAAGACTAAAAGAAGTTCTAGAAGAAAATAAAATGCTTGGAAGTAATAAGTTAGAAATTACATTTTATTATTCTGGAAGAAAAGTTGAAGAGAAATTAGAAATAGAAAAATTAAGATATTTATTACAAAAAATATAATTCATTTAAAATTCATAAATAAGTAATAAAGTAATATAATAAATATAAAAGGGATTATTATGAGAAAAATTAATTTTAAAGAAAAATATAAAATAATAGAAAAACTTTCTGTAAACATGAAAAGAGACCATGTAAGTGAATGTACAGCCGAGTGCTCATACTATACAATATTGTCTTTTATACCATTTATAATTTTACTAATAACTTTAATACAATATACAAGTATAGCACCACAAACATTATTTGATGCTATATCAAAATTAATTCCATCAAGTATGAATGAAATGGTACTAGGAATAGTACAAGAAGTATATTCAAAATCAATAGGTACAATTTCTATTTCAATTATATTTACAATTTGGACAGCTGGAAGAGGATTATTTGCATTAACAAAAGGACTACAATCTGTTTACCATGTAAGCAGCGAAGAAAATGAATCATATATATATCTAAGAATTAAAGCAATTGTAGAAACAATAATATTCATAATTTTAATCTCTCCTCTGTCTTTCTATTTTTCTTATACCGCAATCGGAATATTTTTAATCTGTTCTCCTGCCTGATAATCCTCTACAATCAAATCATCGGTAGTAAACTTATAAAAATCTTTCACTTCCGGATTTAAGGAAACTTTTGGTGCCGGATACTGTTCTCTTTTAATTAATTCTTCAATTACAGGCACATGGCGGTCATAAATATGCGCATCGGCAATCACATGCACCAGTTCTCCGGGAATCATATCATTCACCTGTGCCACCATCATAAGCAAAATTGCATACTGACACACATTCCAGTTATTGGCCGCAAGCACATCCTGAGAGCGCTGGTTTAACACTCCATTTAAAATCAGCCGTTCTTCTCCCGGCTCTTTTGTCACACTATAAGTCATGCTGTAACAACATGGGTCTAATGCTCCGCTGTGCAGATATTCAAACTGATAGAGATTGGTCATGATTCGTCTGCTGTAAGGATTTTCTCTCAACTGGCGAAGCACGTAATCCATCTGGTCCGTTTCTTCTTCTTTATAAATAAATTTTCGTCCCACGACATCTCCATAGCAGGTTCCAATTGAACCATTTTCGTCTGCCCAGGCATCCCAGATATGAGAATGTAAATCATTTACATTATTGGATTTTTTCTGATAAATCCATAAAATTTCATCCATACAGCTCTTTAATGCGGTTTTTCTAAGCGTCAGCGCCGGAAATTCTTTTCTTAAATCGTAGCGGTTTACCACTCCAAATCGTTTGATTGTATAAGCACTTTCATTGGTATCTTCCCATTTCGGGCGGACTTTTTCGCCCTTTGTATCTGTACCGTTATCCAAAATATCACGGCACATTTTTACAAATAATTCATCTGCGTAACTCATGTTTTCCTCTTTTCTAATGCTTTTTTAGTTTTTTCTCTTTATTTACATCCATAGCCAAACGTGCTATAGTCTAATCTAACCTATTAACACTTATGATAGTTCAAAGTTTTAAGAAAGGATCATTCTTATGAAAAAGTTTTTTATATTACTTTTAAAACCGCTCTCTTTCATTCCTGCCCTTTGCATGATGTATTTTATCTTTTCCTTCTCAGGACAGAGCGGAGAGCAGTCTGGTGCTTTAAGCCAGAAAATCAGCCGTGAAATCGTTGTCGTTGCCGATAAGGCGCTCGACAAAAATCTTGATGAGACAAGAATCCAGTATTACACCGATAAACTGGAATTTCCGGTTCGAAAAGCTGCCCACATGACCGAATACTTTATTCTTGCGCTTTGTGTTTCGCTTCCGCTTTATGTCTATGGTGTCCGTGGAATCTGGTTGATTCTGCTTGCCGGACTTATCAGTGTCGGTTTCGCCTGCACAGACGAATTTCATCAATCCTTCGTGGATGGAAGAGGTCCTTCCAGGCGTGATGTCGGAATTGACAGTATCGGTGCTTTTATCGGTATTTTATTTATCCAGATTACCTGTCACGGCTTTTTACATCCTTCAGATTCGTAAAGACACATCCCCGCAAGGCAGAATTTCTTCTTCATGTTGCTCGTTTTCAATTAACAGACGGCCATCTGGAAGAATCTGCTTTGCGAACACACTTCTCTCCTGTTGTCCATATGCTACCCAGACCTTTCGTCCCGGCACAATATTTCTTTCGATGTACTCTTTCGGGATTCCATCTTTTTCGGACTCTTCTAACAATTCGTTTACGATTTCTGCAACCAGAAGATTCCGGTCTACATGCTCTCCCTCTTTTAAAACTGTTCCTGCAATATCTCCGAGTTCTTTGGGAAATCCATCTTTCGGTTCTTTTAAGTTTATTCCAATTCCCACTACAACCAGTTCAATATCTCCGGTTTCAAAGTCACTGACTGCCTCTGTTAAAATACCGCAGACTTTTTTCTCTCCCAGATATAAATCGTTCACCCATTTAATTCCAAGAGACACCTTGCATACTTTTTCTACCGCCCTGCAGACAGCAACAGCCGCCGCTGCTGTAATCTTTAAACTTTCCTGTGCCGTTTTTTTCGGTTTTAATAAAACGCTCATGTAAAGTCCACATTTTCCGGGAGAATAAAAATGTCGTCCTCGTCTGCCTTTTCCGGCACTCTGACTCTCTGCCACAACCACCGAACCTTCTTCGTATTCTTCTTCGATTCCTTTTTGTTTTAAATACTGGTTTGTCGATGGAATTTCTCTTTTTACTTCTATTTTTACCGCTTTTTTATTAAGCCCAAGTCGGATTGCTTCCTCGGATAATACATTATTTTCTTTACTTAATGCATATCCCCGATTATTGACTGCCAAAATCTCATATCCTTCTTCACGGAGCGTTTTCATCGCTTTCCAGATTGCCGTTCTTGAACAGCCCAGTTTTATGGCCAGTTCTTCTCCGGAAAGATAAGTCCCCTTATTTTCTTCTAAAAGCTTCAGAACTTCTGATTTTGTTGACATATTTTATCTTCTATTTTTCCTTTCCAGATACTCGTATATATTTTCATACACCAGTTCTTTTTTGGTCTCATTTAAAATTTCATGGCGCATATCCGGATACATCTTTCCGGTTACTTTCCGGTATCCAATGGATTTCATAAACTGAAGTTCTTTTACAAATTTTCGTCCGCCTCCTGCACATGGGTCATCTTCCCCTGCCAAAAACAGAATCAGCAGTTCTTTATTTTTTAATTTCCAGCCTTTTTTGCTGTATGTTTCTTTCATTAGAAGCATTAAGCTCTCAAATGCATCCGCAGAAAACGTAAAACCACAGTATTCCGATTCATCATATTTTCTTACCACTTCTTTATCGGAACACACCCAGGAAGAACGACTGGATTCTCCCTTAAATTTCAATGCATAAGGACCAAATGCCATTAATTCCAACAGTTTACTCTTGTGATGTGCACCGGAAACCCGCTTCTCTGCTCTCGAAATCAAAAGCCCAAGATCAGCAGCCGGATTTTCACAAGGCGGTCCTGTTAAAATCAATTTTTCCAATTCATAGTCATATTGTTTTAAATAGTTTCTGGCAATCAGACTTCCCATGCTGTGTCCCAGCATATAAAATGGAAGATTTGGATATCTGTCTTTTAACCACACACTTACCT
>OLRR01000278.1_pt1 | contig 43086 bp, 35 predicted proteins | sample 1671941 | NCBI WGS metagenome assembly OLRR01 (sample SAMEA3136628, study PRJEB25190) | human gut metagenome
AGCATATGAAGCATAAAACAACTTGTTTCTAATAGTAAATTCCAGTTTTGAAGAATTAAATGATTATATTTTTTCAGATAAGACGGATGAATTGTAAAATATCTTACTGTCTGCAACAAAAGTGTGATGTGTTTTTTGATTTGTATTTTCCCGACAATTGTATCATATCATGTTTTTGCCTGCGGAACAAGCATAACTATGAGAAAAACAGCTGCAGTAACCAGGTTACTGCAGCTGCTTTTCTCGATAAAATAGAGTTGCTGTCAAAAATATTTTTTCATCCGATACCGCCCAGCGCGATTCCAAGAACCAGTACCAGGATACACACCGGCACATAAACATATTTGCAGATCGGGTAAAACCAGGAGGTAAGGTGACTGCTTCGTCCTTTGTTTACCTGTTTTTCCACATACTCTTTTCCACATACCCAAAACAGCATGATACCAGCCAGTCCGGCTCCCAGCGGGCAGATGTAGATAGAAAGTACATCCATCCAGCCGGATACGATACCCTGGATCAGAATGGAAACAATCACGCCGATCACTGCGATCACCGCACATGCCGGTTTTCTCTCCAGATGGAATTTTTCCTGCACCGTTGCGATCGGTGCTTCGTACAGGTTGATCAGGGAGGTCAGACCCGCGAATAATACAGCAACAAAGAAAATTATCACAATGATCTTTCCTCCCGGCATATTTTTGATCAGATTTGGCAGGAAAATAAATAACAGTCCGGGACCGCCCTGATCGAGCTTTGCTCCGGTGGTTGCCATCGCCGGGATGATGACCAGGGATGCAAGCAGCGCAGCCAGTGTATCAAAGAATGCCACTCTTCCCGCAGCAGCCGGAATATTTTCTTCATCCGACAGATAGGATCCATAGATCAGTGTTCCGTTTCCCGCCACCGAAAGGGAGAAAAATGCCTGTCCCAGGGCAAAAATCCACGTTTTCGGATCGCCAAGCGCCTTGCCATCCACACGGAAGATATAGTGATATCCGTCCACAGCCCCCGGCTGAAATGCCACATAGATACCAAGTCCCACAAACAGCAGGAAAAATACCGGCATCAGCACTTTATTGACCTTCTCGATCCCGCCTCCGACACCGAACATCAGGATCCCCATAGCTGCCAGCAGGATCACAACCTGCCAGCCTGTATTGCCGAACGCAGATGCCATCGAACCGAACACAGCACTGAATTCGTCCACATCAGCCGGTGCCAGTGTCGCCCCGGTGAATGCGCCGACCGTATATTTTAAGATCCATCCCATAACGACCGTATAGCCGATCGCCATCGCCAGTGAGCCGACCACCGGGATCAGCCCCAGTGCTTCTCCCGGTTTTCTTTTTCCTTTTCTCTCACAGGCAATTCCGAACGCATCAATCGGACCGGATCTCGTTGCACGTCCGAATGTCATCTCTCCGATCACCCCGGTAAATCCGATCAGCGCCACAAAGATAAAGTACGGAATCAGAAATGCTCCGCCTCCATATAACGATACTCTGGTGGGAAACATCCAGATATTTCCCATGCCCACCGCCGAACCGATGCACGCCAGGATAAATCCCCACCGGGTATTAAATGATTCTCTTTTTTTCATCACATCTTCTCCATTTGTTTATAGTTTTGTAACTGTTCATTCTTCCACAGAATTATGTTTTTTACATATTATAAATCGTATTTCTCAGCAACCGCGTCATCCGGAAAGTTCCTGAATCTTTTTTCTGTGTCATCATAAGGATCGTCATCTGATCTTGCGGCGCATTGGTAAAATAGCAGCCGAGCCATCCGTCCCAGCCGTACTCTCCCTTGCTTCCCAGCGTTGTGGATCTGCCCGGGTTCACCAGCACACGCATGAAATTACCATAAGAAAATCCTTCCAGCCATGCCATACCTTCCCGTTCAAAGACTTCCTGCTGCTCTGCGCTCAGCACATGACCGGTCATAAAGCGTACCATCGCCGGACTGAGGATTTGTTTTCCCTTATAACTTCCGCCATTTAACAACATCTGTGCAAAATGAGAATAATCATCGATCGTAGACACCAGGCCTGCACCACCGGATTCGAATGCCGGGCGGCGATCCATCGCATTCCGGATACCCAGATGATTACCGGTATAGAGTAGCGACGGCTTTCCTTCGTTACACTCATACGTTTTCACCAGCCGGCTCTGCTTCTCTTCCGGTACCCAGAAGCCTGTATCCACCATTTCCAGTGGAGTGAAGATCTCTTTTTCCAGAAAATCTCCGAACCGCATACCGGAAACCACTTCCACAAGGGCACCTGCCACATCAGCGGAAGTTCCATAGCACCAGGAGCGCGCCGGCTGAAAGGCAAGCGGAATCTGGCCGAGACGGTTGGCAATCTCCACCGTACCATAAGCTCCTCCTTCTCCCTCATCAAGTCCCTGAATCACCTCGGCAAATAAGGCTTCTGTCTGTTTTCCGGTCAGATGATTGCCGTCATAGACCAGACCGGAGGTCATATTCACCAGATCCTGGATCGTGACATCCCGCCATGGCTTTTCCACATGTCCGTCTGCTGCAGCCACCATTTGTCCACAAAATCCAGGAAGATATCTACATACCGGATCTGCCAGATCGATCAGTCCCCGCTCCACCAGAATCATCACTGCAGTTGCGGTGATCGGTTTGGACATAGAATAGAGACGGTAAATACTGTCTCTCGACACCGGCTTTTTTGCCTCGATATCCGCATAACCGCTTTCCAGATACACGGTTTCCTTCCCTTCTTTTCTGACCATCAGAATCGCGCCCGGGATCTCTCCCCTTGCCACTGCATCATCAAGGATCCATTGCAATCGATTGATTTTTTCCTGTTCCATATTATGTACCCCTCCATATTATCTTCTCGCAGACTCTACGCTCTATTGTATACCAAAAAAGCCGTTATGCCTACGGTTTTTCGTACAACATAACGGTTTTTTGTATTTTTCTCTATATTTTTTATTTATTTTTGGTAATTCCCTGACCAATCAGATAGCATACAGCTGCTACCACCATACCATTAATGGATGCAATTCCCAGGTTTACAACATTTGCCACAACAGCTCCCAGGATCACACCGCCTACAGCGAACCAGTTGACTACTGCAGGTTTTGCGGTCGGATCTTCATAATCTTTCTTATTCATAAAGTAAGAAAGTACCAGGATGATACCTACCGGCGGCAGAGTGCAGTTCAGGATGTTCAGCCATTTTGTGAAGTTATAATACAACCATACAGAAAGCACAGTTCCGACGATACCGGATACCAGAACCATCGGTTTTTTCTTCTGATGAAAGATATTTGCCAGACCGAGACCTGCAGTATACAGGGCATTGTCATTGGTTGTCCAGATGTTCAAACCCAGTACCAGAACTGCCATGTAGAACAGATTCAGACGGATCATAACCTCGAAGATATCATTTCCGCCTACGAAAATATAGGCGATTGCTCCGAAGAAGAACATCAGGGAGTTTCCGATAAAGAATGCCACGACCGTTGCGATCGTTCCTGTCTTCGCATCTTTGGCAAATCGGGTAAAGTTCGGGGTTGCAGTTCCACCGGATACGAAAGATCCCACAACCAGACCGGCACCGCCAACGACGGTGAGCGAACCGCTGGATACGGCGAACTGATCCACGATCGTTCCGTTGCCCTGACGGATCGCCATGACCATAGCCACTGTACCGAGTACTGCTACCAGCGGCACTGCAATATAGCTGATCACCGTCAGAGAATCTATACCAAAGTAAGCGGAAGCTGTCATACACACACCGGCTCCGATAACAAGTGCCCACATGGCAGTTTTACTGTCACCGAATAATTCTCCTGCTACCGGAATCGCAAACATGGCGATACCAACACCGAACCAGCCGATCTGTGTAAAACTGATCATTGCAGAGGAAAGATAGGAACCTTTCTCTCCGAAGGCTTTCTGCGCAAGCAGATCCATGCTCATACCTGTCTTCGCTCCGACATACCCAAGAAGTCCGGTATACAGACCAAGGATTGCCCCACCAAACAGCAGAGATTTTAAGAATCCCCAGAAATCCAGTCCTGCTGCCAGCTGCTGACCTGCCCACATACTTGCGGAGAAGAAGGTAAATCCCAGCATGATCATAAACATGGTCACAAATCCCTTCTTTCCTTCCTCCGGTACGACGCGATCCGCATAATCAATGTCTACTTTCTGTTCTGTCTCTTTTTTCATTTGTTTTCTCCCGTCTCAGTTTGTTTCCATAACCTTATTTGTCTTTCGGCTGATTCCATTACAGAATATATTTACGCAGTGCACCGGTAAATTCATCAATCCGCTGCTGCGCCAGTTCTTCTAATGTAATGTTCTTCATGCTCTCCACATATCCCTGTTCCTGGCGATACAGCCATTTTGTATCGGCCGGACGAATCTTTTCATAATGGTTTGCATGGATCCAGTCTTCGTAACTGATCGGAAGTTCATAACCGAGTTTTTCTTCCAGTAAAGTTCCAAAATCAATCTGACCGGCGCGCTCTTTGATTCCGTTCCAGAACTCCAGCACTTCTTCTACATGCTCATGGATCTCGTAACGTCTCGCCCCGCCATCATAGATAATACATTTTTCAAACAGAGGGCTGCACATGGAAAGTGTCTCCCGACGGAATTCCGGAGCCACGATACCACCCTTCCAGTAAAAGTCCACATTCGGAAGATTGATGCCGGATACACCCTTATCTTCATACATACCGAAGATTCCTTCATAATATACCGTGATAAATCCTTCAAATTCCGGCCAGAACTCCCGAATATCCCGGGTCAGATCCTCCAGGATCTCGATACCCTTCGTTCCACCAATCGTAAAGATGATAATATTCCGAAGTTTTGCTCCGTGATTCCGGTAAAAATCGGTCACATAACGCAGACAGTGGATCAACGTCTCCCCACTCGCAATGATATCTCCGATCATCAACGTGCTGTCCGGTACCATCGTCAGCTTACTGTATTTGATCTCCAGTCCCGCAATCTCTTCCTCCTGAAATACACGCTCACTGGATAAGAAACTGATATCATGCACACGAATGTGCTCCCGGTAGCAGCTCTCCTCCAGCGGATAATTCAGCGCACCGCGAAGAATCGATAAGATATTCGCTGTTGTCACTTTCTTCTGTTCTTTCAGATAATATAACATCTGAGAAGTCGACGGAATCAGGCAGTTATAAACCTCATACCCGACAATCTCCGGTGTGTTCAGAAGCTTTCTCGTCTCCGCCTCCGAAACCACATAATACTCATTCAGATAATCTCCGCCATCCAGCCGATAGCAGGCAACACCCTGCTCGTCAAACTCCGGCATCAGTGTCACGTTTTCCCAATCTTTCTTCATATACTTATCCTCTTTTTCATAACCGCCATCACACAGTCGACCCACGATCCGCCGGTTACTTCTTTTCTATTTTCCATTTCTCACCCACCAACTTTTTCAACCAGATGGGCGTACTTCTTGAATATATTACAGATATTCCTTCCCCCCGTCAAGACCTATTTCAAAACAAGCAAAAAATCCCACCGTTTCCATACGTTTCCATCGATTCCGGCTGCTTTTCCTCATACACATGGTGAAATGTCTCCTGATTTTCTGCTGAAAATGTATCGGTTTTTCTTTGTTTTCTTTCGAAAATGTGTTAGAGTCATACCATACGCGAATACATCCCGAAATCTTTCTATTTCTGTATCCGCATCTTTTGTGTACAATGGGGGATTTTATTTTGGAAACTGTAGAAAAAGAACATAACCGTATGGCGTTAAATGTGGCGGCACTTGCCGGGGATATCCTGCTGGCGAGCGGAGCGGAGATTTTCCGTGTAGAGGAAACCATCAACCGGATCGCCCATGCCTACGGCATCGACTCGTGTGATCCGTTTGTCTTAAGCAGTGGTTTCTTTCTCACGGCTGACAGCAACTCGGATCAAAACTTTGCCTGGGTACGCCACATCCCGTTGAGTGCTACCCGGCTTGACCGTGTCACTGCGGTCAACCAGCTCTCCCGTGAGATTGAACACGGATTCTATACACCGGAGGAAGCCTATCAGAAGCTTCAGGATATCCAGCAGATGCCCGCCAAGCGGAATCTCTGCCAGATCCTTGCTTCCGGCGTGGGCAGCGGATGCTTCTGTTATCTCTTCGGCGGCGATCCGGTAGACTGTATCGTGGCTTTTATCGCCGGACTGCTGCTGTATGTCTATCTGCTGTGCGTGGTGAAAGGACAGCTTTCCAAAATCGCAACGAATATATCCGGTGGCATGTTTGTGACTTTCATCGCCGTCCTGATCTATCAGTTGGGACTTGGACATCATCTGAGTGAGATTATCATCGGTTCCATCATCCCACTGGTTCCCGGTGTGGCGTTTACGAATGGCATCCGCGATATTGCTGACCAGGACTATATTGCCGGTGCGGTCCGCATGTTGGACGCACTGCTTGTCACGTTCAGTATCGCAATGGGCGTCGGTCTTGTAATGATCGGGTATCACCATTTTGTGGGCGGTGCGATTCTGCCGTGATTCATGGGGTTCTATGAATGCATGGGTTTCTTTCGTCCCGGCGGATTTTATAAAACGAGATAACATACGCTTTGCGAAGCTTACTTATTGCTTGCGTAAATCAAATATATTTATCTATCTCTCAGGAGGTTATCTTTATGTCCGTACATCTGATTTTCGAATTTCTTACCGCTTTTGTCGGTACGATCGCTTTCGCCCTGCTCTTTCAGGTGCCAAAGGAATATTATGTAAACTGTGGTCTGGCCGGAGGCTGTGGCTAGATCTGCTACAAGTTACTGCTGGCTGGCTGCGGGCTCTTCGGTTCCACCTTTTTTGCCACGGTTCTTGTCGTTTTTCTCTCCAGACTCAGCGCGGTCCGGCGCCACTGTCCGGTGACGATCTTTCTCATTGCAGGCATCTTCCCGCTGGTTCCGGGAGCAGGGATCTACTGGACTGCCTATTATGTCGTGACGGATCAGCTGGCCAAAGCTTCCGACCGTGGATTCCAGACTTTGAAGATCGCGGTGGCGATCGTGCTTGGCATCCTGTTTGTCTTTGAATTTCCACAAAAGTGGTTTCGCTGGGCGGAGCGCGGTACGGCTGCCGGCAACTGATCCGCACACAGCACTTTTTCAACTGCAATCTCCCACGACCGACACAGAATCCAAATACATCCAGCAGTGTTCTACGCATCTTATGTAAGCAAATTGATTCACCAGATCAATTTTTAATATGCAATGCATCAAAAAAGCATGCATACAGGATTTTTCGCTTCTGTATGCATGCTTTTTCTTTGTGGTGATATAATTTTACAATTTTATTTTCGCATTATGGCTTTTCTGACATTTCTACGGATACGCTTCGGTATTTCTTCTCTGTCCCCGCAGATTCTTACGCTTCCACAACTACCTTACAACCCGAAAGGCTCTTCACCGTATAATTTCCATTTCCGCCTTCCACATGCAGGTGAATCTCATCTCCCACACGTTTCGCAGTCACCGTCATCACCGTCTCTCCTTTCAGATCCGGTATCTCAGTTTTCGCTTCGGCTCCCTCATCAAACGCGGATACCAGAAGGCTAACACCATCCGCATAATCATAATCCGGTTTCTGGTCATTATTGCCCAAAGCAAGCACTGTATTTGGACGGATCATCAGTGGCAGACTGTGATAATCATGCGTCTCTTTCTGCCATTTTCCTCCGCTCACCTCTGCTCCGGTGATCAGATTATACCAGGTTCCCTCCGGCAGATAATACTGCACTTCACCGTTCTCTTTAAAGATCGGAGCCACCAGCAGAGAATCGCCGAACATATACTGCCGATCCAGGGTATCACATGCACGATCCTCCGGGAAATCCAGGAACATCGGGCGCAGCACCGGACGGCCTTCTTTGTGTGAACGCACAGCCTGCCCGTACAGGTATGGCATCAGACGACATTTCAGATTAACAAATTCCCGCAGAATATCGCATGCCTCTTCATCAAACATCCACGGCACACGGTAAGAAGACGAACCGTGCAGCCGGCTGTGAGAACTTAACAGGCCAAACTGGCACCAGCGTTTGTAGATGTCCGCCGGTGCGGTACTCTCGAATCCACTGATATCATGACTCCAGAAACCAAATCCACCCAGAGACAGCGAAAGTCCTCCACGAAGAGTCTCTGCCATGGAAACATAGCTTGCAGAACAGTCACCGCCCCAGTGTGCCGGGAACTGCTGACCACCGACGGTGGCAGAACGCGCGAACAGTACAGCTTCGCCGGTTCCTCTCTCACGCTCCAGTAATTCGAAAACTGCCTGATTATACAGATAAGTATAGTAATTATGCATTTTCACCGGATCGGAATGGTCAAAATACTCGATTTCTTTCACCGGGATTCTCTCACCAAAATCAGTTTTAAAGCAATCCACGCCCATATCCAGCAGCGTCTTTAACTTTCCCTGATACCATGCCACAGCATCCGGATTCGTAAAATCAACCAGTGCCATACCAGGCTGCCACAGATCCGTCTGCCATACGCTTCCGTCTGTTTTCTTAACCAGATAACCATGATCCTTTCCCTCTTTGAACAGACAGGATTTCTGTCCGATATACGGATTGATCCATACACAGATGTGAAGCCCGCGATCATGATACCGTTTCAGCATGCCTTTCGGATCCGGGAATGTCGCGGGATCCCATTCAAAGTTACACCACTCATAGGCATCCATCCAATAGCAGTCAAAATGGAACACATGCAGCGGAATCTCCCGGTCTGCCATGCCCTGAATAAAACCGGAAGTGGTCGCCTCATCATAATTCGTAGTAAAAGAAGTCGTCAACCACAATCCGAACGACCATGCCGGCGGCAGTGCCGGTTTTCCGGTCAGTTCTGTGTATTTTTCTACGGTTCCCATCGGCGTTTTTCCACTGATCACATAATAATCCAGACGTTCCCCCTCTACGGAAAACTGGATCCGTTCTACCTTCTCACTGGCGATCTCATACGCCACATCGCCCTCGTTGTCCACCAGGATACCGTAGCCTTTATTTGTCACATAGAACGGGATATTTTTATAGGCAATCTCACTGGCAGTTCCGCCATCCTCGTTCCACATCTCCACTACCTGTCCGTTTTTTACGAACGGCGTGAAACGTTCCCCGAGTCCGTAGACATATTCATCCACATCGAGAAACATCTGCTCCAGCATATAGTTTTTCCCGGTTTTTGTGTTCTGCATATAGGCAAGATTCCGGAAACTCGACTCTGTGAGGAAAGTATCTCCCTCATAAAATGCCATCTTGTATCCATTCGGTGCTTTATCGATCACCGCTTTCAGAGAGCCCGTCTGATAGATCAGCTGCTCCTCATTCTCCTCGATCCGCACATGCGCATCGCCGGTATAAATCTTTGCAAAAGGTCCATTATATACGGCTCCGTCATGATGCACCGCAGACACTTTGATCACACCGTCCATCGGACTGGACAGTGTCACCGTCAGAAGCGGGATATTCAGACAGCTTCCCCGATCCACGATATGGGAACACGGCAGATACATCGTCAATTCCTGCCCGTATACCCTGTGACTTCCGTACTCTACTGCATAGGCAGCTTTCATCTCATCACGAAGCAGCCAGTAACCATTGGTAAATTTCATAATTTCCTGTCTCCTTTACATTATGTTTGTAGCCCTCAGAAATCTTCTCATTTTTTAAACGATTCTTCTTTTATTATAGAAATTTCCCACATAAAACACAAGATTCTCACTCACTTTTCTTTGATTTTTCTCGGTGATTGCATTTTGGCTTGTATGTCTCGGGATTTTGACATATTCATGTCAAAACACCTCGCGGGACAGTGGCTACTGAATAGTTACGATTTTTCATAATATTTAGATTTTACTTTCCTTGTCAAATCCCGGTATCTGTGTATAATAAACCTCAGAATATAATCATTCGGCATATTCGCAGTTACGCGAGTAGAAAACCTCGCAGAACTCTATCTACTAAATGGTTATAAAAAGACACATAAAGGAGAGACTCTAATGGAAAATATTAAAATCGGATATATCGGCCTTGGATGCCGTGGAAAAGATCTGTTGGAAAATATCGTTCTAGCTCAGAAAGAACAGGTTGTCGCTGTCTGCGATGTTTATGAAGATCGCGCCCGGGAAGGAGCGAAAGTAGTGGAAGCTGCCGGACAGCCGACACCTTTTGTATCTACCGATTATAAAGATATTATCGCAAATGAAGAGGTAAATACGATCATCATCGTAACCGCCTGGGAATCTCATGTAGAGATCGCCCTTGCTGCCATGTATGCCGGAAAAGCCGTAGCCATGGAAGTCGGTGGCGCTTACTCTCTGGAAGACTGCTACAAACTGGTCGATGCTTATGAAAAAACTAAAACACCGTTCATGTTCCTGGAGAACTGCTGCTTCGGCCGCCGCGAACTGATGGTGTTAAATATGGTAGAACAGGGTGTTCTCGGCGAGGTAGTTCACTGCGCCGGTGGATATCAGCATGATCTGAGAGACGAAATCGCATTCGGAAAAGAGAACAGACATTACCGCCTTAGAAATTATCTGTCCAGAAACTGCGAAAACTATCCGACTCACGATCTGGGACCGATCGCCAGGATCCTGAATATCAACCACGGAAATCGGATGCTCACCCTTTCTTCCTTCGCCTCCAAGTCCGCAGGACTCCATGAGTTCATCATGCAGAATAAGAGCGATGACGAAAGACTGAAACAGGCACATTTTGCCCAGGGTGATATCATCACCACAATGATCCGCTGTGCCAACGGAGAAACCATCCAGCTGACCCTCGACACCACCCTGCCGAGATACTACAGCCGTAACTTCACTGTCCGCGGAACCAAAGGCATGTACGAAGAAGCCACCGATTCTGTCTTCATCGACCGCAAAGAAGACCGCGATCACGATTTTGACTGGAGAAAAGAGTGCAGCGGAAACGCTGATACCTACGCCGAAACCTACGATCATCCAATCTGGAAAAAATTCCTCGAAGAAGGCGTCCAGGGCAGCCACGGCGGCATGGACTGGCTGGAATTCGAACAGTTCTTCCGGTGCCTGCGCGAAGACAGCCCGATGCCGGTAGATGTCTACGATGCAGCTTCCTGGATGGCGATCACAGCCCTGTCCGAGATGTCTGTAGCCAGAGGCGGTGCTGTCGTTGATATTCCGGATTTTACCAACGGAAAATGGGCGATGGGTCTGGACACAGCCGGTGAACGGTAATCCATATAAACACAGCTTTTGCCGTGTAACTGCAAGCATAAAAAAGCAGTGCCAGTTGGCTTTATGTAAACCAACTGGCACTATTTTTTTATACCAACGTTCTATTTGCTCTCTTATTTTCGGATCGCCGAAACAAATCTTGATGTGATCTCCGCAGGTCTTGTGATTGCCCCTCCGACTACCAGAGCGAATGCTCCCGCTTCCAGAGCTTTTTTTGCCTGTTCCGGATAATGAATATGTCCCTCTGCGATGATCTTTGCCGGGCATTTCTCAGAAAGTTCATGGATAAATGCATAATCAATATCATCACATCCCTTTGTCTCCGGTGTATAGCCACGCATCGTAGTACCCACAAAATCAGCCCCCGCCTCGGCACATGCGATTCCTTCTTCTAACGTCGCACAGTCTGCCATTACCAGCTGCTGGGGGTATTTTTCTTTGACCGCACGGATAAATTCCGGTGCACTGCTTCCGTCCGGGCGTCTGGCACCGGTTCCCTGTACCGCCACGATATCCACACCACATGCGACCAGGGCATCCACTTCTTTCATCGTCACCGTGATATACATCGGTGTTCCTTCATAATCTTTCTTGATAATCCCGATTACCGGAAGGGCTACCACCTCTTTGATCTGCGTGATATCCCGCACCGTATTTGCACGGATTCCCACAGCGCCCGACTGTGCGGCAGCCTTCGCCATCAGTGGCATAATACCGCCCTCTTTCGTATACAGCGGCTCATGTTCCAGCGCCTGACAGGAGACGATGAGTCCCCCTTTGATCTGATCCAGTATTTTCTGCTTTTCCATTTTTCTGTCTCGCCTTTCCTTTTTTCAGAATTTTTGATAACCCAACCACACCCTGCCGGATGCCTTCTGTTTTTATTACTCTACCAGAGCAATACAGCCATGTCAACGTTCGCCCTTTGCCCGTAACATAGAATATGGACATCATGCCAGATAATGCATGATGCCCACATCTTTTTCATTTCATATTTTTATTTTGCTCTGCGTCTTCTTGTATATACTACAAGACCTGCCAGTGCAACACAGGAAACTGCCAGCAGTGTGATCCAGATATACAGGTTGTTGGTATCTCCGGTTTTCACGCTGTTTGTTCTGGCGGATGTCTTGGCGGTAGTATTTGTGTTGTTTGTATTGCTGGTTGTTGTGTCATCTTTTAATACCGTCTGGTTATCTTTTCCTGTTGTTTTGTTGTTATCGGTTGTTGTATTTCCGTCATTTTTATCGGTGGTGGAAGTATTGTCGTTACCTTTGTTGGTATCATCTTTCTTATCATCACCTTTGTTGGTGTCATCGGTTCCGGTGGAATCTTTTTTGATCTCAAAAACAGTTTCTCCGGTGGAACCAGCATAGTTGCCGATTCCGGTGATGACCAGCTTATAGCTGCCTGCTTCTACAAATTCTGCGCCTGCAAAATCTTTCGCAGTTGTTTCTTCCCCGTAAATGTAAGTGATTTTGTAATCCGTTCCTGCAACCAGTGTCTGGTCACCGTCTTTTACTTCCACGGTCGGAGTTTTGCTTGTTCCATCGTATGTTGCAGAAGCCGGATCTGTAGTCACGCTCAGAGTGGTCTGTTTTGGTTCCACGGTAAACTGGATTTCCTGTATTCCACCATAACTTCCGATACCATTTACTACTACGGTATAAGTATCTGCCTGTACAATGGAATCTGCGGAAATCTCATTTCCGTCTGCATCTTTGAACGTAAGGAAGTAATCGGTTCCTTCTGTCAGTACGGTTTCTCCGTCTTTTGCTGTTACAACCAGATCCAGTGCACTTCCGGTATAGGTTGTATTTGCAACTTCCACATCACTGATAGACAGTGCCGGAGTTGTTACAAATTTATCCAGCGGCGGAGTTGGGTTAATTCCAGTCTTCCAGTACAGATCTGCCAGTGGATCGTTGTCTGCGCCGGAGATCTCGGTTCCGTCTTCGATGTGTTTGCTTGTGCTTGTCACTTTTACATTACCGTCGGTTGCTTTTCCAGGTACGGCTTTTTTGGAAGTGTTTGCAGTTGCTCCCTGAAGGAATGCTTCCTTTGTGGAAATGATTCCGTTTCCGGTTACACCTGTTCCGCCATTGCCCCAGAGTACATCTCCTCCGATTGCTGTTACTTTTCCGTTTCCTGTGATCGTTGCATTATCCAGCTCAATTGCTGTTCCTCCTTCGGTGTACAGCAGTGTCTTGCCGCTTCCACCGTAAGCTACCAGTTCCGCACCGTCTTCTAGTGTCAGAGTTCCGTTGGATACGCGCAGGGCCATCTGTCCGATATCGCTTCCGCCGTCATCGCCCTTGATAAATACTTTGCCTTTGATCGTAACATTTCCGGTTGCGGTTACTACCGGCTCGGAAGTGGTACGGTCTGTCAGATTTCCATTTGCAAGATAGTTTGCATGAGAGTAGATAGCTGCATTTTCCAGGATTGCGCCATCTGCCAGACGAAGCTGTCCACACAGAGATGCACCTGTGGTAAATTTGTTGTTGTAGCTACTGTAGTTCATGGAGAAAGTACCGCCGCTCTGTACATCGATAATACCCTGTACCACAGAATCATCCAGTGTCAGGTTTCCGCCATTTTCAATGACGATGCGAACGCTGCTCAGAATCTCCATATTGGTCAGTGTCAGGTTGCATCCTTCCGGAATATACAGGGTCTGCGGAATGTCTCCACTCACTACCTGTTTCCACGGAAGATCATAACCCAGATATCCGTAAGTTCCGCTCACATGAGATCCGAACCATGCTTCCAGGTCTTTCGGAACACGAACGCTTTCTGTTTCACCATTCACATTACTTCCAAAGTTTTTGATTGCCCATGGTTCCATGATATCCCATGCATACAGACCGCTTTCATACTGTTTGAAGTTATCTGTTACCAGTCTGTCTGCCAGAGTTTCCTCTCCGGTGTATACATGGAACGGTAAGGTATTGCTGACTGCTTCTCTTCCCTGCTGATCGGTAATCTTTACAGAGATCAGATAGTTACCGGCATCCTTCGGTGTACCGCTCAGTGTCAGGGCACTGCTGATGGTCATATAGACACCCTGCATTCCGCTGTCGCTGTCAGCCGGTGTTCCGCTTGCAGTATCCGGTACGATACTTACGCTGCATTTTTTACCGTCCAGTTTGATCTGGGACATATTGTCCAGTTCTTTCCAGTCGCTGTCGGTCGGTTCTTTGCCTTTTTCCAGCATTGCTCCGTATACCGTTACATCACTGTTTTTGTTGCTGGAAGCGCCACCGACACTGGCGCTGGATACTGCATCGTAATTGTCCTGTCCTACCAGGGCAGAATCGAAAGTACCTTCGATCTTTACATGCAGTTCATAAGGATCTCCCTTTCCGTCATCTGCTACCAGAGATGCTTTTCCGTCAAGGTTGATAACCAGTTTTGCTGTAAAATCTTCATAACCTTTTGCGGAAATGGTGATCACATCACCGCTCTTTAATACCGGGATCACCGGTGCAGAGTTGTAATCTTTTGCTGCAAATACCAGTTTGTTATCGTCTGTATGTTTCTTATATGCACCACCGGAAGAAATACTGTAGGATTTTTCTTCCCATGTTGTTCCGTTTACTTTCACTTCTGTGATCGCTTTTACATAACCGTTCGCATCTTTAAAAGTTACTTCCCAGTCATTTCCGAATGTATCTGTTGCGATGCTTACCTGGCTCAGATCGATCGTTTTCGGTGCTTCTTCTTTGAAGGTTGCAGTAACTGTCACATCAGAAGCAGGCATGGCAAATGTACAACCTGTTTTGGCAGCCTGTGTTGCTACTGCTTTGCTGTCTGCAGCGGCAACGGTAAGGGTATCCAGTTCATATCCCTCGTCCGGTGTTGCGGTTGCAGTTACTGTCTCGCCTTCTTTGATGCCTTCGCTCTTGCTCAGAGTAACTTTGCCGTGTGTTGCAGCTGCTGCAGTTGCTTTGTAAGTCTTTTCTACCGGCTGCTGCGGTACTACGATTGCTGTATAAACATCCTGATAGCTTACAGTTGTTTTTGTCACCTGCATGGTCAGCTTCTGATAACCGGCTGCTGTGATATCAACAGCCAGCGGATAGGTATCCGGACTGACAATTCTAAGCGCTGTGTAGCTTCCATAAGCTCCTGTTGCACTTCCTATATCCCAGATATTGGTATTACTTTCAAAGCTGCTGATCGTTTTGTTCGTATACACTGTACCATTGACGGTCACACTGTTGATCGCATTCATCCAGGCAGTGTCATTGAATGCAAAGTTCAGGACTGTCGTCCAGAGTCCGCTGGCTGTACAGGAAACCACCTCTGTCGGCGCTGCTTTTGTTTCTTCTGCCATAACAGGAACTCCCATCATAGAGAAAACAACCATGACGGACATAAGCAGTGATACAACTTTTTTCCATGTCTTTTTCATCTTTTCCTCTCCTTGTTAACTATTTCTCGTTAGTACATTCTAACTACAGTATCAGCATAATAACAAGGAAATTTTTTCCTGTCAACAATGCAAAGAACTATTGAAAAAATTCATCAGTTAGATTTTTTATTGATATTTTTTTTCATTTTTTGGTCTTTAAGCAGAAAAAAGCAGCCCCATCACAGGACTGCTTACTCTCCTGGAGCACGCTGTTACCCCAGCTTATTTTTTTATCTACCTATTATATACTTATATTTATACGCACAATATCACAAACTATGTATTTCGATTAATCATCATACTCTTCTTCCCAGTAATCATAAGCATCATCGTATCCGTCATCATAATCCCCATCTCCAAAATCTTCTGCCCATTCTTCCGCAAAATCATCGGGATCATCGTAATCATCCACATCGTAGGGATCTGTCTTTTTCAGAGAACCAGAACCACTGGAATGCCCGAAAGTGCTACCAGAACCGGATCCACTGGCATTTCCGTAAAAGCTGCCTGAACCGTATCCGCCGGCATGCCCATAGGAACTTCCGGAACTGTTAGTACTGCCTGAATTGCTGTTCGAACCGGCATTGTTTTTCGATTCTTTATCCTCTTCCATGTCTTCTTTCGGATAAATCTTTCCTCTGTTCGTATAAAGCTCATACCCGTCTTCTCCCTGCACCAGTCTGTAATACACTCCATACTCCCGGGAAATTGTCAGTTCTCCTTCCGGATCTCTTTCATTGATCTTTACGGCGTATTTTCTATCTCCAACAAATATTTTATAAAACCCATCCACTTCCACCGGCCGCTGATCTTTAATCTTGCACTCCCGTTCCATCAGTTCTATAAAAGAATCATAATTTCCATCTTGCGTAGCTTCTTCAAATATAGAATCTATCGAGTCACAGTAATAACTCAGTTCATAATAAAGATACTGATAGTCAGGATCATCGTCCCAGTAATTGTAAACGCTGGAATACGTGCTCTGATTGTATTGCTCATAAGATACTCTGATATCCTCAATTCCGGCAGCCTGCATACTTTCCTGCAGGCTGATCCGGTAATTTTCCATATATTCTTTTGCCCGCTCATACACCTTCTCTTCCGCCTCTGCCTCGTCCAGTTCCTTCTGTTTTTTTGCTTCTTCCTGCCCTCTTCTGCTCGTATTATCCCACTGGATCAATTGATAAAAGCCGAAGATAAACAGAATTATAAGACAGACACATCCTGTATTTACTGCAATTTTTCTTTTGTCCATATTCTGACTGTTACAGCCCCTCTCTGTAGATCCGGTTGATCGTTGCCTGTGCATGTTCCAGTTCTTTTTTCTGAATGATCGCGTTCCGGTCACTTAAGATTGCCAGCATCTCATCCACCACATCTTCCGGGCGTGGGTTCGATACGCGGTACAGATATCCCAGCATCCTTGTTGCGGTATAATCCGTATTCATCTGCTTATATGCGATCTCCCGGCAGAAATCATCGGGGTAGCCTTTTTCTTTCAACGCGTAATATAATGCATCTGTTCTTGCTTTTTCCATATCTGTCCTTTCTGTGTAAACCGCCCTCACAAACATAGGGTTTCACATTTTTTCTCAGTATAACATATTCCACATCGATTCGATACTTAATTTATTTCACACAACCCTTCTGTTGCTGCTCACTCCCTCCTCGCAACACGCTTCGCCGGATATTGTCAGTGAATTCACTTTCCTCTCTCATCCTCTATTCATATTCCGGATTTCCCCGGATACGACAACAGCGTACGGAATACTATCCGTACGCTGTCGCAACACCGGCCTTTCCCGACCGGTTTCTTATTCATTTGTATCCGTGAATAGCAACGGCTATTTTACTTCATCCAGCGCTTTGCACTCGCGCTCACGGGCTTCCCATGGCTCATATGGTTGTTTCAGTTCTGCGATCAGATCCCGACCATGTTTCTTCAGATAAGCGATACGGATCAGAATGTAGATCACAAACAGCACAACCGCACCCAGGATCATCAGCCATACCGTCATACCAAGCGTACTGATCATCGCATAGGCCAGATAAGCCGCAACGATAAAAGCAAAGGCAGACAGCGCATACACCAGTCCGATCGCCATCTTAAAGGTAGAGTGATTACATGCATGAGGATATTTCTTCTTCAGGAAGAACGGCACCATACAAAGCACGATATCAGACAGGGCATTGACAAAGGAAAATACCGTCATCAGCACACCAAAACTGGAACCGGTGGCAACACATGCAATCGAAAACAGCATAACGAAACAAAGAATCACCGGTGAGACACCGTTTTTATTCTTTTTCGCTACAAATGCAGGGAACAGATCATTGTCTGCTGCCGCCTGGATCTGCGCACAGGTTAACATAATAACCGGAACCATCGAAGTCAGAACACCAAACAGCGGACCTCCTACGATAAAAAATGTCAGAAGACCGGAAGGCAGGAATATTTTTCCCACCTCTGAATATAGTGGTTCAGTTGTCAAGACAAAAATCCAAGCTTTTTATAATGAACTGATATATGTAACTGGGTAGGGGAGAAAATCCCCCTTAGGCTGCGTGATCATCCAGTAACAGGATTGGATAATAGCAGGATGCCGGTGTCTGATTATTGAGTGCGGAATGACAACGTTCAAAGTTGTATGTATGCACATATTTCCCAATAGCCTTCCTTGCTTCTCGGATATTGTTGTATTGAGTCAGATATGCTTCCTCGTACTTGAAACTCCGGAACCATCGTTCGATCATGATATTGTCAGCCCACCGGCTTTTACCATCCATGCTTTGACGGATCTGGTTCTCTTTGAGGAAATTCATGTACTCATTGCTTGTAAACTGACAGCCCTGATCCGAATTCAGGATAACAGGTTTTGCCACCATAAACGCCTTTTTTAACGCAGTTATGACCATTCTGGTATCCAGAGTATCATCGACTTCCCAGCCAACGATACAGCGGCTGTACCAGTCAATCACAGCGGTCAGATACAGGAATCCACGCCTAATGGGGATGTATGTAATGTCGATTGACCATGCCTGATTTGGACGGTCGATAACGGCGTTACGTAGCAGATACGGGCAGACTTTAGCCTGTTGCATACGTTTAGAAAGGTTCATTTTTGGATAGATTGGATCGATCCCCATTTCATTCATATAACGGCGCGTTTTCCGGCGGCCAACCTGATACCCACGTTTCTTCAGTTGGGCAGACAATTGTCGTGCTCTCCAGGCCGGGTTATCCGTGTGTAAACGATCTATGATTGATTTGCAATCTAACTCCTCCTGAGATATGGGCGTGCCCTTGTAATACACACTGGTACGGTTGATATCAAGAAGCGCAGCTCCTGTTTTAACTGGAAGTTCTTTAGTCTTCAAAAGGTTTTGGACTAAATTTACTCTCGTAGTCAGGTCCAAGTGTTTCTTCAGATTTTTTTCAACCAATCCACCTGCATGGTGAGCTGGCCAACTTTTTTCGCATATTCAGCTTTTTCCTTGCGCTCTAAAGCAAGTTTTTCTTTTAGATTATCCTCTCGGGTGTCATCAAAAACCACGGATGCTTTATCGAGGAACTCCTTCTTCCAGTTGCGAAGAAGATTCGGCTGAATATTGTTTTCGGTTGCGATTATATTTAAGTCTTTTTCTCCTTTGAGCAGTTCAATCACTAATTCTGATTTGAATTTGGCGGAGAAATTTCTTCTTGTTCGAGACATAATAATAATCCTTCTTTCTGTAGTGTTTACAGTATATCAGATTCATTAAGAAATGTCTCTTGAAGTGTCTTAAATTACGATACCATTATAGAGCGCCGGAACCACCAGCGGAAAGCACCTTTACATTCCAATATGTTTCTATTAATACAACAGATGAATGACATCTATAACTTGATCCAAGCGACTTTACATTCCAATATGTTTCTATTAATACTAAAATATGCATTACATGGAAATGCAGCACTGACAGCTTTACATTCCAATATGTTTCTATTAATACTTGAGGCAGACGAAGAACTGACAGCAGCACAGGCAGCTTTACATTCCAATATGTTTCTATTAATACGCGGAAGGCGTCACGATTGATCAGGTGGAAGCGTCTTTACATTCCAATATGTTTCTATTAATACCAAACACCCATACGGTCAGACCATGCGGATTCTACCTTTACATTCCAATATGTTTCTATTAATACCACACTGCATTGCTCTGATTTCTCGATAGTCTTCAAGCTTTACATTCCAATATGTTTCTATTAATACGTGGGACTGACGGAAGATTACCAACGCGCCGATTTTATTTACATTCCAATATGTTTCTATTAATACCGATGCTGCAGTGGGGAAAGAGATAACCTTCCGGAATTTACATTCCAATATGTTTCTATTAATACTGAAAAATCCTGATGATTTTTGCCAGTTTCCATGTAATTTACATTCCAATATGTTTCTATTAATACTTAAAAATGATAACACCCACATCTTTGTACGCAAAATTTACATTCCAATATGTTTCTATTAATACCGTCGTAAACTGCTATACAGTTCTTCGCCATGAATATTTACATTCCAATATGTTTCTATTAATACAGGGATCACAACAGGATCCTGAAGACCTTAGAGCATATTTACATTCCAATATGTTTCTATTAATACGAGAACACGCTGAAAGTGATCAGAGAGAAACTGGATTTACATTCCAATATGTTTCTATTAATACTGATCTGGAATGAATGGTTCCGTGATGAAAATTTACATTTACATTCCAATATGTTTCTATTAATACAAGAAATTCCGGCAACCTTGAAATTATCAGTTTTCGTATTTACATTCCAATATGTTTCTATTAATACTTTACAGAAACATGGCTGTTTTTTAACAATTCGTTATTTACATTCCAATATGTTTCTATTAATACAGTCTGGCTGATCAGATTTTCGGTGATTTCTACGTCATTTACATTCCAATATGTTTCTATTAATACTTTGCTTGACTATTTCGGCGTTCCGATCAATCCGTCATTTACATTCCAATATGTTTCTATTAATACAGTAGCCTCTTTAACACCAAGCTGTTCAGCTACATATATTTACATTCCAATATGTTTCTATTAATACACATGGTCGCACATCACGGACTTGCGGTTGTATATCAGATTTACATTCCAATATGTTTCTATTAATACGGAAAATGACTTGGTTTTTTTTAAAAATTCGTTCTCATTTACATTCCAATATGTTTCTATTAATACAACTCTTATCACACCGCCGATGGATGATCTTTTTTATTTACATTCCAATATGTTTCTATTAATACCAGAAAGGCGAGGATATTACTATTTCGAGTATCTTATTTACATTCCAATATGTTTCTATTAATACTAATTGATTGTGGTATAATATGTTTATAAAGATAAGAAATTTACATTCCAATATGTTTCTATTAATACCATTTGAGGACGCAGCAAGTGACGAGGACATAAAAGATTTACATTCCAATATGTTTCTATTAATACACTTACGGGGTATTACGAAGACCTGTACCTACGCGAATTTACATTCCAATATGTTTCTATTAATACCCCCGCTCCTCTGAACCACCGATTAATTCTTCCATATTATACCATATTTTGTCGACCATGGTATTTTTTTATCTTTTTATTTATTTCGATATAACACGGTTCACCGGAAGCACTATTTTGCTTATGTTTTTCACGTTTGTCGACCTCTCGTAATTTTATCTCTATCTCAGGTCGACAATCACAAGATGAAACTGGTCAGGTCATCTTTTCTGCCCCAGAATTCCTTGTCCATCCATTTTTCCTGACGTGATTTGAAGAGAATAACAGAATCCAACTCCGGATCGATATACTGTTTCAGTTCCTGCTGCAGGCTTGCCAGCTGCGCTCTGCTTATCTCCCCTTCAAATACAGAGTTCTGGATGTGTGTTAAATATCTTTTACATGTCTTGAATATTTTTGACCATCGCTTAGTTCCATGGTCTTCCTGACTTACATCATATACTAATACGATATACATACTTCACCACCATATTCGAAATCCCTCATACTCTTTTTCGCCAATCAGATGCTTAATTAATTTATACGCTTCCAGACGAATCAGGTACTGATAGGAGACCTGTCTTCCCAGTTCTTTATGCATCACCGTTTTCTTGAGCCGACTTTCCAGTTCCGACACGATAAGTTTGGAGGCATCTTTTTTCAGATGAAGAAAATTCAGTTCTTTCGTAAAACTGTTTTCCGTGATCTGATTCCGATTCAACAGGGAAAAAATCAGCCGGTCACCAATCAGTGGCTTAAACACTTCTGCAAGATCAAGACTTAAAGAAAATCTTCTCTCCCCCGGTTCATGCAGGTAACTAATGGTGGGATTTAGCTGAGTACGGTAGAGTTCTCCCAGCACCTTGGTATAGATCAGCGTATTTACGAAAGAGATCAATGAATTGATCATATTATCCGGGGGATGCATCACACGCTTTTCAAACGATATTTCCTGATTAATGATAATATTCCACGCAGCATAATATTGTTTTCGGATATTACCTTCCACACCCATCAACGATTCGATTGTAGTCGTACTGCCAATCTGTTTTCGAAACGAATCCACTTCTTTCATATAAACAGAAACATCTTTCCCTCTTCCATTATAATATCTGAGATTACGATAAATATTATCCGCCGCAGCCTCGATAAATTTCCTCGCCAACACAATCCTTTTCTCATAATCCGTGTAATGTTCAACCTGTCTTACCAGCAATCTCCCTGCCAGCAACGTTTCCCTCGGATAATAACTTCCCGTATAAAAATTATAGTAATTGAAAAAATGCATCGGAATCCCATATTGTGAAATATAATTGATAAAAGCTGTATTGAAAGACATTTCCGACATCACATAAATATCAGAAATCCGTTCAACCGGTATATCTCTCTTTTCTCCATCGTGATTCGTAAACTGAAGTGTGTTATCTTTTCGTTTTAAGTCCCCGTTATTATAAACATAAAAACTTTGTTTCATATCACTCACCTCGTATTATATAAAGCACAGATCATAATACGCACATTTCTTGCATATTTTCTTATTACAATCATCCGGTGGTATATTCCTCTTTTTTATCTGTGTAATTTCACAGATGATTTTTTCTATTTCCCCGCAGTCTTCATCTGTAAGCTCCACACTCATTGTCTTTTTTAATAATGGGTAATCGATTTTTCCTTTCATTCCGGTCACACCACGCTGCTGCAGGTAATACAGATAGTATTTCATCTGCCAAATCCCTGCTTCTTCTACAGACTTACTCTTTTTCACCTCATGCAGCTCTCCGAATTCTTTCATAAAATCAATGTTGATTATCTGATCAATAGAAATGTGTTTGTCATTCTTTTTGTAACTGCTCTCGTCCAACAGTTTTCCGAGTAACACATCTTCGTTCTCCGTCTCCATTGTGATTTCATGACAGAAGTACCAGAGTTTTCGTTTGCAGACGAAGTAATAATATACCATCATACCAGTTATATTTTCTTTCACGTCGTACCTCCTATAAAAAGATACTATCGGCCTTCTCTCCAAGCAAAAGACCTCGTCCTTGCAGTGTTTCACAATCAAACTCATAAACAAACTGTGTTCGATGGATGTCTGTCGAGCCAATTGCTGCCTTATCTATTCCATCCGGATGTCCAAAACAGGTCCTCAGATTGATTCCCATGGTTAAATCCTGCAACTTTGTCCGAATCTCCTGCTTTCTCTCTTTTGATAGATATCTGTCTTCTACTTCTTCAAACAGTTCTTGATTTTCTTCATAGATGGTATCCGGAATGACCGTAATGCTCTTGATATCGCGCACCTTCGCTTCCGATAGAGTATATTCCGCCGGATGGATCTCCGAGAATTTCTCCATACAGTCTTGAATTTTCCTGTAATATTCTGTATTCCGTATCGCTTCTGTCCGATACACTTCATTCATATATTTCGTCTTCTGTTTTTCTGAAAAAAGGATATCTTCATACTTTTTCAGTTTTTCCAGCGATCGCTGATACAAGTTCTCCTCGTAAATACTTCCGCTTCCATTTTTGTTATCATATACAAAAATATTGGAAAGTTCAGGAATCCTTCTTCCCTTCCGGTTACATCTTCCCATACGCTGCAACAAGCTGTCTGCTGTACACATTTCCGTGTGCAGAATATCAAAATCGATATCCAGACTGGCTTCAACGATCTGCGTGGTGACCCAGATCCCCGCTTCATCCGATTCTGAAAACTCCATAATCTTTTGTTCCAGTAAATTACGGTCTCTGCGAATAAAACGGGAATGTAACAGCCACACAGAATCGTTCCTTTCCCGCAGTTTTTCATAAACCTCCTGCGCCCTGGAAACGGTATTACAAATCACCAGTACTTTTTTGGTTTTCCCCTGCTTTGCAATCTCTTCCAGATACATTTCCGAATACTGGATGCTTACCTTATGACGAATGAGAATATCCGGATCTTCTGTAAAGTCTGCAAACAAACAATGATCTGCCAATCCGTATTGCTCCATAAAATCTTTCAGTACAGGTGGAAAAGTTGCCGTAATAATCGCATATCTGCCGCCCATTTGCTGGATGGTTTTCAGACCGTATAAGATCGTAGCAATACTTCTTGGATCATAAGACTGTATTTCATCTATGATCAGCTTGGAATACTTCAAAGTTGCTGCAAAGATCTCTGTCCCCAGCGCCCTGTAAACAAACGTAAACAACTGGTCAATCGTACACACAGTAACAGGATTCGCTAACAACTTTGCCTGTTCCTGTTTTTCCCAGGCAGATCCCGGATTTTCTTTCAGATACATCGCCATGCTGTCCGAATGCAAAATCGCCGCATGTTCATAACCATATCCGTTTTTTATTCTGGAATAAATTGCATTGGAAGAAACTTTCAAAGGCAGCGTGTAAAATCCTTTCTCCCCGTCAAGCCATAACAAAGCGGCTTCTGTTTTTCCGGATCCGGTAGGTGCAATAACAACAAGGTTATCATCTGTATGCTCTTTCATGAACTGTTGGGCAGGCCGTAAATCTTTTCCTTCCAGAAAACTCTCCACTTCTTTTTTCAGCCTTTTTTCCCTGATATCACATGCCAGTTCCGCATTCTCATATCCGGCACTAACCGTATAATCAAACTTATTCAGCAATCCTTTTACGAGAAGATATTCATTCCAGACTGCAGGATCACATAGGAACTTCCCACTATATCCGTTATTGTGAAACAGAAGCTGGTTCAAGTTGCTGCAGTACAGTTTTGTTCTGGTCTGTCCAAGATAATCACTGATCTCTTCCAGATAATATTTCTTTCCATATGTACGAAGCTCCGAACTGTCTTCCTGGTCTTTTCTCGTATGGTGATGATAGACTGCCGTGACAAAAGCCCCAAAATCATCTTTCGTAAAACTATCGTCCATTGCAAAGAATTCGTTTTGTGACAGAGTAACTGCGCTAAGATGTCCATGAGGGATCTGACTGATAGATTTCACATTTAACTTCCGTTCTCCGGCAAGTTCCGGATTTATCATTACCTGAAAGACCAGATTCGCCTTCCCCCAATCATGAATGCGGCAGGCTTCTATGACCAGCCGTTTCTCTTTTTCAGAAAAATACCGGCCATATTCTTCAAAAAACGCTTCAGCACACCGCACAATATCTTCCTGATGGCTATTCAGTGTTTTTTGTTCTTCTTCCGGTTCTTTTATCTGTTTCCCCCGCTCTTTATCGGATAATCCCTTTTTCTTCGATTTTGCATAGTATTTCATTCCCACGCCTTTCTGACCTTCTTTAACAGAACACTAACGCTGCATCTTCCTCGAAATCGTCCACGTAGGCACCCTGCCCCAGTGTATTTCCTGCAGGATAATAAAAAGCATTGACTCTTCCATTTTCCTTTTTCCACCGCCGCAGACCCTGTTTGGTAATCTCATATTCCTTTGTCAGATGGTACACCGTCATACGACTTTTCTCAATCCCCAGTGTCTCTGCCATCGCTACCGGTATGTACATATCCCGCTTGAGATCTACTTCCTCTTCCTGATGAATTTTCACAATGTCAACCCGTTCGATATCCAGGAGATCCTCATATCTTCCCAGGGATAAATACCTGCCCGGATATAGAAGAGATTGATATACATGTGCAAAATCTTCCTCTGCCGGAATAATATGAATCACCATGTGATTATCACAGACCAGTTCTACATTCGCGATCCCCTTAAACACACCATATTTTCCATCCACACACAGCTGATGTCTTCCCTCTTCATACTTCGTACCAGAAGAAAAGGAATATCTGGTATACAGTTCCGACACCATTCCGCTGTTTGTTCCCTGAATACACAGTTTCATCGGATGAAATTCCTGGTATCCGCAGGCCGCATGGATCATTCCAAGCACCGTAGAATACGGAGGAAGCGGGAATGTCTCTTTTATGATAAAGCTGCTCGGTTTTCGATAATTTACCAGGTTCTGAAAACACTGAACTCTAATTGCTTTCTCCATAATACTGTTCCACTTCCTCTTTTAAATGTCTGAATGCTGCACCTACGGATTCTCCGGATAATTTTCCCCGGATCTCATTTTCATTGTCAAAAGTTCCTGTTACGACACCGGTAAATGTGTGGGTGCGGATCGCGTCGTCCTCTAACAGTTCCGCCAGAGTTTCTACATTGATCTGATCATTTTCTATCCGGATCCTGTTTTCAAAAAATGGATTTCTCCGTTCATATCTTCCCCCGATCGCAAACAATGGGCTCAGATTTTCCCTTCTACCTTTGATATCCCGATACAAATACTGCACGGTATCCAGAAGTGTTTTCACACGATCTGCTTTTTCTTCTCCTGTGATCTGCACTTCTCCGTCAATCCCTACCCGGTCCAGATCGACCGTTATGGTATAAGTATAAAATGATCGCTGAATTTCGCTCTGTGCAATTCCATTCTCCAGCTTTCCTCTTGCTGCCAGTCCCATGTTAGTTAAGAACTCCAGATTACCCAAAAACGGCTCCAGTGCAATAGCATTACTCAGTCTCACTACAGCGCTTCTTGTAGACGCTCCGCCTTTCTGATCGCCATCCTTTGCCGCTGTCTTCATATAGCCGAACAGATCGATTTCCGGATATTCCGCAATCGTTGCAGACGGTGCAAACTGAACCACACCGCTTTTTCCGTCCACCGGAGTCTGATCCCAGTTTGCCTGCCGGACAATGTTATAACGCATCGCCTGCCTGGAAATATACGAATACTGCTCGTGGTTTCCTCTTGACATTTTCTTTAATGTAGAAATATTTCCGATTCCCTCTCCGTAATTGGCACTTTCCGCAAGAAAAACCATAGTTACTGTCAATCCTTCTCTTCTCATTGTTCTACCTCTTTCTTTCCTTCATAACATCCAATCAGTCCTAAAACAAATGCGTATCCATACTCCGAAAATTTTTCTTTGTCCTGTAACATCCGAATCATCCCATTCGGTATCAGGAGTTTTTCCGATCCATAGGAACTGTACAGTCTCGCAACGATATCCATAAATTTCTCTGTATTTTTTACCGACAGCGCATTAAGCAGCTGATACTCGATACCACGCAGACTATCTCCGGTCGTGTCTTTTTTTGCGGTCATGATCGCTTTTCGTAATTCCGAACCGCTCTTTTTCATACTGATGCAATACATAAGAACCTCCTTCTCTTCTTCTTTTTTGTAACTGATCTCTGTTCCCTTCTGAATCTCATATACCCAATGTATATGAAAGTTTGATGCAGCATTCCCTGCAATGGCTTCTCTCAGCAGGGAATCTAACAAAATATACTGATTCTGATGGCCCAACAGGTTCATAACAGCCTGTTCATGCACATTTACAAAATCATTTCTGATCTTTGTGAACGGATACTGACCAAGATTTTTCAATGCTTTTTCTACATCTTCCCTTTTCAGGATATTCAGTATATCCTTGTTGATAATAGAAAGTTTATATCTGTCCTTATCCCCGGTTCCACGCAGGATCACCTGAATATTGGAAAGTTCCTGTCTTTTCTCATTCAATATGATATTCAGAGTTTCCGCAAACCACTGGGAATATCTCTGATTCTCTTCTTTTTCTCCTTCCATACTGCTTTTCCTGTTTTTGGAATTTGCTGCCAGCAGAGTGAACATATCACTGTTATTATTGACAAACACAAATTTATTGGCAAACAGTCGGAACCCAAGCGGACTTGCTGCATACAGAAACGTACAGACCGGGCACAGGAACGCATCCACATTACAATTCCAGAACGCAGACCGTTTTCTTGTAAAATCGTCCCCGACTTCCTTCATAAATGCGATGGACACTTTCTCTTTTGTGGTTACAGGTTCTCCACAGTCAATACACAGATCCTTTGCTTTTGTATGATCTGTCATAAAGTATTTTCGGAATGGTTCTGAAAAATCTTTTTCAAACTGTTCCCTCATATCTTTTTTTGCATTCGAGCGAAGCAGAAAACTTTTTCCATCCCAGAAACGATTGATATAGTTGTAGACTACACTTTTCATAATAAACGTCTCTTTGCATTTCTCCTGCTCCAGAAACACCTGTAACTTCGAAAGCCTTTCCAGTAATTCTTCCGCTGTCATTTTATCCGTCAGTTTTTCTTTTTTCAGTGTTATATAAACTTCCGGATGTTCGATCTGATCTTTGATATTTTCAAAGCCGGCCTGGTAACTGTTCGAGAGCAGTTTGTCATTGATAAATTTCAGATCATCCTTTTCGGTCTTTCCCGGATTCCATTTTTCATTCTGAATTTTCCCGATACAGCACTTGATTTTCTCCATTACGCCCTGGTAAACAGTAAACCTTCCAAAATTTTGCACACATGCCCGGAAATACAGACTGGTCCAGTCCGCATTTTGAATAAATTCGTAGTTCAGCCACATCTCCTGACCGTCTTCCGATATGCCAAAGTCAACACCTTCCTGCGCCTTTGCGCAATCCAGTATATATTTCAGCCCGACGATTCCGGCGTTTTTCAGAAAATCACCTGGCGTAATTGCATATTTTTCCATAAAATATCACCTCTCTCTACCAGACGATTTCCCATTTCCCATGGCCTTCCGATCTGCGGCTTCCAAGTCCTGCAGAGTACAGGAAATCTAAAAGCCGGGGCGTTCCCTGTAGTTTGTATATCCCAATGCTGGCATTTGTTGGTCTTCCCCATACTTTCGCAACAATCTTTTTTCCTTTCACCGGAACAATCGAAAAACAATCCACATCTTCATCCCATCCGATCTTGTTCAAGAAGAACTTCAGATTATCTTTTAATGTATCCGAAAACTCAGGATCCTCGCAGGTATAATAGATATCCGTATTATTTTCCGGATCATGTTTTCTTGCCAGTAAAGAACTTTGCATTTTTATGATAAGCTCCGATTCTTTAATCTCCGGAATCTTTTTTGCTTTCACTTCACGCAGTTTCATCGAGTTTCCTCCCATGGGATACTCTATATTCCGCATTAACTGAAATGCATTAAAGAATTCAAATAATTCTCCCATGTCCGCATCGGAAAATGTTACCATAAACCGACTTTCTTTCAGATAAATCTTGTCTGCTGCGAATCGTGCTCCCGGCAGATAGCATGACCAGCAATATGTTTTCATGACGGATTGCTTTTTTGTATAAAGTTTTCCGAAAAGTTCCGGAGAATATTTCTCTACAGATGCCTTTAAAAAACTTAGTAACAAACGATCCACCTCTGCCGGGATTTCCGGTTCTTCTAACAGAAACTCTAATTTTAGCTCTGTCATATCAATCCCTCCTTCTGATCCCACTATAACACTTTTTAAAACTGTTTCAATGGATTAATTTAATTTTGCATTTATTTTTCTCATTTACTTTTCGCCTGTATTTCATTATAATATTTTACGTACATTTTGGAATGTAAATTTGAAGCAGTTTTTAACACCTGCAAAATATCTTTAATAGTCCCATATTGGAATATTTTTTTCATTGCTTTCCCAATACATCTCAAAAAGCAATACATAAAAAGTGCGTAAGCCCCGGATTGTTCTCACCAGGCTTACGCACTTTTTATATCATCTATAATCAATAGTATATTATTTTCCTTCATCCATCGCCTTACACTCACGCTCCCGGATTTCCCATGGTTCATAAGGCTGTTTTAATTCTGCGATCAGATCCCGTCCATGTTTTTTCAGGTAGGAGATACGGATCAGAATATAGATCACAAACAGTACCACTGCACCAAGGATCATCAGCCATACGGTCATTCCCAGTGTACTGATCATCGCATATGCCAGATAGGCTGCGACTACAAACGCAAAGGCTGACAGCGCATATACCAGACCGATAGCCATCTTGAAGGTAGAATGATTGCAGGCATGCGGATATTTCTTTTTCAGGAAGAACGGTACCAGACAAAGAGCGATATCCGACAGTGCATTGACGAAAGAAAATACCGTCATCAACACTCCAAAGCTGGATCCGGTTGCTACACAGCAGATAGAAAAGAGCATAACGAAGCAAAGAATCACCGGTGATACTCCATTCTTATTCTTCTTTCCGACAAAAGCAGGGAACAGATCATTGTCTGCCGCCGCCTGAATCTGGGCACAGGTTAACATAATAACCGGAACCATCGAAGTCAGGACACCAAACAGCGGACCTCCTACGATGAAAAATGTCAGAAGGCCGGAAGGAAGGAATGTTTTTCCCACCTCTGAAAGTGTGGTCAGTTCTCCTGCCGGCATGCAGCCGATGGTAACAACACCCATGCCGATATAGATAAATGCAACAATCGTTGGGGACAGGAGCAATGCCAGCGGAATGTTCCGGTTCGGATTCTTTACATCATCTGCGATCTGGGAAACCGCGCTTCCACCGGACAGCGAAGATGCCAGCACACCGACTGCTGCCGCAAAGCTGGTCAGTTTCACGCCCGGATTGAAGATTTCGCCCAGTGTCAGTCTGGAGGTATCGATGCTTGGCATGCCGACAAAAATATAACAGCCCATAGCCACCATCAGTACTACTACCATGATATTATTGACAAACGCAAAGGTATGATTGCCCTGCCATGCGATTCCCGTATAGATCAGCAAGATCACAATACTGATCAGCGTTTTGTATCCTTCCAGTGCCGGGAACAGTGCGACAAAATAATCACCAAACAACACCGCAAACACAGAGATCAATACCGGCTGTAACAGATTCTGTGCCGCCATAAATACACCAACCGCCGGATGGATCAGCTTCGTCGGTGCGATAAAAAAGCTTCCGGATGCCGGTGCTACCGACGACAGATAAACATTTGGAATCGTCTTGGCTAAGGTGTATACAATCGTCGCCAGCAGTGCCAGTACAATTCCGGTTCCAATATCATTGATCACTGTGGGCAGTGAACCGAAAATTCCGGAACCGATGATCGCACCGATTCCCGTTCCGATACAGCCCAGAAGACCGATCTTCTTTTTTGTATTTGTTTCCACGTTTTTCCTCCTGGTTCTGCCCGGAATCTGATCCTCTGTTGGATTCCTGCCAGCATTCCGGGCCGTTCTTTTGATCTTTCTCTTTTAAAATTCTGTTTCAAAACGCAAAGTCAATCCATCGAATCATCGATTGATCTGCATGGCTCATTTTGCAAAGAACATTTTCAATCTCCTTCTAATTTTCTGGTTCCGGCTTTACCGGGACGAATTTTGCACGGTTCATCACCGGATGCTGCAGACGGAGTGCGCCTTTTTTCGGACATACCATCACGCAGGCTCCACAGTAATAACATTCTCCCGGAAACATCACGATCGGAGGTTTCCCTTTTTCCGGATTTGGCAGAATAATATCGCACTGGCAGATCTCTGCACAGGCGTTGCAGCCGATACATTTTTCTTCATCGTAGATCAGTGGTGTGGCACTGCACGGAATCACTTCAACTTTCATCTTACTCATCTTGCCTCACCTCCGATATAATCCTGGTTTCTCTTCTCATACTCTGTTTTCAGATCACCGAAATAATCCCCCGGAACGGTTCCCCGTACCGGAACGCCATTTTCCTGGCGGATCGTGATGAAGCAGTGGTCTTCTTTCGGATCCATCTGCGGATAATCGCTTCGATAGAAACACAGCTGTTTGGAACTGGATTTTCGCATCAGACAGGCCTGAAGGATCATCTCGGAAACATCCAGAATGTCCAGCACCTCATGGGTACGCATCAGTTCATGCGGGTTGTTACAGTACAGCTGCGGAACGATCTCTTCTCTGTAAGACTTCAGCAGATCGATTCCCTGGATCAGAAGATCATCATTCTTCACGCCACCGCAATAATTCTGCATCGCCTTGGAGATCGCCATATTCAGTTCTTTCCAGGTGACGCCTTCTGTACGGTTCATCGGTGCATACAGACGTTCTCTCTCCGCATCCACTTCTGCCTGGTCGATCTCAGCCAGTTCTTCGATCGTATCACTGTAATCTGCCGCTTTTCTTCCCGCATAGTATCCTGTGGAACATGCAAATCCGGCACAGTCGGATGCAAACAGCTGATCACCGGCCGCATAGATACCGTCAATATTGGTCTTCAGATCCCAGTCATGCATGATTCCGCCCGGCGCACCGAACAGCTGTCTCTCCTGATCCAGGAAAGCTGCTGACTGCCAGCCATTGCCATAACTTTGCAGCATATGTTTTTCCGGGTCAAATCCACGTTCTGTATAATATTGAAGGATCGGAATCTTGGTCTTTCCTTCCTCTCCGACCATCATGCCCCAGATGACTTTCCGCTCCATCTCCGGCATTCTGCTCAGATCCGCATAAAACGGCAGTTTATATCCCCTCTTGATCAGTTCGTCAAAAGGCATCGTCTCCGGTCCGCGGTACTCGTACTTCGGTTCATCGATCACGCCGCCTTTTAAGAAGAACTTCTGTCCTTTTACCGGATAATAACGCTCAGAGACAGTCTTCAGCACATTGCCGTCACGATCCAGATACGGAATTTCCACGCCTCTGGCATCCACCATCGTCGCTGCATACCAGGTATTATGATTGTTTCCTGTTCCGTAAGGAGGGAAGCTTCGTCCGGCTGCGGAGAATTCACCTTTCACCGATTTTTCCATCATGGTAAACTCCATACCGGCTCTCCATCCCATGGCATGACCGCTTCCGATGGACTGCATCGGCCGGAATTCGCAAAGTCCGGTAAGATCCGGGTTAAATAACCACACGCGGGCCGGTCTTGACATCGTCAGCAAAGTAGCTTTTGCCCGAAATACCAGCAGTTTTCCGGTGTGTACGTTCATACCGATGGCACCGATGCCCCGTTTCTTTCCATTTTCTATCGTTGTAAGAAGGGCGGTAGCTTCCGTTCTGTCATAAATCGTGACACCGAGACGTTTCAGTTCTTCATAAAGCGCCGGTTTGAATGTAGAACCCCAGACACGCAGCGTAAAACGGTTCTTATAATCATAAGCAAACATCAGCTTCGTCTCATCATCCCGGAATTCCGCACCCTTAAACTCATCTTCCGTATCACGGATCTTGCCACCGAAACTTTCCAGATCCAGCATACGGTCATACCCTTCTCTGCACTCAATATAATGTGCGATACCGTTGCTGTAATGATCCTGCTCATCCACATAAGCATTGGCAATTTCTTCCGGTGTCACCTGAGAACACGGATTAGTACAGGCTGACTCCCAGTGGTCAAATCCTGTTCCTGCCGCTCCGCTTCTCTTGGTTGCCCCTTTCTCTACCAGTACTACTTTTTTCCCTTTTCTTGCTGCCGCGATCGCCGCAAAACATCCTGCAAGTCCTCCACCTAAAACCAGAATATCGGAATCTACTGTTTCCGTCTGTCCGAACTCATCCGGATAAGGCCAGTTATATTCTGCCATCTTCTATCGTCCTTCCTTTCATCCCTTCTTTGCTGACTCTGTGATACCTGTATCATCATCTTTCGTATCTTCTGATCAACCATTCATCTTTATCTTATTTTGCATTTTGCAAAATGTCATATGTTAAATCATACTATAACACTTCAACGCGTTAATGTCAACAAGAGAAACGTATTTTTAAGGCAAAAGCCACAAAAGAATAACATTTCTCATATAGATTTCTGTTATTTACAACAACTCTACATGATTTAGGACTCGATACTCAGAACAGAACAAGCAAATAGCTGCAACATATTCGTGCATAAAAATCCGGAATACAGCTAGATCTTGTTTGAATACAGACTCTTGATTGACCGTTATGTACTATGTTAAAATATTTCACATAATATCTACGTGCGAGCTTCCGGGAAGATCCGGCTGCTATCATAGACACAGGAATAACAGGAGATTTTTATTGATGGGATTAAATAAATCAACTTTATCAGAACAGATTTATCAGATTTTGAGAAATGATATTTTGACACAAAAGATACCATGTGGAGAAAAGCTCACCCTGAAGGTTCTCCAGGAACGCTTTCAGGTAAGTTCTACCCCGATCCGGGAAGCTCTGACCCGGCTGACTCAGGATCAGCTGGTTTCTTATTATTCTAATGTAGGCGTCCGGGTGATCAGCTTTACTGCCGATGATCTCCGGGAAATCTATACTTTTATGGGAGACCTTGACGGACTGGCGATCCGTTATGCTTCTGCCTCTCCGGATCAGGAAAAATTACAGGCAGAGGTCACAGAGATTCTGGAAAAGGAATGTGCTGCTGCCAAAGCCGCTGATGTGCAAACCTGGAACCGGTATTCCGACGAATTCCATCTCGTTTTTTACCGCTACTGCAACAACTCCAGACTTGCAGAATCCGCCGAACGGCTGCGAAGCGGGATTTCTATTTTTTCCAACCAGTACTGCCGGGAAACCGTGATCCAGACTCGGATCGATGAGGAACATCTGGCTATTTTTCAGGCTTACAAAGATGGCGATATTGAAAAAGCCGTCCAGATGATGAAAACACATCTGAACGACTCCCTGAATTATGCCCTCCGATTTTTACCGGAAACTTTTTAATATCCTATTTTTTTCTTTTTTCAAACCCATACACCCATTTTCCCCGCAAAAACAGATACAGGAAAATGCCGGAACTGATGCTCCAGGTCAGCGGGTATGCCCAGAATACCACACGGATATCCGGAATAAAATGAACACCGACGGTAATATAACTTACCCGGAACAGACACCAGACGCAAAGCATGACGATCATCGGAATCGATGCATTGCCGGATCCTCGAAGTACCGCTGCGATACAATGAGAAAACGCCAGGAGAAAATAGAACAGCGCGATGGTTCTCGCCTGCATCACTCCAAAATGTACCACCTCTGGATCGCCATTAAACGCTCCGATCAGTGCCGGTGCCGCAACATAGATCACAGCACTACATTCATACAGGAAGAAATGATCAGATAGATCAGTGGATGCCGGCTGTCACCGACAGACTGCAGGATTCCCACAAAAATATTATACATAACAAATCCCGGCGATCCCGCAAAATAGATACGGAAATACGTAACCGACTGCGGAAGCACATCCGATGGTGTTCCCATCAAAACCAGAATCTTCGGTGCCAGAAGAATACCGACAACCGTCAGTACAAGCCCGGCCACGTTTCCAAAGGCCACTGTTGTATGTATCGACTTTTGCAGACTGTCTTTCTTTTTTGCTCCATAATACCTGGCGATAACAACCCCGGCACCCATGGCGATTCCGTTGATAAAACCGACCAGAAGGAAGATCAGATTGCCCGACGAACTGACCGCCGCCAGTGCATTACTTCCAAGGAAATTCCCTACGATCAGGGAATCGGCCGTATTATATAACTGCTGAAACAAATTTCCCAAAAATAATGGGATGGCAAATAAAATGATCCTCCTGGCGATACTCCCCTCCGTCATTCTGGTCTTGCTTTCTGTGCTCATTCGAAACCCTCTATCCTTATCTATTCTTTTTCCTTCTGTTGAAGATAAAACATTGCCTTCTGCGTTTTGAGCATACGATAGTAATAGCTTCTTTATCTTTAACTTGCAATAACACTGCATAATGCGACCATGATAATAAACTCACAGATTTTCCAGACGCTGTCTGGAAAATTTCTGGATAATTGCTTTTTTGAAACTGCCCCCAAAGCTCTGCCATATGTAAATCATTAGATACCAAATGTAATGTAGTTTCTATATCATCCTTACTAAAATAGACTTTCTCTTTTCACATGTAGCAGAGAATGCTGTACATAAAACCTGCTTCTCTATCTGTTCTCCATAGGAATTCATAATCACTAAGTTCAGTCAAATTGTACATTGTTAATGTGCTCAGTAATTGGTACTATTCTCGTAACCATCTACAGATATCAACCACTTGCACTCCTTTATAATCATAAGTTTCATGATGTGTTCTTGCAATTATCATCTTAGGATATGCATCTCTTATTGCAAGCAAAGGCGAATATTCTCTTTCAAATGTTTTTTCATCTGAAATATTGTCGCTTACCTGAATATATATTTGAGCCTCACGTTTCTTAGCTACAAAATCCACTTCTTTTTTATAGAGTTTTCCCACATATACCTCATATCCTCTTCTACGCAACTCCAGATAAACAATATTTTCGTAAACTCTTCCAAAGTCCATGTTTCGTGTACCATTGACTGCATAACGAAATGATGTATCACAAAGATAATATTTACTATTATTTGCCAGATATTTTTTCCCTTTTAAATCATACCGTTTTGCCTCATAGAACAGAAAGGCATGTTCCAAATAACCAATGTATTTTGACACCGTCTTTCTGGTTATCTCACTCTGGTCATTTTTTAAAGTTTTGCTGATATTATTAGGCGAAAGTAAATTACCGATGTTATCCATCATGAATTCAGATATGTTAGTGAACTCTGATTTATTTCTTATCTTATACTTTTCAACCAAATCTCTGATAAGAATGGTTGAATATACATCCCTAACATAATCATACTGTCTGTCCTCAGTCTTATACACATAAGCGCCAGGCATACCACCAGTTCGGACATACTGATCAAAAGCTTCATCATATCTATCTGTAATTCCATAATAAGTTAGATATTCCACGAAAGAAAATGGATATACTTTTATTTCCATCGTTCTTCCGGTAAAAAGTGTTGCTAAATCTGAACTTAACAAAAATGCGTTTGAACCGGTAATATAAATATCATAAATTCCTTTTGTATAAATACTATTAATTGCAAGTTCAAACTGCGGGCATAGCTGAACCTCATCAATCAGTAAAACATTCGTCATTCCCTCTTTGTACTGATCCAGGATGTACTTATGCAATGCATGATACTCCAACAAATGATCAAACTCTAATTCCTGAAGGTTTATCATAACAATATTTACCGCTTCCTCTAATGACTGCAGATAAGAGACAAACTCTTGCAGCAATACTGATTTACCGCTTCGTCTGATGCCCGTAATTACTTTTATATCCGGTGTCCCATACAATTCAATCAGTTCGTTTAAATACTCTTTTCTTACGATAAGCTGCATGCTACTATCTCCTATTCCCACTTTTAGAATTATTTTTATTTTTCGGTAATATATTTTATAGACTGATATTATCACACTCTGTGCCTTCTGTCATTATTCTATTCCCACTTTTTTAAAATTATTCATTTTTTGGTATTAATTTTGATCTTCTAGACATTTCCCACACTTTTTAATGGAAAAAGGGGCTGTAAAAAAACTCCCCTTTTCATCTATACAGTCTGTTACTTAAATTTCGATTGAAATTTCACCTGTTCTAAGTGATTTAATAGCTGTTATATTTTCTGGTAAAATTGTCATGATTTCCGCATGCCAGCATCTTCATCTGTACCTGCATTGCAAAACTCAGATTCAATATATCATAAACTCCCTGCTTTTTTAATAATATCCTCGTTCTTCCATCCAGTCTTTCACATAGCATCTGATTCCAATATAAACCACATGCACCAGTAGCAACAGCGTGATGAGATTTATCGGAATAACATTTTTAATCCGTTTTCCAAAATAAATTGCAATGGCTGTGCTTGTAATAACTTCCACAATACTGATGATATCCCAGCAATATTTCCGGTAGATTTTTCCTATCTGGTAACCAATCCCGCCGATCAGCCACCCGGTTATTACGAATCGAAAAAGCCGTCGAGATGATGAAATCTCATCTCAACGACTCTCTTGCATATGCGCTTTCCTTTTTACCGGAAACGTAACTCGATCCCCTTGCCCGAAAACACTTAATACCCCTCTCTTTACTATTTGTTCAGGAAGTGCTCCCTGTTCGGATACTCCTGCCGATATGCCCGGAGGGCGGCTTCCCGGAGCAGTGTGAATTCTTTTTCCATGCGAAGCAGGCGAGGCGCCTTAAAGGCGATCGCGCTGATCTGTTCGGCGATCTTTTTTGCGATTCCTTCTTCAGATAACTGACCCATGCCGAATACCAGAGAGGTAAATCCTCTGCCCCCTCTGCTGACCTGAATAAATTTCAGGAATACATTGTACAGTTCATCCTCAAGAATCTTCTGGTATCCCTTCTCTGACTGCATGGCTTCTGCCAGGCATAACGTGGAGAGGATCCTGGCTCCCATCTTCCTTCTGTCGCCACCGGGATCCAGAGAGGTTCCTTCCGCCAGATATTTCAGTTCCATCAGACATCTGACAAACTCATCCTTCTGGAGCCTGCGCTGTCCGTATCGAGCTGTCCAGAGCCGGGTTCTGTATTCTTCTTCCCAGGCTTCCTCCTCTCCGATATGTTCCTTTAAAATCTGCTGCCGTTTCGCCGGATCCGTTTCCTGATAAAATTCTTTGGTCCATGTATGTTCCATCTGTTTCTTCCTCATTCTGTGAAGTGGATATGCATCATCCACTTTTTCTTTCTGTCTGTACATGCAGTCTTCCCGCTTACATTTCTGAGTGGGCAATTGCTTCTTCTGCACTCAGATATTCATCTATATTGCTGCTGTCTACCTTCTGATATTCTGAAAAATAATACCGGCCTTCTTTCAGGTTTTCCTGATCAAAATCCTCTCCCTCGAACAGTTTCACCGCCATTTTTGCCATTTCCTTTGCCTGATCTACTCTGTCATTGAGGATGCTGCCCTGCATCTCTCCTGCCTTTACGGCTTTCAGTGCGTCTTCCAGACCATCGATTCCGAAGATCACCGGCCAGTCTTCACGGGCATAACCTACTGTCCGATAGGCTTCCACAGCCCCCAGTGCCATCTCATCGTTGTTAGATATGACGAGTTCGATCTCTTTTCCGTACTGGCTGATCAGACGGTTCATACGGTTCTCCGCCTGTCCACGGTTCCAGTCCGCTAACTGATAACTTAGCTTTTCCAGTATGACATCATTCTTCATCAATGTCTTTACGGAATACTCCGTTCTGCTGATGGCATCCTGATGACCTGCTTCTCCTTCCAGAAGCACGTATTGAATCTTTCCGTCCTCGTTTTTATCTACTTCCGGATGGCTGTTGATGTATTCTGCTGCGATCTCCCCCTGCATAATCCCGGACTGTTCTGCATCGCAGCCCACATAATACAGCTTTTCCCACTGCATCAGGTCTTCCCTTACCGGTTCCCGGTTAAAGAAGATCACCGGAATATCTTCGTTTCTTGCCATCCGGACGATCCTAGACGGAGCTGTCCGATCCACAAGATTGATACAGAGCACATCACAGCCTGCATCGATCATCTCTTCTACTTTTTCATTCTGTTCCTGTTGATCGTCATTTCCACTCTTTGTCGATACGATAATCCGTCGCTGCTTGTTTTCCATGGCTTTCAGCTGTACCTTCAGCTCATCGGTCAGTCCATTGATAAAGGGGTCATCCTGACTGTAGGTTATCACTCCAACCCGCAGGGTTTTCTCTGTCTGTTCTGACTTTCCGGAACACCCGGACAGCACGAGCACCGCACTCCCTGTAACCGTAGCTAATACTACTGCCAGCCTTCTTTTCTTTTTATTCATAGGAATATAAAAACCTTTCTAAATCATCATCCATAGAGAAATCTTTCTTACTGAATATCTGATATTCTGTTGTGTAACCTTTCATTTTATAAAACTTATGTTCTGTCTTTCCGGCTATTTCTTTCACACTTTTATAGCCGATCTCATATCCGTCCGGCACAACAAGGCCCTGGATGTTTCCTTTATCCAAAAGCGCGACTGTCTTCAGACTGTAACCTACTCCATAGAGTTCCGCACCCTTGTATTTCCCATGTTCTGCCTGTTCCCCGAACTCTTCCAATACCCCGGGATCCAGTATGACAAGGGCATCCGCTTTTGTTTCCTCCTTCATCCGCTCCGTAATGTTCTGCTCTTTTCTCCGGTAAATACACCAACTGATCTCACTTCCGCTGCCTTCCAGCGCCTCAGTCAATCCGCTGATCTCCGCCTGTACAGCCTCGGACATTTTCCAGTCGGCTATGATTCCGATCTTCTGCTTTTTTGTTTTCAGCTGTTCTCCCAGCTGTCTTCCGATTTCCCGATGATCCGGCTGGATCGTGGGACTTGCAGTTTCTCCTTCTTTTACCGCCAGACTGTCTGCGATCAGTAAATAGGGTTTATTTCCACATTCTTTTTTCAGCATATTTTCGGTCTCATGACCGGGTGCGGGATATATGATAAAGCCATCGATGTCGTTGTCCTTCTGTTCTCTGATAAATTCCCTTTCCACCTCCGGTCCGTCGATCTCTTCCGTGTTACAGATGATCATATGGACGTTGTTCTCTGCTGCAGACTGTTTCATACCATTGATCAGGGCATCCCAGCGTTTGTCACCAGATTCCGGAAGAATCACAGCGATCCTGGTCTCTGCTACGTTCTGATCGAAAATCTTCCATACAAAGAATACTGCCAGCATCAGCAAAAGAAACTCAATCATAAGAAATTTTATTCTATTCTTTTTCATCTGCCTGTCTCCTCTGTATATATTTTTGTAATTCCAGTGTTTCTGCATTTTCCGGCGTGTATGGGATTGCAGGGATACGGATCGTGACTTTTGTTCCTTCGTCCGGTTCGCTTTCTATGAAAAGTCCATATTCTTCCCCAAACATCAACCGGATTCTGGAATGTACATTGATCACACCCACACCGGAGCCATGCTTCGGAACCTTGCTGCTATCCGTCAGAATATTTTCCAGAACTTCTTCCCGCATGCCCATGCCATTGTCTTCGATAGTGATCAGGATGTCCCCGTCCCTCTTTTCTCCGGTGACAATGATCATACCGTCATCATCCTCATCCATGTTGCCGACACCATAATAAATGGCATTCTCCAGGATGGGCTGAATCACCAACTTAACGATGCAGTAATTTTCGATCTCTTTATCAATCCGGAATTCTGTTTTGAACCGCTCTTTATACCTGGCCAGCTGGATATTCATATAGCTTCTGCTATGCTGCAGTTCATCCTTGATGGGAATGATGGTCTTGCCCCGGGACAGGCTGACACGAAGTAATTTGGCCAGTTCAGAGATCATGCGAACCGCTGCTTCATTTTCCTGGGCTTCCACCATCCACGTGATCGACTCCAGTGTATTGTACAGAAAATGTGGATTGATCTGGCTTTGCAGGGCGTCCAGTTCGCTTTTTCTTCGTTCATTTTGCTGTTGGATGATCTCATCCATCAGTTCTTCGATCTGCTCATAAGACTTCTGTACCGAATGTCCCAGATGGCGGATCTCGGATGAGCCGCCGATATAGATATCCGGCTTTCCTCCTGCCTCATAGGTCTTGACAGAAGCATCCAGCTCCCGGATAGGCTTGGATATCTTTCGGGACACAAGCTGGTTTCCCTCCAAGAGCATGACCAGAAGTACCAAAATGGTGGCAAATACATAGTAGCGAAAGTTCTTATAGTTTGCCACCTGTACGCTCTCCGGCACAACACCGATCATCTTCCAGCCTGTATAGGCTACGCTTCTAACGATCACGGTCTCATTCTGACCGTTAGAACGGATCTCATAGGTTCCGTCCTCATATTTTTCCGCTTCCAGGCTATTTTCTTCAAATAATCCGCGGTTTAATTCCGTTCCTCTTGGATGATAGATCATCTCTCCGTCCTGACTGATCAGATAATAGTAGATTCCGCCGGAGCAATCATTGATCTGTTTCATTACGTCCCTGATCACAGAATATTTCATATCCAGCAAAAGGATACCGGTTTCCGGTATCTCTCCCTTGTTAACATCTACATACCTGCTCAGGGAAACTACCCATTGATACCGATAGGATCCATCCTCGAACAGTTCCTGGATATGCGGTGTGGAAAAGTGTATATTTTCAATGACATCTTCCGCATTTTTAAACCATTCCTGCGTCTGTACCCTTACATTTTTCTTTTCTGCTGCCACCGGCTCCGATGCGATCAGATTTCCTTTTTGATCATACAGCGCCACACTCTGAATCTTATCAGAGTTGGTCTCATAGAGCAGACTGAACTGCTCCGAGAATTCCCGGCTGGATATATCAAACTGCTGGACTACGTTATAGTTTGCCCCATTGAGGATCTGGCGGATATCCAGCAGGTCTGCATTTAACCGGTCCACGGTAGCCTCCACGGTAGCTTCCGTGTTGTCCACTGCTGTCTTTTCCAATGCCAGCTTGAATCGATGGTAAAGCAACAATCCCATGACAATGATCGTAACCAGCGAAATCGCCATAAGGACAGACAGAATGATCGACTGTATGTTAAATACGATATTTTTCCGGGAATCCAACCCTCTTTTCCTATATTTCATACATGTTCCTCTTCATCTATTCCCTTGTCTCTATATATTTCGTACCTTTTTATGTCTTCACTCTTTCTGCTTTTCGCTTTGTTGTTTCCCGGAAGCTCTGTATTTGGAAGGAGAAACACCGAACTTCTTTTTGAATACATAACTGAAGTAGTTGGCATCCTGATATCCGACTTTTTCTGCGATCTTATAGCTTTTTTCATCGGTGTTCAGCACCAGCTCTTCTGCCCTGTCCATCCGATAATCAGTAAGATAGGAGACAAAGGACTGGCCAGTCTCCTTTTTAAAGCTGGAGGAAAAGTAGGAGTTTGATACACCAAGATCTGCACACACATCATCCAGCGAGAGATCCGGCTCCATATATCTGTCTTTTACGATGTTCTGTGCATCGGTGATGATACGCCTGGAGGTACTGTTTCTGGTGCTTCTCAGTTTTTCGCTGATGGCAGTAGACATATTGATAATCCAGTTTGTCATGGAGTTTTCATCGAACTGGGTGACTCTTTCATAAAGATTCTGTACATTGCCGGAGATTTCATTGAAGTCCATGGAATTATTGGCACAAAACTTGAAAAATCCGCTGACGATCTCCATGGTAGCCAGATTGTACTGGCTGATGGTGGCTGCATTCTTATGGAGCTTTTCTGTCTCTT
>OLRR01000280.1_pt1 | contig 43052 bp, 29 predicted proteins | sample 1671941 | NCBI WGS metagenome assembly OLRR01 (sample SAMEA3136628, study PRJEB25190) | human gut metagenome
AATTCCCAAGAAGGCACTTTTACGTGCCCTTCGGGGAATTCGTTCATTTGCACATGCAATACTGTTCATTTGTAAACAGTATTTTAAAACACCTGACATTTCCATTCCTTACACCTGCCAGGAAACCAACGGTCAATTTTTATTTGAGATTCCCAAGCCGGATATGTTTCTGCAAAATTTCATCGATCACTTCAAAAAGTTCCAGGGATCCGTCTTTTGTTTTGTTCTGTCTTGCATAAACCTGCTTGGCACTGACACCGTGTTCTCTCCAGTCGCCTCCGCCATTGCTGTTATTGAGCATCAGAGGCTGCAGATTGTCCATCGCATGTGCAAATCTTGATTCCGGCGTTTCATTTGCCTCAAATTCATCAAACAGTGCGGAAAGCTCTTTTTTCTGATCATCAGGAAGAAGAGAAAAGATCCGTTCTTTTGCGGCTTCCTCTCGGGCTTTCTGTGTTTTGAGCCCTTCGGCATCATACGCATACGTGTCTCCTGCATCAATTTCCACAATATCGTGGATCAGACACATGATCATTACCCGTTCAATATTTACCCTTTCATTTGCATATTCCCGTAGCAGATATGCCATGATCGCCATATGCCATGCATGTTCCGCATCGTTTTCATTGCGTCCGTGACCGGACAGATGTGTCTGTCGGAAAATATTTTTTTCCTTATCAATTTCCAGTGCAAAATCCAGTTGTTTCTGTAATCTTTCGTCCATGTTTTATCTCCTCAGATATATGAAATATTTTTGGCGTATTCATACCATTTTTGACTTTTGTTCCATGCTGCCTGTTCTATTTTTCTTACAAACCCATCGTTATTTCAAATGTCGTTCCGCCCTGCTCATTTCCATGAACTTCGATCGTTCCGTCATGCACCCGGACAATCTCACGTACCAGTGCAAGCCCGAGACCTACACCGCCAAGTTGCCGGCTTCTTGATTTGTCTATCCGGAAGAAGGGTTCAAAGATCTGTTCCCGGAACGATTCCTCAATTCCGTTTCCCGTATCTGCGACAGTAAGAACAACGGTATTCTTCATGCGGACTGCTGATACGGTAACGTTTCCATCGGTGTGATTATATTTGATCGCATTCTCCACAAGATTATAAAGCATCCGGTAGATCAGGATATCACTTCCTGTCAGGATCAGATCAGCAGTTTTGTTTTCTGCTTTTTCATCCCTCAGGTTCTGGGTTTTTTGGATCAGTTCAACGTTTTTTTCCTGTGCCAGAGGTTCCAGATCAGTCAGCACTTCCTCAATCAGACTGTGAAGTTCGATCTTGTCATTACGTGCCACGCTCTGCAGCTCGCTCATGTCAAGAAGTGTCCGGACCAGCCTGGTAAGACGCTCGTTCTGTTCTGTTACCATCTGGATCGTCTCTTGTGCTGCAGCGTCACACTCAGGATGGCTTGTTGTGTGATAGAGATCTAGCTGTGCCTGGATTAATGCCAGAGGAGTTCGCAGCTCATGTGCTGCATTTCCGGTGAACTGACGCTGCGTCTCGAATGATTCCGAAAGCCGCAGAAGCATTTTATTATAAGAACTGCGGAGTCTGTCCAGTTCTGTAATCTTATTTTCTCCGATCGTACAATCCGTCAGATTCTGTGCCTGAACTTTTTCTACGGTTTCTGAGAATTCTCTGAGCGGCTTCAGTGCCCGGCCGCTGACAAAATACGTCACGGCTCCGCCAAACAGTGCTACAAGAGCAGTGATTAAAAGGCTTCGATTTCTGTAAGCGGATTTTGAATGATAGACTTTCATGGAAAACTGTGCTGCAAAATCATCCCATTCATCATCCGGAATATCAATGTAGATCGCATCGGGTGTCCCATTCTGATCCGTTACGGTTTCCTGAAGCGTGTTAAAATAATAAACTCCGTTCTTATACAGGAAAAACGTAAGACATCCGCACAATACCGTGATCAGCACCGTAGTAAGGATCGTCAGTCTCCACTGGAGTGATATTTTTCTCATGTTTTGTCATTTCCTCCTATTTTATAACCCTCTCCGATCTTATTTACGACCGGATCGTAACCAAGTTCTGCCTTCAGCTTTTTCCGGAGAGAAGACATATGGACCCGGATCGAACCACTGAAACTGTCCACAGAAGAATCCCAGACATGTTCGATCAGTTCTTCCTGACTGACCGGCCGCCCCTGGTTCAGAAGAAGATATTCCAGGATCCCATTCTCTTTTCTTGTCAGTGCAACAGGGGTCTCTTTTGCATACGCTGTTCGTTCTCTTGTGTTGAAACGAAGAGCACCGCATTCCAGACAGACATTTTTCTGTACAAATTTTCTTCTGGTCAGACTTCTGACACGAGCTTCCAGTTCCAGCAGATGAAATGGTTTTTCCATATAGTCATTTGCTCCGGCATCCAGCCCTTCAACTTTATCTGCGATCTGACTTCTTGCAGAAAGGATCAGTACCTTTGTCTCTTCATTTTCTTTGCGAAGTTCTCTGAGGATATCCATTCCGTCCATTCCCGGAAGGTTAAGGTCAAGTACGATCAGATCGTACATTTCCGCACAGATCATCTCAAGTGCCTCTTCTCCGTCATTGCACGTATCCACTTCATAACCGGCCTGATGCAGGCTTTTTGCAATCATATCACATAATTTTTTTTCATCTTCAACAACTAATAATCTCAATTTTTTCTCTCTTTTCTTAACAGGAATTTTACACCTGTTATTGTATAATGCAATCATCGAAAGGTCAATAAAAGGACTGTAAATAAGGAAAGGAGTGTCTTGATGAAATCAGAAAAAGCAACACAGATTCTTTTGCTTGCAGCAGGTATGCTGTTTTTTCTTGCCGGAATTTTCCGCGGGGAATCTGCAGTTGTACTTAGTAAGGCAATAAAAATATGTATGGAGTGTGTCGGAATTGGATAAAAAAATAAAATCAGCCAAAAACATTCCAGCCCGCTTCCGCGGATGGATCCAGGCAGCTGCAGTGCTGCTTACAAACATTCACATCCCGAATCTGTTTAAAGGGAAAATTTATCAGGGAAAAGCAAAGACAATGTGTGTGCCGGGACTGAACTGTTACTCTTGTCCGGCCGCCACAGGTGCCTGTCCGATCGGAGCTTTTCAGGCTGTAGTCGGTTCTTTAAAGTTTAAGTTCACCTATTACATCACAGGCTTTTTTATCTTGCTGGGAGTTTTGCTGGGACGGTTTATCTGTGGCTTTCTCTGCCCGTTCGGATGGTTTCAGGATCTGCTGCATAAGATTCCGGGCAAAAAATTTTCCACTGCAAAGATGAAACCTCTGCGGTATCTGAAATACGTGATCCTGGTTGTCTTTGTTATACTGCTTCCGGCATTTGTAACAAATTCACTTGGCATGGGAGATCCGTTTTTCTGTAAGTACATATGCCCGCAGGGCGTCCTTGAAGGTGCACTTCCGCTCGCCCTTGCAAATTCAGGAATCCGTTCTGCACTTGGACACCTTTTTACATTCAAGTTTACGATCCTTGTGCTTTTCATTGTCCTGAGTATTCTGTTTTACCGTCCATTCTGTAAATGGATCTGTCCGCTTGGTGCCATCTACTCTCTGTTCAACAGAGTATCCTTTCTTAAAATCCAGGTGGACCACGAAAAATGCATAGGATGCCGGAAATGCATCCGGGCCTGCAAAATGGACGTCAAAGTAACAGAAACACCGAACCATCCGGAGTGTATCCGCTGCGGAGAATGCATGAAAGCCTGTCCGGTGGATGCAGTATGCTATCATTACGGATTTTCAAAGAAAAAACAGGCTGACGATCAATCAGAAAAATCAAATGGAAAAGGAGATTTAAAATCATGAAAAACAAATTCAAAAAAGTAATCGCTGCATCACTTGCAGTATCCGTACTTCTTGCTTTTACAGGCTGTGGCAGCAATCAGGCTCCGTCAGCAGACAATAAAAAACAGGAATCTGCTTCCACGGCAGATACCGCAGGCATGGATGAACAAAGCAAAAAAAGAGATGACCTTTATCAGCAGGAAAATCAGATTTTTGCTGACCACAAAGATGCCTGGGACAAGGTATTTGGTCTTATGAACAAGAACAGTGCCGGTGAGAGCCTGAGTGAAAACTATGCAGATGTCCTTGCAGGCATCGTTGAATCTAATAAAGATTCTTTCACGGAAGAAGAATATGATACGCTGTGCAAAGACATTGAGACGATCCGCGGCATTGAAGAAGAGATCGCAGCGATCGAAAAAGAGATTGCAGAAGCGGATTCTGCCAACGGTGGATCCTCAGAATCAGATGAATCTATTAGTTTATTCCAGGATTTCACGGGAAAAGACCTGGATGGAAATGATGTCGATGAAAGCTTTTTCAAAAATAACAAAGTTACCGTTGTAAACTTCTGGTTCAGCGGTTGTAAGCCATGCGTTGAAGAACTTTCCAAACTGAATGAATTAAATGAAACACTTAAGACAATGGGCGGAGAAGTTGTCGGTATCAATACAGACACGTTAGATAACAATCAGGACGGGATCAAAGAAGCACAGGACATTTTAAAAGCACAGGGTGCTTCTTACAAAAACCTGACGTTTGCTTCAGATTCAGCACTTGGAAAATATGCCGGCAGCATTATGGCATTTCCTACAACAGTTCTTATAGATAAAGAAGGAAATATCGTAGGCGAGCCTCTGATGGGAGGAATCGATGATCAGGCAAATTACGATCAGCTGATGGAACAGATCCAGGCTGTCATCAATCAGTAAACGTCAAGGGGGGGAGACCCCCCTTTTTTTTTGCGTTCGCATACGTTTTGGAACATGAAAAACAGAAAACAAATTTGTACAAAATATATAAGAATTTAAAACAAAAAATAAAAAAATAGTGGTAAATCGTATAAAATTACATAGAAAAAATAAATTAAACATGGTAAAATGTATAAACATTGAGAACGAAAATCGGACAGAAAGGCACTGTCGAGTACAAAAGTGAGAAGGAGGGCAGAGAAAAGAATTGCCTATGGAAAGCATGAATCTGATTGAGTCCAGAAGGAGCGAAATTCTGGCAGAAGGGAGAGAAATCATATGAAGATGAGATTCAGAAAGATTATGGCAGCCATTCTTTCGACAGCAATGGTTGCTGCTGCGATACCGGCATCCGGTATTCTGAATGTACAGGCGAAATCGCCGCAGGAGCATATTGACCTGTCCAGACAGGTGGCAGGTGAAGGTATGGTTCTGATGGAAAATGATGGTGCACTGCCACTGGCACAGGGCGAAAAAGTTGCCATGTTTGGGCGTGCGATGATTGATTATGTACGAGGCGGCGGAGGAAGCGGTGCAACGAACGTGGATTATACGCACAATATTCTCCAGGGGATGCAGATCAAGGAAGAAGAAGGAAAGGTCACCCTCTATCAGCCGCTGGTGGATTTTTATACGAAGCAGGTCAGTGAAAAAGGCATTAAAAACGATGCAAATATTACGGTTACCGATGATATGTTAAATGCTGCGGCAGAAAATGCAGACACCGCAATTGTGACGATCGGACGTTATTCTTCGGAGGGAAGCGACCGCAGTGCATCAAAAGGTGACTACTATCTGTCAGATGCAGAGACAGAGCTTCTGACACGAGTGGCAGCGAAATTTAAAAAGACCGTTGTTGTATTGAATGTCGGTGCCGTTCTGGATACGGAATGGATCAAAGACATTCCGGGTATCGATTCTGTGCTGATGGCATGGCAGGCAGGTATGGAAGGTGGACTTGCCACAGCAGACGTGCTGGTTGGAGATGTAAACCCATCCGGTAAATTTGTGGATACATTTGCGAAAGATTATAAGGATTATCCAAGTTCCAATACATTTTATGAATCGAATTCTTATGTAAATTATGAAGAAGATGTGTTTGTCGGATATCGTTTTTTTGAAACTTTTGATCCAGAGTATACGAAAGTGAATTACGATTTTGGATATGGATTATCCTACACAACTTTTAAAACAGACAATGTAAACGTCAAAGTAGACGGAGAAAATATGGTTACGACAGCGACTGTTACGAATACCGGAAAGGTAGCCGGCAAACAGGTCGTGCAGGTTTATTTCTCAGCCCCGCAGGGAGAGCTGGGCAAACCTGGAAAAGAGCTGGCAGCGTTTGCAAAGACAAAACTGCTGCAGCCGGGCGAATCGCAGGAGCTGACAATGACGTATGCGATCAGTGATATGTCAAGTTACGATGACACCGGAAAAGTTCAGAAATCCGCATACATTATGGAAGCCGGAGATTACAAGATCTACGTCGGCAATTCTATCAAAGATGCCGGAGAACATGGCGTACGTTATACCTATAAAGTAGAAGATACGGAAGTTACCGAGCAGCTTTCACAGCAGTGTGCACCGGTTCAGTTAAAGAAGAGACTTCTGGCAAACGACACATACGAAGATCTCAGGACGAATTCAGATGAAATGAATCCGCATTATACGGTTCCGGCAGAAGGAACGACAAAAGTAGAAGCAGAGAACTTCCTGAATTCTTCCGGAAACCTGAGTGTGGAAACATTTTATGATGATAATCTGCAAATGAAAAAATGTCTGGCATATTTAAATGAAGCAGGCAGATACATGGAATATGAGCTGACCGCAGAAGAGGCCGGCAAATATGAAGTGATCATGTGTATGGCAAATGGTTATACAGAGATCCAAAACTGTTTTACCGTTGCAGTAAACGGTCAGCAGCAGCCTGGTATTTCATTTAATGCACAGCAGACCGGTGATGGAAATGGTGCTTCCGAGTGGTATAATTTTGAAGAATGTGAACCATTTTACATCAATCTTGACAAGGGCGTGAACCTGGTTCGTTTCACGGCAAATAAAAATAATCCAAACTATGATTATATACTGTTCAGACGTGTTGGCGATCAGGAGGAACTGTACAATAAAGTCATCAAAGCAGAAGGTACAAACAAGATCGAGGCAGAAAAATACGATGCGGCAGGTACAACAGGCAACAACGCAGTACGCACCGAAAACTTTACAAAAGATGATTACACAGGGACTTGCCTGGCTTATATGAATTATGTCGGAAACTATGTGAGCTACTATCTGAATGTTGAAGAAGCCGGAGATTATAATGTGATATTAAATGTGGCAAATGGCCGTGCGGCATTCGATTTTGATCCAGGTATGGAAGTAGACGGAACGAAATTCCCGGCAACGATCAATGCAAAACAGACAGGTGACGGAAGCGGCAAGAGCGAATGGTACAATTTCGAGAATCTGGAACCGGTTACCGTAACCCTTCCGAAAGGACACAGCATTCTCACACTGAGGGCATCCGAAAAGGATAAATACCCGAATATCGATTATATTCTTGTAGAAAAGAAACAGACAGCAACACAGAGCCTGAAGAGTGCGGCAGCAAAAAAAGCCCGTACAGCCGAAGGTACACCAGCTTCTGAACCGGCAGACAGCGGCAAGATCATGCTGGTGGATGTTTATAATAATCCGGAACTTATGGATGATTTCCTGGCACAGTTAAGTGATGACCAGCTCTGCGAACTGATGGGTGGTCAGACAAATACCGGTGTTGCAAATACCGGCGGTATGGGAAATCTGATGGAATACGGTATTCCAAATGCGATGACAGCAGACGGTCCGCAGGGTATCCGTATCGGTACAACCTGTACTGCATGGCCGATCTCCACACTTCTTGCAAGTACCTGGGATGTAGATCTGGTGAAGCAGGTAGGAAAAGCGGCAGCAGTGGAAGCACACAACAATGGTATTGATATCTGGCTTGCACCTGGTATGAATATCCACAGAGATCCGCTTTGCGGACGTAACTTTGAATACTATTCCGAAGATCCTCTGATTACCGGAAAAATGGCTGCTGCAATCACAGAAGGCTGCCAGTCAAAAGGCGTTTCCATTACACTGAAGCATTTTACAACAAACAACAAAGAGACAAACCGAAACAGCAGCGATTCCAGAGTCAGTGAACGTGCACTGCGTGAAATCTACCTGAAAGGTTTTGAAATTGCAGTCAAAGAAGCACAGCCTTGGAGCATTATGACTTCTTATAACTTCTTAAACGGAATCGAAACATCTGAAAATAAAGATCTCCTGACAAACATCACCCGCGGTGAATGGGGATATGAAGGAATCTTTATGACAGACTGGGGCAACAACTCCAATCATGCAAGAGAAGTCCTGGCAGGAAATGATGTCAAAATGCCAAGCGGTTCTCCGGCAACTTTAAAAGCGGCCCTGAAGAAAGGCATCCTGAAACGTTCTGATCTGGAAGACTGTGCAGAACGTCTTGTGAAGATGATCATGAAAGTGAACATCTTTAAAGAAAAGATCCTCAATCCGGTGACAGTAGACATCGGTGATGACACATACTTTAAAGCAGCAGAAAATATTCTCTGGTCACAGACGGCAAGGGGCGAAAATACATCTGACGAAGATGGCGGAAAAGACCTCGGTTACTGTGATGCAGGAGCATGGACACAGTATCAGATCAACGTTGCCAAGAGCGGAACTTACAGCCTGTCTGCACGTTCTGCATCCAATGCAGGCGGCGGAGCATTTGATATTCTGGCAGACGGCACAAAGATTGCAAGTTTCAAGGCAGTCAACACCGGCGGATGGCAGAAATGGACCACACTGGAAGCACAGCAGATCAAACTGGAAGCAGGAGTTCATACACTCCGTATCGAGTTCACAGAGAGCGGTTCCAACCTGAACTGGCTGCATTTTGTAAGACAGTCTGAATACATTGAAAATCTGGAAAAACTGTACAAGGCATGGGCAAGTCAGGATCTTTCTGAATACACAGCAGAAAGTGCAGAAACTATGAGAACAGCCCTTGCAGCAGCAAAAGCAGTTCTGGATAAAGAAAATGCGACGGATTCTGAGATCCAGGCAGCCATCATTCAGATGACACAGGCGATCAATGCTATGGAATACGGCACAAACAAGGTACATCTGGAAGCGATCATTGAAGTAGCAGAAAAGACTCTGGCAAATCCGGGAGATTATGCAGATGTTTCCGCACTGGAAGCAGCAGTAAAAGCCGGAAAAGAAATTCTGGCAAAAGCAGATGCAACTCAGGAAGAAGCAAATGCAGCAGCAAATGCGATCGCAGACAGCATGCAGGCACTGATGGAAAGAGCAGATATCCGTTCCTTAAGAGAACTGACAGATGCAGCAAACGAGCTTCTGGAAAAGAACAGCGGCAAGTATACCGATGACACTGCAAAAGCATTGCAGGATGCAGTTGCCCATGCAGAAGAAATCCTGGGTAAAGACGGAAAATCCGATGCAGAGATCAATGAAGCTTACAATCAGATCATGGATGCTATTGTCGGACTTAAGATGAAAGGCAACAAGGCAGCTCTGGAAGCAATGATCAAAAAAGCAGAAAGCATTCTGGCGGAAAACAGCAGATATGTAGCGGCTACGATCGAAGGTCTGGATGAAGAACTTGCAGCAGCAAAAGCAGTTTATGAAAACAATCAGGCACTGCAGAGTGAAGTCAATGAAGCTGTTAAGAGCCTCACTTTCAAGATTGCAGAAGCAAGACTTCTGGGTGATGTAGACGGTGACGGTCAGATCACAACAAATGATACCGTGGAAATCCTGCGTGCGGCAGCTGAGATTGCCACACTTTCTGCAGAAGATGCAGCAAGTGCAGATGTAAACGGTGATGGTATGGCAGATACCGCTGATGCAGTGCTGGTTCTTCAGTACGCATCCGAAGCAGTCAGTGGATTCTGATTTTTTGAAGCAATGAGCGATTCTGAAAATAAAAAAGCAGCGGGAGTCTGATAAACTCCCGCTGTTTTTGTTTGACTGCCAAAAAATCACAGCGTATAATGAAAAAGTAACCAGGTCGATGAATACAATATTCTAAAGGAGAAGAACGATTATGAAAAATGCAGCAAAAACCCCGGGTAAGTTGCTTGCAGGTTTGTGTCTGATACTGTTTTTCTGTCTGATGCCGGTCCGGTCTTATGCAGCAGAGCAGCAGCTTTCTGAGATCACAAAACTGTATGTAACGGGAATTTATGGCAGCGAAACACTGCCGCAGCAGAAAGTCAACTGGCAGTATGCAGATAAGGGGTATTATCTGTGTATGCCTTCCGGAGCAGATTTAAGCAATGTACAGCTTCATTTCACAGAAAACAGTGACGGAAATGAAAATGCCGACAGTTATGTTATGATCGGCGGACAAAAAATAAACTGCGGAGATTCAGCAAATCTCTCAGGAACAAGCAAATTGCAGATCTCACTCGCCGGAGGCAAAAGTGTTACCGTAAATATTGTAAAATCGGCAGAGATTCCGGCAATGTTTATCCAGACAGCATCCGGTACGCTCGATAAGGTTCATGCAAGCAAAGACAATAAAGAAAAAGGTACAATGACACTTGTCAAAGCAGACCGCAGCGTAGATTTTGACGGAAACTTAAAGCAGATCAAAGGCCGTGGAAATTCCACCTGGGGATTTGCGAAAAAACCATATAATATCAAACTGGAAAATTCGTCAGATCTGCTTGGAATGGGCAAGGGAAAAGGCTGGTGTCTGCTTGCTAATTATGCGGATCGTTCTCTTCTTCGAAATCGGATCGTGTACAATCTGGCAGAAGAGACCGGGATTCCATTCACCATGGACAGCCGAAACATCGATCTTTATATCAATGGCGATTACATGGGATCTTATCTTATCACAGAAAAAATCGAAATCGGAAAAACGAGAGTCAACATTACGGATCTGGAAGAGGTCACAAGTAAGGCAAATGATAATGCAGATCTGGAAACCTATGAGCAGAAAGGAACAAATGATTATAAAGCAGGCACACAGAAATGGGTAGATATTCCAAATGATCCGGAAGATATCACGGGCGGATATCTGCTTGAACTTGAGCTTGGAGAGCGTTACAAAGATGAAACAAGTGGTTTTGTGACAACAGGCGGGCAGGCAGTCACTATGAAATGCCCGGAATGTGTATCGGAAAATCAGATCAAATACATCAGTGAATTTTATCAGAATATGGAAAATGCTCTTTATTCCAAAGATGGCTATACAACGGACAGCAAAGGGGAGCGTCATGCTCTTTCTGATTATATTGATATCGAATCACTGGCACGTATGTACCTGCTCCAGGAATTTTCCATGAACTTGGATTCCGGTATCACAAGCTTTTATCTCTATAAAGACTCTGATCTGACCGGTGATGGAAAGCTTCATGCCGCACCGGTATGGGATTTTGATGTGGCACTTGGAAATTACACCTCCCGAAATGGCACAGACTTTACTGACCCGACACAGTGGTGGGCAAAAATTTCCAGAATGTACGACAACAGCAGTAAATATAATGTCATGGCACAGGCTGTGCAGCACGAAGAAGTGTGGAATAAAGTAAAAGAATTATGGCAGAGTGAATTCATGCCGGCGATCAAGTACATACTGGGAGAGTCCACCGCCTACACAGCAACAAAGATAAAAACACTGGATGCATACAAAGCAGAAGTAAGTGCATCCGCAGCGATGAACTTTATCCAGTGGCGTGACCTGATGGAGAATCCATGGAATCACAGCAGTGAAAGTTTTGTAAATACCGGTCTTACTTATGATGATAATATTGAATACCTGAGAAATTTTATGACGAAAAGATGCGATTTCCTGAACCGTAACCTGGGTGGGGAAAGCACAGGAACAAATCCGGATACATCGCAGAAAGTAACCGTAATAGAAGATGATACCAGATTTTATGCAGCAAAAAATATTTTAAATTCCTCCGGAGATGTCAGGGCAGAAGATACATCAGATGAAGGCGGAGGAGAGAACCTTGGCTATTGCAACCAGGGCAGTTTAACAGAATATAAAATCAATGTAACGACAGCCGGTACTTATAACGTTACGGCACGTGTTGCTTCGAATGACGGAACAGGAGCATTCAGCATTTATGTCGATAATCAGAAAATTGCAACATACCGTGCAGTCAATACAGGCGGATGGCAGGTTTGGACAACTACAGATGCCCAGGAGATCACACTGGAAGCCGGAGAACATTCATTTGCCATCTACTTTGAAGAAAGCGGCATGAATCTGAACTGGATGCAGTTCACACGGGAAACGGGTACTGATCCGAAACCAGACCCGAAACCAGATCCAGACCCGAAACCAGATCCAGACCCGGACCCAGACCCGAAACCAGATCCAGACCCGAAACCAGATCCAGACCCGGACCCAGACCCGACTCCAGACCCGACTCCAGATCCAAATCCGACTCCAACGCCGAAACCAGATCCGACCCCAACACCGGATCAGACCCCGAATCCAACACCAAGTCCGAAACCGGATTCAAGCAAAGATCAAAATACGGTAACGCTGACAAAGGGCAGTATCTGTCAGGACGCAAAAGGTATCCTGAAATATCGGATCACAAAAATGGCAGCCAAAAACGGCACCGCAGAAGTGATCGGAATTCAGAAAAAATCAGGAAAAGTAACAATTCCGTCCACAATTACGGTTCAGGGCATTACCTTTAAAGTAACAGCGATCGCAGAGAAAGCTTTTCGAAATGACAAAAATCTGAAAAGTGTTGTCATCGGATCCAATGTGAAAAAAATCGGAAAACAGGCATTTGAAAAATGTAAAAAACTTTCTTCTGTCACATTCAAAGGAAAGAAAGCACCGACTATTGGCAAGGCAGCATTTAAAGGAATCAAGAAAAAAACAAGTGTCCAGGTTGCGGGCAGTATGAAAAAAAGTCAGGTGAAAAAATTACAGAATCGCATGAAAACAGCAGCACCTTCTGTAAAGATCACCTACAAGAAAAAAATAACCGTTCGTTTTTAGCAGAACACAGTAAAAAGCATGCCATAGCATACAGAAAAACAGTTTCTGAATGTTATGGCTGTTTTTCTTTTGTGAAAAGTATGATAGTATAGTGATGGAACAGGCAGATAAATTACAGGAGGAAGCGACAATGAAATTATGGACAATCCAGAGAAAGAGTATCGCAGAGTATGTACAGGCAGAAAATATTTTTGTACCAGATTTTGGAAAACGCCGTTACCTGAAAGAAAATCCGGCTCTGACATCTGTTAATCCATTGTTGATCGATCTCAACGATTTTCAGTTCCTTATGCCACCGATTCAGTATTTTCCGCCGTATACAGAAAAATCGGTAGACCGCATATGTACGGATCTGGAAAAAGGACAGATCCGCCAGTCTGAATTTCCAAGCTATGTAATTCAGGCACATATTCCATATATTGCACCGGGGGATCTGGTAAACGTGTATCCGTTGTTTGAACTGTAGAATAAAGGAGGTATCTATGAAGAACATAAACTGGGCTGTACTTGGTACAGGTGTTATTGCAAATGAAATGGCAGTTGCTCTGAAAAAGAATGGAAAGAATATTTATGCAGTCGGCAATCGAACCCATGAAAAAGCAGTTATTTTTGCTGAAAAATATGGCATCGGCAAAGTCTATGCGGATTACAATGAAATGTTCACCGACCCGGATGTTGATGTGATTTATATTACAACACCGCACAATACGCATCTTAATTTTATGAAAAAGGCCATTGAAAACGGCAAACATATTCTGGTGGAAAAATCAATCACGCTCAACAGCGACGAACTGAATGAAGCATTGGCACTTGCAGAAGAAAAAGGTGTTATTGTCGGGGAGGCAATGACGATTTTCCATATGCCGATTTATAAAAAGCTCAGAAAAATTCTGGAGAGTGGGGCACTTGGAAAAGTGAATCTGATCACGATGAATTTCGGCAGTTTTAAAGAGTACAATATGAGCAACCGCTTTTTCAACCGCAATCTTGCCGGCGGTGCGATGCTTGATATTGGTGTTTATGCACTTTCTTTTATCCGCTGGTTTATGGATTCGAAACCGGATCAGTTATTGTCGCAGGTGAAACAGGCACCGACCAAAGTAGATGAGCAGGCGGGATTATTATTGACGAATGCGGAAGGTCAGATGGCAGCCGTTATGCTTTCTCTTCATTCGAAACAGCCGAAACGTGGCATGGTTTCCTGCGAGAAAGGCTACATAGAGGTGATGGAATATCCAAGAGCCTGGGAGGCAAAAATCACTTATACCGACAGCGGAAAAACAGAGCTGATCAAAGCCGGTGAAAATGCAGACGCACTTGCATACGAGCTGGCAGATATGGAAAAAGCAATAAACGGTGATCCATCCCGTATGCATCTGGATTATACAAAAGATGTTATGGATATGATGACAGAGTTTCGAAAATCCTGGGGATTTACCTATCCGGAGGAAGAAAAATAATTTTCGACTGTGATAACAGAAAAACAGAAATTCCCAAAAGGCTGTACCGTTGTATGAAACAGAGAGTGAATATTTCAGAAGGAAAGAATCCAGAAACGACAGTTAAGAAAAGTGGATTCTGCTGAGAATTTTTGCTGCATGGGAATATAGCAACGATTACAGGATAAATTTGCGAAAGGATGTACAACTATGAATTATACAGAAAGAGCAAAACAGCTCGGTTTTTCAGATGCAGCTGTTATGGACACGAAAAATCTGGTTTTCAAACCGGAGTACCGCGTTTTCTGCGAGGAGAATCGATGCGGAAATTATGATCGGAATCCTGCTTGTCCACCGGAAAGCGGAAGCGTGGAAGAAATGAAAGAAAAAGCATTATCCTACAACAAAACACTTGTCTTACAGACAACGCAAAGCAATGATATGGATTATAAAAAAGCAAAACTTGTCCACAACAGGCTGACAGAATCTCTGGCAGAAGAGATGAAAAAAGACGGAAAAAGTGATCTTTTGATCATGACTGCCGGTCCGTACAGGCATCATTCCTGTATGTCAGCATATTGTGTGGATGCTCAGGAAATGGCAGATGCAGTAGGGATGATCTGCTGGGGAAAAGATGGAAAAGTTCGCTATTTTTCGCAGGTTCTTTTTCATGATACCGGAAAGTAATATCGGGCAGAAGGAAAAGACATAAAAGACGGTTACAGTATATGTTTCATGCGGTTGATTGGATACGGAAAAAGAAGAAACAAAAAGATTGACATGCATCACATAAACTGTTATAATAATCACAAAACAGAAACAAAATTTGAGATAAACGAAGATTCGATATTATTCTTTATTCACATCCAATGCCATTCGGCAGGAAAATCCAACAAAATAGAAGACCTGCACGAAGCGGTATGATAAATGATATGACTTGTATTTTACAGATATCAGTATTACATCAAAATTTCCATGCTGCTTCTAATGTGCAGAAAAACAAAAAGGAGAAGCTTATGGGAGAAAAGGACATTACAGAGAAAATACTGGAGGATCATAATGATGTGTTTGCTGATATTATAAATGGTCTTGTTTTTGCAGGAGAACAGAAAATTTTGGCTGAGTCACTGGAAAATACAGCAGTTCATTCACAGTATAAAGCAGACGATGAGAAAGTACATGAATTGGAACGAGATATTGCAAAGTACTGGAAAGATGGTGAAGTAGAACTGGCAATCTGCGGAATGGAAAATCAAAGCAGCGTAGAAAAATATATGCCGTTTCGAGTTATGGAATATGATGGAACAGCGTATCGCAGTCAGTTGCAAAAAAGCAGAAAAGAAATCCTGCCGGTTATGACGATTGTTCTCTATTATGGAACAGAACATCACTGGTATGCAAAAAAGAATATTAAAGCATTGATGAAGATTCCAGATGGAATGGAAAAGTATATTAATGATTATAAAATTCAGATTTTCGAGGTTGCATGGCTGACAGAAGAAGAAATCGAAAGGTTTCAAAGCGATTTTCGTATTGTGGCAAATTTTTTTGCCCAGAAAAGAAAAAATAAAGATTATATACCGGATGATCCAACAGAAATCAAATATGTAGATGAAGTCTTAAAACTTCTCAATGTGATGACCGGAGATAAACGCTATGAAAAGATATTTCAGAAAAAGAAAGGAGTGCGAAGTATGTGTGATGTAGCAGAAAGATTGGAAAAAATGGGCATTGCAAAAGGAATTGAGATCGGAAGACTGGAAGGAAAAGAAGAGGGAAAAGTAGAAGGAAAAGCAGAAGGAAAAGCAGAAGGAAAAGCAGAAGGAATTCTGGAAGGCAAAATGCAGGTATATAGAAATCTTCTCAAAAAGGGATTTACGGAAAAAGAAGCAAGGGAAATTACAGAAATTTCGTGATATGTCGGTTGTTCTTTTCCTTTACATCGCTGCAAAAAGGGTATAACATATAATTATTATCAGAGAAGAAGGTGAAAGGAAAATTATGGATTATTCAATCAATACAAAATGTGTGCAGGCAGGTTATACTCCGGGGAATGGAGAACCAAGACAGATCCCGATCATTCAGTCAACGACTTACAAATACAATACGAGTGAAGATATGGGAAAACTGTTTGATCTGGAAGCAGAAGGATATTTTTATTCCAGACTGCAGAATCCGACAAATGATTATGTAGCAGCAAAGATCACAGCACTGGAGGGCGGAAAAGCCGGTATGCTGACTTCTTCCGGTCAGGCGGCCAATTTCTTTGCTCTGTTTAATATCTGCGAAGCAGGAAGTCATATCGTAGCTTCTTCATCCATTTATGGAGGAACCTACAATCTGATTTCTGTAACAATGAAAAAGATGGGAGTAGATGTGACGTTTGTTGATCCGGACTGCACGGAGGAAGAGTTAAACGCAGCATTTCAGGAGAACACAAAGGTGGTATTTGGCGAGTCCATTGCCAATCCGGCTCTGACGGTACTTGATATCGAGAAGTTTGCAAAAGCAGCCCATGCACACGGAGTTCCGCTGATCGTGGATAATACGTTCCCGACGCCGGTGAATCTGCGGCCGATTGAATGGGGAGCTGATATTGTGACACATTCTACCACGAAATATATGGATGGACATGGAGCAGCCCTTGGCGGAGCGATCATAGATGGCGGCAATTTTGACTGGATGGCTCATGCGGATAAGTTTCCGGGACTCTGTACACCGGACGAGTCCTATCATGGAATCACTTATGCGGAGAAATTTGGAAAAGAAGGAGCATTTATCACAAAATGTACTTCTCAGTTGATGCGTGATCTTGGATGTGCCCAGTCACCGCAGAGTGCCTTTATTTTAAATCTTGGTCTGGAATCGTTGCATGTGCGTATGCCAAGACATGTGGAAAATGGACAGGCAGTTGCAGAATTTCTGGAAAAGCATGATAAAGTAGAATTTGTCAACTATCCGACACTTCCATCTAACAAGTACTATGAAATCGCAAAAAAATATTTGCCAAACGGCGGATGCGGCGTTGTTTCATTTGAACTGAAAGGCGGAAGAGAAGCAGCAGAGAAATTTATGAAAAACCTGAAGCTGGCAGCAATCGAGACACACGTAGCAGATGCACGTACCTGTTGCCTGAATCCGGCAACCTCCACACACAGGCAGATGACAGACGAACAGCTCATCACAGCCGGTATTCCGGCGGGATTGATCCGTATTTCCTGCGGACTGGAAGATAAAAATGATCTGATTGCAGACATTGCACAGGCACTGGATGCAATTTAGATTAAGAATGAAGTATGTAAAGTGTTGCAATAATGCCAGAAATGCAATTATAATCTCCGGCAGATTGTAGAGGTACACAGAAGAATATATCATGCGATACATGATGTGTACCTCGCAGCAAAATGCCGGAGATATCCTTGAATCTCAGATTTTTCAGATTTCCCAGCGTCCGGATGCCCCGCAAGGCAGCACAAGTCCATTGCCGGAAACAGGAAGTCCGACTTCCTGGGAATCTACATGACCGTGAAAAGCGGCAAGTTCGGTTGCCAGCATGTAGGTGAGGACGGCAGGAGCCAGTCCGGTTGTATAGGAATTTACAAGGAAGAAAAGCGGTTTGTCACTCAAAAGCTTTGCACAGAGCTTGATGAGAGGATGGATCGCTTCTTCTATTTTCCAGATTTCCCCTTTTGGTCCGCGACCGTAAGAAGGCGGGTCCATGATGATGGCGTCGTAATGATTGCCGCGGCGGATTTCACGCTCTACGAATTTTACACAGTCATCGACGATCCAGCGGATCGGTGCATCTCCAAGTCCGGAAGAACGTGCATTTTCTTTTGCCCAGGTAACCATTCCTTTGGAGGCATCTACGTGTGTAACGCTTGCTCCGGCAGCGGCAGCGGCCAGGGTAGCTCCACCGGTGTAGGCAAAGAGGTTCAGAACCTTGATCGGGCGTCCGGCTTTTTTGATCTTTTCAGAGAACCAGTCCCAGTTAGTAGCCTGTTCCGGGAACAGACCGGTATGTTTGAAACTGAAAGGTTTTAACTGAAAGGTCAGCCCCAGTTTCTGATAGTGAATACTCCACTGTTCCGGGAGATCAAAAAATTCCCACTCACCGCCGCCGCGTTTGCTGCGATGATAGTGTGCATTCGGGCGTTTCCAGCCTCTCAGTGTTTTCGGAGTATCCCAGATAACCTGCGGGTCCGGACGGACCAGAGTATAATCTCCCCAGCGTTCCAGTTTTTCTCCTTTGGAAGTGTCAAGCACTTCGTAATCTTTCCAGTTTTCAGCAATCCACATAATAATGTCCTTTCGTGTGTTTGTTTATTTTTTGATTCTTCTTCAGACTTCTTTGGAACGGAACCAGTAAGTATAAAAATCCTCAAATCCCAGTGATGTATACAGATTTTTAGCGGCAGTATTTCCTTTCACAACCTGAAGGTAAGCGTGTGTCGCACCTTTTTTCTGAGCCTCGGTCAGGATCGAACTGCAGATCGCACGTGCGAAATGCTTTCTGCGGCAGCTTGCATCGACATAGATCGCATACAGTCCGATGTGTCCGCGGTCGAGAATACCAAGACCTGAGGCAACCATGCGGCCTTCGATTTCAATACAGGCGACGATCGTCTCTTTCGGGATCGCTTTGAACATCGATGGTACAATGCGGCGAAGCGTCGGTCTGGTCGTGCCGTTCAGACGAAACAGCGACTCAATCCACTCGTCCGTGATCCGGTCGCGGAGCTGGACAGCGATATGTCCCGGATAAAAAACAGAAGAAGGTAGATTTGAATTCCTTCCATAATATTCATATTCTACGGATTCTGCCGGATAAGGATGAAAATTTGTCATCGGCATCGTCATAACCTCGGTAGTATGGCGGATCTCATAGCCTTTTTCTTCCAGAAGCTTATCAAAAGACGAATCCAGAAGCGGATTGATCTTGAAATTAGACGGTGTGTGGTAATTGCGGTACTGAGCCTCGCAGTAAGCAATTTTCTCCTCAATCGGAATCAAGGAGTCACCAACCTGTTCCACACTGTTGGTACGGTAAGTATAATTATGAGAAAACCGGATCAGCCAGCCGTCATAAAGCTCAATCTTGTGGGACGGCCAGGCGTTCAGTGAGATTTCCTCGATCAGTTTCATATAAGCAGCGTCTTTTTGCATGAAAATTGCTCCTTTGTAAATTAGGTAACGGGTATCGATAAACCCGGCATTCTTAGTATAGCGACTCAAGATGAGAAAATCAAGCAAGTTCTGCTTTAAGTCGAACACAGGTGAGGCTTGACCATGGTACTTTGATTTGCTAAAGTATATATGTGATGTCAGAAATGGAAAAATCTGTCTCTGGCATGATAGCTGAGAATTACTTTATCTAACAAAGTAACTTGTACAACTTGGCATTATCAGAAACAGAAGTTCTGGATTTACAGGAGGCGAAAAGCGATGAAACTTGGAGTTATCGGCTGCGGAAATATGGCGAAAGCCATGCTTGGCGGCATTTTAAAAAATGAGATCTGTGCAAAAGAAGATGTGATCGCGACGGCAAAGAGCGAGGCGAGCAGAGAAAATGCCAGAAATACTTATGGAATTCAGGTAACAGCAGATAATATAGAAGCAGCGAAAAGTGCGGATGTGCTGGTGCTGGCAGTAAAACCGATTTTTTATGAAGAAGTGATCCATGAGATTAAAGATGCAGTGGATGAAAAGAAAATTATCATTTCCATTGCACCGGGAAAAACACTGGCATGGCTGGAAGAGCAGTTTGGCAAAAAAGTAAAGCTGGTAAGATGCATGCCGAATACACCGGCCCTGGTCGGGGAAGGCATGACCGGCGTGTGCTGCAACGAAGAAGTGTCAGAAGCAGAGATGCAGGATGTGCTGAAAATCCTTGAGAGCTGCGGAAAAGCAGAAATGCTTCCGGAGCGTCTGATCGATGTGGTTGTTTCCGTCAGCGGAAGTTCACCGGCATATGTATTTATGTTTATCGAGGCGATGGCAGATGCGGCCGTTGCGGATGGTATGCCGCGTGCACAGGCATATCGTTTCGCAGCACAGGCAGTCCTTGGCAGTGCAAAGATGGTGCTGGAGACAGGCAAACATCCCGGTGAACTTAAAGACATGGTATGCTCACCGGGCGGCACAACGATTGAGGCAGTGCGTGTTCTGGAAGAAAAGGGTATGCGAAGTGCTGTGATCGAAGCAATGAAAGCCTGCGTCAAAAAAGGACGGGAAATGTAGGAGGTAAAACCAATGAATGAGAAAACAGTCTGGGAATCTTATACGGAAGAAGACAAAAAGAAAGTATATGATTTCTGTGAAGAATACAGAACATTTCTCTCAAAATGCAAGACAGAGAGAGAATGTGTAAAAGAGATTTTAAAAGAAGCAGAAGCAAAAGGTTACAGGAGTCTGAAAGAAGTTCGCAGATCCGGCGAAAAACTGCAGGCCGGCGATAAAGTTTATGTTTCCATCATGGGAAAAACACTGGCACTGTTCCATATCGGAAAAGAACCTATGGAAAAGGGCATGAATATTTTAGGAGCTCACATTGATTCTCCGAGACTGGACCTGAAGCAGAATCCGCTTTATGAGAGCGATGGTCTGGCGATGCTGGAAACACACTACTACGGCGGAATCAAAAAATATCAGTGGGTTGCGATGCCGCTGGCACTGCACGGTGTTGTGGCAAAAAAAGACGGAACAAGCGTGGAGATTGCACTGGGTGAAGATCCATCCGATCCGGTTATTGGCATTTCCGATCTGCTTCCGCATCTTGGCAAAAAACAGATGGAAAAACGTGGCAATGAAGTGGTAGAAGGCGAAGACCTTAATATCTTAGTCGGCAGTATACCGCTTTCCGGCGAAGAAAAAGAGCCGGTCAAAAGGCAGATCCTTCAGCTGTTAAAAGAGAAATATAATATAGAAGAAACCGATTTTATTTCTGCAGAACTGGAAGCTGTTCCGGCCGGAAATGCAAGAAATTATGGACTGGATGAGAGTATGATCATGGGCTATGGCCAGGATGACAGAGTGTGTGCCTACCCATCCTACCGGGCAATGTTTGAGCTTGACAAACCGCAGTACACCTGCGTATGCCTGCTGGTAGATAAAGAAGAGATCGGCAGCGTCGGTGCGACCGGTATGCACTCCAGATTTTTTGAAAATGCAGTGGCAGAGATCATGAATGCAGCCGGAGATTACAGCGAACTGAAAGTACGCAGAGCACTTCAGAGTTCCAGAATGTTATCTTCCGATGTCAGTGCAGCTTACGATCCAAATTATCCGGCCGTCATGGAAAAGAAAAACAGTGCCTTTTTCGGCAAAGGACTGACCTTCAATAAATTTACCGGTTCCAGAGGAAAATCCGGTTCCAACGATGCAAATGCAGAATACATCGCAAGAATCCGCAAGATCCTTGATGAAAATGAGGCGGCTTTCCAGACAGCCGAGCTTGGAAAAGTTGATGAGGGCGGAGGCGGAACGATCGCTTATATCCTGGCAAACTACGGAATGGAAGTCATTGACTGCGGCGTGGCAGTGCAGAACATGCACGCACCGTTCGAAGTGACAAGCAAAGCAGATATCTATGAAGCATTTAAAGGCTATCTGGCATTTCTGGAAGAAATGGGCGAGCGGGAATTTTAAACCGTAATTTTTTTTCAAAAAGAGCAGCAGAGGAGATAAAAACCTCTGCTGTTTTTAATTAATCTGACTGTATATTCTGATACATAATAAAAATTTACAAGAAAAACGTATAATTTTACATGGAAAATCAAAAGAAAATTGTGTAAAATCTATAATCATAGAGCAAAACGTATAAACGGGCAAAAGGAGGAGCAAAGAATGAAAAAACGTAACAGAAAAATCAGAAGTGCCATGGCAGCGGCACTGGCAGTGAGTATGGTCGCAGCACCGTGTTCTTCTGCATTGGCAGCCAGTACAAGTGATGAGATCACACAGCGGGAGATTGACAATGCGGCACTGGCAAGAGAGGCAGCCGGACAGGGTATGGTTCTGCTGGAAAATGAAAACCATACACTTCCTTTGAAGACAAAAAAACTGGCACTGTTCGGAAGCGGTGCGGTTCGTACCATCAAAGGCGGATTTGGTTCCGGTGACCCGTTCAACGGAGGACTTTCCGGAGGTGGTTCCTGGGATGTAGATCTGAATGAACGTTATAATATCCACATTTATAATACCTTTAAAAAAGCCGGCTATGATATCGTAAACTCTGATATGCTCGATGCATACGCAGATGCTTATGATGCACAGCACAAAATTGAAGGAAACAGTACGATGAACTGCTTCAAATTCCCTGAGATGGAGATCAGTGATGAAGAGCTGGCAGATGCTTCTGCAGATTCCGATACGGCAATCTATGTCATCAGCCGAAATGCCGGTGAAGGTACCGACCGTACACTGAAAGGGACGAAGGGAACTTACAACGGAGAATCTTATGATATTGGTGATTATTATCTGACGGATCTCGAACGTGAAAATCTGGAGCGTGTGGCAGCGTCCTTTAAAAAGACCATCGTTGTTCTGAATGTCGGCGGTATTATGGATACAAAATTCTATAACGAGATTAACGGACTGGATGCAATGCTTCTGATGGGACAGGCAGGTCAGGAAGGCGGCAACGCACTTCTGGATGTTCTGACCGGAGCCGTAACCCCATCCGGAAAACTGGCAGATACTTGGGCAGAAAACTACAGTGACTATCCGGCATCAGATACCTTTGCAAATGCAGACGGAAACGTCAAGAAAGAAGTTTATAACGAAGGTATTTATGTCGGCTACCGCTATTTTGATACCTTTAATATCACACCGAAATACGAGTTTGGTTATGGACTTTCCTACACAGATTTCAAAATTGAGACACAGTCTGTGACAGCAGATGCCGATAAAGTTACCGTAAAAGTAAAAGTTACCAATACCGGCAGCACTTACAGCGGAAAAGAAATCGTACAGGTTTATTATTCCGCACCGGATTCTGCAGAGGCAGAGAAAGAATATCAGGAACTTGGCGGATTTGCAAAAACGGATGAACTTGCACCGGGCGAATCGCAGATTCTGACGATTTCTTATGATACAAAAGACATGGCATATTATAATGAAGACCAGGCAGCTTATATTCTGGATAAAGGAAAATACTATGTGCGTGTCGGTGATTCTTCCAGAAATACCAGTGTTGAGGCAACCATTGAAGTGGATGACACCACACTGACTGAACAGCTTTCCAACCAGATGGAAGTTCCGAACGGCGAAGATCTGGTAGAATGGAGCAAACCGGAAGAGGGCTACAGTTATCCAACAGAGGAAGCAGAAAAAGAAGCAGCTCCGGTTATCAAAGTTGATGCTTCTGAAATCAAGACAGAAGACCATGCATCTGCATATGAAAATGAAGAAGTAACCACTTACACAACAGATGCTGCTTATGAAGCAACACAGCCGTACGAAAAAGTAGAAGTGGTAGAAAAGAAAGATTCTACTTTAAAAGATGTCATTGAAGGAAAAGCTACGATGGGCGAATTTGTCGCACAGATGAGTGTAGAAGAACTGGCGGCTCTGAACTGCGGAAGCGGATGGGGCGTTGCCAATGAAAATTCTCCGATCGTTGGAAGCAACTCTTCTACGGTAAAAGGTGCAGCAGGTGAGACAACCGTTTACGATCAGTATGGCATTCCGGGCATCGTTCTTGCAGACGGTCCTGGCGGTGTACGAGTAGCACAGAAATTTGATGCGACCATTGAAGGAAGCGATGAAAAACAGACACTGTACCAGTATTGTACCGCATGGCCGGTAAGTTATGTACAGGCTCAGACCTGGGATACCGACCTTGTAAAACGTATCGGTGTTGCATTTGGTAAAGAAGTTGATGAAATGAACATCACACTTCTGCTCGGACCTTCTCAGAATATTCACCGTGATCCGCTCTGCGGAAGAAACTTTGAGTACTATTCAGAAGATCCGGTTGTATCCGGTGTTATGGCAGCAGCTTGCACACTGGGCGTTCAGGAAACACCGGGTGTTGGTGCATGCCTGAAGCATTTCGCAGCAAATAACCAGGAAAGTAACCGTAATGCAGTTGACACGATCGTAAGCGAACGTACTCTGCGTGAAATTTACCTGAAAGGTTTTGAAATTGCAGTAAAAGAATCTCGTCCGATGTCTATTATGACATCCTACAACCTGATCAACGGCGTACCGACTGCAGATTCTTACGATCTGTGTACCAACATCGCCCGCGGTGAATGGGGATTTGACGGTCTGATCATGACTGACTGGAACGGCGGTTCCTCCACTCCGATGAAGTCCATGCATGCAGGAAATGACATGATCATGCCGGGCGGAGCAGAAAGAGCACAGAATATCGTAAGCGGTATGCAGGATGCAGCACCGGTATTCGATGAAAGAGGACAGGTAGCGATCGACGTTCAGCTGATGTACGGATTTGTTAAAGTATATTCTGCAAAATGGAATGAATTTACACCGTCTGCCGCTGGAACAAAGACGGTAACGACATCACTTGGTGAAGGCTATACAGCAACCGTTGCAGATGACGGAAGAATCCTTGTAAACGGTGAAGAAATCTATCTGAACTATCGTCAGGGATGGTTCAATCCTGGAACATTCAGCGTACCGGCAACAACCGATGTTGTAACCGTAAGCAACGATGGCAAGACTCTGACTTACAAAGGTGAATATGTAGACAACAACATCATCTGCCTCGGCGATGTACAGAAGAGTGCGATCAACAACCTGAACATCATCATGAACTCCAACATGATGCAGAGACGTTATGGTGTAGAAGTAAAAGACTACAGCACAGCACTTGGCAACCTGAAAGCATATCAGAGCGTAACAAAAGACAGCGTACAGAAAGCTTCTGCAAACGTTGAATCCTTAAACAAAGTGATCGCTATGGTAGAAGACCTGAATGCTTCTGATTATACAAAAGCAAGCTGGGCAGCAGTAGAAGAAGCTCTGAATGCAGCAAAAGCAGTAGCAGCAAAAGCAGATGCAACCGTTATTGAGACAACAAACGCAATGACAGATCTTCTGGCAGCAATGAACAGCCTGGAACAGGGTGTTGAGAAAACACATCTGGAAATCTCCATAAAAGAAGCTGAAAAAGTGCTGGTACGTGCAGACAAATACAGCAGCCTTGGAAATCTGGAAGAAGCAGTAGCAAACGGTAAAGCCGTTCTTGCAAACGAAGATGCAGATCAGGAAACCGTAAGTGCAGCAGCAACTGCAATCCTGAACGAGCTGAGCAAAGCAGTGAAAAATGCAGATCTTTCCTCACTGGAAAGCCTGATCAAATCTGCAAAGAAACTTCAGGATGGAAATTACACAAGCAATTCTCTTGCAAAACTGGATGAAGTAATCAAAGCAGCAGAAGCTGTTGTAGCAAACAAGAACAGAACCGCTGAAGAAGTAAACAAAGCTTACAGCGATCTGATCGATGCAGTGATCTCTTTGGAAAAGAAAGGCAACAAAGCGGCCCTGAAAGCAATGCTTGAAAAAGCAGCAGCTGTTCTGGAAGATAGCGATGCTTATGTAGCAGCAACCATCGAAGGACTTGCAGATGTAAAAGCAGATGCACAGGCAGTTTATGATAACGATGATGCAGTTCAGAATGAAGTAAACTCAGCAGTTCGTACACTGACACTGAAACTTGCAGAAGCAAGACTGTTAGGTGACGTAGACAACGATGGTGCAGTGACAACAGCCGACAGTACCGCACTTCTGGCAGCAAGTGCAGAACTGACAGGACTGGATGCAGATGCAGCGGCAGCAGCAGATGTAAACGGTGACGGTGTTGCAGACACAGGCGATGCAGCTCTGATCCTTGAGTATGCAGCAGAGAAAGTTGCAGGATTCTAAAAAATTCTGTATACAAGAAGAATAAAGAATAAAGGCGGCAGAGGAAGTAATTCCTCTGTCGTTTTTTGCTGTCAGGGAGTCCTGAAATATACAAAAAATCAATACAGGATGATTCATCGGAAGCCTGTTTGTGTAAAAAACCAGGCATTTCAGTAGAAAATGTGGATATCATAAAAAAATGCAAGCAAAACGTATAATATTACATGGAAACCCACAAAAAACTTGTATAAAATATATAATTACAAGGGCATGTTAACAGAAAGGCAGATTTGACACTGTCTGAAGCACAGCATAACAGAAGGAAGGAGGATCACGTTATCCTGTGTATGTCAAAAGTCCTCAACTATGATGCCTACGGATTGTTCCGTGCGTTGCACTCCCACAATCCTTTCTACGCTCCGCTTCGGTCGGTGCTAAACATGTGCCACTGGCACATAGCACCCCAGTATTCGCATATCGTGGGATTATCATCCCACTTTTATGCTCATATCGGGGCGGGTCCCAAGGTCTTTCATCCACCTATGAGCAAGCTCATGTGGATTTAGACCTTTTGACCCTGGCATCATGAAATAAGTGAATAGAAAAAGGAGGCACGGCAATGAAGCGAACTTCAAAACGCGTGATGGCAGTCGCAGTGTCGCTTGCAATGGTACTTACCGGCAGCACAAGTGCACTGGCAGCAACAACGAACCCGGAAATCAGTGACCGAGAGATCGAACATAAAACAGCGGCGAAAAACATTGCAGCACAGGGTATGGTCCTTCTGGAAAACAAGAACAATTCCCTGCCGATCTCCAAAGAAAAAGGAACTAAGATCGCACTTTTTGGTCAGGGCGTATACAATACCATCAAAGGAGGTACCGGTTCCGGTGCAGTAAACCAGCGTGATAACGTTACCGTACAGCAGGGCTTTGAAAATGCAGGCTATGATATCGTTGATATTGACTTTGTAAATCAGATGCATGAAAGATGGACGGCAAATGGCGGCGGAACAAGCCAGGGCTGGAGCTACAAATGGGTAAATGAACCGATTTATGAGCAGACCGAAGGTGCCGTAGATCAGATCAAAGCAGCAGCAGAAAAAACAGACACCGCTATTTACGTGATCGCACGTAACTCCGGTGAAGGTTCTGACCGTTCCGCAGGAAAAGGTGATTACCTCTTATCCGACGATGAAGAGGCGAACTTAAAGCTGCTGGGACAGAACTTTGAAAATGTTGTTGTTGTCCTGAACGTAGGCGGAATCATTGATACAAAGTTTTTTGATGAGATTGATGGTCTGGATTCCATGCTTCTGATGTCTCAGGCCGGTATGACAGGCGGAGATGCGTTGGTAGAAGTATTGAACGGAACCGTAAATCCATCCGGTAAACTGACCGACACCTGGCCGGTGAATTTCGATGACAACCCATCGAGTGAAGGATTTGCAAACCAGGACGGCAACACCGCTCAGGAATTATATAACGATGATATTTTCGTAGGATATCGTTATTATGATACCTTTGGCGTAGATGTATCTTATCCGTTTGGTTACGGCGGATCTTACACAAGCTTTGCGATGTCAACAAAATCGGTAAAAGCAGACAAAGATAAAGTAACCGTACAGGTTAAGGTAAAAAATACCGGTACCGTATCCGGTAAAGAAGTAGCAGAAGTTTATTTCTCAGCTCCGGACGGTGAACTGGACAAGCCATATCAGGAACTGGCCGGCTACGCCAAGACAGACGAACTGGCACCGGGCGAGTCTCAGATCCTTACGATCAGTTTTGATACGAAAGAAATGGGATCTTACGATACCGACAAAGCAGCTTACGTGATGGAAGATGGCGATTACATTATCCGTGTCGGTAATTCTTCCAGAAATACACACGTAGCAGCGAAACTCAATGTCGCAGAAGACACGATCACCGAGCAGTACAGCAACCTGATGGTTCCGGTAACAGAAAACGACAACATCGAAAACAGTGATAAATATCCGACCCTGGAGCCGATGACAACCGAAGGTGCAACATCGATCACATACGATGGCGAAGCAAATGAGATCGCGGCAGCGAAGACGATTGAAGTGGATTTTACAGGCTACAAAGCACCGGAGATCATCAAAGAGAACGAAGATGTAACGGTTTACACTTCCGATACAACCGAAGAAAAATATCTGTTTGCCAAGAATGAAGACGGAGCAACAGGAACCGTTTCACGTGTAGAAAAAGGAAATGCAAACAGCACAGATTACAGTGTGACTTATCAGGAGCACGTTAAGAAATTTGACGGCGACTACAGCAAGAATACACTGAAAGATGTTTACGACGGTAAGATCAGCCTTGAGCAGTTCGTATCCGGTTTAAGCCTCTATGAGTTGGCAAACCTGGTAAACGGACATTCCAGTGACAAGACCGTACAGGGCGTTGCAGGAGCAACCTGGAAAAACGATGAAAAAGGGTTTGTACCTGTAAACCTGTCTGACGGACCTGCAGGTCTTCGTATTACACAGCACTATAAACAGGATGATACCGACTATTATCAGTATGCAACTGCATGGCCGATCGGTACACTGCTGGCACAGACCTGGGATACCGGGCAGATCTACGCTTACGGCGAAGGCGTTGGCGAAGAAATGGAAGAATTTGGTATCGGTTCCTGGCTGGCACCTGGTATGAATATCCACAGAAACGCACTCTGCGGACGTAACTTTGAATATTATTCTGAAGATCCGGTAGTCGTAGGTGTGACCGGCACAGCAGCAACACTCGGCGTACAGAAGAGCAAAGGTGTTGGCGTTACCATCAAACACTATGCACTGAATTCTCAGGAAACAAGCAGAAACAAAGAGAATAATACCGTTTCTGAAAGAGCAATCCGTGAGATCTACCTCAAAGGTTTCGAAATGGTTGTAAAACAGGCACAGCCGATGGCGATTATGACCTCCTACAACCAGAATAACGGAAGACCGGCAGCGGATGACTATGATCTTTGTACCGCATTTGCAAGAGACGAATGGGGATTCAAAGGCATGATCATGACAGACTGGGGCGGCGGACAGTCTGTACCGATGTACGAAATGCACGCAGGCAACGACCTTGTTTGCCCGGGCAAAGGCTACTCTCAGATCATGAAAGGCTTTATCAATGAGCCGGCATGGACAAGCGATGGTTATGTAGAACTGGAAGAGAGAAGCATTCAGGATGTTGATGCAAGCGGAAATCCGATCACAGTTTCTAAGATGGTTCCGAACTTTGGCGGATACAAACTGGATCTGAACGGCAATCTGAAAATCTCCACAACCGTAGCAAAAGGCGTAGAACTGAACGAAAAAGTCGCAGAACTGAAAGAACAGGGTTATATCACATCTGTTACAACAAACAGCCGTGGTGTGACAACTGTTACTTATAAAGTGAGCATGGATGACGGCGTAGAATCTACACAGGTTATCTCTCTTGGTGACCTTCAGAAAGCAGCCATCAACATCTGTAACTTTATTATGAATTCCATCGAATTTGCAAACGCAAACGACCTGGAAGCAAAATCACTGAACGAACTGTATGCAGACGCACTGCAGACGATCACTTCTTATGAAAAAGATGACGTTGTTCCGTCCACAACATACTCCACGATCACCGAAGGTTATGACTGGGGTCCGGCAATCTCCAAGGTTGTTGTAAATGTCGGCAAAGCAATGAGCGGAAATATTGACGCATCTGCATTTGAAGTAAACGTAACAAGAAAAGCACTCAGCGGATTCCTTCTTGGACCATCCAGAGGAACACGTAACGTAACCGCAGCTTATGTATCCGATGCAAACGGAAACAAAGCAGCAACGGGCAATTACATTACTCTGGAACTGGAAGTAGGACCGGATCTGTCCATCGGATCTCCGTTCAACTACAACTTCTTCGGAAGCGGCCACAATGAGTATGTAGACACTGCATATGAAGTAACCTTAAATAAAGAACTCAAAGCAGCAGACGGCAGCAGCGTAAATTTTGCAGCAAATAAATTTGCAGCAGACACCTCACGGATCTGTGATGACTTTGATCTTGAAGGTAAGTTCAGCTACAACGATGAAAAATTTGGTCAGATCGCTCTGACATACGCTTCCTATACACTGGAAGCAGCTAAGAATGACGGCAAGAAAAATGCTCTGATCATCTGGCTGCATGGGGCAGGCGAAGGCGGAACAGATCCACGTGTAGCACTGTTAGGAAACAAAGTAGTCAACCTGGCAACCGATACTGTACAGCAGTACTTTGACGGCGGAGCATACGTTCTGGCAGCACAGTGCCCGACGATGTGGATGGATAATGGTTCCGGACAGTATACAAGCGATGGAACCTCCAAATACACAGCAGCTCTGATGGAACTGATCAAAGCTTATGTAAACAGCAACTCTGATATCGATGCAAGCCGCGTATACATCGGCGGATGCTCAAACGGCGGATTTATGACCATGAACATGATCGTACATTATCCGAAATACTTTGCAGCAGCATATCCGGTATGCGAAGCTTACACAAACGATGCACTGACAGACGAAATGGTAGAATCTATCAAAGATATGCCGATCTGGTTCACACATGCAAAGAATGACCCGACCGTAAAAATTGGTACCATTGATGAAGACGGCAATTTCGTATCCAACGGTAATTACTCACCGAAGGCTTACGAGAGACTGACAGAAGCAGGCGGAAGCGATATCCACTTCTCACTGTTTGACGATGTACACGACACCACAGGTCTCTACAAGAGAGCAGACGGCACACCGTATCAGTACAACGGACACTGGTCATGGCTCTACACTCTGAACAACGAGTGCAAAGAAAACATCGACGGCGAAGAAGTAACTATCTGGCAGTGGATCTCCACAAAATCAAAAACAAACAGAGGACTTGAAAAAGTCATCGCAAAAGTAAACGCACTGAACGCAGAAGACTACACAGCAGACAGCTGGACAGCAGTACAGAGTGCACTGGCAGCAGCCAAAGCAGTAGCAGCAGATCAGAATGCAACACGCACACAGATCAACGCAGCAATGGAAGAGCTGGTAGCAGCATACTCCAAATTAGAGTATGGCGTACAGAAACTTCATCTGGAAGTTGCAGTAGAAGAAGCAGAAAAGATCCTGGCACATCCGGAAAATTATGAAGACATTGCAGCTCTGAAAGCAGCACTGGAAAGCGGAAAAGCAGTTCTGGAAGATAAAGATGCAGATCAGACAGCAGTAGATGCAGCAGCAGAAGCAATCCTTGCAGAACTGAACAAAGTAGCAGACAAAGCAGATGTGAAATCTCTGGTTAATCTGATTGAATCCGCAAAGAAACTTCTGGACGGCAATTACACAAGCGATTCCCTGAAAGACCTCAAAGCAGCGATCAAGAAAGCAGAAGATGTTATAGCAAATCCGAACAGAACAGAAGCAGAGATCGGAACCGCATATGCAGATCTGATCAATGCAATCCTGAATCTTCAGATGAAAGCTAACAAAGCAGCTCTGAAAGCAATCCTTGACAAAGCAAATGAAGTACTTGGAAACGCAGACGCTTATGTAGCAGCAACCATCGACGGACTGGATGCAGCGGCAGCAGAAGCACAGACAGTATACGACAACACAGACGCTCTTCAGAATGATGTAGACGCAGCAGTTCGTGCACTGACACGCAAAGTGGCAGATGCAAGACTTCTGGGCGACGTAGACAACGATGGTGAAGTAACAACAGCCGACAGTGTAGCACTTCTGGCAGCAAGTGCAGAAATTACAAGCCTCGATGCAGATGCAGCAGCAGCCGCAGATGTAAACGGAGACGACGTGGCGGATACAAACGACGCAGTTCTGATCCTTCAGTATGCAGCAGAAAAAGTTGCATCCTTCTAAGCGGATGAAGAACCTGAAAAAATGAATTACAAAAAGAGATGCCACAGATCACAGATCCTGACATTTCGATAAAAACGGAGCGGTGTAGCATTAAGTTACACCGCTCCGATTGCGTTTCATGACTTTGATCAAATGTAAAATAGCTGAAATTTCATCTTCCGTCAGTCCGGAGAAATCAACATTCTGTTTTTGTTCTACGCCAAGCAGATAATCTGTTGAGACGTTAAAAATTTTGGAAATGTGAATCAGAACATCATAAGAAGGCAGACGTAATCCTGTTTCATAAGCACTGATGACGGATTTTGTCAGCCCAAGCTTCTGTGACAGCTGTGCCTGGGTCATGTTTTTCTGCAGACGCAGTGACTTCAAAGTGTTGCCAAAGTCCACCATATCAATCCCCCTTTTGTGTTCATAATACTATAGGCGTAGTATTTAATTGGTGTTAAAAGTGTTGGAATAGTTGACAAATACAAGAGGATTTTACATAATAAGACATGGAGATTTACATTGAAAGAAAAACAGACAGAATGGGAGAAAGTTATGAGTATATTTTCACAATTGTTATCCGAATATATGAAACAGAAAAAAATACAGACCTACCGTCTTGCCCAGTATTGCGGCTACGACCGTGGAAATATGTATAAAATTATCAACGGCAAACGCAATCCGCCAGGCAAAGAATTTGTCGAAAAAGTGGCCGGATATATGCATCTGACACCCCTGGAGAAAACAAAACTTTACGAAGCCTATCAGATCAGTATTGTCGGTTACGATATCTACTATCGTCGAAAAGCGGTTCTGGAATTTTTGACAGAAGTCGATGCCGGACGAGAACTCGATTTTGCTCTGCAGCCGATCCGTGCAGAACAGGGATTTGAAATGGAAGACAAAACCTTTATGCTGTTAGAAGGACGTCACGCCGTCCGTTCTGCCCTGATGTATATGACTGCGGATGAGACACACCAGTCTGAAGGACATATCCGCATGCTGCTTCAGCCGGAGAGCGATTTTCTGGCGAGTATCCTTGCCATGTGCAGCAACAGTGGCATACAGACACGGGTGGATCATATATTCTGCCTGGATGACACAAACAAAGCCACAGGAAAAGATAAAAATTACAACCTGACCTGCCTGAAAAATATTCTGCCGCTCTATCATTATAATTACGAATACCAGACCTGGTACTATTACGGTTATATACCGGGGCAGAATCAGATGTTTGCACTGTTTCCATATATGGTACTGACCTCCGGGTATGCCTGTATACTGACTGCAGATCTAAAAAAAGGATACCTCACCAAAGAGCCGAAAATGCTGAAGATGCTCTCTGAAATTTTCGAAAACTGCCACAGTCATGCCAGCCGTTTTGCCAGCCTTGCAGATTCTGCCAATCATGCCGCAGAACAGATGGCATTTCTAAGTGCCACCTTCTCCGAACGCTCCACAGGATACAGTCTGCAGATGGAACCATGCTTTATGCCGGTTCTGACAAAAGAAATCCTTCAGAAATACGTTCGTAAGGACCTGCCGGGCAGAGAGATCTTCCTCGTCCAACTCCAGGATTATACAAGACAGCTGGCAAAACAGAAAATGATCTATATATGCAGCATGGAAGGTATCCTCAGATTCCTCCAAAACGGCAAAATCCCGGAAATCCCGGATGGACTCTACGAGATTCCGTCTGTTTCAGACCGTATCCAGATCGTCAAAGCCCTGCTCGCCCCGGAGCGTGCGACCAGACTTCGCATCCTGAAAAACAGCATCGGCAACACCGAAACGCCCGTTTATCTCTACATCACACCAAAAATAGGCACCCTGCGGCTGCCGCTTGCAATCGACCAGATGGTCAACCTCCAGATCCAGGAAACCGGAATGTTGGAGGCATTTTATGACTTCTGCGAGAACCTCGATGAAGAGATGTTCTATAGCTTCGAAGAGGCAGAGCAGATCGTGGAAGAAGAAATGAAAGATGGAGATTGGAAAACAGAATAATGGAAAAAAGAATAAAAGAAAAGAGAAACAGACGAAAGTATCGAATTTATAACAGTAGAGGAAATAAACAGAAATGCCCGGCGAGAGCCGGGTTTTTTATTGCCGAAAAAATAGAAAATATCGAGAAAAGCTGACTGAAAAAATGACACATCTTGAGAGAAAAAACAGGGAAAAGTAAAATGAATACAAGCAGTGTTTCTGAAAAAAAGAAAAAATAGAAAGAAGGTGTAACAATTTTAGTAACACGGCGAATAGTATATACAGACATAAGAAACTAAGCTAAAATAAGATGGAGAAACCAAAGTGCCTGTGAGGAATAGGAAAGGAGATTCGAATGAGAAAATGCAACTTATGTAAAAAGGTAATACTGGTGAGTGGTTTAACATTAACGATGTTAATGACAGCTTGTAGTGGTAGTGAGAAACCAGGAGATATGCTTATTGGAAGCTGGGTATCCGAATATAATGATATTGTTACGTTTGAAAAGGATGGAAGATGTACAGCACCATTTACTTACAATGCATCTTGGTGGGAAAGTGCAGATCATTATACTGTAAAAGAAGATGGAACATTAGTATTGAGCAGCAGTGAAGGTCACGCAGGAGGTTCTTATGAAAAGGTAGATACGGAGGAAGAAGCACTGGATGATGGAAGTATGTATTATTTGGATAAAGATAAATTGATCATAGAAGAAGACGTTTATACGAGAACAAAATAGAAGAAGAGGAAAAGAAGAAAATGTACAAGAAAAATTATCGTTTTTTAGTAATGGGATTGATTTTTTCAGCATTAGCGGTAACCGGATGTTCCAACAACCAAAAGACAGAAGAGACCGTAATAGAAAGTACTGCAAACACTGAATATGAAAGCAATGAAGAAGCAGCAGGCGAAACAGTGACAGAAGATGATACCGATGATGAGTACGAAGATTATGAGGAATATGAAGAAGACAGTGAGGAAAGTACAGAAGAGACATCTCCGTATGTAGAAATGACCTATAAATTCAGTGAAGGTGAAGGATGGATCAAAACCAGAAGTGAAAATAGTCTGTATGATGGTTATTTCTGTTTGGATTTGAAAGGGAATGCTTTGTTTTCTGTCAATAATCCGGATATAACCTATATTTCACCTTTTTTTAATGGCTGTGCATTTGTAGAGACGGATGATATTTTTTATCAGATTGATTTAGATGGTAATGTTATAAAAAGTTATACTATATCTGATGATACTACAGTTAAAACATATGCGGAAGGACAGATTTGGACAGAAAAATACAGTTCAGGTTTTGACAGTGCCGGTTATGTATATACTTTATACAATGAAAAGGGAGAGAAGGTTACAGAATTTTCAGTAGAAGGTACGGAGCCTGTTGATGAAATTAATTATTGTGGACAAGGCGTATGGCGTTATTATACTCGTAATAGTGATGGGGATTATATTTACAAATGTTATTGTACAGAGAGTGATAAATGGATAGAGACTGATGGAGATTTTCCGTATCATATTTACTTTTGCGAAGATATGACTGTTTTAGGATTAGATCATGAAGATCCGGATGATACGGGATATGTGGCGAAGATGATTCTGATGGATAAGAAAGGAAATTTGAGTGAAGTAGGTTTAAAGAAAGAGCTGGGAGGAAATTTGGAGTCCGCTTCTGGTTATATAAAGGATGGGTACTGCATATTAGAAGAATATGGTGAATATTTGATTTCCTATAATCTTTCATCAGGTGAATTCAAAGTAATGGATAATGAATATACAGAAAGAGTGAAAATGGACGAATTACCTGATAAATTAATGTTTACAGACGGATGTGTTGCACTCCCTTTGCAAGGAAAAGATGAAAATAATTATGTAGGGCTTTTTGATACTTCCTGGAATCTTATCGGTGAACCAATCAAGTGCAGTGAATTTGATTTTTCAGAAGGAAAACTAATAACGGTACAGGATGTTACGGATGAGTATGGAAGACCAGATCAGGAAATAGTGGTCTATAACACAAAAGGGGAAGAGATGTTTAATGCATATGAAAAAGGATACAGAGCGATCACTCCTTATAAGAATGGAATGGCATATGTTATAGATGAAGAGGACAGTCCAATTGCCGGTATTTTTTATAGTTTAAATGATTCGGATATGTTAGGTGGAGAGTGGAAAACGATTGATGAAAATGGAGAGCGTCTCTTTAATACGGTTAATCTGGATAATGCAAAAGCAGTTGAGCTGAAATAGAAGTTTTGAGTAAATGATGTGAAAGGAAATAGAAGGATGAAAAAAATAAAAACATATAAGATAATGGCAATGATAAGTGCTTTGGTGTTAACATTACTGTTAATGGCTTGTGGTGGAAGTAATAAACCTGAAAATATGCTTATTGGAAATTGGTTATCAAATTACAATGATATTGCTATTTTTGAAGAGGACGGAAGATGTACGGCACCGTTTACTTACAATGCATCCTGGGGGGAAAGTGCAGATCATTATATATTTAAAGAAGATGGGACGTTGGTGTTTAGCAGCAGTGAAGGACATGCAGGAGGAACTTATGATAAAGCGGAGACAGCAGAAGAGGCAAGGTATAATCGTAGTAAGTATTATTTAGAAAAAGACTTATTTATTGTAGAGAAAGATACTTATACGAGAACAAAGTAAAGCACAAAAATATAAAAATTAAAGGAGAAAAAACAATGGGAGAAATTTTTAGTTTTATCAGTGATTGCGGTCTGGCACGTGGAAAAATGCATGCTGAAGTAAAAGTATTTGCTGACAGGGTGGAAATTAAAAGAGATACGAAATGGAAAGTGGCTAAACAAACAACAATTTATTTTGACAGTGTTACAGCGATTTCACATAAGATGAGTAAAGGTTTATTGCAGTCAGAGCAATGGATTACGTTTGCTGTACCGGGGGTTCGTCAGGATATGGTAGTTGCAGTAGAACCGGGAACTTATGTTACGAATTCGCAAATGGCTCCGTTTGATGATGAATATTCGATTATTTTCCGTAAAGATAATGCACAGGCTGAAAAATATATTCGAAGAATTCAGGAAATATATCAGGAATTTAAAAACAATCATACTCCAAGTGCTGTTAATAATGTTGTACAGGGAGAATCTGCTATTGAAAAACTTAAAAAGTTGAAAGAGATTTATGATCTGAATATTATTACAGAAGAAGAATATGAAGAAAAGAGAAATAAATTGTTGCAGGAAATTTAGAAATTATCTGTTTTAGACATAGCAAATATGCCCGGTGAAAGCCGGGTTTTTTGCTCAAGTGGTTCAGTTTTGTGAGATTTTGTATATAAAATCTTGACTGAAAATCTGACACATCTTGAGGAAAGAACCAGAGAAAAAGTAAAATAAATACAGATAGTGTTTCAGAAAAAAAGAAACAACAGGAAGAGGGCGTAACAATTTTAGTAACATGTGAGACCGTATATACAGGTACGGGAAAATAAGCTAAAATTAGTCTATAACAAAACGGAGCAGGACAACGCAAAGGAGGAAAACACATGAAGAGAAAAATGAAACAGATTGTTATCATGCTTGTATTGATATGTATGGGTCTGGGAATGAAACCGCAGACGACATCTGCTGCACCGAAAAAATATGTCCGTTCTTTTTCAGTAGGGAAAAAGAAGGTCAGCATAAAAGCAGGAAAGAGTAAGAAGATATCTTACAAGATAAAAGTCAAAGGGAATGCAAGCAAAAAAGTAAGCTTGAAAACAAACAATAAAAAAATTCAGGTCAGAACTTCCGAAAACAAAATTGTCATTCTGGGAAGGGAAGCAGGCAAAAGCAAAATTACGGTGACAACAAAAGGAAAAGATAAAAAAGGTAAAAAAATAAAGAAAACAATTTCAGTGACCGTTAATCCAGATAGTACAGGACTAACAGACAATACTGACACAGCTGATAAAGATTCGGCACTGGAAGAATTTGCTAAAAACTATCAGTATTTATGTAAAACACCGGCAATGTATGATGGATATTTTTTGTACTCAGATACAGAGAATATTGCTCTGGGAGATTTGAGGCTGGAACTTCAGCCATTGACGTATGATATTGATGATTATGATTCAGATGGTCAAAGTGAACTGCTTATTGTAAACATGGATCCTTATACAAAATGGGGTCAATCAGCTCTGAGACTTCAGATGTACGAAGTAGATGGCACGGGACACGTTTATCTGTCAGCATTACACTTGTGTACAACAGAATATGGAAGCATTTATGGAACCGAGATTTTGAGGAAAGGAGACAGCAGAGTATTCAAGTATAAAAAGGATAATGAATGGATGATTGCGGTGGAGCAGAATATACAGGGAAGCTACTTTGACGGTCATGCAAGGGATTTGTTTATGGTAGCAAAATACTATGATAAACCAAAACTCAAATTTGAAGTAATGGGAACTGCAGAAGGCGAATGGTATCCGGGAACGCCAGATGAGCAGGAAATCAAAAGCAGTATGAAACAGAAATATGATGAACTGGATCTGGACGTTGATGTTAATCAGATCTTTGACGGTAAAAAGCATGTATACGATTACATAGACAATCCAATCAGTCTTGTAAAAACGGAATATGCATTTGACAGGAATGCATTAAAACAGGGCAAATGGTCGAAGTTCAGTTATATTACTTTTTCAGAAAAATAGTAAAAGAACAGGAGGAAGAGGAATGGGGAAAAAAGGAAAACAATTCATAAGCGTACTGATGATACTGGCACTGTTGCTTGGAATTTTTCCAACAAATGTTGTCTGGGCAGCGGAGCAGTCAGATGATGTGGAAAAAGTACTTGAAAATCCAAAAGTAAAGACTAACTCCAAAATGGAATCAGGACGAGAAGTAACCTGGGACTGTGTATGGTTTGGAAGTTATCCGCAAAGAGAAGTAATTCCAGAGTCGTTGGAAGGGCTGTATGTCCTGAAAAATATGTGGTATGAAAAGGATGTTTCAGCAATCATTGATGATGAAATATATCAGAAACTGCAAAATGCTGACAACTGGGATGCAAATAATGAAATTACTCTGGATGGGGAAAAATATTGCAGGATCAGCCAGGACGATGCAAAGCAGGTTAAGGATTACGAAACGCCGTGGTATCGCTGGTATTCATGGGAGTGGACGGAAACAGAGGATTGCTGGCACTATTTTAAATATGATCCAATTAAATGGAGGGTACTTAACACAGATGACAAGCATAGTGAGGCGTTCTTGCTTGCGGATGTGGCTTTGGATGTACAGAAATACTATAATGCAAACTACGGAAAGCTGACGGAAGATGAATTTTTTACAAACAACTGGAAAAAAAGTGATCTGAGAAGCTGGCTTAACAGCAAGGGCAGTGAAGAAAGAGGATTTCTGAATACTGCATTTTCCAACAAGGAACAGGAAGCTATCATCAATATAGTGGCGGAAGAGAGGGTGGCAGATAAAGTCAGTCTTCTTTCAGAAAATGAAGTATGGGAAAGCCAGACAGCCATAGATTATGGATTCGCGGAAGCCTCTGATATCGCTGACGAGGCGAGACGCAGTAAAAGCAGTACTTACGCAAAGATCATGGGATTGAATATCAGTGTGGATCAGGTAGCAATGGACTGTAACAACTGGTGGATACGCCCGGCAAATGGATCTACGGTGCAGTATGACGGACAGAGACAAGCCTGGGGTGATATGATTAGTATTGTAAATTTGAATGCAGTAAGACCGGTGGTAAAGATCGATTTATCAAAGACAGGGCAATACCGATATGCCGGAACGGTCTCTTCCGGTGGAAAGGTAAAGACAGAATGCAGCCTTCTTCAAAGTTATGCGGATTATATGTACAGTGAACGCTATCCTGAATTCATATACTATGCAACGACCTCTGAACAGATGTCAGGCGAAGCAGAAAAAACCGGTACATATAATTATGCACATGCCTGGAAAGATATGAAAGACTTGCATGATATTCTGGACAATCCGGCAAACGTAGCAGATAAGGTTTTGTCAGAATCAGATTTTTATCAGGGTATTATTTTTGCACTGTTTGAAGAAGCGACATATAACAGCAAGCTTAAAAAAATAACAGATGTGGCAGATACCGTGGGCGAGATAGCAGATGCTGTGAAAATGAATATAGAAACAATATGTCAGCTGGATGCAAACGGCAATAAAAACATTAAAGATCTGACATCAAAAGAAATAGAAGCTATTAAGAAGCTTACGGCAAAGCAGTTAGAAAAAAGTAAACTGTTTCAAGTTTCAGATACGATTTCTGATATCTTGACTTTTATAGACTATGTAAAAGACATAGATGAATATCTGGAGTATTTTGAAAATTGTGTGCGAATTTTATATATGAATGAAAGTTATAAGAATGTTATGCAGGACATGTATGATCTCTGCCCTGTATCCGATCTTCAGTTAAAAAGGGCATTAGGAGACTGCGTGTCGGTTATGAAAATGAGTGAGGAACAGTTTATAAAGAAAATGAAGGTTCATGCGGCAGCAGTTGCTGGAAAAGAAGTTGCAAAAACAGTTGCAGGGCAGATATGGAGTGCAGCCAAAGAGATGATTATGGAAAGTAATCCGTATGCCGGAGCAGTATGGGTCGGATGGGGAACCGGTATTGCAGTCAGTGATACATTGTTTAACACCAGCAAGATTGCAGAAAAAGTGATTGATATGCGTATGATATGCGATATTAAAAAGTTGGTGATAAAAGTTTTTGAGTGTGAATCAAATAAATATAATCAGGATAAAGAAGGAACCGATTATACGGCGGGGGATTTTGCCGCAGCAGTAGACCTTTGTTATCGTTACATAGATTCGGATGGTCAGTGCAGTTATGATTTTGTTCAGGCAGTTGATGACGCAATGATTTCAAAGATTATCCAGTTTTTTAAAGGAAATGAACGTCAGGCAGTAAAAGATGAAATTAAGACAGTACAGAAAAGCTATCAAGATCTTTATCGATCCAATTTTAACGACTGGGTAGAAAAATGCCTGGTTTCATATCCGGAAATTTATAAAAAATATAAAGATGAGGGCAAGGGTGAAATTTTCGATATTATCAAAGAATATTTGGTGAAATGCCCGGTTGATGTCTATGTTTACGATGAAAAAGATAATCTTGTAGCATCGGTCATCGGAAATCGTGTTTTCTGTAAAGAGGGTGCTGATCTGACTGTGATGTGTGTGGATGATCAGAAAATGCTTTATTTTTATGATTCGGACAATAGTTATAAAATCAAGTATACGGCAACGGATGCAGGAACAATGGATATTGATATTAAAGAGTTTAAGGAAGAAAAAGCGACACGTACCGTGAAGTATGTAAATGTCCCACTTACAAAAGATCTTGTTTATACATCACAAGAGGATATGAAAACAGGAGAAGAAGACAGTTATCAGCTGAACGTAGAAGAAAACGGAGACATTATCAAACCGGTTGCAGATACAGGCAACAACACCAGGAAATATACACTGTCAGTAACAGGTGGATATATTTATGATGAAACGGTAAAGAAATCAGAGCAGTATTGTCCTGGCGAAAAAGTTACCGTCTATGCGACAGCTTCGGATGACTATACATTCAATAGGTGGAGTGCAAATGTATTTGAAGCAAATATTTCAGATATCACAGCCAGAAAGATCACATTTATAATGCCGGAAAGTGATGTGGAACTTACAGCGACCAGTACGAAAAAGCCTGATTCAAAACCGACGGTTCCAGACAATTCAGATTCTAAACCGACGGTTCCAGACAATTCGAATTCGAAACCAACAGTTCCGGGCACTTCTGGTTCTAAGGTTCCGGTAAAGAATACAGTGCATAAAGTCAAAGGATTAAAGTACAAAATAACAAAATCCTCAGCCTCAAACGGTACAGTAACGGTTACTGAAAATCTGAAAAAGGATGCAACTAAGATTACAATACCGAGTACCGTGAAAATTAAAGGATATACCTTTAAAGTAAAAGGCATCAATAAAAAGGTATTCCAGAAATGCAAAAAGCTTCGTAAGGTCAAAATAGGAGCCTATGTAACAAATATTGGTTCAAGATGCTTTTATAAGTGCAGTAATTTAACTTCTGTTACATTTTCAGGCAAAAAAGCACCGAAAATTGAACAGCAGGCGTTCAAAAAAACACGTGCCAAAGCGAAAAGAACAAAAGCAATGAGCAACAAACAGTTTAACTTGTTAAAGAAACGTGTAAACAATGCAAAATGGTAAACGAAAGGAAGAGATCTCATGAGGAAAAGAAATATTTTTAAACATCTGTTTTTATTCTGCCTGCTGGCAATGACAGTAGCTCTCAGTAATCCAACCGGACATACGACTGTATCGGCAGCATCAAAAGCATCCTACAAAATCATAAATAAGAAGACAACAAAGCGAAATAACAAACTGACAGCAAGGTATCTGTATCAGCTGCCGCAGTTAAAAGGAAAAAGTGCAGCGGTTAAGAAGATCAACAGATCCTTAAAAGCAAATTACAAAGCAACACTCAGCAGCAAAGCGAGCTTATTTGATTCATTGAAAAATTCACCGTATTCCTATTATTCAGGAGAATACTTTTACACTACAAAATGCAAAGTAACTTATAACAAAAAGGGATATGTATGCTTTAAGTTTACCTGCGACTGGATGGCAGGCGGTGTTCATAATGGCTGGGAATATGGACTTACTTATCGCCTGAAAGACGGAAAGAAACTGGAGATCCAGGACGTTGTGAGCGGAGATGATTATACCATCAAACAGAAAATCGCAAGTGCCTATTCACAGAAAGTTTCCAGTGCCGGCTATTCCCCGATCATGCAGAAAGACTGTTCCGAGTTTCAGTTTTACATCAAATCAGCAAATAAAGTAGTCGTATGTTTCGGACCGTATCAGCCGATGGGAGGAAATGGACACACTTCTGTTACAATCAAAGGGAAATTGAAATAGTATATAAAGAAAAGGAACGTTGAACAGTAAGCTGAAAGGGAGCGAGCGGAATGAAAAAATGGAAAAAACGAATCCTACTGACGTTGCTCATAGCATTTGCTTT
>OLRR01000284.1_pt1 | contig 42811 bp, 30 predicted proteins | sample 1671941 | NCBI WGS metagenome assembly OLRR01 (sample SAMEA3136628, study PRJEB25190) | human gut metagenome
ATCCACCTATGAGCAAGCTCATGTGGATTTAGACCTTTTGACCCTGGCATCATTAAATTCTATTTTTGAGAATTAATCCAGGAAAGAACAGATTTTACAGGTACATTAAGTATTTCGGAAATTTCAGTATAGCCCATATTTCTCGAAGCAAGAGCGAGAGCAGTTTGCTTTTTTGCATCAGCTACTCCAGCCTCATATTCCGCCTTACGGAGTTTACGTTCTTCCAGTTCTTTGTCGTATTCGAATATACTCATGGAGATCACCTCTGCTTTGTTTGCACGAAGAAAGTCGGAAAGAATGTTGTCATGTATACATTCATTGACAGCCAGTTCAACCGCTTCGTTTAATTCAAAATCTTTCGTGTATTTGCGTACAAGATTTACATATTGTGCATATTCCTTTAAAGTTTGGCATTGTTCCATCAGTTCTTTATTATGTCCCTCATTGATATTCAGTGTCAGAACTTCCAGTTCCAGCTTTGGATCACTGGATTGGTTTTCGAAAGCTTCGGATAAATGGTTTACCCAGTAGTCCTTTTTCTTTTCCAGACCATTGTAAAATACAATAAATTGAGGTGCCGGTATTTTCTGTAATACAGAAGAATAGAGAGATTTGTGATCTACTAATTTCTGGTATTCACTGGAAATATAGAATAAATCACGCAGCGGCATATTTGGATTGTAAGTAGACTGATGTTCATACAGAAATAAGTCGGTATCAACGATAAAAGCCAGGTCATTTTTCATACCCATATAAATGGCATTTTCCAGTGTCACAATCTCAAGTTTATCTGGATCATCATAATGTGAACCGCTGATTGCGTTATAAAGAGACAATAAATTTTTTCTGTCAGAGAACAGCATACGGAATACAGTGTCTTTGTACATCCGGTTTGCTTTCAGCATTTCATTTTGCACCATAGAAGTACCTCCCTTGGCAGGAGTGTACAAAAGTGCGGTGGATATGCAGTCTGCTAATCGGTCAACATTTGAAACTCCTGCTTTTTTATTAATTTGAAAGAAAAGCATGAATTTTCGAAATGTGAAATAGATTAATAGACGGCATGATGCCAAGAACGTTAAGAAAATATGCTTTGCCACTATACTAACATATAACTCTTTTTAAATCAATAGAAAATAAAAAATATTAAAAAGACAACATAAATAATAAGCAACTGCAACAAATCAAAGGAAACGGCTTGCACAAGGAACTGAAAAATGTTATTCTGAAAGAAATATGTATATGGAAATAAGAAACAGTAAAACTGAGATGCCTTTATTTAAGGTAAAGGGCGAGAAATTCATATTTGTGGGAGAAAATGTAAATGAAATATGTAGCGTTAAAGGATGTTTGTAAAATAAATATGGGACAGTCTCCAGATTCTTCAAGCTATAATGAAAATGGAGAAGGTATACCATTTTTTCAAGGAAATGCAGATTTTGGTGAGAGATATCCAGTAACTAGAGTTTGGTGTAATGCTCCAACAAAGATTGCACAATCAGAAGATATACTTATCTCAGTAAGAGCACCTATTGGTGCGTTGAATTATTCTAAGGAAAAATGCTGTATTGGAAGAGGTTTGGCAGCGATAACTCCGGACAAGAGTAAAGTATCATTAGAATTTGTATATTGGTTTTTGAAAGGAAAGAATGCAGAATTAAAAAGCAAAGGAACTGGAAGTACGTTTAAGGCTATAAGTAAAAAAATACTTGAAGAAATTTTGATTCCTGATGTTGGTTTTGATAAACAACATGAATATGCACAAATGTTGGAAAAAATTTATGTTATAATTCAAACAAGAAAACAGGGACTTCAAAAGTTAGACGAGCTCATTCAATCCCGATTTGTGGAGATGTTTGGGGATATTATAACTGGTAAATACAATTATAAGATTAGAAAGTTAGGAGATGTGGCATTTATAGGTTCAAGTCATAGAGTATTCACAACGGAATTTGTAGAAAGTGGTATTCCATTTTATAGAGGTACGGAGATAGGTGAACTAGCAAATGGTATTGAACCGAGTGAACCATATTATATTTCGGAAGAACATTATAACAAACTTACAAAGGATAATACTAAACCAAGGATTGGTGACTTACTAATGCCTTCTATCTGTAATAAAGGTCAAATTTGGATGGTTGATACTGATAGACCATTTTATTATAAAGATGGTCGTGTTTTATGCATATCTCCTAATAGAGATATATTTAATTCAAAATATTTGGAGTATTTTATGCGAATAAAGACATTAGTGGAATATCCGAAACTCGGATCAGGGTCTACATTTGCTGAATTTAAGATTTTTTTACTGAAAGATATGGATGTTTTAGTACCACCAAGAAATGTTCAAAACCAATTCGCAGACTTTGTTGCATCCGTCGACAAATCAAAATCTAAGATTCAAAAATCCTTGGAAGAGACGCAGAGATTATTTGACAGTCTGATGCAGAAGTATTTTGGATGAAAAGGGTGATGAAATGGCAAAAATGACAGTATATCATGGTGGATATATGGCAGTGGAACATCCGGAAATCCGAAAGGGACGCAATACAAAGGATTTCGGAACAGGTTTTTATTGCACAATTATTAAAGAACAGGCTCAGAGATGGGCAAAACGTTATGATACCAAGATCGTTTCCATCTACGATGTGCGTTTAGATTCTTCGTTAAAAATCAAAGATTTCCGGGAAATGACAGATGAATGGTTGGATTTTATTATTGATTGTCGGGCAGGAAAAACACATAACTATGACATTGTGATCGGAGCGATGGCAGATGATCAGATTTACAACTATATTTCTGATTATATGGATGGCTCGATTACGAGAGAGCAGTTCTGGGTGCTGGCAAAGTTCAAATATCCGACACATCAGATAAATTTTTGCTCAAAAGAAGCACTGAAATGTCTGGAATACAGGGGATTTGAGGTGGTTAAGTGATGGAAAATGGAAGAGAATCCAGAAAGGATAATGATTTATTTTTTACCTGTGCGTTGATTGATTATATTGCAAGAAAAACGAAAAATACCAGGTCAGATGTTGTTAATGCATTAGGAAAAAAGCGTCTGGAAAAGATTTATGATCTGGCGGATATTTACCATAGTGATAATATTGACCGGGTAAGCGAAGATTTTATCGAAGAAGCCCAAATTAAACAAGGAAATTTTGATAATGTTGGAGAATGTCAGTATGCAATTCCTACACACTGGGACATTGGAAAAGTCTATAAACGCCTTATTAAGCAGGTTTCAGAAAAAGAGAAAATAGAAGTAATTGACGCATTGATTAAAGTTTACAATTCTTTTCTGAGTGGAAAAATAGATGATTATAACAGCAGTGTTTATTATGAAAATCCATCATATCTTTTCGAATGTTACGAGGAAAATAAGATTCTTTAGGAAAAATCTGCTATACTTTCTGCAAAAACAGGAGTGCAGAAAAATGGAGAATCAGATTTATAATATTTTAAATGATATGGCGGAATTTTTAAATGTAATGCAGATGAAAAAGCTTCAGAAAGTACTGATTTATCACTTGAATGAGGCGAAACAGGTACAGGAAGAGATTTCAAATGAGAAATATCTGGAAATGTTTTTGACGGCAAAACAGATTGAGGGGTGTTCAGACAGGACAATTCAATATTATCGTGTAACGATTGAGCATATGTTGAAAAGAATTACGATACCACTGCGTCAGATTGCAACGGAGGATATTCGCCAATATTTGATTGATTATCAGAAAATCAACAACTGTGGAAAGGTGACAATAGACAATATTCGTCGCAATTTATCCAGTTTCTTTTCCTGGCTGGAGGAAGAGGACCATATTTTAAAAAGTCCGGTGAAACGTATCCACAAAATCAAGACGAAAACGGTAGTAAAAGAAGTCATTTCCGATGAGAGCATTGAGATTTTGCGTGATAATTGCAAGGAAAAGCGTGATCTTGCTATTATAGATCTACTTTTTTCAACCGGAATGAGAGTCGGTGAACTGGTAAATCTGGATATTGCAGATATTGATTTCAATGAAAGAGAATGTATTGTATACGGAAAAGGTGATAAAGAACGCAGGGTTTATTTTGATGCAAGAGCAAAACTTCATTTACAGAATTATTTAAAATGCCGGACTGACGATAATCCGGCACTATTTGTGACGCTCAATGATCCACATAAACGCCTGAAAATCAGTGGAGTGGAAATACGATTGAGACAATTAGGGCGAGAATTAAAATTAGAGAGAATCCATCCGCATAAATTCCGTCGAACTATGGCAACACGAGCTATAGATAAAGGGATGCCGATTGAACAAGTACAGAAATTGCTGGGACATCAGCAAATCGACACCACGATGCAGTATGCAATGGTTAATCAAAGCAATGTAAAAACATCCCATAGACGCTTCATAGCCTGAGCAAATTTTACGCTGTTCATATTTGCAGTGCAGATGAAACTGCAAGGTAAATGTGGGGTTATGGGGATGATTATAGATGGAAAAATTATGGAAATATAAAAAAATTGGAGAAGTATGTATTGTTGAACGTGGTGCTTCACCACGACCAATTGATAAGTATATTACGGATAATGAAAGTGGAATTAATTGGATAAAGATAGGTGATACTTCAGATTCCATGTATATAACTGAGACTGCTCAAAAAATTATTGTAGAAGGTATGAAGAAATCGAGATATGTAAAGCCGGGAGATTTTTTATTATCTAATTCTATGAGCTTTGGGCGACCATATATACTGAAAATAGATGGATGCATCCATGATGGTTGGCTTGTGTTAAGAGATGAAAATGCATTATTTGATAAGCGTTTTTTGTATTATTATTTAAGTTCGAAAACTACCTATAAAAAATTAAAGTCTATGGCCGTTGGTGGAGTGGTGAACAATTTGAATAGTGAAATGGTGCGAAATGTGATCGTGCCAGTTCCTGATAAAGAAGAGCAGTCTGAAATAGCGGATTTGTTTGATAAAATTAAAAAGATTTTAGATGACAGAAAACAGGAATTAGAACAATTAGACACTCTTGTCAAATCCCGATTTGTTGAATTATTTGGTAATCCTATTTCAAACTCTTATGGATTACCAGAAGCTACATTACCTGAATTAGGAGAATTTGGTCGTGGTGTATCAAAACATAGACCTAGAAATGATCCTAGATTATTAGACGGTGAATATCCATTGATTCAAACTGGTGATATTGCGAATACAGATTTATATATTACATTGTATAATAGCACATATTCGGAGTTGGGATTACAGCAAAGTAAGATGTGGAACAAAGGGACGCTGTGTATTACTATTGCAGCCAATATTGCAAAGACAGCGATATTGAGATTTGATGCCTGTTTTCCTGATAGTGTGGTTGGATTCAATGCTAACGAAAGAACTAATAATATATTTATTCATTATTGGTTTTCTTTTTTTCAATCAATATTAGAATCCCAAGCTCCTGAGTCAGCTCAAAAGAACATTAATTTAAAAATTCTTAGTGAATTAAAGGTTATTGTTCCAAAGAAAGAAAAACAAGATGAATTTGTTGAGTTTATTAACCAGCTTGACAAATCAAAATAATACAAAGTTTGCTCATATGTTCATGCGATAAAAAATGCAATATAATATGTAAATATATAAAAATTCGCACAATAAAAGTAACGTTTTGCAAAATAAAGCAACAAATAGCTTGAAAGAAAAGAGAAGGATTGATATAATGCACATGGGTATTAATACCCAAGGTGCTACTTCACAATTGACGTGAATGGCGGTTTGCTTTTTACGGAGAGTTTATAGCTTCGATTACATAGATTACTTAATCAGAAAATATGTATGGAGGAACTCGCTTATGCTAACAATCGGTGACTTGATTGCAGTAATTAGTCTCTGCTTAACCAGTTTTGGTCTTGGCTATACGATTGGTGCGAATAGCAATAAGACCGAAAAAAAATAACCGCCCCAGTCTGCAAACTAAGCGGTTATTTTTAACCTAATAAACATCAGGCGAACCGTCATGGTAGCACCTTTTTGTATTTAAATATGAACTGTCTGTATCATAGCACAAAACGACTTTTGTGTCAAATTATCAGCAGAATCTTAAGCGGCTATTATAAGCGATTCATCAGATCTTTCTGATTACAACAGATGTTCCGTTTGCAATGACTCCGATTACATTATTGGAAAACATGTTGTAGTCAATGTCAATGCCAATGACTGCATTTCCACCCAATGCAGCTGATTTTTTGATCAGTTTATCCATGGCAGCGTGCCTTGCTGTCTCAAGTTTTTCTTCGAACATTCCGGACTGCACGCCAAAGAAATCAGCAAATGAAGAAGTAAATTCTGAGAGAAATCCGGTGCCAAGAACTACTTCGCCGGCGACAATCCCCAGGTAAGATACGATTTCATAACCTTCAAACTGAAATCCGGTTGTTACCATGTGGGTTTTTTCACGATAATCCAGATCCTGTTTTTCGTTTTCTGCCCGTTGTATTTCTTCTTTTTTTGCACGACTGTCCCACAATTTTTCGTCATAATCCGGATTGCTGTATTGATAACCTGCACGCATCGCTTCGATGATCTGAGGCAATTCTGTTGGAACGATCTGGCTTAGCTCTTCGTCGGATAACAGTTGAACCATTTCATTTCCACAATAATCGCAGTTTTCTGCAAGATGATTGCTTTCTCTGCAATTTCCGCAGTGTTTGCAGCATAAAATCATAAGCGTTCCTCCTTTAGCGTATGTATTTTCAAAATGGTAAGCTCTTAAGTTAAATACCATTATAATAGGAATCTGCCATCTGTACAATGTTTTTCTTTTGTGAACAGGAACTGAACCTGTCCTTTTTTGTGAAATATGTGTTTTCAGGCTGGATTTACGGGATTTGTCGGATTCCTTTCATAACTTTCTTGTGAGAAAAACCACTTCGTGTTAAAATATCAGAAGACATTTCACGAAAATACAACAAGAGGGGGTGGCGGCGTGACGAACTTTGATTTCCTGAAGGATATTCCGCAGTTTGCAGCGTTTGCGGATGTTGCGGTGGCAGCGGAAAAGATCCTGATGATCGACCCGGAGGCGAGCGTGATGAACTGCCGGCGGGCGATGGAATTTGCCGTCAAATGGATGTATTCGGTTGACGATATGCTGGTAATGCCATATCAGGACAAGCTGGTCAGCCTGCTGAATACGGAAGAGTTTAAAGGAATTGTGGATGCAGACATTTTGCGGAGAATGGATTTTATTCGCAGGGTGGCAAATCAGGTCGCACATACGGGAAGAAAGCTGACGCTGGATCAGGCGAAGCTGTGCCTTGAGAATCTTTATATATTTCTGGATTTTGTAGCTTATTGTTATGCGGATGATTATCAGGAGGGGCAGTTTGATGCAGGTCTTCCGGAGCAGAATCAGGAGATCCTGGCAGCGGAGACGGCCTTTCCGGATATTGATCTGGAGGCTTTGATCGCAGAAAATAAAGCATTGAAGGCAGAACTGACTTCCAGACGTGAGGAGCAGAAGCAGACGTATGTTCCGAAGCCGCTGGAGCTGTCGGAGTATGCAACCCGCAAACAATATATCGATACGATGCTGATTGATGCCGGATGGATGGAAGGAAAGAACTGGCTGAATGAAGTCGAAGTCTATGGCATGCCCAATAAATCAGGCAGCGGTTTTGCGGATTATGTGCTTTATGACGATGCACACCGGCCGCTGGCGGTGATCGAGGCGAAAAAGACCTGTGCAGATGTGGCGAGCGGACGGCAGCAGGCAGAGTTATATGCGGATTCTCTGGAGCGGCAGTATGGACGCAGACCGGTCATTTTCCTTACGAACGGATTTGAGACGAGGATTGTGGACGGACAGTATCCGGAGCGGCAGGTTTCCTGCATTTATTCCAGAAGAGATCTTGAAAAATGGTTTAATTTAAAAACCATGCGGGGCGATCTTGGCAGTGTCCGAATTGATAAAAAAATCGCCGGAAGGTATTATCAGGAAGAGGCGATCAAGGCAGTATGCGAGAGCTTTGATAAAAAGAACAGAAGAAAAGCACTGCTTGTCATGGCGACTGGATCGGGAAAGACAAGGACGGTGATCGCACTTTGCGATGTGCTTCTGCAAAACGGCTGGGTGAAAAATATTTTGTTTCTTGCAGACCGCACTTCCCTTGTCACACAGGCAAAACGAAGCTTTGTCAATATGCTGCCGGATCTTTCGGTGGCAAATCTGTGTGAGGAGAAAAGCAATCTGCATGCACACTGTATTTTTTCAACTTATCAGACGATGATCAACTGCATTGATGCCACACGGGACGAAGACGGAAAATTATTTACGAGCGGCCATTTTGACCTTGTGATCTGTGACGAGGCACATCGTTCGATCTACAATAAATACAAAGACATTTTCACATATTTTGATGCACCGCTTGTTGGTCTTACTGCGACGCCGAAAGATGAGATCGATAAAAATACCTACAGCATTTTTGAGCTGGAGAAGGGCGTGCCGACTTACGGTTATGAGCTGGCACAGGCGGTAAAAGACGGTTATCTGGTGGATTTCCTTTCGGTGGAAACAAAGCTGAAATTTCTGGAAGAGGGCATTGCGTACGATGAGCTTTCGGACGAAGATAAAGAAGCATACGAGAACACCTTTGTGGATGAAAACGGACAGGTTGTGGAGCGGATCCAGTCCTCAGCACTGAATACCTGGATTTTCAATGACAATACGATCAGACAGGTGCTGGACATTCTGATGACACATGGAATCCATATAGACTACGGAGAAAAGCTCGGCAAGACGATTATTTTTGCGAAAAGTCATGCGCATGCGGAAAAAATATTTGAGGTGTTCAATAAAGAATATTCACATCTGCCGGGTTATGCAAAAGTGATCGACAATCGTATCAGCCATTCCCAGAGCCTGATCGATCAGTTTTCGGAGCCGGATAAACTGCCGCAGATCGCCATTTCCGTTGATATGCTGGATACGGGAATCGATGTGCCGGAAATTTTAAATCTGGTCTTTTTTAAAAAGGTAATGAGCAAGGCAAAATTCTGGCAGATGATCGGGCGGGGGACAAGGCTTTGCCCGGGACTTTTGGATGGTGAGGATAAGCAGAAATTCTATATTTTTGATTTCTGTGGGAATTTCGAGTTTTTCCGGATGCAGAAGGGAAAAGAGACAGCAGTCCGGCTGCCTTTGCAGAGTGCGATTTTTAACCTGAAATTTCAGATTTCGTATAAATTGCAGGATTTACAATATCAGACAGAAAGACTGATTGCCTATCGCAAAAACCTGGTTGAGAGTATGCAGGGAAAAGTACAGGAACTGAGCCGGGATAATTTTGCGGTGCGTCAGCATTTGAAATATGTGGAATATTATTCCAATCCGGAGAATTATCAGAATATCCGTTACGAGGATACGCTGACCGTTCAGGAGGAGGTTGCACCGCTGATCATGCCGGATCAGGAAGAGGCGTCCGCCGTTCGTTTTGACGCACTGCTCTATGGGATTGAGCTTGCTTATCTGATGGGAAATAAATATGGAAAAGCGAGAAAGGATCTTCTGAAAAAGGTGCGTGCGGTGGCAGGTGTTGCCAATATTCCGCAGATCAAAGCACAGGAAAAACTGCTGAATCAGATCCTGCACACGGATTATCTGGAGACGGCCGGTGTGGATGAATTTGAACATATCCGTGAAAATCTGCGGGAACTGATCAAATATATCAAAGAAAAAGAAGGAAAGCGGTATGATACCGATTTTGCGGATGAACTTCTGGCGATGGAATGGAAAGAGTCGGAGCTGGAAAATGATGACCTGAAAAATTATAAAGCGAAAGCAGAATATTATGTCCGCAGGCATCAGGATAATGAGGCGATTGCCAGGCTGAAGAATAATCAGCCGCTGACAGCGGCGGATGTACAGCTTCTGGAAGAGATCCTCTGGGGAGAACTGGGGACAAAAGAAGAGTATGAGACGGAGTACGGACAGAAGCCGCTCGGAGAATTTGTCCGTGAAATTGTCGGCTTGGATATGAACGCTGCAAAAGAAGCATTTTCAGAATATCTGGATGAAAACAGCCTGGACAGCAGGCAGATTTATTTCGTAAATCAGATCGTGGAATACATTGTGCAAAATGGCATGATGAAAGATCTGTCAGTGCTTCAGGAGGCACCATTTACGGATCAGGGAAGTGTCGTGGACATTTTTACGGATCTGAACGTATGGATGGGGATCCGGAAAGTGATCGACCAGATCAATGCAAATGCCGCAGCAGCTTAGGAGATAAATAAACTATGAATTTTTTTGATTACATAAAGAACGAGTCGTTTTTTAAACCGCTTACGTTCAAGTACCGCAGGATTTATTATGACTGTATCCGGATTTTGATCGACCGTTCGAAGGAACTTCCGGTTCTCTACGAGTCGGATGCAAAGGACAGTATCACGCTGTATCTGAAAAACGAAGAGATTCAGCGACTGATCGAAGAAGCGGATGATGAGAATGAGGCGGTGCAGCTTCAGGCGGCTGAGATTCTGGCCATTTTCCGTGAATGTGGATGGATCAAGCCACGGCAGATCGGACGCAGCGGAGAATATGTTGTAAATCTTTCGACGGATTGCCGAAGAGTGATTGATTTTCTGGATAAACTGACTGAAAAGAAAAATGAAGGTACGATGTCAAACCGCATTCTCTCAATGTATGAGATCATGAAATCCGCATCGGAAGAAGGCTCGGTGCGAAAAGAACGTCCGTACTCAAACATTCTGGTGCCGATGATGGAAAATGAAACCGAGCTTCGCAATGAGCTGGCTGATTTAAAAGACAGTATATCGGATATCATGAAAACAGTCATCGAATTTCAGGATATGAACAGTTTCGGGCAGTTCATTATGAAAAATGAAATGTTGGACCGATTCTTCAGTGAATATTTCTTCGTAAAAAACAACGGACTGATCCCGACCCAGCTTTCTTTCATCCGTGACCGGATCGAGGATCTGCGTTATGGGGATATGTATGAGAAAATGGTCGAAGAATGTGGAAAACGTCTGCGTTGCCCGAAAGAGCAGGCAATTTCCCGTGTGGACCGTTACATGGCGGAACTCCAGTATTTCCTGAGTGTGGAATACGAAGAAAATATGGAACTGATTGATACTCGCATCAACAGTTATTATAATCTGGCAAATACAAGAATCATGCAGATGGCGAGCAGCCGTGTCAGACTGGAGAATCTTCTCGGCGATTTCCTGGACCGTGTTTCCAGGATTTCAAAAGAAGAGCAGGATGCGGCGATGGAAAAAGTGGAGAAATGCACTCGTGTTATCAACCAGAAATACGTTGGTTACAAATCATTCGAGCAGAATCGGCGTATCCGCAACGAAGGTCAGAATATCGCATTAAACACCAATGCGATGTCGGAAGAAGAGATGCAGAAACGGACGGAGAATCTGTTCCGCAGTGCACCGAACCGATATGCTCCGGCCCGTGTCGGAGCATATCTGGATGAGGCACTTGGATCGGATGTGAGCATGGAGCTGAAAGAAAAGGGTGTGCAGACAAAAGAAGAGGCACTGATGATCGCAGCGGCGATGCTTTATGCGAAAAATGCAGAATTTCCATACGAAGTCCGCATCAAGGACGAAAAAGTGAGCACAAAGATTGCCGATATCAGCAATGTGGTGATCTCGAGAAAATAAAGATGTCAGAATTGTGGATCACAGGGTACGAAAATATTTACAGGGCATCTTTTTGAACGCAGAGAAGCGGATTGTGAATGTCCGCTTTACAAATACAATGAGGTAAATTTATATGCAGGATTTAAGTTTTATAAGCAATATGAGCGACGAGGATGCGTATCTGTTCAAACGCTGTGTGCGGCGGCTTCTGGATACGACATTTCTTGTAAAAGACAAAGAAGAAAAGCTCTATCAGTTTGTGGCCTCCGAATCCAACCGTTACGACATGAACCAGTATCTGGCAGTGATCGGCTACAAAGTGGTTGTGGAAGAACAGATGGGTGTGGCGATGCTGCAGCCAAATGATGATGATAAAGAAACGGTTGGGCTGAAACGATTGAACCTTTATCATTTTGACCAGAGGCACATGAAGCTGCTGCTGGTGCTGTGGCTTTTATTTCTGGAGCGGATGGGTTATGAAGAGGCAGTCTATGTGACGGTCGGTGAGATTATCGACAAATGCAGGCTTTATGATATTGAGCTGACGCCGGTCGAGTTTAAAAAGGCATATGCGACCTTCCGCAGATTCTGCCTGATCGATTACAGTGACGATATCACAAAAGAGGACGGGGCTGTGCGTCTCTATCCTTCTTTGCAGTTCTGTCTGGATATCGGACAGTTGAAACAGGTGATGGCAGAATTTGTGGAACAGGAAGATTTCGAGGCAGCGGACATGGCAGACCTGGAAGAGGCAGAAAGTGAGGAGAGCGATGAGTAAAATAGTTTTACGCAATGTACAGCTGATCAACTGGTATGGATTTACCAACACGGTCGTTCCGGTTGCAGAAAATCTCACCCTGATCTCCGGAGAAAATGAGTGCGGAAAATCGACGATCCTCGATGCCATCAAATATGCCTACACCGGTGATACGCAGTTTAATAAGGCGACAAGCGGATATAATACAGGCGTGGGCAAGCGAAATCTGATCTCGTATACACGCTGTCTGGTCGATGCAAGTGCCGGCGTGTATGCAAGACCGGCGGAGAAGATTCCGGTTGTGTATACCCACATCGCACTGGAATATTATGACCAGATCAACGAAAAATCCTTTGTGCTCGGCGTGATCATCGAGACAGCCGTGACGGATATCCGCGGCACGTACTGGTATGCGATGGAAGACAAACATCTGTCGGATATTTCCTATGTCTATGAAGACGGTTCTGCCTTAAAGCCGTACGATGCGTCCGGATTTCAGAAACGTTACAATGTCAAACTCCGCAAGAAACAGGATGGAGTGGCATTGTTTATGCAGATGGTCGGACTGAAGCTTCCGTATCAGGAAGTGTTTCGTTATCAGAGAAAACTTCGAAATATCATGGCATACAATCCGGCGGCAAAGATCCAGGAATTTATCCGGGAATCGGTTCTGGAAGAACACGATGTCAATTTTGAAAAATTAAAAGATGCCAAGAAAAATATTGAGCAGATCAACAGCCGTTTGGAGCTGATCGAAGAAGAGATCGGTGATCTGGATGCGATCCTGAAGGATTATGCAGAATACGATGAGCGTGTCATGCAGCTGAAAGTGGATGATATTAAATTAAAATATCGAAATATGCTTTCCTGGAAAGAAAAACGCTGCATGGCAGAAGAAATGATCCGCAAAAACAGCATTGAAGTAGAAGCACAGATCAAAACAATCAAAGAACTGAGCACGGAGATCGATGCACTTGACCGTTATTATATGGAAGCAAAAGCCGCACTGCGGGAACTGAATGTTTCCAAAGCGATCGACAATTCCAGACAGCAGATCACTGCTTTCGAGAAACAGCTGGAGAAGCGGAAGAGTGAAAGGGAAGAGCTGGAGCAGTTCCGGAAACGTTTGCTGCATGTGGCAGAAGAACTGAACAAAATGGAATGCGAGGTTTCTCATTTTGAAACGCTTGGCAAACTGACGGCAGTCGATCTTTCCAATTCGGAGAAACAGGAAGCCATCGATGCACTGAGAGCGGAAATCCGTAAAAAACGTGACAGCATTGTGCGAAGCAGAGCTTATCTGGACCGCGAGCTCAAAGAAGTGCAGCTGGAACGCAGTGAACAGAGCAAGATCGTTGAAAACTGTGACCGCAACAAAGCGGATTATTCGCATGTGCAGGAACAGACGCAGCTGATTCGTGAGATCAACAAAGAACTGAAAAAACAGGGCATCGATGAAGAAGCCCGCATGGCGTGTGAATATGTATCGGAACTGAAAGACGAAGCATGGCGTGATGCGATCGAAGCTTTTCTTGGTGTGCACCGCTATGCGATCCTGGTCTCGCCGCAGGCCTTTGATGTTGCCAATCAGGTTATGGACCGCTCCGGACATCGTTATGTGGAGCTGGTCAATACAAAGCGTCTGGCTGAACGCAAGATCAAATGTGCGGAAGATTCGGTCTATCATTATCTTCAGATTCAGAATGAGACAGCAGCAAAGTATTTCCAGTTCTGGCTGGGAGCGATCCATGCAGTTGAGTTGGACGAGGTTGCAAAATACGATAATGCCATGTCAAAAGAAGGAAAACTCGGCAGAAATATGGCAGTTACTTACATCAACACGAAAAAGATCAAGAGCTACTGCCTTGGCGGGGCGGCGATCGAGCTGAACCGCAAAAGAGCTGCGAAAAAACTGGATCAGCTGGAAAAACGGGAAAAAGAGATTTTGAGCAGCAGACATACGATGCAGAATCAGGATGTCTTTCTGCAGAGCAGTCTGGATTATTTCAAAGATTACAATCTGGAAGCCAACAGAGAATGTGAGCATTTAAATGCAGAGCTGGAAGCAGAAAAGGTGCGTTATCGTGAACTTCTGGAAGCCCAGAAAAACAATGCAGAATTTATGGCACTTTCGCAGCGTGTGACCGATCTGGAAAAACAGCTTCGCAATAAAACACGGGAGAAAGACGAAGAGAGCAAGAAGCGTTATCGTCTGGAAGCAGAGATCGAGCAGAAAAAGAAAGACAGCGTGATGTATCAGGCGAAAGAAGCGGAAGAGCAGAAACATCTGGAAGAAGAACAAAAGCTCAATCGTTCTGCAGCAGAGCAGGCGATCACAGAATACGACCGCTATCTTGCCGGAGAAGATAAAAAAGGCGGCATCATGCAGCTTTCCGAGAAAGAGCAGATGGAAAAACGCGTCAGCAGTTTTGCGGCAAATATCAATGGACAGCAGCAGGCGTACAACAACCGAAAGCAGGAAGAAGAACGTCTGCCGATCGGTCTTGAGTACGAAAAAAGCTATCACCAGAGACGCGGAAAAATCTGGATCGATGACCTTCAGAATCTGCAGCAGAAATTAAAAGAGCAGACCATGCGTTATGAAAGCATTTTCAAAAGAGAATTTGTTCTGAATATTTACGAGACGGCAAGGGCTGCAAGAAAAGACATCGCACAGATCAACAAAGAGCTTCGCAAGCTGAAATTCGCGACATGCTATCAGTTTGATGTGAAATTTTTGAATGACAATTCTGACTATGCCAAAATTCTGCGTTATGCAGAGTATCTTCAGCAGACCGGAAATCTGGCGGACGGTCAGATCGCCCTTACAAAGCTGATGGGTTATGAGGATGACGAAGTAGAGAGACGGGAGCGGGAGATCAAAGATATTATTAACCGCATCATTGAAAAAAATGATCTGGCGGAGATCCAGAAATTTGCAGATTACCGCAATTATATGAGCTACGAGATCATCATCAACAACGAAGAAGTAAAAGACGGAAAATTATCCAAACAGGTAGGATACAATTCCGGTGCCGGAACGCAGATCCCATATACGCTGATTTTGTCGGCGGCACTCTCCATGCTCTACAATGTGCGAGTCAATTCCGTAAGACTGATCTTTATTGATGAGCCGTTTGAAAAGATGAGTGACCACAATATCAAACTGATGCTTGATTTCTTCAAGAACCAAGACTTTCAGGTTATCTTCTGTGCACCGCCAAATAAACTGGAATCGATCGGAAGTGAATGCGGTGTGATCATCCCGGTTCTGAAAAATGCAAACGACGATATGTTGATCGGAAAGGTGAAATTTCATGACACAGTTAATGGAGCAAATTAAAGAAAAAGATGCACAGGCATTTACCCACAGCGGAAAGTTTCATGCGGACGATGTATTTTCGTCTGCACTTCTGCTGTCTGTCAATCCGGAGATCACGATCCACCGCGGCAGTCAGGTGCCGGAGGATTTTAAAGGAATTGTTTTTGACATCGGAAGAGGGAAATACGACCATCATCAGAGGGATAGCAGAATCCGTGAAAATGGTGTGCCGTATGCAGCTTTCGGACTTTTATGGGAAGAGTTGGGTGCTGAGATTTTAGGAGAAGAACTGGCAGAAAAATTTGACGAGGCTTTTGTGCAGCCACTGGACAACAATGACAACACCGGCGAAAAAAATGAACTTGCCACCCTGATCGGCAATTTCAATCCGCCATGGGATGCACAGGGCGGAAACGATGCGGCGTTCTTTAAGGCGGTCGGTGTGGCCGGCATGATCCTCGATAACAAACTGGAGCGTTATCGGGGCAATGAGCGTGCCGACAAACGTGTAGAAGAAATTTTAAAACAGCATCAGAAAGAGATCGCTTCCGGCAAAAAGCCGGCGGATGAAAAGCAGATTCTGGTGCTGCCGGATTATGTCCCGTGCCAGAAATATCTTTCCGAGACAGACATTGCATTCGTGATCTTTCCATCCAATCGCGGCGGCTACTGTATTCAGCCTCAGAAGCGAGAATACTCCCTGAATTATAAATGCAGTTTCCAGGAAAGCTGGCTTGGTCTTGAAAAAGAAGAATTAAAAGAAGAGAGCGGTCTTTCCGGTGCAGAATTCTGTCATAAGGGCGGATTTCTTATGACGACAAGTACGCTCGAAGATGCCATAAAGGCATGCAAGATCAGTCAGCAGCAGTTCCATGAGCAGGTTGTGATCGTAAATCTTGGCACAGATGAGGCAGCCGATGCATTGCTTTTCAAACTTCCGCAGTTTTCCGGTGCCAGAATCGTGCACATGGAGCTGCCGGATCTTCCGCCGATGGAGTGGGACGGCATTTACGGTGAATCCACACTTGAAAAGCAGGAATGGAAAGCACAGATCAAAGATCAGGTGAAAAAGATTCTGAAATCCAAACCGGAAGCAGTCTATGTACAGGGAGATCTTTTTGCGGTGTATCCGCTGATCCATGCACTTCGTAAACGCCATATGCCGGTGCTTGTGATGACAGAGATGGAAGGGGAACAGAAAATTGTGCGGATTCCGTCCGGCTCATAGTGCGATTTCAGATTTTTGACCCTGGCATTAAGATGCCTGCGAATTGCTCCGTTACAAGTAACTCTCGCAATCTACGCTCCGCTTCGGTCGGCACTAAACGAGTGCCACTGGCACTCAGTGCCTATAAACATTCGGAATTCGCATATTTACTGCGTAAATAGCTACTTCCTCATGTTTAGCGGGTCCCAAGTTCAAATGTCTTATCTTGCAAGCAAGAACGACATTTTGATCTTTTGACCCTGGCATCTCAAAAAGTGCACAAAAAAATAGTGGGAAAAACAGGAAAAAAGGAGAAAATTACATTATATTCTTGCAATTTAGTCGGATTTTAGGTACAATATAGTTCTATGATGATACGGAATTGCAAAAGCTGTGGGAAAGCGGAGCAATTCATAAGGATTATTTTAGGTAAATAATGATCCGGAGATGGAAGAGGGCGGATATACGAAGGTTTTCGGATTGTTAAAAGAAAAAAGTATGAAAGGAAAAGGAAATGAATAAGAAAGACGAATTCAAACCGTACATTCCGGCAGACAGAGTCATGCCGGAGCTTACTGTGACTTCCATTATTATGGGTGTTTTGCTCGCAGTAATTTTCGGAGCAGCCAATGCATATCTTGGACTCCGAGTTGGTATGACTGTTTCTGCTTCTATTCCGGCAGCAGTTATATCTATGGGTGTTATTCGCATTATCATGCGTAAGAATTCCATCCTTGAAAGTAACATGGTACAGACCATCGGTTCAGCCGGTGAGTCACTTGCAGCAGGAGCGATCTTTACGATGCCGGCACTGTTCCTCTGGGCAGAAGAGGGTCTTTGCTCTATGCCGAGCCTTGTCGAGATCACACTGATCGCACTTTGCGGTGGTGTTTTAGGTGTACTTTTCATGGTACCGCTTCGTAATGCCCTGATCGTGAAAGAGCACCTGACACTGCTTTACCCGGAAGGAACTGCATGTGCAGACGTACTTCTGGCCGGCGAAGAAGGCGGAGCAAACGCTTCTACGGTATTCTCCGGTATGGGACTTGCAGCAGTATTTAAATTTATCGTTGATGGTCTGAAGGTGATCCCGGCAGACGTATCAGCAGCTTTTAAATCTTTCAAAGGTGAGATCGGTATGGAAGTATACCCGGCACTGCTTGGTGTTGGTTATATTGTAGGACCAAAGATCGCATCTTACATGTTTGTTGGTTCTGTATTCGGATGGCTGGTTATCATCCCGCTGATCTGTCTGTTCGGACCTGATACCTGGCTGTATCCGGCAGAAGCAGGCACAACAATCGCTCAGCTTTATGCAGGCGGCGGTGCATCAGCTATCTGGAGTACTTACGTAAAATACATCGGTGCAGGTGCCATCGCAACAGGCGGTATCATCTCTCTGATCAAATCTCTGCCTCTGATCGTAAAAACTTTCAGCGACTCTATGAAGAGCGTAAAAGGCGGAAAAAATACAAGTACTGCACGTACTGCACAGGATCTGCCGATGCAGTTTATCCTGATCGGAATCGTTGCCATGGTTGTTATCATCTGGGCAGTACCGGCTATCCCGGTAACTCTGCTTGGAGCAGCACTGATCGTAATCTTCGGATTCTTCTTCGCAACGGTATCCTCCCGTATGGTAGGTCTGGTAGGAAGTTCCAATAACCCGGTATCCGGTATGGCAATCGCTACTCTGCTGATCGCAACTATGGCGATCAAAGGAAGCGGCAAAACAGGTATCGACGGTATGACAGCAGCAATCGCAATCGGTTCTGTTATCTGTATTATCGCAGCAATCGCAGGCGATACTTCACAGGATCTGAAGACCGGTTATCTGCTTGGTGCTACACCGAAAAAACAGCAGATTGGTGAGCTGATCGGTGTTCTTGCATCCGGTCTGGCTATCGGCGGTGTTCTCTACCTGCTGAATGCAGCATGGGGTTACGGCGGAGCAGAAGTACCGGCTCCTCAGGCAACTTTGATGAAGATGATCGTAGAAGGTATCATGGGCGGAAACCTGCCATGGAACCTGGTATTTGTCGGCGTATTCCTGGCACTGGGTCTTGAGATCCTGCGTATCCCGGTAATGCCGTTCGCAATCGGTCTGTATCTGCCGATTTACCTGAATGCAACCATCATGATCGGTGGTGTTGTACGTATGGTAATGGATGCACGTAAGAATGTCGATGAAAAGACAAAAGAACAGCAGTCCACAGACGGAACACTGTACTGTGCAGGTATGATCGCCGGAGAAGGTCTGGTAGGTATCCTGCTGGCAATTTTCGCAGTATTTGGTATCAACACAAGCATCGGAGAGAGTGTAAACTTTGGCAACATCGGTGGTGTCATTCTTATGGTACTGATGATCGCATCCCTGTTTTACTTCTCTCTTAAGAAAAAGAAAAAAGCATGAAAAAAAAGAAACAGGAACAACAGATAAATTATCTGGATCTGATTCCGGTAAAAGCCGAAGGCCTGAAGTGGCACAAAGACTTCAGGGATCGCGTGATACTGGAAGTAAAAAATGAAGGTTTTTTTAACGGGATCGCACAGAAAGTATTTAACCGCCCGGAAGTCACAAAGATACATCTGGATGTACATGGAAGTTATCTTTGGCCTTTTATCGATGGAGAGAGAACCGTCATGGATCTGGCTGCTCTGGAAAAAGAGCGGTTTGGTGAAGCGGCAGAACCCCTTTATCCACGAATCGTAAAGTATTTTCAGATTCTTGAGAACAATCATTTTGTAAGTTTTAAATAATAAAATCCCTTGCGGCGGGCAGTTTCTGCTGTAAGGGATTTTTTACCACAGGGGGATTCTTTTTATGTGCACAAATAAAAAACATGCAGAAAATCTCTTGCACGCACGGGGCAAATTTTCCGGTCGCATCGGTTATGTGCTGGCAGTTGCCGGCTCTGCGGTTGGACTTGGAAACATCTGGCGATTTCCATATCTTGCGGCAAAATACGGCGGAGGTATGTTTCTGCTTGTCTATCTGATTTTAATGGTCACTTTTGGATATGTTATGATCGTATCCGAAACAGCACTGGGACGTATGACGAAAAAAAGCCCGGTTGGAGCTTTCCACAAATTCGGAAAGAGCCTGCCGTTTCACCTGGGAGGCTGGATCAACGCAGTCATCCCGATGATGATCGTTCCTTATTACAGTGTGATCGGCGGCTGGGTTCTGAAATATCTGTTTGAGTATATCAGGGGCAATGCAAACCTTGTTGCACAGGATGGCTATTTCAACAGTTTTATCACCTCTTCCATGGAAGTAGAAATATGGTTTCTGATCTTTGCGGCACTGGTATTTATTGTCATTCTTGCAGGTGTAAAAAATGGAGTAGAACGTGTTTCAAAGGTTATGATGCCGCTTCTGATCCTGCTGGCAGCCTGTGTGGCTGTTTATTCCATCACAAGACCGGGAGCCGTGGAAGGCATCAAATATTTCCTGATCCCGAATCTGGAGAATTTTTCCTGGATGACGGTCGTTGCGGCGATGGGACAGATGTTTTATTCCCTGTCGATCGCGATGGGTATCCTGTATACGTATGGATCTTATATCGGGAAAGATGTAGACATCGAAAAAAGCACCACGCAGGTTGAGATTTTTGACACCGGTGTCGCACTTCTGGCCGGTCTGATGATCATTCCGGCAGTGTTTGCATTCTCCGGCGGAGATATGGAAACGCTCCAGGCAGGACCGGCACTGACGTTCATCACCCTGCCGAAAGTATTTGCGAGTATGGGAGTTGGCACGATTGTCGGCATCGCATTCTTCCTGATGTTTCTGTTTGCGGCACTGACCAGTGCAATCTCACTTCTTGAGACCAGCGTTTCCACCCTGAACGATGAGCTTCACTGGAGCCGTGGAAAATGCTGTCTGCTGATGGTTGTCGTGATGCTGGTGATCGGAACGGCATCCTCTTTTGGATATGGTATCTGGGACTCTGTGAAGATCCTTGGTATGCAGTTTTTGGATTTCTTTGACTTCCTGACCAACTCGGTCATGATGCCGATCGCAGCACTTGCTACCTGCATTCTGATTCTGAAAGTCGTCGGATTTAAAAGAATGGATGCGGAGATTGAACAGTCATCTGATTTTAAACGCAAGAAATTATATCATTTCTTCCTGAAATATCTGGCATCCGCCTGCGTTATCATTATCCTTCTCAGCTCCATTGCAAATGTACTGGGATGGATTTCGATGTAAAAACAGAAAACTTTGAAAAAACTCGATTAAGCATTGTAAAACTGGCCGTTTGGCTAGTGTACAATGCTTTTTTAATTTTATATAATGGTTATAGAATGATGTTGGGGTCAAAAGATGCCATACGAATTGTTCCGTACTTCGTACTCCCACAATTCTACCCAATATTCGCATATCGTGAAGCTTACGCTCCACTTTTATGCTCATATCGGGGCGGGTCATTAAGCCATAAAACCACTCCTGTGCAAGCACATCGTGGTTTCAGGCTTTTGACCCTGGCATCTATAGAATTGCGAAAGTTATTTTTCAACGGAGCAATTTGCAGGAATCAGTCAGGAATGAAAGATTAAAAAAAGAAAACAGGAGGGAAGATATGAGAAAACGAATTGCAGCAGGATTACTTGCATTTGCACTTGCATTTACCGCAATGGATTTTGGTGGCTTGGTAAGTATTCAGGCAAATGCAGCAGGACTGGTACAGGTTACTGAAGAGAACCAGAGTAATTTTCATTTAAACGGAGATTATGCCGGATATTATGCGATTGCAGACAAAGAAGATCTGCAGGCGTTTGCGGCGAAGGTCAATGCCGGAGAGAACGCTGTCAATGCAGTGCTGACGGCAGACATTGATATGACAGGTGAAGACTGGACACCGATCGGAGATACAAATGACGGTTATACAGGAATCTTTGACGGAAACGGACATAAGATCAGCAAGCTGGTCTGCGAGCGGACAGGGGATAAACAGGTATCAGGCTTGTTTGCACAGCTGAAGGAGAACAGCGTTGTCAAAAATCTTGGCATGGAAGATGGCGTGTTCACATCGTCAACGAGTACGGCCGGAGCGGTTGCAGCAAAAAGCAATCTTGGAAAAGTGATCAACTGCTGGAACAACGGAAAAGTAACAGCTCATGATTTCGGCGGCGGCATTGTCGGAAGTTCGCAGGGCTGGATCGAATCATGCAAAAACAGCGGATCGGTAAAGGCAACGTGGGGCTGGGGACGCAGCGGAGGTATCGCCGGGGAACAGGTCTGTGATATGAACAGCTCAAAACAATATGTAAGAACCTATATCAAGTATTGTTATAATACCGGAACAGCAGATGGATATTATGCCGGCGGTATAGTTGCTTATCAAGGCTATAAGAATCAAGAAGCCTGTGATATCATCTCCTGCTGGAGCGATGCAGTCATGACAGGAAGTATAGCAGGTGGAATTGTAGGGAGTCTGGACAAGGGTGACACAATTCAGAACTGTGTTTTTAATACCGATCGTTTTAAGGGACAGGTTTATAATAAAAATCAAAATGGAAGTGTCAAAGATTCAGAAGGTATGACAACCGCAGAGTTTGCATCCGGAAAGGCGACCTGGGTGTTAAATGGAAAGGATAATTCTCTGGCTTCACAGGCAAAGTGGTTCCAGAATCTTGAAGAAAATCCGGATGCTTATCCTGTAATGGATGGCACACATGGAAAGGTTTATTATCTGGAGGAAAACGATACTTACAGCAATCATCCGGGAAGTATGGCAAAAAATGAGATTTCACTGGTATCCGGTACCCAGATTGAGCGGACAAGCGATAATCTGTCTGAAACAAAGCCACTGTCTCTGAAAAAAAACGAGGTTTTTAACTGGAAAGGGGACGGAGCAATAGAGGTCGGCTATTATCTGGATGAAAAGGCACAGATACCGACCACGGCGGAAAACAGCGGAGCTGCTAAAAAAGGCGGAGCACCGGCACTGCCGGGACAATATTATGTAAAAGTGACGGCTCTGGAAGTGGAAGATTTTTATCAGGAAACTTCAGAAATCTTTTCCTATCAGATCAACTTCGATGCCGAAATCCAGATGGAAAAAATCGCAGGCAGCAAAAGCATAGATTATGCTTATACCGGAAATCCACGGGAACTGTCCTTTGAAAAAGGAAGAAAAATCACCTGGAGCTGCGAGGAAACACCGACATCCGTAAAAACCACTTATTATAAAGATCGCGGCAGCGTGCTGACAAATGCAGAAAATGCCGGTGCACTTACCGAAGGCGGAGCACCGGCTGATAAAGGCGATTACTATGTAAAAGTAGAAATGACTTTCCGTGAAAAATATAAATCAGAATCGGATTATCTGTTATATAAAATTTCGGACGGAGAAATTGAGGTAACTATGGATGGACATTCCGAACCATATGTTACTTTGACAGAAGCATTTCGTGATACAGAGGGAAAAACAGCACAGATGAAGCTGTTGAAGAATATTGAATCGGTACGGGAAGTGGAGGTAAACAGTGGAAATCTGATTCTGGATCTGAATGGATATCGTCTGCAAAATTTAAAGAGGACCACTCTGAATCAGGATGCTTCTCTTAAAATTACAGACAGCAGTGAAACGCAGACGGGTGTATTTTACGGTACGTTGCTAGTAAGAAGTAAAAATATAGAGTTTGCCGGCGGAATTTATGAAAATCAGTCGAACAGCTATTTTGTGTATAACGGTGCGAAAATTAAGGTGAGCGGTGGAAAATTCGATCGGGTTTCAAAAGAATGGGCAGAACTTGGAGAAGAGCTTTGTCTGGTGGATAATGAGACGAATGAGAAACAGCCATATGCCGAGACAAGCTGTACGAATGTGCATGTCGAGGCGTGTAAGAAACATGATTATGAGCAGGATGTGCAGTACTGCGTGTGGTGCCATAAGAAAAATCCGGATTTCCAGGGTTATGTTCGGATCACCGTAAATGGAGTAGAAACTTATGTAGATACACTGAAAGAAGCGTTACAATACGCAAATGGCAAAGAAGCAGAGATTACCTTTATGCAGTCAATGGAAAATACGGGAAGTCTTCCGACTCTGAAAAGTGGAAAAATCACTCTGGATTTAAATCAAAAATCTCTGACAGCGAAAAGTGTTGACCGGATCTACATAGACGGAGCAGAGGTTACGGTAAAAAACGGAACCTTTGATATTGTAATAGCACAGAGGAGCGGGAAACTGAGAATAGAAAGCGGTGATTTCAGACAGATCGGCTATTGGGACAGTTATCAAAACAGTATAGAAATGACCGGCGGAAATTTTCAGAACATCGTATTATATTCAGGCAGTGCAGAAAATATGCTTCCGCAGGGTTATGCGTTCTACAGTACGGAAGATGGACGCTTTCTGAGCAGAAAAGAAGTACTTACTCAGAGTGATCTGAAAAATGTGGAGGTTCGAAATACAGGTATGAGCTGTGAGACACTTCCGCAGATTTCCGGAAATGTAGAACAGACTTTGCAGGAGTATACCTTAATTCCGGGCGTGATCAGGGCAGATACCGGAAACGGAGAAAGTACGCTGCTGGAAGGAACCTGGAGTTTTACGGAGAAAGAAAATCTGGAAGTGATACCGGAACTTGGAAAAAGATTGATATGCGATCTTGTTTTTACACCGAAAGATGGAAATTATCCTTATTATGTAGTAAAAGGTGTAGAAGTTCATGTTGAGAAAAAGACTCCGCAGCAGACTGCATTTCATGAATCGGCAAGTTATATTTATACCAAGGGTTCTGGCACGGTATTTGTGGATCTGCGGGCAAAACTCCCGGCGGACAAAAAGGAAGATTATTATTCCTATTCTGCAGCAGGGGATGAGCAGATTTTTGATGATTATGAGATTACGCGGAATGGACAGTTAAATTATAAAGTGAAAGATTTTACAGACAGGAGCATGATAGGAAAAACAGGCACAATTCATGTAAGGGTAACAATGAAAAATTATAAGGATGTTTCTTATGACTTAACGGTCACACTGACAGATCAGAAAAAGGTTGTCCTGAAAGAAGGCAGTGAGGTAAAAGTTTTACAGGATCAGAAGCTTACTTACGGGGGAACATTATCCGATCTGAAACTGAATCTGGAAGGGGAAGAACAGGCAGTCTTTGTTGAGCAGGGAACCGACACGCAGGTTCAGGGAACGCTTGCGTGGAAAGATGGCACACAAAGACCGGATACATCCGTGACAAGTGCAGAATGGATCTTTACACCGGATGATGTGGCATATGCAAACACAGAAGGCAGCACAGCGATCACCGTAGAGCCAAAAGAACTGAAAGTCTTAGAGGCAACGGCAGATGATAAAGTATATGATGGAACCGCGTATGTCAGCTTCCGTGATATTGTTCTTGAGGGCATTGAAGAAGGAGATGAAGTTTCGGCAGACATCGGAACGATCCGCGGGACTTTGAAAGATGTAAAAGCGGGAAATTATACTTCGGTAACTTTGCCAGAGCTGAGATTAACCGGAAAAGACAAGGAGAATTATATTCTTGTGCAGCCGACAGACGAAATTCCTCTGACAAAAGCGGTGAATGTGGCAAAAAGCAGTGGGCTTCAGATCGAAGAACAGAATAAAAGTTACTTATATTTAAAGGATCAGGAAGAGCGGATCAGTCTCAGGGAAATCCTCCCGGTGGACTGCGGGAATGCACAGTATGCTGCACCGGAGATGACCGGAAACATGGAATATATCACAGAACCGAGTATAGCAGACGATATATTATCTTATACAGTGAAGCAGGGGGCACTGGACAGGAAAGGAAAGATCCAGATCAAAGTTACGACTGAGAACTATGAGGACTTTGTGATCACCTTCAATCTGGAATGTAATGACCAGACACCGGTCAGATTACAGGAAGGAACAGAAGTAACCCTGAAAAAAGATACGCTTACTTACGGTGGTCTTTTGTCGGCACTGGAGTTTTCGGAAGCAGAATTTGTGGACGAAGAAGGAAATACAGTGGAAGGAACGCTTGAATGGAAAGACGGCACACAAAGACCGGATACATCCGTGACAAGTGCAGAATGGATCTTTATGCCATCTGATGAGGCATATGCAAATGCAGAAGGCAGCACAGCGATCAAAGTAAATGCAAAAGAACTTACGGTAACAAAGGCGACCGCCAGAAACAGGAAATATGATGGAACAAATCAGGTTGCCATCACGGAAGTACTGCTAAGCGGTATGCTGGAAGGTGATGAAGTGAGCGTAGATCTGACGGATCTTCATGGAACGTTAAAAGATAAAAAAGCAGGAAAATATACTTCGGTAACATTACCGAAACTGACGCTTGCCGGAAAAGACAAAGCAAATTACAGGCTGGTACAGCCAGTCACAGAAATCCCTCTGACAAAAACGGTGACGATCGAAACACCGGAAACACCGGAAACACCGGAGACACCGGAAACACCGGAGACACCACAAAAACCGTCAGATCCAGGTGAAAAGCCGGGAACTTCTGAGCCGATACAGAAGCCATCGAAACCAGAATATCTGAAAAAAGGAACAAAGTTCATAGGACCGGACAAAAATCAGTATAAAGTAACCTGTGCGGACGGAAAGACATTTACAGTGGCATATCTGAAACCGAAAAAGGGTGTCAAAGGAACGGTAAAAATACCGGACAGCATTACCGTAAACCATGTTACTTATAAAGTTACAGAGATTGCAGCGAATGCTTTTAAGAATCAGAAAAAGATCCGAAAAGTGTTGATCCCGTCAGGCGTGAGCAGGATCGGAAAGAAAGCATTTTGTGGCTGCAAGAAGCTGAAAAATATCACGATCAAAACGACAAAACTGACAAAGAAAAGAGTGGGAAGCAAGGCATTTTCCGGCATCCATGCGAAAGCGGTCATCAAAGTGCCGAAGAAAAAACTTTCTGCTTACAGGAAGATACTGAAAGCACGCGGAGCCGCAAAAAAAGAAAAAGTACAGGCGATCAAGGTAAAATCTAAAAAAGCATAAGATAAAAAGACTTGGGCAGTGTGTGCCGGAGATGCGGAGATGATTTCTGGTACTCACAAATGCCCGGAAAGGATTGAAACTATGCAGGGAGCAGAAAACACAGAAAAACAGCAACTCTCCGCTCCACTTAGAGCGCGTATGTGGGAATACCGTATTATCAGTGTGATCGTTTGTGCATTTTCTTTCTGGATCGCATCAAAAGGGAACTGGAATAAGATCCCGGTCAGCATAGCAACGGTTGTCCTGATCATTGGTATTGCAATTTGGATGCTGGGATCGCCGGATGATTATAACGGTTCGACGGATATCTGCAGCATGATCGCCATGGATTGTCCAAGAAAGATTGAAGAATTTTATGAGGCCTACAAAGATGTCCGTACGCCGCTTGGCTCCGGTTATCTTGTTCAGTTTTACACGATGAGACAGCCGGCTCTGATGTTCGGGCCGGACAAAAACGGCGATTATCTCTATTTCTGGCTTTCAAAAGACGGGAATATCGGTTATCTTGGCTATTCGTTCATGACCAGTATGATAAAGGGAAAATATAATGATCCGATATTTCCGGCAGAAGAGGATTTTGGCGATAATACAGCAAAATATGTCTGCTATCAGTCGGATGTGCTTCTGATGCAGAAGCAACTGAGGGAGAGCCTGGAGCATTTTGTGAAAACAAAACAGGTTTTGGAAATTCCGCAGTCCCACCCATCGGAAGTCTATACTTTTACGGAGGATTTTAAACTGACCGGTCAGCATTTTGATCTCTGTGACAACGAAGGAAATCGTGTTTTCGAAATCGAAGGAACGGCTCCGCTGCGCACACTTTCTGTTTATGACGATCAGCATAACGAGATCTTTAAAATGACCAAGAAGATCGTAAGTGTACTGCCGACCTACCAGTTTTATTACCTGGGTGAGCTTTACGGCACGCTGGAGAAGAAATTTGTGCTGGTCAAAGATAAATTTGAGATGAAGGTCAAAGAAGGAAAACTGGAACTGACCGAATATGCCGGTTCGATCGGCCATAATTTCTGCGTAACCTTAAATGGCAAAACGCTGGGAACAATCCTGGACAACCTGGATCTGAAAATGGAAAATATCGTTTTTGACAATGCAGTGATCATTGCATATGAAGAAAAATATCTTCCGCTGCTTGCGGCAATGGCGGTGATGGCGGCACGCGAACTTGCACGGGATCGCAGTTAGGAGGTGTGAATGAAAGAAAAAGCAAAGATAAGAAAAGCGGTGTATATCGCAGTGATGTGGTGTATTCTGGCAAGTGTTCTTTTGGGATGCAGAAAATCTAATGTCGAGTCCTATGCATCTGCAGAGGAAGCAAAGCAGGCAATGAGTCAGTGCCGGACATTTCTGGTAGAAGGAGATCTGGATGAGGTCAACCAGGAGGGGAATATCCTTGCGGACGGGAAAATAGCCGGGCGGTTAAAAGAAACAGGTATTCTCAATACGAAATGGACGGTATCGGTCGATGGCAAAACCTGGTTTTGGATGAAATTTGTGACTGATGAGCCGATCAATAACATCGATGGCGTGATTGCCGGGACAACCTATGGTTATTATGATGAAAACAATCAGTGCCTTGGCTATGCACAGAAGCGGTTGTTCGAGAACGAAAATCTGGAACGTGAATATTATCTCGTATTTATGGATGCAGACGGAAATCTCAAAGATTATCTGGCAGAAGAACGCGGAGAGGAACTTTACGATTACGAGGGCAATCAGATCGGCAGCGGAAAAGCAGAACTCAAGGGTTATATTGGGGAGAAATGCTATTTCGAAATTGATACTGAAACGGGTGTATCTGTGGATGCAGTGGATAAAATGGCAATGTATCTCCAACTGTTTAGTAAATTTAATGAAACGGCAGGAGATTAAATGGTGGTAAAAAACAATTCTTACGGTGTAAAAAACCATGGAGATGCGATTGATGCTTGAATTTATGCAGGTTTGCTATTATAATCATCAGTGATTTAGAGAAGTAAACTTTATCACACACCCGCTTATACTATTTTATGATGCCAGGGTCAAAAGCCTGAAACCATGATGTGCTTGCACAAGAGTGGTTTTATGGCTTAATGACCCGCCCCGATATGAGCATAAAAGTGGAGCGTAAGCTTCACGATATGCGAATATTGGGTAGAATTGTGGAAGTACGAAGTACGGAACAATTCGTATGGCATCTTTTGAACCCAACATCATTTTATACATTTAAGGAGGAATCTACTATGATTACCTGGAACAACCTGGATACACTGGAAGCATTTAAAAATCTTTCAAAGGCAGAGCGTGTAAATATCGCAGAGGCAATGTCTGGAGAAAACGGCGCAGAACGTGTGAAAACATACAGCACACCGATGGCAGAAGGTCTTGCGTATAATTATGCTGCAAAGCAGGTAGATGACAAAGTGCTGGAAGATCTGCAGAAACTGGCAGACGAAGCACAGCTGACTGAAAAATTCGAAGCACTTTACAATGGTGAAGTTATCAACACCGGAGAGAAGAGAATGGTTCTTCATCACCTGACACGCGGTCAGCTCGGTGAGGCTGTAAATGCTGACGGCACAGACAAACGTGCTTTCTACAAAGAACAGCAGCAGAAGATCGCAGATTTTGCAAACAAAGTACATGCCGGAGAGATCACAAATGCAGCAGGTGAGAAATTTACAACCGTTGTTCAGATCGGTATCGGCGGCAGTGACCTCGGACCTCGTGCAATGTATCTGGCACTGGAAAACTGGGCAAAGAAAAACGATACCTTCAAGATGGAAGCAAAATTCATCAGCAATGTAGACCCGGATGATGCAGCAGCAGTTCTGTATGGTATCGACGTAGCACATTCCATCTTTATCCTGGTTTCCAAATCCGGTACAACACTGGAGACACTGACCAACGAGTCCTTCGTAAAAGATGCCCTGAAAAATGCAGGACTGGATGCTTCCAAACATATGATCGCAGTAACCAGCGAGACATCTCCACTGGCAAAGAGCGACGACTATCTGGCAGCATTCTTTATGGATGATTACATCGGCGGACGTTATTCATCCACATCCGCAGTAGGCGGAGCCGTATTATCCCTGGCATTCGGACCGGAAGTATTTGAAAGATTCTTAAACGGTGCAGCAGAAGAGGACAGACTCGGAACAGAAAAAGACATCAGAAAGAATCCGGCAATGCTGGATGCACTGATCGGCGTTTATGAGCGTAACGTACTGGGCTATCCAAGCACAGCAGTACTGCCATACTCACAGGCACTGAGCCGCTTTCCGGCACATCTGCAGCAGCTTGACATGGAGTCCAACGGTAAATGCGTAAACCGTTTCGGTGAGAGACTTGACTATGTAACCGGACCGGTTATCTTTGGTGAACCGGGAACAAACGGACAGCATTCTTTCTACCAGCTGCTCCATCAGGGAACAGACATCATCCCACTGCAGTTCGTAGGCTTCAAGAATAACCAGATGAACACGGACGTAGTGATCCAGGGCAGCACAAGCCAGCAGAAACTGTGTGCAAACGTGGCAGCTCAGATCGTAGCATTTGCATGCGGAAAAGAAGACGAAAATCGCAACAAAAACTTCGAAGGCGGCCGTCCGTCCAGCATCATCATCGGCGAACAGCTGAACCCGGAAACACTGGGAGCACTGCTTTCACACTTCGAAAACAAAGTCATGTTCCAGGGATTCGTATGGAACGTAAACAGCTTCGACCAGGAAGGAGTACAGCTCGGTAAAGTACTGGCAAAACGCGTACTGGCCCACGAGACAGACGGAGCACTGAAAGTACTCAGCGATCTGATGAATATTTAATCTCAGAATAGAAAGAACCCAAGCGAGAATATTCGCCTGGGTTCTTTTTAGGTGGTGCGAGACCTAAAAGAAATCTTCAACTTGAGAAACTTCTGTAAAATGGTTATAATAAAATTAGAAAATAATTTATGATATAGCAGTTGAAAATGAGGTGATGATATATGCCAAAGACTATGCTGGATTTAATAGAGCAATATGTAGAAGCTGTTAAAAAGATTTATGGCTCACATGTACGACAGATTATTCTATATGGATCCTATGCAAGAGGAGATTTCCGACCGGATTCGGATGTAGATATTATGATTTTACTGGATATGTCTGATCTGGAGTTAAAAGCATATGCACAACAGCTTTCTTATATGACCTATGATTTCAATATGGACAACGATCTGGATATCAAGCCTATTGCAAAAAGCGAAGCACATTTTAAAAAGTGGATTGTAAATTATCCGTTTTATTCCAATGTTCATAAAGAAGGGGTGGTTTTATATGAAGCAGCGTAAAACGGAAATTGGTACAAGACGGGATTTGGTTCTATATCGTCTGGAAACGGCGAAAAATGATCTGAAATCTGCAAGAGCGTTATTTGCAATGGAAGATTATCGAGGAGCTAATAACAGAGCATACTATGCTATCTTTCATGCGATTAATGCCGTACATGCCATCAATGGAAAAGCATATAAAAGACACAAAGATGCTGTGGCGAATTTCAACAAGGATTATGTAAAAACATCTGTATTTCCAAGAGAAATGGGACGGAAAATTGGACAGGCGGAAGAGATTCGACATGCAAGTGACTATGATGATTTTTATATTGCAAGTAAAGAAGAATCAGAAAAGCAGATCCTAACTGCGGACGAATTTATTATTATGGCAGAAAAGTATTGCAGGGAGCAAATGGAAGAGCTTGGTCTTAATTGAAGGATTCCAAAGTGAAAAAGGTGAACTTCAGAAGAGTAACGGTTAAGGAATAGCAAAAATGTAGCATTATCTTGAAAAACTTATGTAAACTGATTGTAATAAAAATTAAATTCGGCGTGCAATTAAATTGTTGATAGATAAGACTGATAAAGTTACGAAAAGACGTAGGAGAGATATTAGGAAAAGAAAGAAGATTCCGGAAATGTAATGTTTCTGGAATCTTTTTTTGTGGGAACAATATGCTAATACTAAATTTCGTAGAGTATCCTACTCTGCGATTTCATAATTATCGATTTTTATATCAAACTTCTACTTAATTTTACAAAACGTCACTTAAAATGTCAATATATGAGGCAACAAATTTGAACAATTTTGCTGATAAATACAAAAATTCTTTGAAAAACTTTGTTTGAATATGAGATTTGAAAAAATGTGTCGTGATTGAAACAAAAAATCCTGCTTTAGAAGTATTGTTTTTTATGTTATATGGATATTTGCCGTCAAAATATCCGTCATAGAAAGGAGTTATGGATTATGTCAAGAAAAGGAGAAAATATTTATAAGCGTAAAGATGGCAGGTGGGAAGGAAGATATATTAAAGGATACGACTCAAACAACAAAGCAATTTATGGATATGTCTATGCAAAATCATATCGAGAAGTAAAAAATAAAATGGTTTCTTTTAAAAGAGATATACAAAATGGGCATTTTCAGACAGCACAATTGAAAGAAGAAATCGTTTTGTTAGAAGATATAACAAATGAGTGGTTAACCGATATTAGATGTCAAATAAAAGATTCTACTTATATCAAATATAGAAATATGATCCAGTCCTACATAATTCCTGAAATTGGAAATTATCCGATCAATAATTTAACCATAGAGTGTCTGAATTCATTTTTTTCAGAGTTACTTCAAAATGGTGGGCAAAATCATCAGGGATTATCTGCAAAAACAGTTGCCGATGTCCTGTCGCTGGTCAGAAATATGTTTCGCTATGCAAAGGCAAAAGGAGTGGATGTACCGTGTGATGCAAGAGAGATTATAATCAAACAAAATGCTAGAGAATTTCGCATTTTTAGCATTCATGAACAGGAGAAATTATGTCAATATTTATGTACCCATCTTTCCCTTAAAAATATAGGAATTCTATTGTGTCTTTATACAGGATTGAGAATCGGAGAAATCTGTGCATTGCAATGGAAAGATATTTCTTTTATCGAAAATACCATTTATGTACATCAGACCATGCAGCGACTGCAGGTCGAAAATGCAGCAAAACAACGTACAAAATTAATGCTCACAACACCCAAAAGCCCTTGTTCCATTCGAGTAATTCCGATTCCAGAAGATATTGTTAATCTTTTGAAAAATACCATTCACGAAAAACAAGGATATATGCTTACTTGTCAGGAAGATTACTGTATCGAACCAAGAACGCTACAGAATCATTTTAAACGTATATTGAAAGAAACTGGAATTAAAGAAACAAATTTTCATACACTTAGACATACATTTGCGACACGATGTGTTGAAGCCAGATTTGATATAAAAAGTTTGAGTGAAATTCTCGGACATTCCAGTGTAAACATTACAATGAATCGTTATGTACATCCGACAATGGAACTAAAACGACAGAATATGCAGCGTTTAACCTGTTCTTTCGCCGTCAGCTCAAGCCGTCAGAATGCCCAGGATTACTAGAAAAACTGAATATTTTCTATACTTTCGCAGAGTAGGATACTCTGCGAAAAAATAATCAGGAATATGATGCTGTGCAGATTATAATCAGGATTAAATTAAAATTTATTTTAACACTTAAATGTTCTGAAAATATGAAATAAATAGGTTGAAAAAATAAAGAAGTATAATATTTTCATAATTTTCTGCACATAAGGGAGGGATAACAACGGCAGATTTCAATATTACTTATGGTATGCTGACAAGTTCCGGGGAGCGAAAAGCCAACGAAGATTTTCTGGACATTCTTATCAGCTCGGATCGTCAGGATTTTATCTTGTGTGACGGTCTGGGCGGACATGGAAATGGGGATGTGGCATCCAGATTTGTGACGGAAACCATAAAAGAAGCCCTGGAAAAGGAAATGAGTGTCGAAGAGAGCATTATGGAAGCACAGGAAAAGCTCCTGGAGAAGCAGAAGGCAGAGCATGCGGAGAATTCCATGAAGACGACCGTGACCTGCCTTGAGCTGTCAGGAAATAAAGCAAGATTTGCACACGTCGGAGATTCCAGGATCTACCATTTTGAAAAAGCAAAGTACGTGCAGAGAAGTCAGGATCACAGTGTTCCGCAGATGCTGGTAAATCGAGGGGATATCAAAGAGAAAGATATCAGGCACCACGAAGACCGAAGCCGTCTGCTACGTGTGATGGGAACGGAATGGGACAGTCCTAAATATCAGGTGGTCGATGATATAAAACTGACAAACCGCAGCAGCTTTTTATTATGCAGCGACGGATTCTGGGAGCTGATTGATGAAAAACAGATGTGCAAACTTTTGAAAAAGGCAGCGGATCCGCAGGACTGGCTTGGAAAAATGGAAGAGATTGTGCTGAAAAACGGAACAGGCACAAACATGGATAATTATTCGGCGATTGCAGTGTTTGTAAGATAAAACGATCGCCTGAAAGGAAAGAAAAAATGATAAGACGATGTAGCAAAGGGCACTGGTACGACACAAGTACCAACAAGGTATGTCCGCACTGTAAGCTGGAAAGTGAAAAGCTTGGAATCGGTATTCAGGATGTGGAAGAAGATGACCGCACGATATCGATTGCGGATGTCGGTTTATCGCTGGGAGATGAGCTGGGAGCCATTATCGGCAATTCAGTGGGAAATCCGATCACCGGAACAGCGATACCGGGCAGCATGGCGAGCGGAGAGGACGATGATAAGACAATTTCCTTTGGGTTTTTCGGAGATACCAGACAGCAGCCGGTGACAGGATGGCTTGTCTGCATGACAGGAAATGAGCGTGGAAAAGATTATCGTCTGCATGCGGGCAAAAATTTTGTCGGCAGAAGTCCGTCGATGGATGTGGTGATGGTGGATGACAAAAAGATTTCGCGGGAAAAGCATTGTTCCGTGATCTACGATCCGAAAAGCGATTCTTTTTATGTGGCAGCAGAATCAGGAAATCTGGTTTATCTGAACGATGAGCTTCTGGAATCTACTGAGGAACTGGAACAGGAAGACAAGATCACGATCGGAGATACGAGTTTTATATTTATACCATTCAGCAGGGGGAAGAGAAAATGGGAAAACGAATAACAGGAATTCTTGCAGCATTTATGCTGGCGGTGCTGGCAGGCTCCGGTATGGTACAGGCAGCTGCTATAGGGACACCGTATGTGGCAGAACAGGCCATCGGTAAAGCACCAAACATGAAAGCCTATGTAACCGGTTCAAAGATGAAAAAAGATGCAGCGGTAACCGGCAAGATCGGTGATATCGAACTTACGCAGAATGGCGATATCACTACCTTTCAAAAAAGCGGCGAAAAGATGAATTATATCATTTTGATGGATAATTCTGGTTCTGTAAATGAAACACAGTTTGCAGAAGCAAAAGAACAGCTGAAAAATCTGAGAAAATCGCTGAAAAAAGGCGATGAGATGACACTTTGCACCGTTGGAACGGACAATGCCGGCGGCGAAAAAACACAGGTTTTTGCCAGAAAGGTACAAGGCAAAGACAAAGAGAAAAAAGAACAGAAAAGCGACTGCAAAAAAATAGAAAAAATTCCGTATCTGAAATCGGCGAATATCAAAACCGTTTTGTACCGTTCGATCAATCAGATCCTCAAAGAACAGGCATCACCGGAAAAAAGAACCGTTCTTCTGCTGATCACAGATGGTGAGGACGATTCTCAGGGAAAAGATATCGATAACGTTTCCACAGCAAAGACCGTAAAAGAAGCATCCATTCCGGTATATGGAATCATGCTCAACCGGAAACCGCCAAAATCCGGAAGCTCCGCAGGATCCGATGAGAAGATTTCCTATACAAGAAATCAGATCCTGGAAGAGAAAAACAGCCGCGGTTACTATTATGACTGCAGCGTGGAGGCCACACCGGAAAGCGTAGATGCCGCATTTAACACACTGACTACGTTATGGCAGAAAGAAACTTATGTAGTCAATCTGACCGCTTCCACCAATCAGACAGCAGGCCGTGGAAAACTGGCACTGACGGTGAATAATTCCGCTGTTGGAAAAATTTATGTGGATTATTCTGCGTATGACAAAGACAGTGACGCTCCGGCACTCGTTGGTGATGTCGAAGAAGTGAGCAGCAATTCCATCAAATTTTCCATCCAGGATCAGAACGGTGTCAACAACATGGATGCCAATGAGGCAGCCAACTATATGATCCAGACTGTTTCTGACAACGGAGAGGGCAAAGTATGGTCGATCGAATCCATCAATACCGCAGTATCCGGCAATCAGATCACAGTCACACTGACAACCGGCGAGGAACTTTACAATGACAGCTATACGCTGCATCTGACAAACATCCGTGATAAATCACAGGATCAGAATGAGATGGATGTCACCGCAGAGTTTAAGATCACGACCGGTCTGGATGCAAAAAAAGTGGAATTTCAGAACACGATCAAATCTTACTGGTGGATCGGACTGATCGTTCTGGTGCTGATCATCGGTGTGATCATCGTGATTGTGATCCGCAGAAAGAAAACAGAAGTTGTCGGCGTTGTTCCGGATGACCTGGAAAAAGCAGATACCAAAAAGATCCGCCTGACGATCACCGACCGTGCCGGAATGATCAAAGACGTAGAATGGAATGTAGAAGGAAGCCTGTTTGTAGGACGTTCCGATATCTGCAACATTTTCTTTGACGATGACCGTTTATCCAAACAGCACTTTGTTATAGAAGTCAACAAAATGGGCTGCTACATCGTCGATCTTGAATCAACAAACGGAACCTTTGTAAATGGCGTCAAGATCACGAACCGGAGAATGCTTCTGGATGGCGATGTGATCACGGCAGGAAGAGAAAAGTTTGTATTCCATCTTCCAAAACAGCAGCTGGAAACACAGGATGTTGTTTCGGAAGAAGGCAAATAGAAGAGGGGGTGGAAACAGACGATGTTTGGAATAAAAAGAAAAAAAGCAGTGCAGCCGGAGCCGATACCGCAGCCGGTGCAGAGCAGACCGGTGATCCGCACGGTTCCGCAGATGACCACACTGGCACGAAGTTCCGTCGGAAACCGAAATTATCAGCAGGATGCACTGTATGTCAGTGAAAGCAAAGTCCTGTCTGCAAATAAAAAAATCCGACTTCTGGCAGTTGTATGTGACGGAATGGGAGGAATGGCAGACGGAGGCAAAGCGAGCCGCACTGCAATCCAGATGATGGTGCAGGGATTTAAAAATATCGAAAAAGCACCACAGGTCAATATACCGGCATTTTTTCAGCAGGGAATCTATGCGATCGATCAGGTAGTCAGTGCTTTCCCGAAGGAAAACGGAAGAGGATCCGGAACAACGATGGTGGCATGTATTGTAGAAGACAATAAATTATACTGGGCATCCGTGGGCGACAGTCGTATCTATATCATCCGCAATCATCAGATGCAGCAGGTGACGCGTGACCACAACTACTGGCTCAGACTGCAGGAAAAAGTGGCAGCCGGTCAGATGACAATGGAAGAAGCGATGGCACAGCGTCACAAAGAAGCACTGATCAGTTATCTCGGCATGGGAAATGTCTCTTTGATGGACATCAATACAGAGCCGTTTACCATGCAGTACGGCGATATGATCATGCTTTGCAGTGATGGCATAACCAAGACACTTCCGGATGCTCAGATAAAAAAGATCATTTTGGCAGACGAAGTCAGACCGGCTCAGAAGGCAGAAGCTCTGGTAGAGGCAGCAACACATGCAAATTCACATTCACAGGATAACACTTCCGTGGTGTTGCTCCACTACGAAGAAGTTGATATAAAAAAACATCATTAAAATAAAAAGAAAAAACAAATGGGAGCACAGAATGTGCAGGAAAGGAGAACATTATGAATTTATGCAGATGTGAGAACGGACATTTTTACGATAAGGAGAAATACCCAACCTGTCCACATTGTAAGGGAGGAAGTGCAAGTGACGAAAAACGAACAGTGTCCTGGTGGGATAAAAATGGAAGTGATGGAGCTACGGTACCTGTAGATAATATACCTGATAAACCGTCGATTTCTGTACAACAGAAGGAAAATCCGTTTGAAAAAGAAGGGGTCGGATCCCAACCGGCAGTTCAGCAAATTCCATTCAACACTCCGCCGGCTGTAAGAGGATTTTCAGCCAACGATATAACAATAGGAGTCGATAACGGAGATACGCCAACCGTACCTTGGGATCCGAATCAGAGCGGAGACGACGATGATGATCATACCGTAGGATTTTTTGATGATGTCTTTACAGATACAACAAAAGAAGCAACAAAGGGACCGGTAATACCGGGAATGCCGGCACAGGCATCTGTACAGCATGTCAACAAAGTATCCACACCTTGCGTGGGATGGCTGGTTGCACTTGGCGGTGAGCACATCGGAACAGATTTCCGCCTGAAAGTCGGAAAGAACTTTATCGGACGCAGCCCGAAGATGGACATTGCCCTGACAGAAGACAAGAGCGTCTCCAGAGAACGCCACGCCATCGTTGTATATGATCCGAAGTCAAATATGTATCTGATCCAGCCGGGAGAATCCAGCAGCCTTGCATACCACAACAACAACCTGCTCCTGACACCGGAAAAATTGGAAGCATATGACATGATCACAGTAGGTGATGTCAACCTTCTGTTTATGCCGCTGTGCGGTGCAAAATTCAGCTGGGGAAGCGTGCTGGATGAACTGAAAAAGAAACATGAATAACAGATAAGAGGAAAGAAAATGGAGCGTTTCGCAAAAAAATTCCGGGTAATGGGCAGCATCTGCATTTTGCTGGAGCTGGTCACGCTGTTTCTGCCGTTTATGAAACGGGTGCAGGAAAATTATCCGGAGGATATATGGAGCCGACTGGATTACATTCAGGGGGCGATCGGTATATTTATCGGAAATGTAAGAGCGGATCTTCCACAGACCTTTACGACGACGCAGGCGGCATGGATTCTCGGACTGATGGCACTGCCGCTTGTCATTGCCGTCGCAGCGTGCGTATGGGGGATCGTTGGAGATCACAAACAGAGAGTGAGCAGCATTCTTATTTTTCTTGTTTTTCTGCTGGATATCATAATGTTTGCAACAAAAGGAAATTTTCTGCTGCAGGGCGAAGAAGGTCAGTCGTACCTTATGGGAAATGGAAGTATGTATGCACTGATCATTTCAGGAGTCAGTTCCGTATTCTCCGTGCTGGCATGGATCGCAACGCCGAAGATTGTCAAAGAAACATCGGATGAGATACCGCAGGTAGCAGAGATTAAACAGCAGCAGGTAGAGGCAAAATACAACGTAATGCTGGAAGAACAGCCGGAAAAACCGCAGGCAAAACAGCAGATGCCGCCGCATGGTGTGCTGGTCGGTATACAGGGACTTTATGCCGGAGCCGAGATCGCCATGAAGGACGGAGAAGAGATCCGACTTGGAAGAGCAGAAGGAAATCACCTGATCTTTACCGGACAGAGAAGTGTCAGCCGTAACCACTGCAAGATCCGCTGGAACGAAGCAAAACAGAGCTATCTGTTTCTGGACTATTCCAGCAGCGGAACTTACCTGAATGGTTCGCAGGACTGTCTTCCGCAGAATCTGGAGATCGAAGTGCCGTGCGGCAGTCAGATCGCACTGGGAAACAGAGAAAATATTTTTTTATTGAAATAAGGGAGCAAAAGTATGAGTGAATTGTGCATGAATTGTTTTAGCGTTAAGGGTGCATATGAAGTATGCCCTTACTGCGGTTATGTAGAAGGAACTCCTCCAAAGCAGCCACATTACCTTACCCCGGGAACCATCCTGGGGAATCGGTTTATTGTGGGGACTGCGATTGGTGTGGGAGGATTCGGAATTACCTATAAATGTTTTGACATGACCCTCGGTGTCGTGGTTGCAGTAAAAGAATTTTATCCGGCAGGTCTTGTAAACCGTGCACCGGGAGAATCCAGAGTCGGTCTGCTTTCCGGTGACAAAAAAGGCCAGTTTCAGGAGCAGCTCCAGCGTTTCCTTCTGGAAGCACAGAGCGTAGCTCAATTCGGAAAAGCCAAAGACATCGTAAACGTTTTTGATTTCTTTGAAGAAAACGGAACGGCCTACATCGTAATGGAATACATAGACGGTGTACTTCTGAAAGATTATCTGGACAAACAGGGCGTGATCGCTCCGGATGCAGCCATGAGCATTATCATGCCGATCATCGAGGCGGTCAAAAAAATTCACAGTAAAGGAATCATTCACAGGGATATCAGCCCCGACAATATTTTTATTGCCGATGAAAATACCATCAAAATCTTTGACTTTGGTGCAGCACGTTTAAATAACAGCAAAGAAGGTATGGCGGCAGAACCGGTGATCAAAGTCGGCTATTCTCCGCTGGAGCAGTATCGAGACAAGAGCCGTCAGGGCTTTTATACCGATGTCTATGCCGTAGGAGCCATTCTCTATCAGATGCTGACCGGAGTCAAACCGATCGAATCCACCGAGCGAGAATTTAAAGATGAACTGAAATCACCAAGAGAACTCGGCGTCAAGATCAGTGCAAACACAGACCGTGCCATTATGGAGGCACTGGCCGTCAGACCGGAACTGCGTTTCCAGGGCATCCAGGAATTCCAGGAAGCACTGCAGAATAAAAGAATCGCAGAAAATCCAAAAGAAAAACTGAAGAAAAAACGAAGAACCAGAAACTGGGCGATTGCCCTGACGGCAACAGCAGCGATGGCAGTAGCCGTGGGAATCGGACTGTATTCCACCGTTCTGAAGCCACAGGCATCCATCTTTGAAGCCGAGATAAAAAAAGATACAACCATTGTAGTCTGGGTAGAAAACAAAGATCAGAAAAAACAGATCGATGAACTGGTGAAGAATGGATTTAAAAAAGGCACGACTTCCTATCCGGATGAAAATATCCAGAAAATGCAGAGCGAAGATGAAAAAGTCCAGGTTCAGATCGAAGTTAAGAAAGATATGGAACAGGCACTGCAGAAAGCAGACGAACTTCCGAATATGTTCCTGACGGATCATGTGACAGATCTCTCTGACTACAAACTGGTTTCTCTGAAAGAGAATGTTTACGATTCCCTGGATAAAAATGCTTATCTGTTTTTACCGGAAAACGAAGAAATGTTCGGAGAGATGAAGGAAATCCCAACCGGGCTTGACACCCTTCTGCTCTATTCCTGCAGTTTTGAGTACAACAAGGACAATACACTGACAGATTCCTGTTTTATGGACCGAACAGACAATACTATTAAACTTTCAGAACTGATCGCAGAAGATCCAAAGAAAGCAACAGAGAATCCGGAGGATTCGAGCATGCTGAACAATCAGTTCGCGGCAGTATTAGATGATGACAGTTTGTCAAATGTCCTGCTGCTGAACAATGAGATTTCCTGGAAGAAAGTGGCATCTAAAAAAGCACTTCCGGATGACACGATGATCAGAAATCTTTCTTCCCTTCAGACTCTGCGTGTGACTGCACAGAACGGAACAGAAAAAGACAGCGATAAATATCAGATCAACAAAGGAAAGAAGAAACAGAAAGTTTACGGAAGCAACATTCTTGCGGGAGTTGCTTATCGCAAAATCATGAACAATGCAAGAGACAACAAAGGAGAAGGTGCAAATACACTGAAAGATTACAAGACCTATGTTGTAACGGATGAAGAGGGCAAAATGCTGGTTGAATTTTCAGAACGTTATGCGATCACGCAGGCATCCAGCACTGACCAGCAAACGGCATGCATGCGTCTTCTGTGGGTTATGTTGAGCGAGGCCGGTCAGACACAGAAAAACCAGCAGCAACAGACAACCTATCCGATCATGCGGAGCGTATTTGAGAAATTCCAGACCTACAATGCAGGTTACGAAGGATTCAGCGAACTGGAGCAGGCCAGAACCCAGTGCATCACAACAGGACCGAATAACCGGGAACTGCTCAGGTTTGTGTCAGGAATTGGCAAGAAACAGAAGGTGGAAGGAATTAAAAAATACACGGACAGTTATGCAGAGAATTAAGGGAGCGTGAGTATTTTGGAAAAACAATTCGAAAAGCCGATGAAATGGTATAAATTTGTGATTTATTTTCAGTTGTTTGCGGCAGCAGTTTTTAATGTTGGAGCGGGAATTATCTTTTTTACAGGTTCGCACTATGGGTTGGATAGTTTTGAACTGAAATTGTTTTATGGAGTGTTAAGTAATTTAAAAACACTGGATATCTGTATGGGAATTGTATCTATTTTTCTTGCTGTTTTTGCAATTATTGTAAGACAGAAACTGGCACATTTTGATGAGCAGGGGCCGAAATTATATTTAGGCTATCAGCTTATCACAGTAGGAGTGAACATTCTGTACATAGCAATAGCGGTCATAATTATATATCAGACGTTAGGTGGTACTTCGGATGATATATGGAGCATGTTTGCAAGCTCATATGCAAACTGCGGAATGGGTATTTCTATGTATGTTGCAAACAAGGTTTATTTTGATAATCGAAAAGAATATTTTGTGAATCATGGAACCACCGATATACCGGGAGTGAAAAATGTGATTCCACAGCCGCCGAAGAATGAAGTACCGGTACAGCCGTTCTCAGGCTCACAGAATGTTCCACCGGTGCAGTCGGGAGAAGATCCACATTATGTGCCGGTACAGCCACAACCGCAACCACAGCCGGAAACGAAACAGAAACATGGTGTACTTGTCGGACTGTGCGGCCTCTATGCAGGGGCACAGATCGAAATGAAAGACGGCGAGATGATCACCTTCGGGCGGGCAGATGACAACAATCTGATCTTTGCAAGTGAACCAAGAATCAGCAGACATCACTGTATGATTCGCTGGAACGCACAGAAACAAAAATATATTTTCCGGGACTATTCCAGCAGCGGAAGTTACATCAACGACCAGCAGGACTGCCTGCCGCAGAACCTGGATCTGGA
>OLRR01000297.1_pt1 | contig 41827 bp, 26 predicted proteins | sample 1671941 | NCBI WGS metagenome assembly OLRR01 (sample SAMEA3136628, study PRJEB25190) | human gut metagenome
CACGTTGCGAGTGTGGCGGAATGATCAAACCGGATGTGGTACTTTATGAGGAAGGGCTTGATAACTATACGATCGAAGAATCTGTGAGAGCTATATCACAGGCACAGGTGCTCATCATCGGTGGAACTTCTCTGGCAGTCTATCCGGCGGCCAGTCTGATCGATTATTTCTGTGGGGAGGCACTTGTTGTGATCAACAAATCATCTACACCGAGAGACCGTAATGCGGATTTACTCATCAAAGAGCCGATCGGGCAGGTTTTCTCACAGATAAAAGTGAACAAATAATATCATGAGGTGAATAGAAAAACATGGGATTTATCTATGAAGTAGGAGATATCGTTACCCTGAAAAAAGGGCATCCGTGTGGGAGCAAGGAATGGGAAATCCTGCGTGTGGGAGCAGATTTTCGTTTGAAATGTATGGGATGCGGGCATATGATCATGGTGCCGCGTAAGATGGTAGAGAAGAATACAAAGAATCTGAAGAAAAAGGAAAACTAAAAATATACATTTATTGACATAAATTTATCAGGATGGTATACTTGAAAAAAAGAATAACCAGGCGTGGTCTGATTTGGAAAAATCAGTTTAATAAAATCCGGTGTGAAGCCGGAACAGTTTAAGACAGACTTCTGTGAGTATGCATAAATGTACAAGTCAGAGAAAACACGGTGTATAGAGGACAGAGACCCATGGGTAGAGATGGGGCTCTGTTTTTGTTGCTTTAGAGGGGAAAATACAAAATGGAAAGAGTTGTAGATGAAACAGGATGGAATCAGAAAAGGTATGATATCCGTACATATACAGCGCAGAATGAGCGGAGCAGAAGAATCGGTACAGCGGGGGAGATACCGGATGAATATATTTATATAGGAGATAAGTGTTTCCTGAATAATGGGAAAGTGCACGGAGTGACTCTTCCGGCAGGCTGTCGTGTAGTTGGAAAACAGGCATTTGAAGGATGTCAGTTCCAGAAATCCGTAGAGTTCCCGGAAAGCCTTGTAGAAATCAAAAGAAGAGGGTTTGCGGGGAACCGACGACTCCGAAAAGTAGTTTTTCCACATAATCTGGAACGGATTGGAGCACAGTGTTATCGGGAATGCAGTAATCTGAAAGTTGCTGAGTTTGAAAAAAATAGTAAATGTAAAGTGATTTCAGAGGGAATATTTGACTCCTGTACGAAACTGGAGAGAGTCTGTCTCCCAGAGGCAGTCAAAAGCATAGAAAAGAGAGCATTCTACCGTTGTAAAGAACTGAAGGAAATCAACTTACCGAATTCGGTGACAGAGATTGGGGAAGAGGCTTTTTATTTTTGCGGAATAGAAGAACTTGAGCTTCCGACAAATCTGAAAATCATTTGTGACAGTGCTTTTTTCAGATGCAAAAATCTCAGAACGGTTTATATACCTTCAAGTGTGCGGACGATTGGCCGCTGGGCATTTCATGGATGCAGCAGACTGGAGCGCATAGAGATTTTTCATGATCCTGACGAAATCGGACCGTGGATCATTAACAAAAGCTGTACGATTGTATGTCAGAAGGGCAGCAGAATCGATGCATATGCACAGGAATATGGCTTTCAGACAGAGTATGTAGAGCTTTCAGAGGAATTAGATGGATAAGATCGGACAGAGGGCAGCCTCAGTAAAAAGGAAAAGAATAATTTCGGTATTGATTTGCATGCTGTTGGTATTAAATGTTGTCTGCCTGACAGGGTGTGGTGCCGGAAAGAAATGGAAAGACGGAAAATGTACCATTTCCATTGAATGTTCCAGCATTCTGGATAATATGGAAGATCTGAAAGAAACAAAAAAAGAATTTGTTCCTTCGGATGGATGGATCCTTAAAGAAACAGAAGTCTCTTTTAAAGGCGGAGAGACTGCATTTGATGTTCTGAAGCAGATCTGCGGAAAAAAAGGAATCCATATGGCTTCCAGATATACCCCTTTGTATAAAAGTTATTATGTGGAGGGAATCAATCAGCTTTACGAATTCGATTGCGGTAAGAATTCGGGATGGATGTACAGTGTGAATGGTGAATATCCAAATTATGGAGCATCCAGTTACAATCTAAAAGACGGAGATAAGGTTGAATGGAGATATACCTGCAATCTTGGATCTGATGTAGGAGATAAATATGAAGGAAAATGATTCCTTTTCCATGTGCCACCCGCTATTAAACTTCTTTTATTTTGCGGTGGCACTTTTATTTACAATGTTTAACCAGCATCCGGTATTTCTTGGGATTTCTTATGCGGGTGCATTTGTATACGGAGGATTGCTGAATGGATGGCGAAAGACCCTGAAGCAGGGATTGCTGCTGACACTTCCGGGACTTCTGATCATAGCATTGCTGAATCCTATGTTTAATCATTATGGTGTGACGATGCTTTATTATATAGAAAGCAGCGGTAACTGGATCACTCTGGAGGCGCTTGTCTATGGCCTTGTACTTGGTGCAGTCATGTTTATCGTGATACAGTGGTTTTCCTGCTACAATACAGTGATGACAAGTGATAAATTTATTTACTTGTTTGGCAGAATAATACCGGCACTTTCACTGGTATTGTCTATGGCACTTCGATTTGTCCCGCGTTTTCTGCGTCAGCTGAAAGTGATACGAAATGGTCAAAAGGCGATGGGACGTGATGTTTCAGAAGGAACCGTCCTGAACCGGATCAAATATGGTTTGCAGATGGTGTCGATCCTTGTGACATGGGCTTTGGAAAATGCAATTGAGACGTCTGATTCCATGAGAAGCAGAGGATATGGGCTGCATGGACGAACGGCTTTTTCAATTTATCGACTTACCCGAAGAGACTGTTTCCTTGGGGCTGTGATGGGCGGACTTTTTGCGGTATTTACAGTTGGATGTGCCGGTGGAGCGGCTTACGCGGTGTATGATCCGCGGATCGTAATGGCAGGATTTTCTTTTCAGGGTTATACGGCTCCGGTAAAAGTATCTCCGCAGTTTGCAATCATCACATATATCTGTTTCGGAATTTTCTGCTTCATTCCGGGATTTCTGGAGCTTTATGAAAACTGGAAGCTCAGTCAGAGCAGGAAACAGATCGGTACAGAGATCGGCATGACTTACCGCCAGATCTACGAAGAACTGGACGAAGTGGATTTTATATACAATAATCAGGAATATAAAGGACTGGAACAGGAAGGAAAAAGTTTATGAATATTGTAGAAATACGTGATTTTTGTTTTGCATATCCGGATTGTTCCAGCAAAGTACTTGATCAGGTAAATTTGAGCATACAGGAAGGAACTTTAAATGTCATCTGTGGGCGAAGCGGATGCGGAAAAAGCACACTTCTTCGTCATCTCAAAAGTGTACTTATGCCGCATGGCACAGCATCTGGAGAAATCCTGTACAAAGGAAAAAGACTCAGAGAAATCGATCATAGGACGCAGAGTCAGGAAATCGGCTTTGTTATGCAGAATCCGGACAACCAGATTGTGACGGACAAAGTCTGGCATGAACTCAGCTTTGGTCTGGAGAGCCTTGGATATGATAATGCTACGATCCGTCTTCGGGTAGCAGAAATGGCGAGTTATTTTGGAATTCACCAGTGGTTTTACAAAGGAGTGGAAGAACTGTCCGGGGGTCAGAAACAGCTCCTCAATCTGGCAGCGATCATGGCAATGCATCCGTCGCTTCTGATTCTGGATGAACCGACTTCCCAGCTTGATCCGATCGCGGCATCGGATTTCCTGGAAACGGTAAAAAAAATCAATCGTGACATTGGAACGACAGTGATCATTACAGAACATCGTCTGCAGGACATCGTTCCTTATGCTGATAAAGCTTTTGTGATGGATAAAGGCAATGTATTTCTTGAAGGCAGTCCGCGCGAGATCGGAGCTGCACTTCGGGAACAGAAGCATGGAATGTTTCTTTCGATGCCTGTTCCTATGCAGATCTATGGTGCGACAGATAGCAGAGATACCTGTCCGTTAACTGTAAGCGAAGGGCGTCAGTGGCTGGAACGTTATTGTAGAGAAAAGAACATTACAGAGGAAAAAAGAGAAAAGATCAATGTGGATTTTCTGACTGTTGTAAGGGAGGGAGAACAACAAGACCCAGACAACAGGAAAAATCCGGCGATCCAGTTGAAAGATGTCTGGTTCCGTTATGAGAAGGACAGCCCGGATGTGGTGCGGGATCTGTCACTGGAAGTTCGAAAAGGTGAGTTTTATGCACTGGTAGGCGGTAATGGGACCGGTAAGAGTACGACGCTGTCGTTGCTCAGTCGCGTGAGACAGCCCTACAGGGGTAAGATCCGACTGGAAGGCCGTGATATCCGTTCTTTTAAAGACCGGGAACTGTATTGCGGATGCCTGGGAGTCATGCCGCAGAATCCACAAAGCATTTTTCTTAAGAAGACAGTGCTCGAAGATCTGTACTCCGTGATCGGAGGAAAGAAAGAAAAGCAGTCTGCGGAATACCAGATCCATATGAAGAAGGAAAAAGCAATCGAGGGTATCGTCAGTCTGACCAGACTGGAAGGATTGCTGGACCGGCATCCATATGACTTAAGCGGTGGTGAACAGCAGAGACTTGCTCTTGCGAAGGTCCTTCTGCTCAGACCAAGAATCCTTCTGATGGATGAGCCGACGAAGGGAATGGATGCGGAATATAAAGAAGAGATAGGGAAAATACTCTGTAAACTGAAGCAGCATGGCCTGACGATCTTTATGATCTCACATGATGTGGAATTTGTTGCAGAGTATGCTGACAGAGTCGGACTTTTCTTTGAGGGAAATGTTGTGACCAGCCAGAACACAAGAGAATTTTTTTCCGGAAATAACTTCTATACGACGGCCGCAAACCGAATGGCACGACAGCTGTTCCCGGATGCTGTTACCGGAAAGGATGTGATCACATGCTTACAGAAAAGCAATTAGATCAGTTCCTGGATGAATTCTGGGAGGACAGTCAGAGTGCACAGACAGAGGCAGAGCAGGAAATATCAGAGGAAAATCTGGAAGAATATGCACTTCCGGCTGATGGGATGATCATCCGGCAGATGGAACGGAAAGGCAAGGTAAGCAGAAGAACCTGGTTTGCACTTGTACTGATGCTTCTGGTCGTACCGCTTCTTCTGTATCTTTCAGTGAGATATTTTCATGGAAGAAAGTATCTCATATGCAGCCTGATCGTGATCATAGCGGCAATGATACCGTTCTTTATGATGTTTGAAGGACGGAAGCCGAAGGCAAGAGAAATCATGGTGATCTCTGTACTGGCAGCCATCGGTGTAGCCGGACGAGCTGCATTCTTTATGGTGCCGAGCTTTAAGCCGGTTGCTGCGATCGTGATCCTGACCGGTATTTCGTTTGGCGGCGAGGCAGGTTTCCTTGTAGGATGCCTGATCATGATGCTGTCCAATATGTTTATGGGACAGGGACCATGGACTCCGTGGCAGATGTTTGCGTTTGGGATGATCGGCTTTCTGGCAGGAATCCTGTATCAGAAAGGAATTCTGAAAGCCCGCAAAGCAGATCTCTGTATATTCGGATTTTTGAGTGTATTCCTTATTTATGGAGGAATCATGAATCCGGCAAGTGCGCTGATGGCTTATGGAACGATAACATGGCAGAGTCTTCTGGCTTTTTATATCTCGGGTGCTCCGGTGGACCTGGTACATGCTTTATCTACGGTTATTTTTCTGTGGTTCCTGAGCAGACCACTATTGGAGAAACTGGAACGTATCAAGAAAAAATATGGACTCATAGAGTCACAGAAAGAGGAAATCATTTGATCTATATCAGTCATTTGCTTCCAGATGAAGAGATGAAAGGACTGGTCACAGAGACCGGAACAGGAGTGGAAAGTATTGATTTTTCCATTTCGGATAATCTGGATCATCTGGGAAAGAGAATAGAATTATATCAGAAAAAACTGGAAAAGATGGGAAATCCTCCGCTGATACTTCATGGACCGTTTCTGGATCTGAATCCGGCTGCTTTTGACAGTCTGATCCGTGAGGTGACGATGACAAGGTTTACACAATGTTATCAGGCAGGACTGGAACTGGGGGCAAAAAAGATCGTATATCATTCCGGAATGATTCCCTGTGTGTATTACCGGGAAGGCTGGGCAGATCAGGTGAGCCGCTTTTTTACAGAATTTCTGGAAGATAAAGATGATCTGGAGATTGTAATGGAAAACGTTCTGGATGAGGACTGGTGTCTTCTTCTGGATGTATATAAGAAGGTGGATCATCCGAAATTTAAATTATGTCTGGATATGGGACATGCACACTGTTATTCGGAGATTCCGGTAATGGAATGGGCAGAGGGGCTCTCTCCGTATATCGGTCATGTACACGTACATGATAACGCAGGTGACAGAGATTCGCATCTGGGACTCGGAAAAGGAACACTTCCGTATCATGAGGTGTTAAAGCTGCTTCCTGTTTCGAAAGAGCGGACATGGACGATCGAATGTTCACATAAAGAAGATGTACTTCTTTGCATACAGAAAATAAAGACAGAGGGATTGTTATGAATACAATGAAAAAGAGAGGATGTCAGATCCTTGTACTGTTTATGACAGCGGGAATGCTGACGGGCTGTGGCGATGGAACTCCGAAATTAGAGGATGCCCTGAAAAAAACTGCTTCTTATGAAATGAAGACAGTCGAAGATCCGGATTCGGATGCACTTGGCGGAGAATGGACCGTCATGGCGCTGGCCCGTTCAGGGGAAGAGGTAGATGAAAACTATTTTGAAAAATACCGCGCGAATGTTGAAAAAAGAGTTAAAGAACAGGAAGGCGTACTCAGCGAAAATCGATATACAGAGTATTCCAGGGCAGTTCTGGCATTAAAGTCCATAGGAAAAGATCCGACAGATATTGGCGGATATGATATTGAGAAGCCACTGGAAGATTTTGATACCGTAGTCTCACAGGGGCTCAATGGGGCAATTTATGCCCTGCTTGCCCTGAATGCAGATGATCCGGATGCGAATAAAGACGGAGAACTGGAGCAGAAATATCTGGATTATATTGTAGAGAAGGAAAAAGACGATGGCGGATTTTCACTGGATGACAATGCCACGAACGGTGATGTGGACCTGACAGCCATGACGCTGCAGTGTCTGGAACCGTATCAGGATGAAAACGATGTAAAAGAAGTGATTGATAAAGGTGTGGAGTTTCTGGCAGATACGCAGGATGATGATGGCGGTTATACTGCTTACGGAGCAAAAAGCTCAGAATCCATTTCACAGACTGTGATCGCACTCAGTGCAGTTGGTGTAGACTGTAATGAGGATGAACGATTCCAGAAGGATGGAAAAGGACTTTACGATACACTGATGACTTTTTGCCAGAAAGACGGAAGCTTCAAGCACATTCTGGACGGAGAAAGTGACCCGATGGCAACAGACCAGGCATTTTGCGCGATGGTAGCCTATCAGCGTTACCAGAATAAGAAAAATAGTTTTTTTGATATGACAGACCACAGATAAACGGAGGAAAAAACAGTGCCGCAGAAAATAACAGAACTCCAGGAACAGCTGGAGACGATCATTAAGGGAAAAAAAGAAATCACAGACAAAATACTTATGGCAGTTCTGGCAAAGGGACATGTTCTTCTGGAAGATGTTCCGGGAGTTGGTAAAACAACAACCGCGCTGGCACTGAGCCGTCTTATGGGAATGGATTTTAACCGTATCCAGTTTACACCGGATGTTGTTCCTTCGGATGTAACGGGTTTTACGATGTATGACAAACAGAGCGGACAGTTCCTTTACCGTCCGGGTGCTGTCATGTGCAATCTTCTTCTTGCAGATGAGATCAACCGTACCTCCAGTAAGACGCAGTCAGCACTTCTGGAAGTAATGGAGGAGGGACGTGTGACTGTAGACGGTGAGACACATACCGTTCCGGCTCCGTTTGTGGTTATTGCAACAGAAAACCCGGTGGGATCATCCGGCACACAGCTTCTTCCGGAATCCCAGCTGGACCGTTTTATGATCAGTGTGAGTATGGGCTATCCGGATCATCAGAGTCTGGTAGAACTCTTAAGAGACCGGCAGAAGGTCAATCCACTTGAACATGCAAAGACAGTGCTGACCAGAGAAGAAGTGCTGAATTTACAGAAAAAAGTCCAGGAAGTTTACGTGGCAGATGTTGTGCTGGATTATATAGCAAAGCTTGCCGAGGCTACCAGAGACCATGAACTGATCACACTTGGCTTAAGCCCACGTGGAACTCTTGCATTATGCAGGATGACAAAGGCGGCTGCTTATATGAAAGAACGGGACTATGTTGTTCCACAGGATGTAAAGGATGTGTTTAAAGATGTAGCGGCACATCGAATGATTCTGGATTCAAAAGCAAGATATCAGGAAAAAACAGCACGCGAAATTCTGGATGAAATTCTGGACAGTGTTCCGGAACCAAAGGTAGAAGGATGATGAAGAACAGGATCATGTGGCTACTGTGGCTGATCGGCATGGCCGGAGCCACAGTAGTGACAGGCTCATGGCTGATGGCGGCAGTGCTTCTGCTTTCTGCATTACTGCTGCTCTTATCGGCAGCAGTCACCAGTCTGGGCGGCAGAAAAACAGAAATAAAATTATCCGTGCCAAGAGCAGCGGAGCGAAATGAAAATTTCCGGGGCAGAATGACCCTTAAGAATCAGTCAGCATGGCCTGTATTCGGGGGCAGAGGAGAGATTTTATGGGAGAATCTTTTTACTGGTGAACATGGTGAGATTCCGATCGCCTTTTCTCTTGGCAGCAGGGAAAAACGGACAATAGAGTTTGAGGCCTGCAGCGGTTGGTGCGGATGTATAAAAGTGACATTTTCCGACTGGAGATGCAGCGACTTTTTTCATGTGTTTTACGTGAAGCGGAAGGCTGTGGCAGAAGGTGCTACTGTTATCATGCCGGAAAAACAGAACAGAGATTTTTCCTTCCTCACAAGAGAGGGCTTTGATATGGAAAGCTTCCGTTATTCAGGAAACCGTCCGGGAGATGACCCGGGAGAAACCTATGACATCAGGGAATATCAGCCGGGAGACAGTATCCGGCAGATTCACTGGAAGCTTTCCGGTAAGCTGGATGATATCATGATCCGGGAAAAAAGTTTTCCGGTAGATGATACCGTACTGATCCTGGCAGAAGCGTTTCAGACGGAACGTGATTCCAAAAGGGCTGAGACAGTGGCAGAAGTCCTGTCTGCTGTTTTAAGAGATTTTATGGAAAAGAAAATCCCGTGTCAGGTTGGAATTTATGACAGAAGCACCGGTAAATTTCGGCAGGAAAAAGTCCGGAAGGAAGAAGACCACGAACATGTCCTGTATGGTTTCCTGCGATACGGAAGTGACGAAAAGACGCCGGTTACCGTACAGGAATATCTTAAGAATCCGGGAGCACAGAATTTTGCCAATTATATTTATATAACCGGAGATCCGGAAGATAAAGAGGCAGAGCTTCTGAAACAAAAAGGAGAAGTTACTGTAATCGGCTGCGGAGTGAGCAGTGGGGACAATAAAGGAGAGCAGATCACATGGAAATACGGATCACAGAATCCAGAAGACAGTCAAAAACAAAATACAGAAAACAGCTGTCAGATATCCTGCTGGAAACTGCGCTGATCGGACTGACTGCCGGAGCAGGACTCTGGCTTGTGCTTGAGCTGTTGACGGAATCCGGACAGATGATGCCGCTTCTTGGCAGCGTACTTCTGACCGCACTGATCTGTTCTGTGACAGAACGAATGGAGAAATGCGGCATTTACATAAGAGGCGGCGTGGCAGCGGCGACTGCAGGAGGCCTGTTTCTTCTGTACAGACAGATTCTGGATGGATTTGCACTTTACTGGAATACCGTGGCAGATACATTTGGAAGCAGAGCCGGAATTTATTTTACCCGTTTTGATACTGCAGACATTATGGCGGAAGATACAGCCCGACTGGTTTTTCTTATTTACCTGGGAATGGCAGCAGCGGTCATCGGATTTCTCATCCTGAGATTTCGCATCTATGTACTGGTATTTTTAGAAATTTTTGTACTTCCATTTATGATGGTGCTGACAGGGAAGGAACCGGAAAGTGGAGTCGGCGTGGCTTTCTATATGGGAGTTTTTCTGGAGATCAATTATCTTCTGGCCCGTTCCGGCAGAAAGCGATACAGTGAACAGAGCAGCAGGGCCTTCTGGTTTGGAGGCATCCTTACGGGTCTGGTACTCATGGCAGCAGGAGTCTTTCTGGGACAGATCATGCCGGCGGCAGATTATGCGTCTTCGGAACTTGTTGCAGAAGCAAAGCAGGAAGCCCTGAATGCGGTGAATGATCTCCGGTACAGAAAAGGAAAAATTAATTCCCTGCCGGATGGACAGCTGAAAAAATGTGGAGTGTGGACAGCATCGGATGAGACGGCATTGAAAGTGACCATGGAAGATCCGGAGTCACTTTATCTTCGTGGATTTACGGGCAGTGTGTATGATGGTTCTTCCTGGAAGAGCATTGATACAGAAGATGCCTATAAACAGAAAAATCTGTTTTACTGGCTGCATCAGGATGGATTCTACGGAGAAACACAGCTGAATCAGGCAAGAAGTCTTGTGGAAGATGATACACTTTCCGATAAGATTTCGGGGATTTCGATTGAAAATGTAAAGGCAGACAGTGAATATCTCTATACTCCATATGAAATGGCAGAACTTCCGTCCGGTTATGAAGGGGAGACATCGCTTACCGACAGCATGCTGGAAGCAAAAGGTTTTTTTGGACAGAAAAATTACAGCTTTCAGACAAATAAAAACCTTGTAAAAGATTTTACGGTGCTTGGGGCAAGAATCTATCAGGCGCTGGCACAGGGCGATGACACTGCTTATCGTGAAGATGAAAGTTATTATAATACATTTGTGTACAGTCAGGACACAGAGCTTCCGGCTTCACTGGAGACATTATTCCGAAAAGAACTGGGAGACGGTGGAAACAGGGAGCAGGGACATACCGATTATTATACTGCAATCTCCCGAATCCGTGCATATCTGGAAAAAAATATGACCTACAGTACGGCAACAGATGTATATACAAAAAAAGGTGATTTTACAGAAAATTTTATTTCCAGATCAAAGATCGGCCACAGTGTTCACTATGCAACAGCGGCAGCACTGATGTTCCGGTATTATGGAATTCCATCCAGGTATGTAGAAGGATATCTGATCACACCGGAGGATATCAAAGATAAAAAAGCAGGAGACACTGTAGAGATTTCCGGAAAGAACGGACACGCATGGACTGAGATCTATATCGACGGTCTGGGCTGGGTGCCTGTAGAAATGACACCGGAATATTATTCAGTCATGAAGGAAGCGGATCTTACCGCAGGACTGGAGGCAAAAGGTGCGAAAGCCGCATCAATTCCGGAAGCAGAATCGGAACCTCCGGCAGAAGAAAATCTCCAGACACACTGGAGTCTGAAACTGGCTTTATTTGGAATAGAGAAACTTCTGATTTTATTGCTGGCACTGTTTGACACATTCTGTCTTGTATTTATCCTGACTGTCTGTGGCCTTCGGATCCGGGCAAATTATCGCCGTAAAAAGCTTTTTACGGGAGCAGATGAGCGACTGGCTGTACGTGCCATGGCAGGCTATGCAAGAGTTCTCTATGCGCACGGATCAGATCTGTATTCGGAAGAAGTACAGCGTCAGTACAGAGAAATCAGCAGGATCGGGCAGCGTGCAGCATTCAGTCCACATGCGGTATCAGAGGAAGAACGAAAAAATACGGCGATATGTATCGGCCGGATGAAAGCAGAACTGAAAAAAGCAAAAAACTGGTATGAAAACTGGATCATGAAATATATTGAGAGGTTGTATTAATTGAATAAAAAGAAAAACAACAGAAAAATCATATCTGTTCTGATCGTTCTGGCCTGTTTTGTGCTTTTTGCAGGAGTATTGTTTACAGGAATCCGGAACTATAAAACAGAAAAAAAAGAAAATCCCGTTCAGGGAGTCAGCAGTGAAAGTTCTTTGAAGGGATATCTTGGAAAAGGTTATGCCTATGCCGGTGCACAGGATAACATATCCGCAGGAGAGGAATCCTTTGGAGAACAGGCGCAGTTACTGGAAGATACGAAGGACGAAGAGGCTGAACCGCAAGAGCAGAAGCAGGCAGAAGTGACTGCCACGCCGGAAGCAACACCGACACCGGAGCCGGAAAGTCAGAATGAGGATGAACAGAAGGCAGACCAGGAGCAGAAATCGGCAGATGACTCGGATGGTGAATGGAATGATGATTCTAAAGAGAATACCATTCAATATGATAATGCAGGAGAACAGGACGATAGCAGTCAGGAGGCAGCTCCGGATCAGAATGATGACAGGAATCAGGAGGGAGCACAGCTCCCGTTAAGTCCAACGCCAATGCCATCCCCGGAACCAACACAGGAGCCGGAAGAAGACCATTATCCGGAGATCGCAACAGATCTGACGGATGGTGAGACAGTAAATGGTGACTATCGTACGTTTTATGTACAGGCCACAGACTGGTATGGAAACAGCCTGCCGTCCACTTCACTGGAGATATATGGAAACGGAGAACGGCTTTCTTCAAAGGGTGAACCGTCGACGGGAGTTTTTGCATACCGACTGGACCTGAATGAAGGAAGCAACACGGTCAATATTAAAGCGACCGATGAGGAAGGATGGAGTACGACACTTCCGACCTTTACTATTTATAAAGGGGAGGATGGACAGGACGAACCGGCCGGCAGCATTACGGTCAGTATTGAGGCGGGAACGATTGGACTTGGTACGATCCTTCCGGCAACATCGATTGACTATTATCAGGGAGAACAGCTTTCCTCGGTCGTTCTCAGACTGTTACAGAATACAGGATTTGACTGGAGAAATAATGGAAGTGCGACAGGTGGCTTTTACCTGAAAGCCATCGGGCGAGGCGGCATTGCATCAGGAGCAGCGATCCCGGATGATCTTATGGAACATCTGAAAAAAGTAAACTGTCAGTTGTCCAGCCATGATGCCAACTGGATCGGTGAATTTGATTTTACCATGAATTCCGGCTGGATGTATTTTGTAAATGGTGAATATATGAATGTAGGAATGTCTTCCTGTTTCCCGGGAGACGGTGATGAAGTAAGGCTTCGCTTTACGCTTTATTCAGGAGCGGACCTGGGAGTAGGATCAGACGGTGAAGTATGGGGGGACTGGTAATGAAAAAACACACAATAAAAAGACCAATCATTAAAAAGTTCATAATTGGATCCCTTTCTGCAGGACTTCTGGTTGGAGGAGGAGCTATGGAATTGAATGCTGCTCTTTCCATGGAGGTTTATGCCGCAGATACCACGCAGGAGACCGAGGGGGAAGAAGCAGCACCGACAGAGGCAGAGACACCGGAACCGGCAGCACCGACGGAAGCTCCGGAACCGGAACCAACAGATCCACCGGCAGAACCGGAACCGACCAAAACGCCGGAACCGACGGAAGCACCCTCACCGGAGCCATCTGTGACACCGGAGCCTTCAGAAACACCGGAGCCATCAATTACACCGGAGCCATCAGAAACACCGGAACCATCGGTAACACCGGAACCTTCCGTGACACCGGAGGTCAAAAGTAATAACACAGATCTGAAAGAATTATATATCTCTAGTTCGGACACCTGGGGAAAGGGAATCCTGAAACTGGATCCTGCATTAAATAAAGACTGGGACAGATACAAAGCTGTTTATGACGGCGAACGCCAGAGCCTGAATATCTGGCCCGTAGCAGAAGAGGAACATGCCCAGATCAAGGTCTATGCATTAAGTGGTGTGAAATATTCTACTGTCGAACAGGATGAGACAATCAGGGAAACGCAGGATGAAGAAGGGCATACTTACTGGAAAATCTATTTTGGTGATCAGGAAAAAGAATCCAGAGTAAGATTGGAGGTAACTGCTGAGGACGGAACCAGAAAAGACTATTATCTCACACTTGAAATCACAGATAAAACAGCTCCTGTACTCAAAAAAGTCAGTGCAAGCAGGGTATCTTCAAGTGAGGCATCTGTGGTATATAAGACAAGTGAACGAGGACAGTGCTATTACCGTGTCGTAGATGCCGGGAAGAATCATCAGAATCCGGATACCTCAAAAGAAGGACGGGAGGTCCAGGCAGGAACAGATACACTGACGATTAATGGACTGTCAGAAGGTGCAAAAGATATCATAATCGTAGTAAAGGACGATGTCGGAAATGTCAGCGATCCTCTGGTGATCCGAATTCCGGATATAAAAAAGAAAAATCCGACAGGCAGTGGAAACTCCGGCTCGGTTGTACAGAGACCGGGGTATGGCGGAAATAAAAGTGAAGCGACACTTCCGGGTAAAGGAAATAACGGAGAAGGTTCTCTGGCAAATCTGAAAACGGTTGGTGGAAAAGGTACTTCTTCCGGAAAAAGCGGAAAAAATGAATCGGAAGAAGAGAATAAAGAAAAAAAACTCACCGTCTATGCCGGAACAAATAAAAAAGATTCCGGAAAAAACGGAAAGTCTGATAAAAACGAAAAGGATTCCACAAAAAAGAAGAACGACAACAAAACAGATAAAAAGACAGAAGAAGCATCAACGGATGATCTGACAGAAAGTAAAGATAAGGATAAAACATCCGGAGTTATTTCGGGTTCCTCGGAAAAGAAAGAGAAGAGCATTCCGGAACTGGTGGGAAGTAAAGTTACGAATACGTGGACACATATGAGATCCCTTACAAAGGTATTATCCGTGTTTGCACTGGCAGGCCTCATTTATCTGATCTTCTGGACAGGAGCAAGACGAAGTTTCAGAAAAATGAAAAACAGGAATCCATTACTGCAGCGCTGAGAAAGAGAAAGAGAGGTAATCATCAGATGAGAAGAACGGGAAAATGGCTTGCAGTCCTTCTGCCAGTGACTATGCTGGCGGGAACAGCACCGGTTTATGGCGCGGACATATCCGTAGAAAGTGATTTTTCATCAGAGATATCCGGCGAAGACAGCCTGTCGGATGATTTGGGAGAAAGCAAAATAACAGAAGAACCGGCAGATGAGAATACAGAGATCACAGAAGAAGCAGATACAGATGAGGATGAAACTGAGATTTCTGTGGAAGACTTCGCAGATGATCAGGAAGAATGGAGTACGGAAGATACAGATGAAAATACGGCAGAGGTATTTTTTGAAGATCAGCAGGAAGTCGGAGCAGGAGAAACAAAGGAATATCTCAAAGATCTGAGTGTGTATTCCGGTTACGGAGTAAAAGATCCTCTTGAAATGACCCGCAGGGAAGATCTGGATGAAACATATGGTGGAAAGACTTATACGGTTGAGATTGGCTCCAGTTACAATTCCAATGGCTTTTATGTGACTGCCGATCTTGGAACGGATGCGCCGCAGGGTTCAACGATTCAGTTGTCTGCATGTGATCTTGATGGAAAAACTGTAGAAAATGAGATTATTACAACCGGATATACAGATGGAAAACGCTACAATTTCTCAAATATCTTTACCAAAGACAATGGAAAAAGAGCTGTTTATACAGTAACAGCCGGTACAGCGGCAGACAGCCAGACTTATAAGATCGTAGTTCTCAGAAGACTGGATCTTTCCATGATCGGATGTTATCTTCCTTCGGATAAGGATATGGCAAAAAATCTGATCTCAGAATTTGACAGTGCCGGTATTACAAGGGATTATGAGGTAGCAGTGGGACAGGATACAAAATCCGTAAAAGTTACTGCAAGTGCTTTTAATGATAAATGGTATGGACTTACGGTAAACGGACAGGCCGTATCTGACAGTAAGGCACTGGAAATTCCGCTTACAGGTTCAGATACAGAGATTCTCTTTCAGATGAAAGAAGATGGGACTTATCAGGATCCGGCATATCAGACATTGTCCTATACTTCCACGGGTACTTATAAAGTTACGGTCCATAAGAAATCGAAAGTGACAGTTACATTTAAAACAGAACCGTCGGATGCAGTGGTCAGTGTATATGACTCCAAAGGGGAGCGTGTGGAGCCGTCTAAGGATGCAGACACCTATGATTCTCTTTATTATGGAGATAAGTATACCTGGAATGTATCAAAATATGGATATATTTCCAAAAGACAGGAATTTACGGTAGGTGAGGAATCTGAGATCAAGGTAACGCTTGAACAGCAGACAGCCAGACAGGAAGAAATTACAGACAATGACTGGAGCAGCTATCAGAACAGTGAGACCAATAATGGAATCACAGACAGAGCTATGCCGACCAGCAAGAATACGATTACACAGAAATGGGCAACGAGATTGGATGCAAAAGGCTGGGATGCAGCACTTACACCACCGTTGATCCTTGGTGGCTATGTTTATGTAGCATCCGGACAGTTTATTTACAAAATGGACAAGAATACAGGAGACATTGTCCAGACAAGTGAACGGATGTCCGGAAATATGCAGTATGCCATGATCCCGCTTGCCTATGCAGAGGGAATGCTTTTTGCACAGATCGGTGGTGGTCAGATACAGGCACTCAGTGCTACGACACTGAAATCTCTCTGGATCAGTGAGAAATTAGGTGGACAGACGCTTTCACCGATTACCTATAAAAACGGATATATTTATACGGGAACATGGAATTCCGATACAACTCCTGGCTCTTATTTCTGCCTTTCTGTTACAGATGAAGATCCATCCAAAGGGAATGAGATAAAATACTGTACATGGAAATATGATCACAAAGGTGGCTTCTATTGGGCCGGCGCCTATGCATCAGAAAATTATCTGGTATTTGGATCGGATGATGGAGCGGGCGATGCATACACATCTATTTTGTATTCTGTCAATACACATACGGGACAATTGATAGACAAGCGCACAGATCTGATTGGTGATATCCGTTCAACGATTACTTATAACAACGGATATGTCTATTTTACGACCAAGGGCGGTTATCTGTATCGGGTTGCGATGAATGCAGACGGAACATTTGGTGCAGTGGCAGGTTATAATCTGGGAGGTGCGGCAACATCAACACCGGTTGTCTATAAGAACAGAATCTATGTTGGTGTCTGTGGAACCGGAGGCCAGTATAACGCAGATGGAGGACATCATTTTGATGTGCTCAAGGAATCTGCTTCCGGACTTTCTCTTGCCTATAAAGTATCGATTCCGGGATACCCGCAGGCGGCTCCGATTCTCTCAACAGCTTATGAAAATCAGGACTTTGACGGTGATGGCAAAGCAGATGGACGGGTTTATCTGTATTTTACATACAATGCATATCCAGGCGGAATCTACATGCTGACGGATACACCAGGACAGACATCAGGAAAAGCCGAAGAACTGTTTCGTCCGGTAAGTAAGCAGCAGGAGTACTGCATCAGCCCTCTTTGTGTGGACAAAGACGGAACAATTTATTATAAGAATGATTCCTGCTATCTGATGGCACTGGAAACAAATGGCGCTTATCTGGACAGTGTGACAGCAAGGCCGGATACAGGCAGTGTAAACTGGGACAAGAGATTTCAGGCTTCCGAGACGGAATATACACTCAGAGTTGCAGAGAATGCAAAGAATGTAACACTTAGCTTTAAGGCTCCTGCAGGATGCACGATGAAAATAGGAAATGATACAATTGATGGAACATATGTGGCTGATGTAAGTTCCGGAAAAGCTGAAATTAAAATTGCGGTAGTTCAGGGTACCAAGAGCAGAGAATATACATTCCACCTGACGAAAGATCATGGAAATTCATCCCTGACCAGTATGATCGTCAGCACCAGCAATACTTATGGAGAGGTATCTCATTATCTGTCAATGACTCCGGCGTTTAACAGTGCAAAGACCGGCTATACTGTGGAATATCTGGACAGTAAGGCAGAGAATACACAGAGATTTCTTCGCGTTTATGTAGAGAAGGCTGAGTCGGATGCAACGGTGAAGACGGAAATGGTAAAGGGAGTCAAGAGAGTAACTACTACTACCAGTGGAAATGCAACACGCTTTAATGTTTACTGGGAAGATGGCGTGGATGAAGCACAGGTAAAATTTGTTGTGACTGCCAAAGCGGGAAGCAAGACAGAATATCTGCTTACCATACAGAGAAAAGTAAAGGCTCCGACACCAACACCTACAGAGATCCCTGAAGTGTTCGGACCGTGGCAGACTGTATCAACAGCCACTGTTTTTGCACCGGAGCAGCAGAGGAGGACCAGTAACAAAGGCCGCCAGGAGACACGTACGGTTGGAAGCGGCCTGACACCGACTATTAAGCTGAATGCTACAAGCATCAAGTTAAAGGTAAAACAGTCTACAACCAAGGTACAGGTAAGCGGTCTGGCAGCAGGGGACAGGGTACAGTCCTGGACGACATCCAATAAAAAGGTTGCAACCGTAACATCCCGTGGAAAGATCACAGCGAAGAAAACTGGCAAAGCAAGGATCATAATTACCCTTGCCAGTGGAAAGAAAGCGGTAGTGAATGTAACGGTACAGAAGACAGCTGTTAAAACCACAAAGATCAGCGGTCTCAAGAGGAGTGTAGTACTTAAGAGAAGACAGAAACTGACGCTGAAACCAGTGATCAGTCCGATCACTTCTGTAGAGAAGGTGACTTACAAAACTTCCAATAAGAAGGTGGCGACAGTAAGCAGCCGGGGTGTGATCACGGCAAAGAAAAAAGGAACCGCAAAGATCACTGTGAAGTCAGGAAAGAAAACCTACACAGTTACTGTGAAAGTAAAATAAAAAAATGGAGAATCGCTAAATATCCACAGAATATTTGGCGATTCTGTTTGACGCGAGAATGCATAAATGCTATAATATAAGGACAACAAAATAACCAGGCGTGGTCTGGTCGGGAGATGACCAGTTTAAGGAAATCCGGTGAAACTCCGGAACTGCTTTTTTGCTGTATGAAATGTTATACGCGGATAATTGTTTCAAGTCAGCTAACTAACGCGTTGTATAGGACAGAGACTCATCTATAAATGAGGCTCTGTTTTTTGTTGTTAAAAACAACTTGTGAAAAAGGAGGAGCAGAGTTGAAGAAAAAAGAATTAATGAAACGATTATCAGCTATTTCCATGGCTGCCATGATGACCGTAACGATGATTCCTTCCAATGCATATGCGGCAGACGAACTTTTCTCAGATATCGAAGTCGAAACTTCCGCAGATGCAGGGGATGAAGATTCAGCAGATGTAGCAGTTAGTGATGCAGACGATACTTCAGATGCGGATATTGAAGTAGAAGAAGCAGAAGATGACAGTGCGGATGTCAATGTAGAAGAGGATGAGGAAGACGATTCAGAAAGTGTCGATGCATTTTCTGATGGTACTGACAGCACAGATGAAACAGATGCATTCGATGCAGGAGAGGGAGAGGTAACTCCGGCAGAAGATGCAGTGATCCATATGACTGTCAGCGTGGCAGGAGAATTTGCAAAAGACAAAGACGGCGCATTAATGGTGGACAGAGATGTCACTGTTAAGGATATTGATAAGAATGGTATCCTGACATGCGACGAAGCACTCATTGCAGCACATGATGAGTATTATAATGGCGGCGCAATCGCAGGCTATGCAACTGCAGATGGAACGTATGGCAAATACATTTCCAAATTCTGGGGTGATGCAAGCGGCGCATTTGGTTACTGGCTGAATGACAATTCCTGTATGGGACTTTCTGATGAAGTAAAGGCTGATGATTATTTCTCTGCATTTGTCTATAAAGACAAAAAGGATTTCTCAGATGCATATGTAAAATTTGATCAGAAATCTTTTGCAGTAGAAGCAACCCTTCCATTTACTGCAGGGCTGCAGAAAGCGGAATGGAATAACGATGCCAATAAGTATGTCTATAAGGATTTCGATGGAGCGAAACTGACCGTTTATGATTCATCCTTTAAGGCTCTGTCTGAGGATGCATATACAGTAGATGGTGATTCCTTTACATTTGCTGAAGGCGGAACTTATTATCTGGTTGCATCCGGTACAGACAGCGTCAATGTCGTTCCGACAGCAGCTAAGGTAGAAGTTAAGGGCGAAGTGATCATCCCAGCGACCAGCATTAAGGTGAGCAGAGAGACTCTTAACGTACAGGCAGGAGATTATGAACTGTTGTCTGCGACTGTAGAACCAAAGGATACAACACAGGAGACCGTATGGACATCTTCTGATGAATCCATTGCGACTGTAGTAAGAGGACGTGTGACAGGTGTAAAAGTAGGAAAAGCTACGATTACAGCTACAGCAGGTGACCAGAGCGCAAGCTGTGAAGTTACAGTAACAGCTCCTCCACAGTTTTCTTCAATCAAGCTTTACAGAAGCGAGCAGGATTACAAAGATGGTAAAGATCCGGTAGAATTAACACCGGAATTCAGCAGAGATCAGCATACATATGATCTGAAAGAGCCGATTGCGGATTATGATAGTCTGTATGCAGAGGCAACTCTGGCACCGGAATTCAAAGATACTGTAAATCGATTTATGTTCAGTGCAGACTGGGCGAATTCCTGGAGACCTGTATCTCCTGTAGATGGTGTGGGAGCAGAAAAGGTGTCTTATCCGTCAGGATATGCTGCTTTCTATTCAGGAGCCAGCACAGATGATACATTATACCAGGTTAATATTAAAGCATATGCGACACTGAGCAGTCTGAGCGTCGATGGCCGTATGGACCAGGCATTTGACAAAGATGTCACCAGCTATCATGCATATGTTGACAAAAACGCAGAAGGCGTGACTGTCAAGGCACAGGGTAAAGACACCAAGTATACACTTAAAGTAAATGGTGAAGTAGTTAAGGCCAACACAAATTATACGGTTCCGTACAACTGGGATAAGAAAGGTAAGATGAAGATCGAAGTTGTGGTTGGCGGAGCAGGAAAAGTAGATCATACTTATACGATTGAAGCAGAGCCATATCCGGAGAAGGATACACCGGAATTTGTCAGCCAGCCAAAGAGTGCAAATTATATCATTGGTGATACAACAAGTAAATTGTCCTTTGTCGCAACATGTACGGGCAAACTGGCTTATCAGTGGTACAGCAATACCGAAGACAACAATACAACCGGTACTGTAATCGAGGGTGCAACCGAAGCCGCTTATCAGCCATCTGCTGAAAAAGAAGGAACCACGTATTATTATTGTGTGATCACAAATACAGAGCAGACAGAAAATAATAAGGCTACAACTGACACCGCATGCATTACTGTTGATCCGAATCCTATGCCGGAAGCAGTATTTGCAAACCCTGGTGAAGAATTAGGTGAAGAATATCCATGGAACTATGGATATACTTATTGGAAAGGCAGGAAGGCTACTGAACTGAGTGTAAATGTAACGACACCGGTAGAGGGCGGAACACTTTCCTATACATGGGTTCGTAATGATGCAATAGATGATTTGTCTGGTATTATTCCATCTACAGAAGTTACCTGTACTCCGGAGACAGATAAGCCAAATGAGACAGGATATTTCTATCACTGCAAGGTTACTTATACTTATAAAGGAAAGAAATATTCCACATACGCAAAAACTGGAAAGAAATATACAGATAAAAATGGTGAAGAGAAAGATGCAACAGCTGTTTTTGTATATGTAAAACTCCGTTCAATGACTACACCGGATATCAGAACCCAGCCAAAAGATGCTGTTTATACACAGGGTGATATTCCGAACAGTATATATGTTTATGCAAACATTTCAGAAACTTATGCACATCAGACTTATCAGTGGTATGTGAATGACAAAGAAAGCTATGAAGGTGCGACTACTGTAAAGGATAATACTTCAGCCAACTCCAGTTATTTTAATACGGATACAAACGAGCCTGGCACAAGATATTATTTCTGTGTTGTGACAGCGTCACTTCAGGGAAAATCTTCATCTGCGATTTCCAGAATTTGTAAGTTTGTTGTTAATCCTGTAGATGACTACATCGGAACTTTACTGAAAGGTAAAGGAACACAGGAAGATCCTTATCTGATCTCAACAGCAGAGGATTATCAGGCAGTATCAGATCTGGTTGCAAAAGGAATTTCCTTTAATGAAAGATATCTGAAACAGACTAACAACATTACCCTTCCGAGAGGATGGAAACCGATCGGTACTTCAAAGAAGAAGTTATTTGCCGGATATCTGGATGGTAACGGAAAGACTGTATCCATTCCAAGTGGCGAGCTTCCGCTTCTGGGATATATAAAGGGTGCAGAAGTACATAACCTTAAGATTTATGGTAAGAAGATCGCAGGCTATGGTCTGGTAAACAATTTCGAAGGCGTTGGATTTAATGGCAGTGCGATCATTATTGACAATGTAACATTAAAGAGCGGTTCCAGTACCCTGAAATCAGGTCTGATCGGAGCCAATATTACAGAAAACAGTTTTGCAGGAACCTCCGCAGGTTTCGTTGCAACAATCAGAAACTGTACCATCGAGAGTGGTGTAGTAGTAGGTTATGACAAAGACCAGACAATCATCGGAGGAATTGCAGGACGTATGCAGGGTGTGATTGAAAACTGCGTAAGCCATGCAACCGTATATGGTAAATCTTATGTCGGCGGTATCGTAGGCAGCCGTGATAACGCTATGGGTGACAGTAATGTTTACAGCTGTACTTTTGATGGAACAGTTGTAGCAAGCGGTGACCATGCAGGCGGTATCGTAGGTGGCGGATACAACGACAGCTCTGCACCGAACGGTGGAAAATTCTGCATCAATGGCTGTAAATCTTCCGGTACGATCACAGGATCTGACAAAGTCGGCGGTATCCTTGGTGCTGATACTTATGTATTACAGACATGGGAAAACGTTAAGAATACAGTAAAAGGTAACTCCTTTACTGGTAAAGTTCAGGCAACAGCTGATGGCGCTAAATATATCGGCGGTATCATCGGATATTATGGAAGCCTTGACAAATGGGATGATGTTGCAAATAACTACTATGCAAAAGACTGTGGCGCAGAAAAAGGTATCGGATTTGTAGCAAATGTAGATACCAGCTGCACAACACATGAGACAGAGAGCGGTGCTGCTTATGTTACTACAGGAACATACAGCCGTACAGATGACCCGCTTGGAGCAGATGCTGCAAAACTTGCAAACACAGAAGGTGTACAGGTTTATATTGAAGACCTTAAGCTTTCCGGTGAATGCAGAGATACGTTCTATCTTGGCGAAGAACTGAACCTTGACGGTCTCAGTATTAAAGCAGTATACAGCGATGGAACAAGCAAAGATCTTAACTGGAAAGATCTGGAGATCGAAGGTTTTGACAATACAGTCAAAGGCGAGCAGACTCTGACCCTGAATTATGATGGAGCAACAGCTTCCAAGACTATTAAAGTTCTGGCAGCTCCGGACAGTGACCCGATTCATGTATCTTTCACACTCCTTGGTGATACCAAACATGGAGCTGATACAGAGGAATGCCATACACTGGATGGCGAGAACCTGACTACATGGGTAGAGACAGGCATGATCGAAGTAGGTGCTAATGAAACCGTATACGAAGTTATCAAGAGTCTTGAAGAAAAATATGGATTCAAGATTTATGACAGAGAAACACAGTATGGAACTTATATTTATGCGGTTGAGTACAAAGATGTAACTCTTTCTGAATTTGATAACGGACAGAATTCCGGATGGATGGATACTATAAATGATGTGCATCCGGGTGTTGGTGTTGCAAAACAGTATCTGAATGACGGTGATGTGATCGTATTACATTATACAGATGACTATACCAAGGAAGATCAGATACCGGTAGCTGTTAAATCTACAAAACGCGCACTTACAAATCTGCCTGAGACAGCAGATCTTACACTGGATAACAAAGCAGCCGTAGAAGCAGCACGTAAAGCATATGACGCCCTGACAGATGAGCAGAAAGAAATGATTCCGGAAGAACTTGTGAAGAAACTGGAAGCAGCAGAAGCTCGTATGAAAGAGCTGCATGTACACAGCTGGGATGAAGGTAAAGTCACAAAAGAAGCAACTTGCAAAGAAGAAGGTATGAAACTTTATACCTGCACAGAATGTGGCGAGACTAAGACAGAGGTAATTCCGAAAACTGACCACAAGTACACATGGAAAGTAGTTTCAAAAGCAACTGTCTTTGCACCTGAGAAACAGCAGGGAACATGCTCTGTTTGTGGCGCAGTTGTAAACAGAGATAATGGAAAGAAACTTACTGCAACGATCAAACTGAATGCAACTTCTATCAAGCTTCAGAAAAAACAGACAACCAAGAAGATCAGAGTGGCTATGGCAAATGGAGACTCTGTCAGATCCTGGAGATCCAGCAATAAGAAGATTGCAACTGTTAATAGTAAGGGCGTGATCAAAGCAGGTAAGAAGACCGGAACAGCTAAGATCACAGTAACGCTTATGAGCGGTAAGAAAGCAACCCTGAAAGTAAAAGTTCAGACATCAAGAGTAAGAACTACTAAGATCAGTGGTCTGAAGAAGAATGTAAGACTGAAGAAAGGTCAGAAACTGACACTCAGACCGGTAATCAGCCCGCTTACTTCTCAGGAAAAAGTTACTTACACTTCTTCCAATAAGAAGGTAGCAACAGTAAGCAAAAAAGGTGTCATTACAGCAAAGAAAAAAGGTACTGTCAAGATTACAGTGAAATCAGGAAAGAAATCCTATGTGATCAAAGTAAAAGTAAAATAAAATCTGCAATATGATTTTTCAGGCCGGAGTCCTCGTGATTCCGGTCTGCTTTTGCATTAATAAAAAAATTAAAATTTCATAAAGCTACTTGAAGAAGCTTAGAACAAATGATACTATAAATAAAAGCATATTTCTCAAAGTTCTGGGCATTTTTGCCGTCTGATTTTCTTAATTCATTTCAGAAATCCATGCTTTTAAATCCAATTAAAATAAAAAGCAGGGGTTCGAGGTGATGATAATAACAGCACGGTGTATTCTTAAACTCCTGCCAGACAGGAGGTATGCCTATGGCGAGAAGAAAACACAATGCTGCTGTGAAGAGAAAACTAATTGCAAAAGGAAATAACAATGTAAAAATGGATCGTAATGCAGATCTGAAGAGCTATGCAGGCAAAGAGATAAGGGCAAATCGAAAGTACAAGGATACAGTATTTCGTATGCTGTTTTCAGACAGAGAAAATCTATTGTCGCTTTACAACGCAGTGAATGGAAGTAACTACGAAAATTCGGATGCACTGGAGATTGTGACACTGGAGAATGCAGTCTATATGGGTATGAAGAATGATCTGGCATTTATCGTGGATATGGGATTATTCCTGTACGAACATCAGTCAACATACAATCCAAATATGCCACTGCGAGATCTGTTTTACATATCTGGTGAATACCAGAAACTTGTGAATCACAAATCCCTGTATTCCTCGGCACTGCAGAAGATCCCTGCGCCAAATTTCATTGTGTTTTATAATGGAACAGAAAGAGAAGAGGACTACTGGATCAATTATCTGTCGGAATCATACGAAAATCTGAGCGGCGAGCCGAATCTGGAGCTGAAAGTACTTACTCTGAACATCAACGAAGGTCATAACCGCGAATTGATGGAGCAGTGCCAGAGTTTAAGAGAATATGCACAATATGTAGCGAAAGTACGGGAATACGCAAGGGAATCCGATCTGGATACAGCAGTAGAACAGGCAGTTGATGACTGCATCCAGAATGGGGTCCTTGCCGAATTCCTCCGAAAACACAAATCCGAGGTAATAGCGATGAGTATATTCGAGTATGACAAAGAAGAGGAAGAGCGAAAACTGCGAGAAGCAGAGTATGAAGCTGGATACAATAGTGGAAAGCAGGACGGATATAATAGTGGAAAGCAGGACGGATACAATAGTGGAAAACAGGATGGATATAACAGTGGGAAGCAGGATGGATATAATAGCGGAAAGCAGGATGGATTTACGGAGGGAAAATGTGAAATAATCCATTTAATGTTTGATGCAGGAGAATCATTGGAAAAGATAGCCCAATATACAGGCTATAAAGTTGAAGAGTTGAAGAATCTGTTAAAAAAATAAGAGATTTAATGTTCAGGCCGGAGTCCCCGTGACTCTGGCCTGATTTGGTTACTACAGAAAATTAAAAATTCATAAAGTTACTTGAAGAAACTTAGAACAAATCAATTTGGTTATATTTAATATAGAAGAGATGAAATTTACATTTCATATTGATGCTCCTATAATAAGGCACAAAGGAGGCTTTATTATGAGCACAATATTTCCAAGAGAAGAAAAAGCGGAACAGATTTTTGACGAGATCCTGAAGAATCCACGTGCCTGCGAACGTTTAAAAGATACATTTTTTGCAGCGATTCCGTCAGCAGAAGAGAGTGAGGGTGCAGGAACGGACATTCCGGGAACGGTCTTTGCTGCGGCTTTATTCAACGCTTATGAAAATAAAGATCTTTCTGCATTTATGATGGCAGTCTGCAATAACAGTGTATTTGATCTTCTCCGGAATTCTTTTCTGATTCCAATCCGTTTTAATGACAAAGGGGTGGAGAATCCAATATTCCTTACAGATGAAAACGGAAACCTTCTGGATGAATCAAAAAATCATATCTATGAAAAGAAGTATAAGATGTTCCATAAACTCTTTGAAGAGCAGGATGAGATTCCAGACTACCGTATGTATATGGCAGATGGATTTCGTGAAAGTCATGGATATACTCAGAACGGAGAGATTGAGACAATACGGAATGCGAAACATACAGGAATCCTTTTACTCTTTGAATTCCCTCAGTCTGTAGATCTGGAAATCAATGAAGAAAAAATATATGCAATAGTCTGGGAATATCTGATGAAATTACAGGAGGAGCTGCCACGTGCATTGATGTATTATGGTAAACGTGACGAGCATGGAATTGAAAAACACACCAGCAAACTGGGAATCTTCCTGCCATTCTGTCATTTTGAAAGAGAAATGGAAAAGAATATTGAACTTGCGAATGGTATCGGACTGGGATGCAGGGAAGCGATTCTGTCAGAAATGAAGGTGCTGGAAAAATGATTTTGAAAAAGAATAAAGCAGTTGGGATGTGTGTATGATGCAACCGGTGATCAGAAAAAATCACATGGACATTGCCTGGCATGAATATACAGATGAAAATGGTGCAGACATTCCGGTCACGCAGGCGAGCCTGACCGAAAAAGCATCGATTATCGGTCGTGTCGGAATTATGTTTCTGTCCTGTGGAACAGGTGCATGGCGAGTCAGAAGTTCGATGAATACCCTGGCTGAGATTATGGGAATTACCTGTACCGCAGATATTGGTTTGATGTCGATTGAGTATACCTGTTTTGATGGTGAGGAGGGCTTTACCCAGTCCCTTTGTCTCACTAATACAGGAGTAAACACATCAAAACTGAATCGTCTGGAACATTTTATCCGGGAATTTGAAATTGATGGAAAAGATATGTCAGGAGAAGAACTGCATACGCTGCTGGATGATATTGAACGAATTCATGGACTTTACTCCCCGATTGCACTTGGATTCGCTGCGGCACTTGCGTGCTGTGGATTTACTTTTTTACTTGGCGGTGGCTTTATTGAAATGTTCTGTGCTTTTGTAGGTGCCGGATTTGGCAATTTTCTCCGATGCAAACTGACGAAACATCATTTTACCCTGTTTTTATGCATTGTATCGTCGGTTTCTCTGGCCTGTCTTGTTTATGCAGGATTTTTGAAGATTGGCGAAATGCTGTTTGGCATTTCGGTACAGCATGAGGCTGGTTATATATGTGCCATGTTGTTTATCATTCCGGGATTTCCGTTTATTACCAGTGGGATTGACCTTGCCAAGCTGGATATGAGATCGGGTACAGAACGTTTGATGTATGCGCTGATCGTCGTTCTGGTGGCAACAATGGCTGCCTGGATCATGGCATTGCTTCTTCACCTGCAGCCGGTAGACTTTATTAAGATGTCAATGCCAGTAGGAATGTGGATAGTACTTCACCTGATAGCAAGTTTCTGCGGGGTATTTGGCTTTTCTGTTATGTTTAACAGTCCGGTAAGGCTGGCAGCAACGGCAGCGATGATCGGGGCTGTTGCAAATACACTCAGACTGGAACTTGTGGATCTGTCAGCTATTCCGCCGGCTGCAGCAGCGTTCATCGGTGCATTAACTGCAGGAATCCTTGCATCCCTGATTAAAAACAAAGTAGGATACCCGAGAATCTCCCTGACGGTTCCTTCAATTGTCATTATGGTTCCGGGTTTGTATCTGTATAGAGGATTTTATAATCTTGGGATTATGTCACTTTCTGTTGCTGCTTCCTGGTTTGCGGCAGCAATCCTGATCATAGCAGCCCTTCCCCTGGGACTGATCTTTGCAAGGATACTGACTGATAAAACATTTCGGTATTGTACATGAAATAAGGACATCCTGCACAGAATGTCCTATAGACGGACTGGTCGAAAAAAGGTATACTGTTTCTATGAAATCCATTGGGACGAAAGGAGCAGATACCAATGTGGGAAAAAATCAATAACTTTTTAAAAGGGCAGATTGTAACATCAATCATATACATAGCCCTTGGTGCATGTCTGGTATTTATGCCGGTCAGTACTGTGAATGTAATATGTAAGTTTGTATTTGGAATTTTGCTGATTCTGGTAGGTTTGTATCATATCCTGATCTATGTGGCGGAAAAACTGAATTCCACGATTTTTGATCTGTTTTCTGGTGGTGTTCTGATGGTACTTGGAATCTTTCTGTTTATGAACCCGCAGATTGTTGTCAAGCTTCTCCCGATTTTGCTTGGCACATTTATTCTGGTGGACAGCATCTGGTCACTGAAGGGAAGCCTGAAACTCAAAAAACGTGGTGCAGACTCCTGGAAGTTCCTTCTTCTGGGAAGCATTATTTTCATTGCACTTGGTATTTCACTGGTAGTAAACCCATTTACAATGGTGAAATACACGGTAATCTTTGCCGGATGGATATTCCTCTGTAATGGTGTGATTGATATGATCTATCTGATTCTTCTGAGAAAAGGTCTGAAAGAAATCAAACAGGATGTGGAAGCAGTGGATGCAGATGGCGAGATTATTTCTGGTGAAGATAGCGGTGAGACAGATGATCTGGATACAGAAGCTTCCGTACAGCCGGAAGAACCGATTGCACCGGAACCGGAATATGCACCATGGAGTTCCCGTAAGAAAACGGATTCTACAGCTCCAAAAGAGCGTACAGAAGAAATGGAAGGCACAATGTCAGAGAGTGATGATGTGACAGAGGATGCATTTTCAGAGTGCCTTGAAGAAAAAGAATCTGCAGGTATGGAAAATGCTAGCCAGGAAGGTTTCTGTAAAGAAGAAGCGGATAGAGAAGTTTCCGAGATGGAAGAGTCACTTGATGTTGAACAGGAAAACGAAAATGAGACATCAGTAGAAGCACCGACAGGTACAATAACCGGACCGGAGAACGATACACCACTAGCCGGCAGAGGCGCATATGTTGTATCCGAGCCAACGATCACAGATGATGATCTCTCCGACACAAAAGATGAGAGCCTTCTTGGAAGGTTCTCCCGCAAACGTAAACATAATAAAAAAGAAGACTGACTTTTTCTTTTCGGCACAACCTTCCCATTTCAATTACGAAGAACCAGACACCCTCACCATAATCTTCTTATCTGAATAACCTGGTTTATTTTCTAAGCTCCCGTCTTAAACAAAACTTCATATATCATCCCGCCCAGGGGTGTGCAGAGGGGACTGGCAAGTCCCTTCTGCGGTTTCCATACATTCCAAAGTATAACTTTCTTCATTTTCTAAATGAAATAAATTTTTCATAGATCCCCTTTATAAATATTTTTATAAAAAAATATAAAACTCTTCTGAAAAAAAGAACACATTTGTTGATTTTTTATCATGGTATAAAAAATCAACAAAAACTATAATAAAGACAGCTTAAGAAAGAACAAATCTTACAAGTAAAGGAGAGGACAATCACTATGAAAATGAAAAAAATTACAGCAATGAGCATGGCAGCTTTAATGGCAGCTACAATGATCCCGTCAGTACCGGTTATGGCAGACGGAGGCGGAAAGGTTTACTACCTCAACTTCAAACCAGAGCAGGATGAAGCCTGGCAGAACCTGGCAAAAGCTTACACAGAAGAAACAGGAACAGATGTTACAGTAGTTACAGCAGCATCCGGACAGTATGAGACAACTCTTCAGTCAGAAATGGCAAAGAGCGATGCACCGACACTGTTCCAGGTAAATGGACCGGTTGGCCTTAAAAACTGGAAAGATTACTGCTACGATCTGAAAGATGCAGATATTACAAAAGAACTTACATCTGATGCGTATGAACTAAAAGATGGAGATGCTGTAGCTGGTATCGCATATGTAATTGAATCTTACGGACTTATCACAAACAAAACATTACTTGAAAAAGCAGGATATACTCTGGATGATATCAAGAGCTTTGATGACCTCAAAAAAGTAGCAGACGACATTCAGGCACGTAAAGATGAAATTGGTGTAAAAGGTGCTTTCACCTCAGCAGGTATGGACGGATCCTCTGACTGGAGATTCAAAACACATCTTGCAAACCTTCCAATCTACTATGAATACAAAGCAGATGGAATCGATGATACAGAAGCAATCAAAGGAACATATCTTGATCAGTATAAGAATGTATTTGATCTGTACATTACAGATTCTACATGCGATGGAAGCGAACTTTCAGCTAAAACAGCTGATGACTCCAGAAATGAATTTGTAAATGGAGATGCAGTATTTTATCAGAATGGTTCCTGGGAATATGCAGAACTCGCTAAGACATACAGCGATGATGAACTTGCTATGATTCCGATCTACTTCGGCGTTGACGATGAGAACGAAGGTCTTGCAACTGGTACAGAAAACTACTGGTGTGTAAATAAGAATGCATCTGAAGAAGATGTTCAGGCAACTCTGGATTTCATGAACTGGTGTGTAACATCTGAAGCAGGAACAAAATCTATGTCTGAAGACATGGGATTCACAATTCCTTTCAAAACAGCAGTTGCTCCTACAAACGTATTTGTAAAACAGGATGCTGAGTATACAGAAGCTGGTCTTACACCTGTTTCATGGAACTTCACAACAATGCCATCTGAAGAGTGGAAGAATGGTCTTGGTACAGCTCTTACAGCATATGCGGCAGGCACAGGCGACTGGGATGCAGTAGTTAGTGCATTCGTTGACGGATGGGCTACAGAAAAAGCTCTTTCTGAATAATCAGGATAGAAAATAACATGTTGTTTATGGGAGGAGGCAGAGGTTCTTGCCTCCTTCTATAAGTTAAAAGACAGAGGAACTTAAGCTTCTGTTAACAGTAGGGAAGAGGAGAAAAATCATGGTAGGAAGAACGATCAAAAAGTGGTGGCCGGTTTTTGTATTACCAACCTTTGCGGCATTTGTAATCGGTTTCCTGTGGCCTTTTATCTGGGGCATCTATCTTTCATTCTGCAAATTTACAACAGTGCAGGATGTAACATTTGTTGGATTTTCAAATTATTCTAAGATTTTACTTGATAGTACATTCAGTCATTCTTTCTGGCTGACAGTTGTATTTGCATTCGTATCCAGTATTCTGATCAACGTGCTTGCATTTTTTATCGCACTGGCACTGACCAAAGGATACAGAGGAACAAATGCATTCCGTACGGTATTCTTTATGCCGAACCTGATCGGTGGTATTGTACTTGGTTATATCTGGCAGACATTGCTGAATGGTCTGCTTTCCAAGTGGGGACAGCCACTGCTTTCACTTTCAGCAAAAAATGGTTTTATCGGTATGCTCATTCTGCTTATGTGGCAGCAGATTGGATATATGATGATCATTTACATTGCAGGTCTGAATAATGTATCACCTGACCTGATCGAGGCAGCTCAGATCGATGGTGCAACAAGCAGACAGATTCTGTTTAAGATTAAAATTCCGATGATTATGCCATCTGTAACAATCTGTACATTCCTGACTCTGACTAATGGTTTCAAGATGTTCGACCAGAACCTCTCACTGACCGGTGGTGATCCTGGAAAACAGTCTCAGTTATTGGCGTTAAATATTTATGATACATTCTATGCAAGAAGCGGACCTCAATGGAAGGGTATTGGGCAGGCAAAAGCTGTTGTATTCTTTGTTCTGGTAGTTGTAATTGCATTGATCCAGCTTCGTGCAACATCATCTAAGGAGGTGCAGCAGTAATGGAAAATAAAAAAAGAAATTCCGTTGCAACGGTCATACTGACAATTGTCTGTGTCCTTTGGATGTATCCGATTGTTTTGATATTTATCAACTCATTGAAAAAAGAAGCTGCGATTACTACTTCTGGAGTGTTCAGCCTTCCTACAGGTGAAACTTGGAATGGTGTTGCAAACTTTGTAGCGAGTGTTACGCAGATGGATTTCCTGAAATCTTTCTGGTACAGCCTTGTTATCTCAGTAATGTCAGTTGCACTTATTATGCTCTGCTGCTCCATGGCAGCATGGTATATCGTTCGTGTAAATGGCAAACTGTCCAAAATCTTCTACTATCTCTGTGTATTCAGTATGGTAGTTCCTTTCCAGATGGTTATGTTTACACTGGCAAAAACTGCAGATACTTTAAAATTGAATAATCCATACAATATCTGCATTATTTATCTTGGATTTGGTGCAGGACTGGCGGTATTTATGTTTACAGGATTTGTAAAAGGTATTCCGCTTGAGATTGAGGAAGCAGCTCTGATTGATGGATGTAGTCCGTTACAGGTGTTTTTTAAAGTTTTGATTCCGATATTAAAACCAACAATTATTTCAACAGCGATCCTGGAACTGATGTGGGTATGGAACGATTACCTTCTTCCAACACTGGTTCTTGATATAAAAAAATATAAGACTATTCCGATGGCAGTCCAGTATTTCCGTGGCAGCTTCGGACATGTACAGATGGGACCAATGATGGCAAGTATTATGATCGATATCATTCCGATCATCATTGTATATCTGGTTTGCCAGAAGTATATTATTGAAGGCGTTGTTGCAGGTGCCGTAAAAGGCTGATTCTGGTTATGTAGAATGGAAGTCTCTGGAAGAATATTTTTTCCAGAGACTTTTTGTGCTATAATCATAAGTATTATAGGAAACAAAACAGGGGGGAATTATGACAAACGTTCTTATTGTAGATGATGAAAAAATAGAGCGCGAAGGTCTGAAATATCTGCTTTCGAGAGAAGAAGGCGAAAGAAATGTTTTTGAAGCTTCGAACGGAAAACAGGCTCTGCAGATTATTCGGTCAGAGGACATACAACTTGTTTTGACTGATATAAAAATGCCTCATATGGACGGGTTGGAATTATCAAGACGTGCCAAGGAAGAAAATCCGGCATTGCAGATCATAATTTTCAGTGGATACAGTGATTTTACTTTTGCGCAGGAAGCGATTCGCTATGGTGTGACAGAGTATATCCTGAAACCGGTGAATCCGGAAGATTTTCATAAAGTAATTCAGAAGGCAGAGAAAGTGATTGAACAAAGAAAGAAAAAAGAAAGTCGTGAGATCAAAGGGAAAAATTTTCTGCAACAGTATTTTCTGCAAAATTATCTTTACTCCGGCAAGCTAGAAACACTGGAAAAAGCAAAAGATATAATCAATCTGGAAAAATGGAATGGCTGGCATTGTGGAATCTTGCTGGAATCCGATGTCGCTTTTTTTGATACGGCTGAAGAGACTCTGGAAGAGGAAATTCAGAAAGAGTTGAGAAGAGTATGCTTTTATCTGAATTTGAATGCAAGACAGTCGCTTCTCCTTTTTCAGGACGTATATTGCGATTATCAGCTGGTGGCAAATCATCTTTATAATTTTATGAAACGAAAATACAGAGACAGTTTTTATCTGGCAGTCAGCCGTAAATTTGAAGGTTGTGAGTGTCTGCCGGAAATCCTTGAGCAGCTGGAGCAGCAGATGGAAGAGAAATTTTATCATCCGGAAAAACATGTTTTCTCAAATGAAGATGATGTACTGAAACTGTCGGTGGGAGAAGTGCAGGATTCGCAGATCATGCAGATGATCTCAGAAGACATCACACGGAAGGATACAGATCAGCTGAGAAAGCATTTCGCATGCCTGAAAGAAAAATATCATGATAATACACAGTATTCAGCAATGTATATCAAGTTTGTTTTCTCGAATGTCATTCAGGAACTGTTTCAGGAAAATCAGTTTTCTGGAGAGCGGCGTCTTGAGCATGAGATAGAACGATTGTATAACTGTAGAAATATCATGGAAATCCTTGAAGTGACTGAAGATAATATCAAGGAATACGAGGCATTTCTTGACCGTTCTATGAGTAGTTCTAGAAATGAAGTGGCAGCAGTCAAAAATTATATCTATCAGCATTATGAGGAAGATCTGAATCTTGAAATGCTGGCAGAAAAAGTCTATCTGTCTTCCGGATACCTCAGTTTTATCTTCAAAAAAGAGACCGGCATGAATTTGAACCGATATATACGTGTGTTCCGGATGGAGAAGGCAAAAGAACTTCTCTGCAGCACCAATATGAAGGTGGCACAGGTCAGTGAACGTGTTGGTTTTGCAAATGTTTCTTATTTCTGCAGAAGTTTCCGGGAATATTACGGAAGCAGTCCGGAATCATACAGGAAAGGAACCGGAGAGGATGAACAGACTTCGTAAGATATTCAAAAATATGAAGTATCGTCATAAACTGACGATCTTTCTTGTAGTTACAAGCCTGGTACCGATGACAGTACTTGCCTGGTACAGTCACAGCAGGCTGAGTACTATGGTCCGCAGCAGCGAACTGGAAGATATGCAGTCGATCATGGAACAGACCAGAGAAAGCATTGACAGCCAGACGGCGGTTTATGCCAGCCTTCTCAATTATCTGACCTATTCACCAGATATTGAGGAAATTATTAAGGAAAAAAATATCGATAATTATACGGCGTATGAAAAATATACAGAAATAGCGGATCCACTTTTATCTGTACCAAAATCATATCATGACGCGATCAACAGAATTCAGCTTTTTGCGGACAGTATCCAGGTGGAGCATGAGTATACACTTGTTCCGCTTGATAAGATGAAAGAAGAGTGGTGGAGTGAAGGGCTGAAAGATGATGTGCGTATTCAGTGGAAAGTTGATCAGGATCGTAAAGAAGTTGCAGCAGTACGTATGATCTATAATGATCAGAAACTGGATGCAGTTCTGTGCATTTCTCTGGATTATAATAAAATCTTCCAGCCACTGACCAATATTCTCACGCAGGAAAATGGTGGAATTGTTGCAGACAAAAACGGTACAGTTCTTTATAACAAAACTGGTCTGACAAATCTGGAATTTGATAAATCTGGAAAAATGGATTCCATGATTCAGAAAATCAGCCAGTCCTGTGCATATACAAAGACTAAGAGTGAAGAAAATGACTGGGTATTTTATCTTTATAAGAGTCAGGATGCGATATCAGGTTCTGTACGAAGACTGCTGCTGGAAGAGATTCCACTGATTGCGGCCTGTGGTCTGATCATTCTGTTTCTGGCTATGGCATTTTCAAGAATTTTTACAAGAAAAATTGAAGAACTGACGAAAAATATGGACAGGGTAAATCATGGAAGCCGTGAAGTTACAGTCAACAGTGATTCGGGAGATGAAGTAGGAATTCTTGTTAACAGTTTCCGTAATATGATGGATGAGATTAACCGCCTGATCGACGAAGTATATGTCAATAAGATCGCGTTGAAAGAATATGAACTGAAAGCCCTTCAGGCCCAGATCAATCCACATTTCTTATATAACACACTGTCGATGATGAACTGGATGGCGATTCGAAGTAACCAGATGGAGATCAGTAAGGTTACCCTGGCACTTTCTACTTTTTACAGAACCGCATTAAGCAAAGGTGAAGATGTGGTTACGGTAGAAAACTGTATTCAGAATATGGAAGCATATCTGGAAATCCAGCTTACGATGCATGATCATAATTTTTCGGTAGACTGGGATATTGATCCGACAATAAAAAATGAAAAAATGCCGAAGCTTCTTCTTCAGCCGGTTGTCGAAAATGCGATCGAACACGGTCTTGATGAAAAAGAGGATGGTGATAAAAAAATTTTCCTGTCATTTAAAGGCAAGGGGGATGATGTAGAGATCACTGTCCGTGACAATGGACTTGGTATGGAGCAGGAAAAAGCAGAAACACTGGTAACTTATCAGGCAAAAGGATATGGCCTTAAGAATGTAAATGACCGTATCCGGCTTCTTTATGGAGAGAATTACGGAATTCATATTTTCAGTTCACCGGATGAAGGCACGACTGTTATTATGAAATTTCCGAAGGAGGGCAGAGAGAATGAAGAGTAAATGGAAAAAACTGCCTGTTGTTCTGATAGGAATCATAGCTATAGCTGTCTGCGGATGCAGCAATGATTTACAGGAGCTGAATCAGAAAAGATCATCGGCAGCAAAAGAAAATACGGAATCTACAGAGACAGTCCGTACCGGTACCTGGGAAACAGCTGCACAGACTCCTTATGGCGCTTATCCTGAACTTGTAACGTATACTTTAGGACAAATGAGTGGTGCGAATAATTCAAATCTTCCGGATGGAAATACCTATGACGACAATGCTTACACTCGTTATCTCAGAAAAATACTGAATATTCAGAATAAAAGTGTCTACATGGAACGGGAAGATCGATATGATGAATTTGTGAACATTCTTGTAAAAGACCAGACGCTGCCGGATGTACTGGTGGTTTCGGACAGAGAAACACTCAAAGAACTGGTTGATAATGATCTTGTGGAAGATCTGAGCGAAGTATATGAGAATTGCACTTCAGAGAGAATCAAAAAGATGTTTGAGAGTTATGGAAGCGGTCTTCTGGATTCTGTGCGATTTAATGGAAAACTGATGGCAATTCCGGAGACCGTTACAGATCATGGTCCACGTCTGATGTGGCTGCGTAAGGACTGGATGGATAAGCTTGGCCTTGAAAATCCGAAAACACTGGAAGATGCATTTGACATAGTAGAAAAATTTGTCCAGAATAAAATGGGCACGGAGGATGGAGAAGACCCGATCGGACTCGCTTGTGATACAGATCTGGTGGGAACTACCAGCTCTAATTATTCAGTAGATTCTGTTTTTGATAAATTTGGAGCCAGTCCACAAAGGTGGGTAAATCAAAATGGTAAGATCGTGTATGGTTCCGTAACAGAAGAAACAAAAAATGCACTGAGTTATCTTCATGAACTCTATGAACGTGGCGTGTTGGATAAGAACTTTGCATTGCGTGCGCAGAATAACCTCAGAGATCTGGTGATAAATGGAAAATGTGGAGCTTTTTTTGGCCTGTGGTGGACACCGAACAATCCACTGATGGATGTTTATGAGACAGACAAAGAGGCAAACTGGCAGCCATTTTATCTACAGTCGACAGACTGGCAGAATGTATATGATACTTTTCAGGATAATAAATATGTTGTTGTACGCAAAGGATATGAGCATCCGGAAATTGTAATGAAGATAATCAGTGTATTGTTTGATTATAGCAGATATGAAGCCAAGGATGCGGATGAGGTAAATGATTATTTTGCTCTTAACGTAGAACCGACAGCCAGACCGCTGGTTATCAATGTTGATTATAACGAGGCGACATTTCAGATCACAAAAGATATCCAGAGTGTAATGAGCGGTATGCGAAAAGAAGAAAGTTTAAGTGCAATTGAGAAATCTTATTACGATGCAGCAGAAAAATTTATTCAGGGAAAATCAGAAACGGCGGAAGACTGGGCAGCATATGAATCCAGACTTGCAGCAGTTGGAAGGTTGATAGAAGGAAACTACCGGTCAACAGCCAAAAGATACCTGGATGATGCAGACGGTGAAATACCGAAGTCTCTTCAGCAGCTTGAAAAAGACACTTTCATTCAGATTATCATGGGTGTAAAACCAATTACTTACTTTGACACTTTTGTGCAGGAATGGTATGAACAGGGCGGCGAAGAGCTGACTGAGCAGATTCGCCGCTCTAATCCAGGAGAATGATTATTTTCCGAGATGCCAGATGTCGTCATCGTACTCTTTGATGGTTCTGTCTGAGGAGAAGAATCCGGCTTCTGCAATATTGATCAGAGTTCTGCGGCTCCATGCTTCCGGATTTACAGCATAATCACTCATTGCCTGTTCTTTGCGGACAATGTATGCATTGAAATCCGGAAGAGTCTGGAACCAGTCTTTATTTATCAGTTCGTTCTGCAGTCGTTTCAGATGTTCTTCATCTCCATATTTCAGCATTTCTTCACTGGTAAGGAAATCGATGGCACGATGAAGGTTCGAGTCTGCTTCATACCAGTCTTTTGCACAGTAGTCACCGGCTGCATAGCGGTGAATAACCTGCTTGCTGCTCTGACCAAAGATGTAAATATTGTTATTTCCGACAGCTTCGGCAATTTCTACATTTGCACCATCCATGGTTCCAAGAGTCAGTGCACCGTTCAGCATGAATTTCATGTTTCCGGTTCCGGATGCTTCTTTGGATGCAAGGCTGATCTGTTCAGAAAGATCACATGCCGGAATCATTTTTTCTGCTGCAGAAACATTGTAGTTTTCTACAAATGCAAGCTGCAGATATCTGGAAACTTCAGAGTCCGCACTGATAACCTGTGACAGGGTAAGAAGAGCGTGAATGATATCTTTGGCGATGATATAGGCAGGAGCTGCTTTTGCACCGAAGATACTTACTAATGGAGTTACTGGAGTATGTCCTGCTTTGATCTCCAGGTATTCATGAATCAGGAAAAGCAGGTTCAGCTGCTGACGTTTGTATTCATGAAGTCGTTTGGACTGAATGGAAAACATTGCATTGGTGTTCAATTTGATTCCCTGTTTGTCTTCTAACCAGGAAACAAGTGCTTCTTTGTTGGATTTTTTAATACAACTGAGTTTTTTCAGTACTTCTGCATCGTCTGTATAATTCAGAAGCTTTTTCAGTTCAGAAGCATCTTTTTTGAAACCGGATCCGATCAGAGATTCAATTTCAGAAGTCAGGGCCGGATTACATTTCAGAAGCCAACGGCGGAAGGTGATACCGTTTGTTTTATTATTAAATTTGTTCGGATACAGATGATAGAATCCTGCCAGTTCGCTTTCTTTCAGAATCTGCGTATGCAGTGTGGCAACACCGTTTGTGGAGTGAGAAAAATGAATATCCATATGTGCCATATGAACGACTTGATTCTGATCGATGACAGCAAGTGAAGGATCAGTTGTACGTGTTTTGGCAATGCTATCCAGCTTTTCAATAATTGGCATAAGCTGAGGAACAACGGTATCGAGATAATGACGTGGCCATTTTTCCAGAGCTTCTGCAAGAATTGTATGATTGGTATATGCACAGGTATCTGTTACGATCTGAACTGCCTCATCAAAGCTGATTCCGTGTTCCCCAAGGAGGCGGATCAGTTCCGGGATTACCATACTTGGATGTGTATCATTGATCTGGATAGCTGCATAGTCAGCAAGGTCATGATAGTTACATCCACGTGCAGCACATTCATTGAGAATAAGCTGAGCACCGGCTGAAACCATGAAATACTGTTGATAGATACGAAGCAGTCGGCCGTCTTCATCGGAGTCGTCTGGATAAAGAAATAATGTAAGGTTTCTGGCAATGTCTTTTTTGTCAAAAGAAATTCCATCAGCAATCACAGATTCATCTACAGAATCCAGATCAAACAGATTGAGCATATTGGTTCTGCCTTCATAGCCGGTAACAGGAAGTTTGTAGAGTCTTGCAGAATAGGTGTTTCCCGCAAGTGAAACCGGAAATACTGTATCGGTAGCTTTGGCAGAACACTGGTCAGTCAGCCAGAAATCAGGAGTTTCGTTCTGGATGTTGTTTTTGAAATTCTGATGAAAAAGTCCGCAGTGATAACGAAGACCGACACCATCGCCTGGAAGATTCAGAGTTGCAAGGCTGTCAAGAAAACATGCAGCAAGTCGTCCAAGACCACCATTTCCAAGACTTGGTTCCGGTTCCTGCTCTTCGATATCTGCAAGAGATTTTCCGACACTGGCAAGTGTTTCACGAACTTCATCATACAGACCAAGGTTGATCAGGTTGTTGGAAAGTAATTTTCCAATTAGGAATTCGGCAGAAATATAATACAGTTTTCTGCCAGTTACTGGTTTTATCTGTTTCTGACTCTGTTCCTGCACAAGTTTCAGAAGGGCTGTATAAAGTTCTGCGTCGGAAGCAGTTGCAATATCCTTTTGGCAAAGTTCATTTAGTGTTGTTTTCATAGATTCACTCATGGGAGTTGCTCCTTTCATATATAAAATGGTTGTAGTTTCGTTAACTTAAGTTGCTTTAGTTATATCACAGGTAGTCCGTTGTTTCTTGTCAAAAGCGAGCAAGAAATGATACTATCCTATCATAGAGGCGGAAATAGATGAAAGAAAAAGAAAGTGGTACAAAATATCAGGAAACAAAACAGCATGGCAGCCGGTTGTTTCCGTTTAATATTTATCCATGTACGATTCCATTGGATTTTCCGGCGGTTCCTTTGCACTGGCATAAGGAGATGGAATTGATTTATATAAAAAAGGGAAAAGGGCTGATCCAGATCGAAACAAAAAGCTTTGAGGGAGAACCGGGGGATATTTTTGTAGTAACACCTGGAACCCTTCATGCAATTCATAGGATAAAAGGATATTCTATGGAATACGAAAATATTATCTTTGAAATGGATTTTCTGGGAGAAGGAGCAGCAGATCTCTGTGCAGGAGAATTTCTCGTCCCGCTTGCAGCAGGTAAGTTGTTTCCTCCGGTACAGATAAAGCCAGAGGAAGTGCATTATGATTCATTAAAAAGATGTCTTATTCAGATGGAAGAATTGTGTGAAACAAAAGAAAATGCTTATGAGCTAGGAGTGAAAGCTGCAGTTTTGCAGATTATATTTCTTCTCATAAGAATGTATCCGTCCAGAGAAATCGTGTCTTCTCCGGATAGGGAGCAGTTGAAAGAAGTACTGCAGGAAATCAGTGTTAAAAGCAGTGAGAATCTTTCGGTAGCAGACATGGCGAAATTCTGTGGCTGGAGCAGCAGCCACTTCATGCGTTGGTTCAAGAAGATGACGGGAGACAGCTTTACTTCTTATGTAAATGACCGGAGACTTGCGGAGGCTGCAGAGGCATTGTGCCAGACTGATGATAAAATATTGACGATCGCACAGGATGCAGGATTTATGAATCTGTCAAATTTTAATCGTCAATTTAAAAAACGCTATGGAGTTACGCCGAGAGAGTATCGGGAAATGATAGGAATTTAAAGATTGTGTTAAAGGAGGTACATATGAAAAAAAAGCGCGGATCAGAGCAGAAGTATTTATTGCAATTTTGGGACTGAATGTGACAGCTGCTGTATTGGGAGGCTGCAGGACGCAGAGTGTACGAAATTGAAAAATAAAAAAAGTTTCAAAAAGTGTTGACATATCTCTATGACAGTGGTATTCTAACTAAGCTGTCGCAAGGAATTGTTTCTTCTGATTAAACAATTTGAAAAGTTTTGAAAAAACAAAAAATAGTTGTTGACAAAGAAACGAACATGTGATAGAGTAAACAAGTCGCTTGAGAGCGACACACAAACATCAAAACACCTCGAAAAAAACTTAAAAAAAGTACTTGACAGGCGCTGGTGAATGTGATAAAGTAAACGAGCTGTCTGAGAGACAGACAAACAAAGAACCTTGATAACTAAACAGTGAAACACATACGATTCTCGAAAATTCTTTA
>OLRR01000299.1_pt1 | contig 41692 bp, 38 predicted proteins | sample 1671941 | NCBI WGS metagenome assembly OLRR01 (sample SAMEA3136628, study PRJEB25190) | human gut metagenome
GGCTGTTTTTTCGCTTACGCTTAAACAATCCATTTATTGTCCAAGGTGTCTTTTATAATCGTCTGCGTTATTCAATTTACAAGATACAGCTGTTCGTCTTGCGTTCACATTTGTCCCGCAGCGAACTTTTATATGTTAGCACAACTTTTTCCCTTTGTCAAGAACTTTTTCCAAATTCTTACAAAGTTTTTTGTGCGCCGCCCTCGTGGACAGCTTGCTTATAATACCATCCAAAGTTCGCTTTGTCAAGGGTTTTTTACATTTTTGGCCGTCTTTTTTATTGTTTTCTACTCAGAGACGACCGTCTCTGGAGGAAAGATTGTTGCTGATCTCCGTCAGGGCGTCCCCTGCGTCAATGCTGGTTTCGTCCTGCATTGCCAGATCTCCCAGACTGACCATGCCGCAAAGCCTTCCGTTCTCCATGACGGGCAGCCTTCTGATCTGTTCCCTGCCCATCAGCCCCGCCGCAAGGGCGACCTCCATGTCCGGCCGGGCGGTGATCACCTTCGCCGTCATCACGTCCCGGACGGGCGTGGACGATGCCGACCGTCCGGCGGCCAGACACCGGGTGACGATGTCCCGGTCGGTGATCAGGCCGCACAGTCTTCCGTCGGTACCGCACACGGGCAGCGCCCCAATATTGTAGCGGTCAAGCGTCCGCGCCGCCACCGCCACGGATTCCTCCGGATTGATCCGGATGACCGGATTTGTCATAACATCCCGCAATTTCATTGTCATTCCTCCTTTTGGACGGAGTATTGACATGTTTTCGGCGGTCTATTCCTTTATATACAGAAAATACGGGAGAGCCGGCGGCTCTCCCGTACATAATTTTATGGAATTATTCCTTCACCAGCAGCTCCGCGATCTGGATGGCGTTGGTGGCAGCGCCCTTGCGGACCTGATCGCCGCAGCACCACAGGCACAGGCCGTTGTCGTCCGTCAGGTCGGGGCGGATACGGCCGACGAACACAATATCCTGATCGGAGGTGTCCAGCGGCATGGGGTACTGCTTGTTTTTCAGGTCGTCCACCAGCTTGCAGCCGGGAGCCTTGGCGATGACCTCCCGTGCCTGCTCCACGGTGACCGGCACGTCAAAGTGGCAGCTGACGGAAATGGAGTGGCTGCGCACCACAGGAACGCGGACGCAGGTGCAGCTGACCTTCAGTTCAGGCAGGTGCATGATCTTGCGGCCTTCGTTCTGCATCTTCATTTCCTCGCTGGTGTAGCCTTCGAACTGCTCGCCGCCGATCTGGGGGATCAGGTTGAAGGCGATCTGGTGGGAAAACACCTTTGGCTCGTAGGTCTTCCCCTCCCGCAGTGCCTCCACCTCATTCATCAGTTCGATGGGGCCGCCCGCGCCAGCGCCGGAAACCGCCTGATACGTGGAAGCGGTCATGGTGCGGATGGGGGCGATGGTGTTCAGCGCGTTCACCGCCGTGACGGTGATGATGGTGGAGCAGTTGGGGTTGGAAATGATGCCCTTGTGGTTCTTCACGTCCTCGGGGTTGACCTCCGGCACGATCAGCGGCACCTCAGGATTCAGGCGGAACGCAGAGGAATTGTCCACGAACACCGCGCCGGAGGCCACGATCGCAGGGGCAAACTTCTTGGCGATGTCATTTTCCGCCGCGCCCAGAACGATGTCCACGCCCTTGAATGCTGTGTCGGCGGCTTCCTGAATGGTCACGTCCTCACCGCGGAACTTCACGGTTTTGCCCGCGCTCCGGGCGGAGGCCAGCGGAACCAGCTTCCCGACGGGGAAATTGCGTTCCTGCAGAACCTTGATCATTTCCTGTCCCACAGCGCCGGTCGCGCCAAGGACGGCTACAGTATAGGTTTTCATATATTCATTCCTCCCACACATTATTTTACAAAGCTGTTGTACAGAACCCGGATGGCTTCCTTGAAGTCCTTGTTGTCCACGCCGAAGATGATGTTCAATTCGTCAGGGCCCTGGTTGATCATACGGATGTTGATGCCGCTTTCGCCCAGCGCCTTGAAGATCCGGCCGGAAATGCCGGGACGGAAGGCCATCTTCCGGCCGACGGCGGCGACCACGGCAATGTGGTGGTGGACGTCCAGCGTATCCGGCTGGGCTTCCTTTTTGATCTCCGCCATGATGGTGTACAGCTCCTTCTCCACCGCGGCGGTGGGAAGCACGACGGACACGTTGTCAATGCCGTTGGGAACGTAGTCCACGGAAATGTTATGCCGTTCCAGCACCGACAGAACTCTGCGCAGGACGCCGACCTGATTGCTCATGCCCCGCTTGGTCAGAGAGATGATGGAAAAGTCCTTTTTGCCCGTAATGCCGGTGATGAACCGGTCGGGGTCAACGTCGCCGGAGAAGGACTCCTGGATCATGGTGCCGGGGGCCTCCGGATCGTTGGTGTTGCGGATGTTGACGGGGATGTTCTTCTCCCGCACCGGGAAAATGGAATCCTCGTGAAGCACCTGCGCGCCGGAATAGCTCAGCTCCCGAAGCTCGTCGTAGGTGACTTCCGGGATAGCCTGAGGATCGTCCACGATCCGGGGGTCGGCCATGAGGATGCCGGACACGTCCGTCCAGTTCTCGTACACGTCCGCATCCAGCGCCGCCGCCGCCAGCGCGCCGGTGATATCGCTGCCGCCCCGGGAGAAGGTGTGGATGGTGCCGTCGGGCATGGCGCCGTAGAAGCCGGGGATCACCGCGCCGTAGCCAAGCAGCACCTGATTGCGCAGCGCCTTGTAGGACACCTCCCGGTTCACGGTGCCGTCCATGTTGAACATTACCCAGTCTGCCGCGTCCACGAACTGGAAGCCGAGGTACGCCGCCATCAGTTTGGCGGAGAAATACTCGCCCCGGCTGACCAGCTCCTCCTGGGTCACGTCCTTCGCGTCGATGCGCTTTTTCAGAGCGTCCAGCTCCGGCTCCAATGCCAGATCAAGCCCCAGCTCATCCCGGATGTCCAGATAGCGGGACGCGATCATGTCAAAAATGCTGCTGCAGTCCACGCCGTACTGGACGTGGGCATAGCACAGATAGAGAAGGTCGGTCAGCTTATGGTCATTGCCGAACCGCTTGCCCGCGGCGGAGACCACCACGACCCGGCGCTCCGGGTCGGCCAGAAGGATATCCCGTACCTTGCGGTACTGGCCGGCATCCGCCATGGAGCTGCCGCCGAATTTGACTACTTTCATTTTCTGTTCCTCTCTGTCACTCTCAGTCATCCGCGAATTGCCGCGGCGAATGCGTTGGGATTCTCTTTCAGCCATGCGTGCATTGCGGCAACGGATACCGGCGCGGTCACCGCCGCGCTGCCCCAATGCTCCTTTGTCTCGCCGTTCCAGTTACCGCGAACGTACCATGTCAGCTTCTCGTCGTTCACAGCCGCCGCACGGCCGCCGTAGGGGGCGTAGAAGCCCTTCCCGGCAAGAACGTCCACCAGATCCTGCACCACATTGTATGCGGTGGGGTACCGGCCTGCGCCCTGACCGAAGAAGCTCATGCGCTGGGAGGTCTCGCCGACGAAGGTGATCAGGTTGTAGTTCATGGGAACGGCGGCTTCCGGCTCGCCATCTTTGACCAGCGTAGGCTGGACGTAGGCGCTGATGACGCCGTTTTCCCGCTTGCCCGTGGCGATCAGCTTGCACACAAGGCCGTGGGCTTTGAAGTTCTCCACGTCTTCGGCCTTGATATTGCGAATGCCCGCCACGGGGACGGTTCCCTTATCCAGACTCACGCTGAAGGCAATGTTGGCGGACAGAATGGCCTTGTGCCATGTGTCGATGCCGTCCACGTCGGTGGAGGGGTCGGCTTCGGCATAGCCCAGCGCCTGGGCCTGCTTCAGCACGTCGTCGTAATTTAAGCCCTGACGGGTCATGTTGTCGAGAATATAGTTGCAGGTGCCGTTCATAATGCCGCCGACCTCCCGGATGCTCTGCACCCGGCGGGCGCGTTCCAGCTCGGAAAGCCAGCCGATGCCGCCGCCCACGGCTGCTGTGCAGCGGAAGCAGACGCCCTTTTCCTGCACCAGCGGCAGCAGCTCGTCATAGAAGGTGCATACCAGCGCCTTGTTGGCAGTTACCACATTTTTCCCCGCCTCAATGGCGGCGCGGACATAGTCGTAAGCAGGGTGCAGCCCGCCCATGACCTCCACCACGGTGTCGATGCTGTCGTCCTCCACAATGTCCCGGATGTCCCGGACGGTCTTCGCGTCGGGAAGCTGCATATCCTCCCGGCGCAGAACCTTGACGACCTGCATATCGTCTCTGCCCCGGGTAAGCTCATACACGCCCCGGCCGACGACACCGAAGCCCAGCAATCCGATCTTCATCAAATCATCCCCCGTTTTGTCTGTATGTGCGGTGATTTTTGGTCAGTGTGTAAAAACGGATGTGTCCATCCCGAAAACACTTGCTTTTTGTCGGAAAACAGTATATCATATACCTGCTCAAATTTCAACCACGCCAAAAAGCCAAGGTTTTCCCGGTATTCCCAAACTTTTTGTGCAATTAGCAAAGAATCGATCACAGGAGGATATTATGCTCTATCATTCCACCCGGAGCGAAGCCCACTTTGTGGACAGCGCCGAGGCCGTGCTGGAGGGTCTTGCCCCCGACGGCGGCCTGTATATGCCCGAGAGCATTCCCGCGTTTGACTGGCAGGCTTGCCTGCGGGGCAGCTCTACGGAAATGTCCGCGAAAATTCTTGCCGCCCTGCTGCCGGATATTCCCGATATGGATACGCTGGTTCGCCGCGCCTATCAGGGGAAATTTGAAACCGAAGATCTGACCCCCACCGTTTCCGTAGGCGGTTACTCCGTGCTGGAGCTGTTCCGGGGGCCTACATCCGCTTTTAAGGACGTGGCGCTTTCCATGCTGCCCCAGCTGCTCACCGCCGCGAAGGCCGTCAAGGGGATGGAAAAGGATATCCTGATCCTCACCGCCACCTCCGGCGACACCGGCAAGGCCGCTCTGGAGGGCTTCCGGGACGTGCCCGGGGTACGCATCTGCGTATTTTATCCCGACGGCGGCGTCTCTCAGGTGCAGCGTGCCCAGATGGTGACCCAGGAGGGCAGCAACGTGGCGGTCTCGGCCGTCCGGGGCAACTTTGACGACGCCCAGACCGGCGTGAAGAATATTTTCGCCGCCTGTCAGGGCCGGGAGCTGCCCTACGCTCTGTCCAGCGCCAACTCCATCAATATCGGCCGTCTCGCGCCCCAGATCATGTACTACTTCCGCTCCTACCGCGACCTGCTGGACGCCGGGAAGATCAAGCTGGGCGACGAGGTCAACTACTCCGTCCCCACCGGCAACTTCGGCGACATTCTGGCGGGGTATCTCGCCAAGCGGCTGGGTCTGCCCGTTGGGAAGCTGATCTGTGCCTCCAACGCCAACAACGTCCTCACCGACTTCATCCGCACCGGCGTTTACGACAAACGCCGCCCCCTGCTGAAGACCACCTCCCCCTCCATGGACATTCTGGTGTCCTCCAACTTGGAGCGGCTGCTGTACCTGCTGTCCGGAGACACCGCGCTGGTGTCCGGGCTGATGAACAGCCTGAACCGGGAGGGCGTTTACACCGTCCCCGGCGCACTGCTGGCCACGATTCAGGGGGAATTCTGGGCGGCCTGCTGCGACGACGCCAAAGCGCAGGAGATCATTGGCCGGGTCTACCGGGATTGGGGCTATCTGTGCGATCCCCACACCGCTTCCGGCTGGGCAGCAGCGGAGGAATACGTCTCCCAGACCGGCGACAATCGTCCCATGGTGGTGCTGTCCACCGCGTCTCCCTACAAGTTCCCCGCGGCGGTTCTCGCTGCCGTGGGCGGCGACACCTCCGGCAGCGAGTTCGACCAGATGGCGCGGCTGTCCGCCATGACGGGTGTGCCCATCCCGAAGAATCTGGCTGGTCTGCAGGGCAAGCCCGAGCGCCATACCGGCGTCATCAACAAGGAAGACATGCTGGACTACGTCCTGCATCTGTAAGCCGACAGGAGAAGCTGCATGAAACGAGTTACCATCCGCGTTCCCGCCACCACCGCGAACCTCGGCCCCGGGTTTGACGCCTTCGGCTGTGCCCTGAGCCTGTACACTGACGTTACCTTTGAAGAAACCGACTCCGGTCTGGAGATCACCGGCTGCGACGAAGCCTATACAGGCCCTGACAATCTGGCCTACACCGCCTACTGCGCCGTGCTGGGCACCTTAAGCGAGGAAGTCCGGGGCGTGAAGATCCACATCGACGCCCACATTCCCATCTGCCGGGGACTCGGTTCCTCCGCCGCGCTGCTGGTGGCCGGCGCCATGGGCGCAAACGTCCTGCGGGGCAATAAGCTCTCCACCCAGGGTCTTCTCAACATCACCAACGCCATGGAAGGGCATCCGGACAATCTGGCGCCCGCTTTCCTCGGCGGCCTCACCGCGTCCATGGTGGACGGCGGTCTGCCGGTGAGCGTCAGCTTTCCCCTCCACGCCGGGTGGGAATTTCTGGTTCTCATTCCGGATTTCACCCTGTCCACCCCCCTCGCCCGTTCCGTTCTGCCGGAGCAGGTCAACCGCCGGGACGCCATTTACAACATCTCCCACGGCGCGCTGGTGCTCAAGGCGCTGGAGCTTGGGGACGAGAAGCTGCTGCGCACCGCCATGCAGGACAGGCTTCACCAGAACTACCGGAAAAAGCTGATTCCGGACTACGAAAAAATCGAGGCGCTGGTGCGCACCGTCGGCGCGGCCTTCTGTCTTTCCGGTGCAGGCCCCACCCTGCTGTGCATCACCCGCAACCCCGGGCTGGAAGAGAAGCTCGCCAAAAAGCTGGACAGCATCACGGAGCATCACTGGCAGATGCTGCCCCTCCACGTGGAATTCGAGGGCGCACACGTCCTCAAGGCCGAATAAAAGAAAAACTTCGTATGACTTACATCATACGAAGTTTTTCTTTTTAAACACCCAGCAGGAGCTTCGCAAACAGGAAATACACCAGCAAGCTCAGGGCGTCCACGATGGTCGTGATAAAGGGGCTTGCCATCACCGCCGGGTCAAAGCCCAGACGCTTGGCAAACAGAGGCAGCGTGCAGCCGACGAACTTGGCAAGGATGACCGTCACACAAAGCGTCAGGCACACCACGCCGTTGACCAGCAGGCTGATGCTTTCGTTGCCCATCAGCAGCCGATCCACCAGCAGAATTTTCAGGAAGCAGGCAGCTGCCAGCGCCGCGCCGCAGAGCACTGCCGTGCGGGCTTCCTTCCACATCACCCGGAACAAGTCGGTAAAATGCAGCTCGTCCAGACTCAGGGCACGGATGACGGTCACGGAGGACTGAGAACCACAGTTACCGCCGGTATCCATCAGCATGGGGATAAAGGCGGTCAGCACCGGGAGCAAGCTCAGGGCATCCTCAAAAGAGGTAATGATCATCCCCGTAAAGGTAGCGGAGACCATCAAAAGCATCAGCCACGGGATCCGGTGCTTGAACAGGTCGAAGGGCGTACTCTTGAGGTAGGTCTTCTCCGAAGGGGTCATAGCGGCCATGATCTCCATGTCCTCAGTGGCCGCGTCCTGCATGACGTCCATGGCGTCGTCGAAGGTGACGATACCCACCATCCGGTTTTCCCCGTCCACCACGGGCAGGGCGATGAAGTTATATTTGGAAAGGGTCGCCGCCACTTCCTCCTGATCGGTCTGGGTAGTGACCGAGATCAGGTTCGTTTCCATGATGTCTTCGATCTTGGTCTCGTCGTCCGCGGCCAGCAGAAGATCCTTTACCGTCACAAGACCGATGAGCGTCCTGTCCTTTTCCGTAACGTAGCAGGTGTAGATGGTCTCCTTATCCACGCCCTGACGTCGGATGCGGAGAATGGCCTCCTCCACAGTCATGTGGGGGCGCAGGGAGACGTATTCCGTGGTCATGATGGAACCGGCGGAATCTTCGGGGTAACGCAAAATCTGATTGATAGAGCTGCGCATTTCCGGGTCGGCGTGTTTTAAGATACGCTGCACCACGTTCGCGGGCATTTCCTCAACGATGTCTGCCGCGTCGTCCACGTACAGCTCGTCCAGAACTTCCTTCAGCTCGTTGTCGGAGAAGCCCCGGATGAGAAGCTCTTTGGCCTCCGGCTCCATTTCCACAAACGTCTCCGCCGCCTGTTCCTTGGGAAGCAAACGGAACATGAGGGGGATCTGTTTTTCGTCCAGCCCGTCAAAAAGTCCGGCGACATCCATCGGATTCATGGTCGTGAGGATATCCCGGAGAGTTGCATATTTTTTCTCCTCCAGCAGCTTCAGGAGGGCTTTTTCCACAATTTCAAAACGCTCTGCCATTCGTAATTCCTCCTATTCATTTATTTGTGAGATGAATAGGCAATTTACGCAGACAAAATAACTACAGACTCACCCGGACGGCAAGCCGCACTCTACTTCGTCCAGGTATATTGCCGTTGCCGCCAGCGTCCAAGAGAATCCCTCCTTTGAAGTCACAGTTTCTCTTATTTTACCCATCTTTGACGGAAATGTCAACCTTGACGGAAAGAAGTTGGGATAGTAAAATGAAAATATATTGCTTTTACTATCCGCCGGCTGCTCCGGCGGAAAACAGGAGGTATCCTATGCTCCGAATCGCCGCTGAGGAAGACGTAAGCGCCATGCTTGCCATTTACCGTCCTTACGTTCTGACCTCTACCGCCACATTTGAATACGACCCACCCAGCGAAGAAGAATTCTTACGCCGCTACCACACCATCACCACCCAGTTCCCATGGCTTCTCTGGGAGGAAGACGGGCAGATTCTCGGCTATGCCTATGCAAGTCTGCCCTTTACCCGGGCGGCATATGCCTGGTGCGCCGAACCGACCATCTATCTCAAATCTCAGGCACGGGGAAAGGGCATCGGGAAGGCGCTGTACGACGCGCTGGAAGCGATCCTCGACGCCCAGGGGTATTGCCTTCTTTACTCCCTCGTCTGCGGGGAAAACGAAAACTCCATGCGCTTCCACGAAAAGCGCGGCTACCGCACCGTGGCGCATTTTCCGGCCTGCGGCTTCAAGTTTGGCAGGTGGCTTGACCTCAACTGGATGGAAAAGCGGCTGAAAGGCGTCGATCCCCCGGGCGGCGTCCCCGTCCCGTGGCAGTCCGTTATGCAAAACGCAGAATTCATTCACCAATATTTAGATAATTTTTCCCTTTCCTAATCAGGGAAAATATGATATTTTATCAGAGTGGATAGATGTCCCCAAACATCTGCGCAAAACCGAGAGAGGCACTAACGAATCTCCGGGTCAACGGGAGATTCTCAAAAAATCTACATAAGGAGCTGTGACCATGTATTTTCAGAAAAAGCGCGTAATTGCGATGCTGCTTGCCGGCGGACAGGGCAGCCGGCTCAAGGTCCTGACGGAGAAAACCGCCAAGCCTGCCGTTCCCTTCGGCGGCAAATACCGTATCATCGATTTTCCTTTGAGCAACTGTGTCAACTCCGGCATCGACACTGTGGGTATTCTGACCCAGTATCAGCCTCTGGAGCTGAATGAGTATATCGGCAACGGTCAGCCCTGGAATCTGAACAAGACCCATTCCTGCGCCCAGGTTCTGCCCCCCTACGAGCGTCACGACAAGAAATCCGGCTGGTACAAGGGTACCGCCAACGCCATTTATCAGAACATCGACTTCGTGGACCGCTTCAACCCCGACTACGTGGTCATTCTCTCCGGCGACCACATCTACAAGATGGACTACGCCGCCATGGTGGCCTACCACGAAAAGCATAAGGCTTCCTGCACCATCGCCGTGCGCAGCGTCCCTCTGGCGGAGGCTTCCCGCTTCGGTATCCTGAACACCAACCCCGACAACACCATTTACGAATTCGAGGAAAAGCCCGCCAAGCCCAAGTCCACCAACGCTTCCATGGGCATTTACTGCTTCAACTGGCAGGTACTGCGGGACGCCCTGATCGCTGACGAGGAAAACCCCAGCTCCGCCAACGATTTCGGCAAGAACATCATTCCAAGCCTGCTGGCCGACGGTCACAAGATGATGGCCTACCCCTTCGACGGCTACTGGAAAGACGTGGGAACCATCGATTCTCTGTGGGAAGCCAACATGGATCTGCTGGGCAAGGAACCTGCCTTCCAGCTCCGGGGCGACAAGCGCTCCACCATCTACGCCCGCAACTCCGCCATGCCGTCCTCCTACATTGACGAGCAGGCCGAGATCGTCAACGCCTTCGTGGCCGAAGGCTCTGAGGTTTACGGCACCGTCCACCACAGCATCATCTCCATCGGCTGCACCGTCGGTGAGGGCGCGCTGGTAGAGGACAGCGTCGTCATGCCCGGCGTGGTCATCGAGTCCGGCGCCATCGTCCGCCATGCCATTCTGGGCGAGGATTCCAAGGTCTGCAAGAACGCCATCGTGGGCGGCGCTTACGCCGACGGGGAAAAGAAGAAGATCAGCGTCACGTCCAAGGGCGCTGTCGTCGAAGCCAACACCGTGCTGAAGCCCGGTGACATGCTGTAACAGGAGGAAAAATGCAATGAACGTAACCGGTATTGTATTTACCAACGACGCAAGCCTTGGTGAGCTGACCACCAAGCGCACCATGGCCTCCCTGCCCTTCGGCGGCCGCTACCGTCAGGTGGACTGGGCGCTGTCCAATCTGGCCTGCGCCGGTGTCCGCCACATCGGCATCATCTCCCGCCACAACTTCCAGTCTCTGATGAACCACATTGGCGACGGTGAGGAATGGGGCCTGGAGCTGGAGGAGGGCGGTCTGGAATTTCTGACTCCCTACGCCCAGTCCGAAGTCCACCGCTACCGGGGCAAGCTGGAGTCTCTCGCCAGCGCCATGGACTTCCTCGCCTACGGCTCTGATGACGAGCTGGTCATCATGACCGACTCCGCCATTCTCTCCAACATCGACCTGACCAAGGTCATCGCCGCCCATGTCAAGAGCGGCCGGAACATCACCGTAGTCACCAAGGCCGGTATCTGCAACGGGAAAAAGATGATTGATCTGGCCATGAAGCTGGACGGGAAAGGCAACGTGACCGACATGCTGGTGGACTTTGCCGCCCCCGCCGATTATGTCGCTTCCATGGACATCTTCGTGGTGGACAAGAAGTGGCTCATGCAGCAGACCCGAGAAATGATCGCCCGGGACAAGTTCCACATGGATCGCGACCTGGTTCTGGGCGGCTGGCAGCGGGGCAAGGTCTCCGTCAACGTCTACCCCTTCGACGGTGCCGCCCTGTACAACGAGTCCGTGGAGGAATATTTCAAAAACTCCATGGCGCTCATCGACCGGGACATCCGCCACGACATGTTCGGCGGCAATCATCCCATCTACACCAAGGTTCGTGACCGTGTCCCCACCTACTACGGCGAGGAATGCCAGATCGCCAACTGTCTGGCGGCCGACGGCTGTATGCTGGAGGGCAACGTCAAGGAAAGCATTCTGTTCCGGCAGGTCACCATCGCCCCGGGCGCGGACGTGGAAAACTGCGTCATCATGAACGACTCCGTGGTAGGCGAGGGCGCGGAACTGAAATACGTCATTCTGGACAAGGACGTCACCGTCACCCCGGGGGCAAAGCTCATTGGGACAAAGAAGAGTCCTGTCATCGTCAAGAGGGGGGAAACCGTATGAAAATTGCCATCTGTGCCTCTGAGGGCGCACCCTATGCCAAGTCCGGCGGTCTCGGCGACGTGATGGAGGCTCTGCCCTCCGCGCTGGCTCGCATTGCGGGCAACGAGGTCGTTCTGTTTCTGCCCTACTACCACAAAATCAAAACAAACGCCGCCTACATGGTGGAGCGGGTGGCCGAGATCCGGGTGCAGCTGGGCTGGCGGCAGCAATACTGCGGCATCATGAAGCTGACCAACCGAAATGACGGCGTGCAGGTCTATTTCCTGGACAATGATTATTACTTCGGTGCCCGCACCGGCGCGATTTACGGGGACATGGACGACGGCGAGCGCTTCGCCTTCTTCTCCCGGGGCTGTCTGGACGCCATGATCGCCCTGAACTTCATCCCCGAAATCATCCAGTGCAACGACTGGCAGACCGCCTGCATCCCCATCTACCTGAAAGCCATGTACCACGGCGCCTTCTATAAGACCCGCTGCATGTACACCATCCACAACATCGAATATCAGGGCTGGGCAAACGCCGGGTTCTTTGACGATGTGCTGGGGCTTCCCTGGGAGTACCGTTCCACCCTGGACATGAGCAACTCCGTCAACGTGATGAAGGGCGCCATTGAGACCGCCGACCTTGTGACCACCGTGTCCGAGACCTATGCCCGGGAGCTGATGTATCCCTACTATGCCCACGGCCTGGACAGCGTCCTTGCGGGCAACGCCTGGAAGCTCACCGGCATCACCAACGGCATCGACGTGAACACCTTCAACCCGGAGACCGATCCCGCGCTCCCCGCCCACTACAATTCCGAGACCTTTGTAGAGGGCAAGGCCGCCGTGAAGGCCGCCCTGCAAAAAGAAGTGGGTCTGCCCGTCAAGCCTGACGTGCCGCTGATGGTCATGGTCACCCGGCTGGCCGGTCACAAGGGTCTTGACCTGCTGTGCTACATTGCCCGGCGGCTCATATGGGAGGAAGACGCCCAGCTGCTGATCCTTGGCACCGGCGAAGCTCAGTACGAGAGCTTCTTCAGAGACCTGTCGAACCAGTTCCCCGATCAGGTTTCCGCCCAGATCACCTTCAATCTGGGGCTTGCCGCCCGGATCTACGCTGGCGGCGATGTCTACCTGATGCCCTCCAAGTCCGAGCCATGCGGCCTGAGTCAGATGAACGCCATGCGCTACGGCACCGTACCCGTGGTTCACGCCACCGGCGGCCTGAAGGACACCGTTCCTCCCGCCGACGAGAACGGTGAGGGTGGTCTTGGCTTCACCTTCCAGAGCTACAACGCCGACGACTTCTTCGCTTCGCTGAAGCGCTGCCTCGGCCTGTACAATCACAACCGGGAAGCCTTCCGCGCCCTGCAGAAGCGGGACATGGAAAAAGATTTCAGCTGGGACGTCCCCGCCGGACGGTACATGGAGCAGTTCCGGAATATGCTGAGCTGGTAAAATACTCCAAAATGCAGCAAATGCACCGTATGGCCGTGGCCATACGGTGCATTTTTCGTGTTTTCCCCAAACGGCGTTTTATTCCTGCCGCCATGTCATTTCGTAATCCTTTTCGTCGGTTGCTTCATCCATTCCTTCCCGCAGAATTTTGAAGCCCTCCCTTTGGTAAAAATGAATCGCCCGCATGTTCTTCTGTTACACATTCAGGCGCAATTCCGTCTTTTTCGTCTTTACAAAGTCCAGCAGGCGCTTCCCTATGCCCCGCGACTGCATTTCACCGGAAACAAAAATGCCTTCGATATATTCCCCGTTCAGCCCTATAAAGCCCCATATTTCCCGGTCATTTTCGTAAACATAGACTTCTGCCCGGGGCAGCATTTCTTTTACCGGGTCAAAATTGCTTTTCCAATACTGTGGGGGAATAAAGCAGTGCGCCCTCAGATTGGCGTCCAGCCATATACCGGCTACCCTGTCCATATCTGCATTTTGCAATTTTCTTATCATCATTCATTCTCCTATCTTCCCGTCCAGTACAGTATACCAGAAAAACCGGGAAAGTCCATCCTTCATCCAAAAAGGCATGGGTTTCTCAAGCGCTTTCCCAAAATATCTTTCTCCCACGCTTCCCTTTTCCGGAAAAATGATTTATAATGGACAGAACGAGTTTATCATGAGGAGACCGCCATGAGAATCCTTTACGACAGCAAGCAGCCCCAGTTCAAGACCCCCTTCGGCACCCTGACGCCGGGACAGGTCTGCACCCTGCATATCCATATTCCCACCTCCGTCCTGACGACGAAGGTCACCTGCGTCTTTAATCATGAGGACGGCTCATGGGCGCAGAACGCCGTTCTGGCATTCCAGATGAAAAAGGGCGCGTATGACGTTTTTGAGGGGCAGTTTTCCATCCCCTGCCCCGGCCTGTTTTTCTACTATTTTGTTATTGATACCCATGGCGGCAGCTTCCGCCTGTTCAAGCAGGGGGACGACACCAACATGGAAGCCGGGGATCTCTGGCAGCTGAGCTGCATCCCCGCCGACTTCACCACCCCGGACTGGGCGAAGGGCGCAACCATCTATCAGGTTTTCCCCGACCGTTTTTACGCCAGCGGAAGGGCCGATGTGACCGGGAAGCTGAAGCCCTACACCATCCACGAAAACTGGTACGACGAAGTGGACTGGAAGCCCACCCCCGATGGGCAGGTGCTGAACAACGACTTTTTCGGCGGCAATTTCCGGGGCATCACTGAGAAAATGGACTATATTGCCGGTCTCGGCGTTACCATCCTCTACCTGAACCCCATTTCCAAGAGCTTTTCCAGCCACCGCTACGACACCGGCGACTACAAGACCCCCGACCCCCTTCTCGGCACCGAGGCGGATTTTGCCGCCCTCTGCGACGCGGCCCACGCCCGGGGCATCCGGGTCATTCTGGACGGCGTGTATTCCCACACCGGCTCCAACAGCCTTTACTTCAACCGGGAGGGCGCGTTCCCATCCGTGGGCGCGTACAATTCCAAGGAATCCCCCTACTACAGCTGGTACACCTTCTACAACTGGCCGAACGTCTACCATTCCTGGTGGGACTTTGACACTCTGCCCACGGTGAACAAAATGGACCCCGCTTTCGTCCGCTACATCATCACGGACGAAGATAGCGTCCTCGCCCATTGGCTGCGGCTGGGGGCGGATGGCTACCGGCTGGATGTGGCGGATGAGCTGCCTGACGAATTCATCAAGCTTCTCCGCAACCGCATCAAGGAGCTGAATCCCGACGCCCTGCTTCTGGGCGAGGTGTGGGAGGACGCGTCCAACAAATGCGCCTACGGCAAGCGCCGCACCTACTTTACCGGCGGCGAACTGGACAGCGTGATGAATTACCCCTTCCGCACGGCCATTGTGAACTTCGTCAAGAATCTGGACGGCGGCCGGGGCTTTAAGGAAACCGTGATGTCCATTATGGAAAACTACCCGCCCCAAGTGGCGGCCTGCAACATGAATCTGCTGGGCACCCACGACACCCCCCGCATTCTCACCGCGCTGGTGGACGATTTTGACGGTTCCCGGGAAGAAAAGGCTAGGCGCCATCTGTCCCGGAACCTGCTGCCGGTGGCCGTGGAGCGGCTGCAGATGGCCTCCTTCCTGCAATACACCCTGCCGGGCAGCCCCAGCCTGTACTACGCCGACGAAGCCGGGATGGAGGGCTACCGCGACCCCTTCAACCGCCGCACCTACCCATGGGGGCGGGAGGACCCGGAGCTCCTGGCCCATTTCCGCCGTCTGGGGCAGCTGCGGAAAGCCTGTGACGCGCTGCGTCTGGGGGACATTCAGTTCTTTCAGGCGGAAGATCGCCGGATTGGCTTCACCCGGCGCTATGGCGGCAGCGTACTGAAAATCTACTGCAACCGCTGCGGCGACCCCTGGGACATCCCCGCGGGAAAAATCCTCATGGGACACAATCTGCAAACCGTAGCCCCGGACTGGCTGACGCTGGCGCCCAAGGGCTTCTGCATCGTGGAGGGATAACGTGGAGACAGAGAAATTCGTATCCGGCTACTGCCGTCAGCTGGACGGAAGCCGCATGGTGGAAGTCGTTCTGGAGGACGGCGCAGTCACCGAGACGGACTGCTGCTACGGCAGCTGCGTCTACCAGAGCAGCTGCACCATCGCTAAGGAAATCGACCAGCTTCAAGAGCAGTGAAAACACAAAATGGCAGGTCTCTCGCCGGAGACCTGCCATCATTTTTTGATATTTTATTCTGTCGCTGCACTGACCTTCGTCGGTTTGAAGGAATACCCCTGCTTCTTCATGCAGTGGAAATAAGCGGGGAACAGAAACAGATCAGCCATCACCCATGCCGCGGGGCTGGCGAAGCACGCCGCCGTATATCCCAGCACCGGCACCAGACAAAGCCCGAAGGCACCTCTGGCCACCATCTCGAACACTCCCGCGAACACCGCAAACTCCGAGTAGCCCAACCCCTGAATGGTGAAGCGGAGCAGATTGACGAACAGCAACGGAATGGCAAACGCCGCATTGATCAGCAGGAACTGCTGTCCCATGGGCACCACCATGTCGACGCTCGCCCCGTCCGCCGTATCCAGGAACAGTGTGGTCATGGCACTGCCGCCAAACCAGGTGATCACAAAAATCGCAGCGGAGATGATAATGCCCAGTACCGTGCAGTCCTTGACCCCCTGGTGAATCCGATCCAGCTTTCCCGCGCCCAGATTCTGTCCGGCGAAGGTAGCGGCGGTGGTTCCCATGGCGTCAAAGGGGCAGACAAGGAGCATGCTCACCCGGCTGCCCGCCGCGATGGCCGCCATGGCGGTCGCGCCCAGACCGTTGACCGCGGTTTGCAGCAGAATGCTGCCGACGGCGGTGATGGAATACTGCAAGCCCATGGGCAAGCCCATATTCAGCAGCTTCCGGACATAGATTTTCCGCAGCCGCAGATCGTCCTGCTTCAAATGGAGAATCGGGAATTTCTTCACGATGAAATACAAGCACAGCACACCGGAAATCAGCTGGCTCAGCAGCGTCGCCCAGCCTGCGCCCGCGACGCCCATATTCAGCGTCAGAATAAACACGATGTCCAGCGCCACGTTCAGCAGGCTGCACATAATCAGGAACACCAGCGGCGTTTTGGAATCTCCCAGCGACCGGAGAATGCCCGACAGGAGATTGTACAGCATGGTCGCGGGGATGCCCAGAAAAATCACGAAAATATAGTCGTAAGCATAGGAAAACGTATCCGCCGGGGTGTCCATCCAAAGGAGGATCTGGCGGCACAGCAGCGTCGTGACCAGCGTCACCGCCGCGGCGATGACGCAGCTGAGCCAGATCATATTGCCGACGAACCGGCGCAGCCCGTCAAAATCCCGCTGTCCGAATTTCTGCGCCACGGGAATGGCAAACCCGGCGCACACGCCGTTGCACAGTCCCAGCACCAGAAACGTAATAGAACCGGTAGAGCCGACCCCCGCCAGCGCGTCCACACCCAGAAATTTACCCACCACAATGGTATCCACCATACTGTAAACCTGCTGAAACAACAGTCCGAAAACCAGCGGCAGCATAAAGGAAAGTATCAGCTTCATCGGCGACCCGGTGGTCAGGTCCTTCGTATGCATATCTGCCAAGTATGTCACCTCATTTTTTGCTTTTTGCACAGTATTCTATATCGATTTTTGTGCAAAGTCAATATGAATTTTCCACAGGAATTTTCTGAAAAATCGACGTTTTCTCCGGCTGGTTTTTGTTGGAAGTTCCGATTTCCCAAATCACGAAAACCGCCCCGGCTACACGATGGGAAGCCGGGGCGGATACAGTATGAAATGATTTTCCGTTACCGGTGATCGCCCAGGAAAAATACTGCCATGGTGCCGGGGCCGGAGTGGGAGCCGATGACAGCGCCGGTGTAGTTGATCAGCACTTCCTTGACGCCGTACTTCGTCTTCAGAATGTTCTCCACATATTTTGCATCCTCGATGCAGTCGCCGTGGCAGATGAATACCGTGCTGTTGTCGTAATTGCCGCCCAGCTCGCCCAGCTTATTGGCAATGGCCTCCAGAGATGCCTTGCGGCCGCGCACCTTGAACATATTGATCAGGTGACCGTCGTTGTCCACATGAAGCACAGGCTTGACCTTCAGCATGGTGCCCACAAGGGCGGTGGCAGCGCTGATACGACCGCCGCGTTTCAGATACATCAGGTCGTCCACGGTGAACCAGTGGCACAGATGGAGCTTCGTGTCCTCCACCCATTTGTGCAGCTCGTCCAGCGTCATGCCCTCATCCCGCTTTTTGCAAGCGTACCACACCAGCAGTCCCTCACCACGGGACGCGCAGAGAGTGTCAACTACATATATCGTCCGCTCCGGATACTTTTCCCGCAGCTCCTCCGCCGCGATGACGGCAGACTGGTAGGTAGTGGACAGGCCGGAAGAAAAGGCCATCACCAATACATCCCTTCCCTCTGCCAGATGAGGCTCCATGGCGTTCAGCCAGCGGTCCGGGTTGACTGCGGCGGTCTGAGCACTCTCTCCGGCGCGCAAAGCTGCATAAACTTCCTTGATGCTGTCGTCGCTTCTATCCTCGCGAACCTGGCCGCGGAATTCCATGCTCAGAGGAACGACGGTCAAATTCAGCTGCTCATACGTTTCCGGCCGCAGGTCGCAGCAGGAATCGGTCACAATATTGTAGTTAGGCATGAGGTTCACACTCCTGAAAATGATGGGGAAACGGTATCATCCGATTCTTGGGTTTATTGTAACACACATTCTCGGGAAAACGCCACGCCCCCCGGGAAGAAAACAGCCGTATCTTTCCTACCTACAGTAGAATACCCTACTCTACCGGCAGTAGAAACAGGTCAGCGCCCACTTCTGCATGGAAAATGCGGGGCTGTATTCCCCAAAACCGGCCGGTTCTATTATATTCGCAAGCGTACCCGCCCATTCAAAAAAGGGGGTCAGCGCCGCAGCCGTCCGCACGGCTCCGCCCTTTTCCATAAAGCTTGCGGCAGACCTCCGCAGAGGTCTGCCGCGCAATTGTTGGGGGGTTACGCCTGAACAACAGGCTTCGGCTCGCCGAGGTTCTCCACGTTGGAGTCCCTGATCAGCTTCTTGGGGCAGACCGTGGCGCACAGGCCGCAGTTGTCGCACTTGGAGTAATCGATGCGGGCAAGATTCTTTTCCACGGTGATGGCGTCCTTGGGGCAGACCTTCTTGCACAGGCCGCAGCCGATGCAGCCCACGGTACAGCCGCGGGTGGTGACAGCGCCCTTGGCAAGAGACGCGCAGGCGATGACCACGTTTCGGTCAGGCTCCACGGGGACGATCAGATGACGGGGGCATACGTTGGCGCAGGCCATGCAGCCGACGCACAGGTCTTCGTCCACATGGGCAACGCCGTTGACGACCTTCATTGCGCCGTATTTACACGCCTTGACGCAGCTGCCGTAGCCCAGACAGCCGAACTTGCAGGATACGGGGCCGTTGCCGCCGATCTTGGAGGCGGCCAGACAGTCCTTCAGGCCCTCGTAGTTGCCCTTGATCTTTGCGCCCTTGGTCAGATTGCCGTCCGCGTCATAGATCTTCTCGCCGGAGCAGCGCACCAGCGCGACCTTACGGGTGACGGCTTCCGCCTTGACGCCCATGATGGCCGCCATGGCCTGCGCAGCTTCATTGCCGCCGGAAGCGCACTTCCCGATGGGCGCTTCGCCCTTGAGGACGGCTTCGGCGTAAGCGCCGCAGCCGGCATAGCCGCAGCCGCCGCAGTTGGCACCGGGGAGACACTCGTTCAGCTGATCCAGCCGGGGGTCGGATTCCACATAGAAAATCTTGGACGCGGCAGCCAGCACCAGACCGAACACCAGTCCCAGACCGCCGAGAATCGCAATCGCAATCACAATTTGCATATCTTCGCCCTCCTTAGAAAACCTTCAGGCCGGAGAAGCCCATGAAGGCAAGCGCCAGCAGTCCGGCGGAAATCAGCGCGATGGGGAAGCCCTTGAAGCACGCGGGACAGTCGGCACGGTTCACCCGCTCCCGGACGGAAGCGAACAGCACGATGGCCACGGTGAAGCCCAGGCCGCCGGCAGCGCCGTTGACCACGCTCAGCAGGAAGTTGTAGCCCTTCTGCACGTTGACCAGCACCACGCCCAGAACAGCGCAGTTGGTGGTGATCAGGGGCAGGTACACGCCCAGCGCCTTGTACAGCGCGGGGACGCTCTTCTTCAGGAACATCTCCACCACCTGCACGATGGCGGCAATGACCAGAATGAAGGCGACGGTCTGCATGTAGTCCAGTCCCAGCTTCACCAGCAGCACGTTGACCGCGTAGCAGGCAGCAGAGGCGATCGCCATAACGAAGGTAACGGCCATGCCCATGCCCAGAGCGGTATCAATTTTCTTGGAGACGCCCATGAAGGGGCAGATGCCGTAGAACTTGACCAGAATGAAGTTCTCACTGAGAATGGCGCTGAGAATAATACCGAGAATCGCTTGCATTATTTCGCCGCCTCCTTCTTCTTATTCTTCATTTCCAGATGCTTTACAAGCCACTGGGACGCGGCAATGACACAGCCCAGCATGAGGAAGCCGCCCACAGGCATGACCATCTGCATGGCGGGATACGGAGCGGGGATGATGCGGATGCCCTCGCCGCCGTTGAGGATGCCGCCGCCGAAGGTGCCGCTGCCCAGCAGTTCCCGGATGACGCAGACGGTGATCAGCGCCAGCGTGTAGCCGATGCCCTGACACAGGCCGTCCACGGCGGACGCCAGAACGCCATTCTTGGAGGCAAACGCCTCCGCCCGGCCAAGGACGATACAGTTGACGACGATCAGCGGGATAAACACGCCCAGACTCTGGGACAGTGCAGGCAGAAACGCCTGAATGGACAAATCGACCACGGTGACGAAGCCCGCGATGATGGTGATGTAGGCCGCAATGCGGATCTGGTTGGGAATGACCTTCCGCAGAGCGGAGATCAGGATGTTGGAGCAGATGAGAATGACGGTGACGGCCAGACCCATGCCGATGCCGTTGAACAGGCTGGTGGTGATGGCCAGCGTGGAGCACATACCCAGCAGCTGCACCAGAACCGGGTTCTTGGTCAGCAGGCCTTCCTTAAATTGCTTTTTGAAATCCATGACGCAGCCTCCTTAACCCAGATTGGCGGCGCAGGCCAGCGCGGCGGAGACGCCGGTGCAGACTGCGCGGGACGTGATGGTGGCGCCGGTGAGGGCATCCACTTCACCGCCGTCCTTGGTGACGGACACGGTGCCGCTCATGCCGATAAACTGGTCGCGGAAGGCTCTGCCCGCGTCCGTGTCGGCGGCGGCGGTAGCGCCGAGGCCGGCGGTCTCCGTGTGGGAAATGATGGAAATGCCGGTCACCTTGCCGTCATTGTCCACGCCGACCATCATGGTGACGGTGCCGTTAAAGCCGGCGGGGGTCACCTGAACGGCGCAGCCATTATCGCCCTTGTAGGCGGCGGTGACCAGGCCGGTGTCGTCGGTGAAGGTCACTTTCTGACCGCCGCCGGGAAGCACAGCTTCAATGGCGTTCTGGGTCTTCTGCTCGTTCTGCGCCGCGATGCGGGGCGCGGTAACGGAGTTGACCGCGGCGAGGATCACGGCCACCACGGCGGTGATGGCCAGCAGGGTCAGCGCAATGCGGAGCACATATTTCACAGTGGATTCGGTTTTCATTTCTTTGCCGCCTCCTTCTTGGGTGCGCCGAACTTCACGGGACGGCCGATCTTATCCAGCAGCACCGCGCAGGCGTTCATGCACAGGATGGCATAGGTCACGCCCTCGCTGTAGCCGCCGAAGTAGCGGATCAGAATGGTGATGACGCCGCAGCCGATGCCGTAGACGATCTGCCCCAGCTTGGTCAGCGGGGAGGTCACGTAGTCGGTGGCCATGAAGATGGCGCCCAGCATCAATCCGCCGCCGAACACCTGGGCGGCCATCCAGGCAATGCGGTCATTGCCCTGGGGGAACAGGAACGCCAGAATCGCCACGGTGCCGATGTAGGCCAGGGGGATCCGGGCGGTGATGACCTTGCGGTACAGTAGGTAAACAAAGCCGATGATCAGCAGCAGCGCGGAGGTCTCGCCAATGCAGCCGCCGATATTGCCCAGGAACATGTCGAGGATGGATTCCTCCGGCAGCGCGCCCTGGTGCATGGCGGACATGGGGGTCGCGGCGGTGACGGCGTCGGCGGTGGACAGCAGCCCGGCGGCATTGTCAAAGCCTACCTTGACCCAGTTGCTCATGAGAACCGGCCAGCTGAACAGGAAGGCGCGTCCGGCAAGGGCGGGGTTGACGATGTTCTTGCCCAGACCGCCGAAGAGCATCTTCACCAATACGATTGCAAAGAAGTCGCCCAGAATGATCGTCCAGTAAGGAATGGTGACAGGGCAGACGAAGGCCAGCAGCACGCCGGTGACGACGGCGGACAGGTCATAGGTCTTGCAGTGCAGCTTCCTTACCTTGCAGAAGCCCCACTCAAAGAACACGCAGGCAGCGGCGCTGACCAGCGTCACCAGCAGCGCGCGGAAACCGAAGAAGTAGATGGAACCCAGCAGCGCGGGAACCAGCGCGATCAGCACATCCCGCATGATGGTCTGGGTCGTGACGGGGGAATGGGCGTGGGGCGAGCTGGAAATCGTCAGCTCATAAAAGTATTTCATCTGTGCCATTTGATCTCCACCTCCTTAAGCCTTTGCCTTTTCCCGGGCGGCAGCGTTGCGGATCATCTGCTTGCCGGCACGGAAGCCCAGCACCAGAGGCACGCTGGCGGGGCAGGTGTAGGCGCAGCAGCCGCACTCGATGCAGTCCAGCAGGTTCACGGACTTCATGCCGTCCACATCGCCGTCCTGGGTGGCCTGATACATGAGAACGGGCATCAGATGCATGGGGCAGACCTCGATGCACTTGCCGCAGCGCAGGCAGTGAGGCTCCTCCACGAAGAAGTTGTTCTTCTTGCCCAGCACTGTTACGGCGTTGACGCCCTTGATGGTGGGGACGTTCAGGTCGTACTGCGCCACGCCCATCATGGGGCCGCCGGAGAGGACCTTGTAGGGGTTCTCGGAGTGGCCGCAGGCGTCAATCAGGTCGTTGAAGCTGGTGCCGATGGGAACCAGCAGGTTCTTCGGCTCCATAAGGATGTCGCCGGACACGGTGACGATTCTCTTGATGAGTGGCATTCCGTCGTACACCACATCGTGGATGGCGCGGGTGGTCGCAGCGTTGAATACCGCGCAGCCCACGGCAGCGGGCAGACCGCCGGAGGGAACTTCCCGGCCGGTGACGGCGTAGATCAGCTGCTTTTCAGCGCCCTGCGGGTACTTGGCAGGCAGCACATCCAGTACGATACCGTCCAGCTGGTGCTCCTTCAGCGACTGAATGGCTTCCGGCTTGTTGTCCTCGATGGCAATGTGTCCCTCTGTCAGGCCGAAGATCTTCATGATGATCTTCAGGCCCTTCATCAGCTCCGCCGGATGCTCCCGGCACAGCCGGTCGTCAGCCGTTATGTAAGGCTCGCACTCGCCGGCGTTGATGATGACAGTGTCCACCTTGCCGATGCCGCCGGAGAGCTTGACGTGGGTGGGGAAGGTCGCACCGCCCATGCCGACGATGCCGCCCTCCCGGATAATGCCGATCAGCTCTTCCGGGCTGAGTGCGTCCACTTCTTCCTGCGTGCGGGGCTTGATGTCCTCACACAGGGTATCCAGATGGTCATTCTCGATCACCACACTCATCACGGTGGTACCGCTGGTGTGGGCGCGCATTTCCACAGCCTTGACCTTACCGGAGACGGAAGCGTGGACAGGCACACACAGTCCCTGATTATCGCCGATCTTCTGACCCACGGTCACCGGGTCACCCTTCTTCACGAGGGGGTTGCAGGGGGCGCCGATATGCTGGGACATGGGGATCACAACGATATCCGGCTCGGGGAAAACCTGAGTCTCCTTGTCGCAGGCATACCACTTATTTTCTTTGGGATGGACCCCGCCGAAAAAAGAAAACGCCATATTACTTCACCTCTTTCAAATTTCGCGGCACACACCGCACTGTACGCCCCTTATTTTACTTCATCCGGAGCCATTTGTCCACAGCGAATTTGTCATTTTAAACAAAAAATTTGTATAAAGCTCCAATTGTATCGATATAAATAGACGAAATGTATACTTTTTCCCACTATTGGGGAAATGTCTCCGCCCGAGCGGAGGGTCTCAGAAAGCAGCAGAAACTGCCGTTTCCGCCACATTCCCGAGCCGCAGAATGTCTGTAAAAGAAGCGCAGAAAGCCCCACGAATCGAGGCTTTCTGCGCTCAGTTTATTCTTTCAGCAGATAATCCGCGTACTTTTCCGCCATGGCGCGCCAGTTTTCCGGCGACTGCCCCATGTCCGCGCCGCAGGATTCCCGGTACAGCGCCCAGACGAACCAGTAATAGGCAATAATGGCAGTATAGGCCATGTAGTGGAAGCGGCCGGACACGTCGTATCCGCTTCCCAGATACTCTTTGATGAACCGTTCCGCGTCCGGGAAGTCGTACATGGCGTCTACGATGTAGTAGCCAACGTCAATTCCGGGGTCGGAAAAGCCTGCGTACTCCCAGTCGATGAGAATTACGTCCCCGTCAGGCAGGAGCATCCAGTTGGGGCGGTAGGTATCGCCGTGGCAGAAGCATTTTTCCACCCCGTCGCCCAGCGTCATCTGATAGAGTCTGCCGATTTTTGCTTTCAGCGCTTCGTGGGGAACGAAGTAGTTGGGGTCTTTTCCGGTAAGCAGCTTCTGCATACTCAGCGCGTCCTCCCACGGGCGCATTCCGTAGTCCACTTTCACGTCCGAAGCATGGAGCTTCCGCAGGACAGACAGCACCTTTTTGGAATCCGCAAAGCTTCCGTAGTCCGGCTCCCGGAATTGGGGGACGAACCGGGAGATCTTCCATCCCTCGTTGACATCGGCGTAGATGTATGTCGGGTCGATGCCCAGCTGCTTCGCCTTTATGAGGGAAGTCTTCTCGTTGCGGCGGTTGATGATGCTGTCGGTGCCGTCTCCCGGGTGGCGGTAGATGTAGTCCACGCCGTCGATTTTGAAAATGAAAGACGTGTTGGTCATGCCCTCGCTGACGTTCCGGAAGTCCACAATGTCTTCCTCGTCGCAGCGGAACACCAGCTTGATGTTCCGGATAATGCCGCTGTGGGTGTGGCTCAGGTATTGGGTGTCGAACTGGCGAAGCTCCTCGAAATAGTCAAACTCGAAGATCGTGCCGGGGGTGTATTCCTTATAATACATGGGCGGCAGCTGGGCAAGGTAGTCCTTCACAAGCCACTCCCAGAAGCAGGCGTGGTAGCGGCCGACCTCCCGGTCGGCTTCGGCAAGGGCGATAAAAGCGTCGGAGAATTCTTTTCGCCAGAAGGAATGCCCCAGCAGCACGCGCCCCGCGTCCCGGTTTTCTGCCATCCGAATGATTCTGCCGTCGCTGTCCGTATCCACGTACAGTTCGTTCACCGCTTCGCTGACGGACAGTCCCGCGTAAAAGGTCTGGTATTCAAAGCGGCTAAAGGGATTTTCCACAAAATAGCTGTCACTGACGCAGACGTAGGTGTTTTTCAGCTCGTTTCGGGCGAGGTACAGGCTTTCAATGTTGTTTTTGATGTTGAATGCGTCGTTGATGACGAATTTGACGCCGTACTTCTCCTTCAGATAGAAGAACATTTCCTTTTTGTAGCCCAGAACCACCGTGATGTCGTCGATTCCGGCGGCCTTCAGCTGCTGGATCTGGCGCTCGATCAGCTTTTCACCCTTCACCTCGAACAGCCCCTTTGGCTGCTCTAAGGAGAGGGGGATGAATCGGGTGGAGGCGCCCGCCGCCAGAATGACCGCGTTGTCCACCCGGTAGGGTTCCAGCGCCGCAAGACCCGCCCCGGTCAGAGCGCCGGTGTCCCGGACAATCAGCCCCGCGTCCGTCAGGGCGTTGATGGCGGCCTGATCGTCCAGCGCGCGGGTGCGGTCAATGTCCGACGTGCAGCCGCCCCGGCCCTGTCTGCCGTTATACAGGTCGTTGAGAATGTAAAATTCGTGTTTTGTCATAGGAATCCGCCTTTACGCCTTGTTCCGGGAGGGCAATCCCCGGAGCATCATGGGAAGAATGCTTTCCCGGCAGCTTTCGTAGGGCTTCCCGCCGAGGTACAGCCGCTCCACCCGAAGACCACTGAGTTTGTCCTTGGGGACGGTGTACGGGTTTTCCGACAGCACTGCCATATCCGCGATTTTCCCGGCTTCCAGACTGCCCCGTTCCTGTTCGTCAAAGGCCGCCCATGCGCCGTTGTAGGTACACATCCGCAGAGCGTCCTGAACGGAGACCGCCTGACCGGCGTTATCATTGTTCACCGCTCTGTCCATCCATGCGATGGGGTCGGGGGTGGTACATGGCGCGTCGGAACCGAAGGAAACCACAATATTGTTATCCCGGAACGTGCGGATGGGGTTCAGCTTTTCCAGACGGTCGTGACCCAGAATACGCGCTAAATACTCGTCCGGTTCCTGCTTCCAGCCGATGAACGCACTCTGCATGGGCATCTGGATATGATAGTCCCGGCAAACTTCAATGCCCTCCGGGGTGGGCAGGCAGTCGTGGATGATGCCGTGGCGGTGGTCTTCTCTTGGGTAATCGTCCAGCGCCGCTTTTATTGCGCGGCAGGCCTGGTCAAATGCCTTGTCGCCGATGGCATGCAGCTCGATCTGCAATCCCGCCCGGTTGGCTTCTTTGCAGAAATCGATGACCTTCTGATCGTCGTAGTACAGCACGCCCTCGCCGCCGATTTCGTCGGCGTAGGGGGCATTCAGCGCTGCGTCGTGGGAACCGAAGCAGCCGTCCAGCGCGCAGGCGAAACAGCCGCCGATGCGGGGAAGATTCCGGCTGGTGGCCGTTTTCACGTTCATACTCTGGGGGAATACCCGGATTTGGAACCCGTTTTTCAGTCCCTTGGCAAAGAGCTTTTCCAGTGTGATGTCCAGATCACCCGCAAAGCCCACGCCGCTGACGGTGTGGACGCAGCCGATTCCCCGGCTTGCCTGAAAATCCACCGCCGATTGCATATTGTGAATCAACTCGGGAATGGACAGAGAATTGGTCAGCGCGTTGGAGAAGGCAAAAAACGCCTCCTGATTCATTTCCCCTGTGTCCGGGTGGTAGCCGCGAAGGTGCTTTACCTTGCTTTCCATGGCGTTCAGGAGTCTGGAATTGACAATGCAGGCGTGGCCGTCGTATTTTACCACCATAATTTCCTTGTCGGGACACACGGCGTCCAGTTCCCGGCGGCTGATGAGCCGCCCCTCCTTTACACAGTAGGGGGACGCGCCGAAGGCGATCAGCGTTTTCTTAGGAGACTGCGCCGCGAACTGCTTCACCATCTCCATGATCTCGGCGTTGGACGCCGCGTCCATGACGTTCAGACCCGCGTGGAAAGTGGAGAAGGACGCAAAGTGCTGGTGTGCGTCCACAAAGGCGGGAATAAGGGCTTTTTCACCCAGTTGAATGATCTCGGCGGAGTGGTACTGTTCTGGCAGGTCGTTTCCCACGTATACGATTTTTCCCCCGTCTTCCACGAGATAACGGGCAACGTCGTTATTCTGATTGACCGTCAGGATATGGCCTTCGTAGCATTTCATAGCGTCTTCTCCGTTCGGTAGGTGGAATCCAGCTGCGCAAGCTCGTAGTAATTGTCGATCTCCATGATGTCCGACTTCCGGCACTGGCGGATCTCCACGGCATAACGCTCCTTCCGGAGCACCAGAGGGATGAATTCCCAGAAATAGTCTTTCCCGCCGGCTTCCCCGTAGACCTGCCGGAAGTCCTCCCGCAGGCGGGCGCTGTCCGCTTGCGTCCAGTAGGAAATGCCATAGTAGTTGTAGCAGAAGGTGTTTCCCTTCTGGTAGTTGATGATGTGACCGGCTGCGTCCATCTGGAAGCTCCAGTCGTCGGTTTCGAGGCAGTATGCGCCGAGGATGTTGCTGGCGTACTGGTACTTGGTGATGATGCCGGGATTGGTGATATATAAGTCCGCTTCGCACAGGTAGCAGCCGTCCAGCTTATCAAGCACGGCCATGACGGAGGAAATGTTGTTGGTCTTACTGTAAATGTCGTTGTCTACCAGCGTCAGGAAGGGGTACTTTTCCAGCAGCGCGTCAAAGCATTCCTTCCGGTAGCCCCGCACAACGGTGATGTCCCGAATCCCAACCGCCGCCAGTGCGTCCAGCAGCGTTTCCAGAATGCGCACGCCGTTCACCGTCACCAGAGGCTTGGGGCGGTCGGCAGTGGCGGGCATCATCCGGGAGCCGAACCCGGCGGCGAGAATGATGGCGCGTTTCACCCGGTAAGGCTCCAGCGCGGCCAAGCCGGCGTCCGTGACGGCGAGGGCGTCCCCGTCGCGGGTGATCCAATGTTTCGCCGCCAGCTGCTCCAGACACCGGGAAATCTCCCCGCCGGAGATCGTCAGGGTGTCCGACAGCGTCCGCAGGGGATATTGCCCCGCTCCGTTCCGCTCCAGATGGGAAAGCACCTCAAATTCATATCGCGTCATGTTACCGGATCCTTTCTGCCGAAGCGGGCGTTGTTATCTCCTTCTAACTATACTACATGCCCGGAAGAAAATCAACGGCGGCGTCAGAGAGAAGCTTCTCTCCGACGCCGCCGGTGCGTTATTTTCTTTTACAGCCCGAACTGAATCGCACAGAAGGCCGCATAAATGCACAGCAGGAGGATGCCCTGCCAGCGGTGGAGCTTTTTGGTGGTCAGTGCCGGGATAGTCAGCAGCGCCATGACGACGATCATCAGCGGCATGTCCAGAATCAGGGAGGAATTGATGCCGAAGATGGTCTTGCCCACGGGAACCTCAAACGGCGCGAGAGTGACGGACACACCGGAAACCAGCACCAGATTAAATAGGTTCGCGCCGATGATATTGCCGACGGACAGCGAGCCGTGGCCTTTCACCAGAGAGGTGATGGCCGTGACCAGCTCAGGCAGACTGGTGCCAAGAGCGACGAAGGTCAGGGCAATGACCGTCTCCGGCACGCCCAGCTCCTTGGCGATGATGGTGCCGTTGTCCACCAGCAGGTTCGCGCCCACGGCAATGACCGCCGCGCCAACCACCAGGAGCAGCAGCTCCTTCCACAGAGGGACGGACGTGCCGTCCTCGTGGGGTTCCTCGTCCTGGGGAGCGGGGGTTTTGATGCCCTGACGGACGGTGACGACCATGTAGAAGACAAACATCGCCAGCAGCACGATGCCCAGCGGCCGGGTAAATTCCCCCATCCCGTAGGCAGCGAAGCAATAGACGGCGGCGGCGACGAAGAAGAAAATCACCGGCTTCTTCATGGACTGCACATCCACGGGGGCAGGACGGACGGCCAGGGTAATGGCGGCGATGAGAGACGTATTGCAGATAATGGAGCCGATGGCATTGCCGTAGGACATGGCGCCCTGTCCATTCAGTGCGCCGGTAGCGGACACCATCACCTCCGGCAATGTGGTGCCGATGGACACCACGGTGGCGCCCACGATGATCTCGGGGATGTGGAACCGCCGGGCAAGGCCGGTGGCGCCGTCCACGAACCAGTCGCCGCCCTTGATGAGCAGCACGAGGCCGACTGCGAATAACAAAACGGGTACAAGCATAATGATTCTCCTTTTCCTTATTGGGGTTTTCCCCGAATCATAATGGTATATCCGAAGGACAGCGGGGAAGCTCCGAATCAAAGATTCCCAAAATAAAAAACCTGCCCACATCCGAACGGATATGTCAGGTCTGAAAAAGAGACAGATCATGCATAACCGAAAGGACGGATATACATGAGTCTGGCAAATTAAAGCAAGCCAGGCTTTCGCCGTACTGTTGACTTGCTGCGCGGCGGAAACCGTGCTTGCTACTCCCCCACATGTTTATTACATTCATTACATATGGGGATTATACCACGTTTGTCCGGGAAGTCAAGACACTCCGGCAAAATCTTTGAAAAAGCTTTCCTGTGAGCGCATCCGGATAAAAACCGGAGTGGCGCCGCCAGCGCTGCGCCACTCCATTTGAAACGGAACATTCCCGCTCATGGCCCCGTTTTTGTACCATCCGCACGAACCGGTGCGGTTCATTTGGGGTGTGCCCTCACATTATTTCTGCCCTTCCCAGAAGGGTTCCGGCTTGGTGCAGGAGGCGCAGTTTCCTTCGCAGTTCCGGGGCTTGAACTGCAGCTCCTGACTCTTGACGCTCACTGTGGTGCAGGGGGGGATGGAATGGGTGATGAAGACGTTGGAGCCGATGACGCTGTCCCGGCCGATCACCGTGCCGCCGCCAAGGATAGACGCGCCGGCGTAAATGGTCACATTGTCCTCGATGGTGGGGTGGCGCTTCTTTCCCCGCAGGCTCTGTCCGCCCCGGGTGGTCAGCGCGCCAAGCGTCACGCCCTGATAGACCTTCACGTGGTCGCCGATGACCGTGGTCTCGCCCACCACAATGCCGGTGCCGTGGTCAATAAAGAAATACCGGCCGATGGTGGCGCCGGGGTTGATGTCGATGCCCGTGACGCTGTGGGCGTGCTCCGTCATGATCCGGGGGAGCATGGGGACTTTCAGCATATACAGCACGTGCGCCAGCCGGTACACCGTGATGGCAAACAGTCCGGGGTAGCAGAAGATGATCTCGTCCGTGCTGAACGCAGCGGGGTCGCCGTCGTAAAAGGCCTCCACGTCTGTCTGGGCCACCGCCCGGATGCCGGGAATTGCCCGGAAGAACTGCAAACTCAGCTCCTGCGCCGTTTCCTGCGCTTCCCGCTCCGTCCTGTCGCCCCGCAGGGCGATAGCGATCTGCTTGTTCAGATTGTACATCACGTCCTCAATGAGCATGGAGAGGTTGTGCTTGGTGTTGTAGATGCGGTAGGCTTTGTCCCGGGAGGAGCCGGGGTAGACAATGCGCAGAAGCTTGCCGATCATGTCAATGACCACAGCTTTGTCCGGGTGCTGGAAGGGGTCAAGCTTGTCGATGTCCCGGCCGTGGCGGTAATCCTCCAGAATGCCGTCCACAATGCCTTCGATTTCCTTTTCGATGGGGGTCATAGGTATCCCTCCTTGTGTTCTTGATCTCAGTTTAACATATGCAAAGGGCAAAGTCAATGAAACACTCCGGCACATTCCTCTTGCATTTCCCGGCCATATCAGGTATAATCATCCCAAAACCAATCCCAATATCAGGAGGGACTTTTTATGGAAAACGAAAACATGGAACAGGAAGAAAGCATCCTGACCCTGACCGACGAAAACGGACAGGATATGGACTTTGAATATCTGGATTGCCTTACCTACGAGGGTAAGGAATATCTGGTGCTGATGCCCGCCGACGAGCCGTCCACTGAAATCGTGATTCTGGAAGTGGAGCCGGTGGACGAGGAAAATGAAAATTACCTCGCCGTGGAGGACGAGGCAATTCTGGATGCGGTCTACGGTCTGTTCAAGGAAAAGTATAAGGATATCCTGACCTTCGAGGAAGATTAAAAACCATCAGGCCGGGGGCGGCGCTGCCCGCCCGGAAAAAAGCAGCCGTTTTTGGGCTGCTTTTTCAAGCCTCCGGTGCAGCCATCGCGATGTCCCGTACCACTTCCCCTGCCAGAATCAGCCCCGCCGTTCCCGGCACGAAGGCCGAGCTGCCGGGGATCTGGCGCTTGCCAAGGGCGGCGGCTTCCGCCTCCCAGCCGGTGGGGGTAAGGGCCTCCTCTTTGGAATAGACGACCTTTAAGTGGCGGATGCCCCGCTTGCTCAGTTCCCGGCGCATAACCCGCGCCAGAGGACACATGGAAGTCTTGGTGATATCCGCAACCTCAAACATGGACGCGTCCAGCTTGTTGCCGGTGCCCATGCAGCTGATGATGGGCGTCCCGGCGTCGTGGGCGTTCTGAACCAGCGCCAGCTTGCCGGTGACGGTGTCGATGGCGTCCACGATGTAGTCGTATTGGGTAAAATCGAACTGCCCCGCGGTCTCGGGGGTATAGAAAACGGCATAAGTCCGCACGACGCACGCGGGGTTGATGGAAAGCACCCGCTGCTTTGCCGCGTCCACCTTTCGCATCCCCACGGTATCATATGTCGCGAGGATCTGCCGGTTCAGATTGGACAGGCTCACGGTGTCGTTGTCAATGAGATCAAGCTGCCCCACGCCGCTGCGGGTCAGGGCTTCCAGTGTGTAGCCGCCCACGCCGCCCAGCCCGAACAGGGCGACCCGGGCATTCTGCAGCCGCTCCAGCGCTTCGGCGCCCAGCAGCATTTCGGTACGGATAAATTGTTCGCGCATGTTCGCTTCCTCCCCCAAAGTCTGATCGTTTTATATCATGCCTCCGAAACAAAGTCAATGGGGGCACCGGCCGGGAGGAGCATGGAATCAGAAAGGAATCTGGGTATGACAGTGAATACAAAGAGATATCTGGCAGCAGCCCTGTGTGCCGTTATGCTTCTGGAGGGCCTGACGGGCTGCGGGAAAAAGCCCCCCGTGAAGACGGAGACTACCGCCCCGTCCGCGGCGGAGACTACCCAGCCCACCGTCCCGGCAACGATGCCGCAGGACGGCAATCCCGGCGACGTGACCTGCAAGGGCAGCTATACGGCGGATTCCGTCAACGCTTCTGCCGTGGTGGCGACCGTTGGAAACGAGCAGCTGACAAACGGGCAGCTGCAGGTCTATTACTGGATGGAAGTCGCCTCTTACCGTCAGGCAGCGCACGAGACTGCCCCGGACTTTGATAAGCCTCTGGACACCCAGCCCTGTGAAATTGACACCAGCGTCGCCAGCTGGCAGCAGTATTTCCTGAAACGGGCGCTGAACAGCTGGCACAGCGCTCTGGCGCTGTCGCTGCAAAGCGTGGACGAGGGCATCCCCACAGAGGAAGCCTACCAGCCCAACATGAAAAACCACGAGGTCTACATGTCCGGCAAGCCTGCCACGGCCTATCTCTATGGCTACAATAAGAATTACCGGCTCAACACTCTCCACGAGCAGTATCTGGAGAACATTCCCCAGGCGCTGGCGGCTCTGGCGGAAAAGTACGGCTTTGCCGACGTTTCCGCATTGGCGAAGGATATCGCCGGTGCGTCGGCGGAGGATCTGACCGCCTGCATGGAGCTGTACAACCGGGGCTATATGTACGATACCGCCCTGAGCTACTACATCGCGCCCACTGAGGAAGAGGTGGAAGCCTACTTCACGGAACATGAGTCGGATTATGCCGAAACGGGCATTACCCGCAGCAGCGGCAAGCTGGTGGACATCCGCCACATTCTGCTGATCCCGCAGGTGCCGGAGGACGGGACGGGAACCGTCACCGTGGCGCCGGACGGCACCGTGACCTGTTCCGAAGAACTGTGGGACGCGTGCCTTGCCTCCGCCCAGACGCTGGTGGAGGACTACGGGAAAGCTTTGGCAGCGGACAGCAGGCGCGGCGACAACAGATCCACCAATGACGCTATCTTCGCGGATTTGGCCAATAAAAATTCCGCGGATGCCGGTTCCGCGCTGGACGGCGGACTGTACCAGAAGCTGCACAAGGGGCAGCTGACCCCCGTGCTGGACGACTGGTGCTTTGACGATGCCCGCCAGAGCGGGGATGTGGACATCCTCCGCTCAGGTTTGGGCTATCATATCGTCTTTTTCAAGGGCAGCACCGACATCTGGTACGACACCGCCCGGGAAGACCTGACCGCCGCCCTTGGCGGGGAGAAGATCGCGCAGGCGCGGGAAAAATACCCCGCCGAGATCGACTACAGCGCCATTACGCTGGGCACCGCGGCGCAGACCGCCCCGGTGACTGCCTCTGACCTGCTCTATCCCGACGTTGGGCACCAGCGCTACCCGGAAGCCCAGCTCTATCTCCAGCAGGATTACCCCACCACCATGTACGGCGCGTACCGGATCGTCACCCACGGCTGCGGCATCACCACCATGGCCATGCTGGCGACCTACATGGCCGACACCGAGCTGACGCCGCCGGAGATGTGCCGTCGCTACGGCGGCTACTGCTACGATCACGGCACCGACGGCAGCCTGTTCGTTGTTGCCCCGGCGCAGATGGGCTTTTACCTGAAGAAAAAGACCTTCGAGTGGCGGGAAGCCAGAGACGCCATGCGGGAGGGCTATGTGGTGGTCTGCGTCCAGACCAAGGGCTACTGGACGCGAGGCGGACACTATCTGCTGCTGGAAAAGATGTTCGACGACGATGTGATTCAGGTACGGGACTCCAACATTTACAACTACGGAAAGCTGGAAGGCCACAAGACCGACCGCTTCGACTTTTCCACGGTGGTTCCCTCGGGGACGGCCTACTGGATCTTTGAAAAGAAGATCGTAACGATCCCAGCCTGCGCCCGCTGCGGCGGAACAGCGGAGGGCGCGCCGGAAGCGCTGCTCACGGAAGACTACCTCTGCGAAAAATGCGCCGCCGCCCTGGCTCGGCGGGGTACATATCTGGAATATAGCGGTGTTTGAATGATGAAAATACTCCCAACCGATGGGAATCGGTTGGGAGTTTTTTGTGTGGTGGGGTATGTGTGAATAGGCTTGAATTTGAAATGCGTAAGACAATCCGTTTTCTCGTTATAATTAGCGAGTTTTCTCAATTCATCCGGCTGAAAACGAATTAGGATAGCTGCATTTTATCAGTTGCTCAGGGGAACTTTGATATCTGACCAGCCTTTAACATTTAAGCGGCCACCATCGTTGAAAAGCTCCCCATCAATAGCCAAGGTTCCATTGCGCCTTAACATAATTACGGCATCATCTGCTGCCAATGCAACTATACCGCTCTGCGAAGGATATACTCCCTTTGTCGTACCCTCTTTTGTCACCCCATAAATATCCAGTAGATCACAAGAAATGACTGCCATATTTGTCCAGTTTTTGACTTCATCTGCAAATTCTTCTGTAGCTACTACTGTACCATCCTTTTTTATCCCTGCAGTTCCATCATAGCCTGCAGCTATATACGCAATGTCCTTCCAATTGCGAACTGAACACCTTCCATCGGAAGTATCGCCAGTAGCAACTACCGTACCGTCTGACTTTAGGCCGACAGTGTGATAGTAACCTGCTACAACCGCGATAACATCTTTCCATCCGGAAACATTACATTGACCATCATCATTTAAACCGGTTGCAAGCACCGTGCCGTCCGCTTTTAGTCCCACAACATGGAATTTACCTGCTGAGATTGCTACCACGTTCTTCCAACCTTTAACGTTACGCTTAGTGTTACGATTGCCAAGATCACCACACATAACAACGTTTCCGTTTGACTTTAAACCGACAGTGAAATCGGGTCCTGCCGAGAGCGCCACAATGTCTGTCCAGCCATAAACGGAACATTGCCCTTCATAGCCACCACTAAACCGAGCAGTTTCCGAATCAAACTCAGTTGCCAAAACAGTTCCATCATTCTTCAGTGCAACAGTATGGTACTCCCCTATTGAGATAACTTCACGCTGGGTTACATGATCCCAGAGTTCAAAGCTGCGTTCTTTTGCGTTTGAGAAGTTCTTTGCCTTTCCAAACTCAATGGCTGCCATGGCTGTGTTGCCCTCAACCAGAAAAGACTCTGCTTTTTTATAATGACTGCGCGGAATAACAACCATCGTTAAAATGCAAAACACGGTTATACATATGACTGCAGCTGCGGTACCTAATGCGGTGATCTTTTTGAGATGATTCCTTCTTTCCTTTTCCAGTACGGCATCTTTCTCAGCCTGTTCTATTTTTGCCTGGCGCTCTTGAGCCACACGCTTCTCACTTTTTGTCTGCAAATCATTCAGGTCAATTGCGCGCAGCCTTGCATGAGCCATCCTGCATTTATGGCAGCCCGTTTCTTCCTGGTGATTCACAGCTCCGCAAGCGCAATGCCATAAGTCTTTTTGCTCCAACGGGAAATAATTACATCTTCCACCATATTCAATGCGGAATTGCTTGGCTAATTCACTGTCAGTTAATGAACTCAGAGATTTGGGCTGTTGCAGGGCATCCCACGCCGCGTCATCTCCAGTCCAGATAGAATTATCTGTAAAAATAACTTCTGTCACTGAAACAGAGAAAGCCCGCGTTGAAGAATCAGGCAGTTTAATTGGTACTTTTTGACCAAAGCCAGAATCCCGGTTTACGCATAAGTCCAAATATTGGTGGGTAATTGTCTCGCCCAAAGGCTTACCCACTGTGTCCAGCGGAACGATACAAACGGTAGCAGCTTTAATTGTTTTCTTTGCAATACTTTGTATTTTCAGCTGCGCTAGAGTTTCACCTGTCTGACTGTCTTTCAACAAGTTTCCTGCCGCAATGATTACCGGAGAACCGGCTGCATACAGATCTGCCGGTAATGAAAACAATTTTGTGTATCTGTCAGCCATTTGCAGTTACCCCTCAAAGGTCAGGAAGCTCGTCAGGGATTTCCGCTTTTTTGTTCGTGTTGTCCTTGAGATTTTGCAGCAGATCAATGATTTCGCCCAATGCAAAAATGAGAAAATTGACAACCAGAACAGACGCAAGAATAATTGATAGTACCACAGCGTCCAATTCTAATTCTTTGTTAATCAGCAAAGTAAGGATAAATCCTGCCGCAGCATTCAAATAGGCGTATACCTGCAAAACCTTTGCAACAATGTTATTGGATTTCAATGGATTCATATTCTTCATCCTTTCTTCTTCGTTTTGATTTGTCTCGGGCATTCCACATTGGCCGGTATTCTCCAACGCCCACGCACTTTCTCAGCCTTGACCGCAGCGGAAAGTTGGTTGGACTTGCACCACTTCCTGATGGTTTCTTCGCTGAAGCCCCAGCGTTCAGCAGCTTCTTTTGTTGTCATGTACTCCATAGGTTTTCCTCCTTTTCTGTATAGGGACATGGCTACATCATACATCAAAATATCAAGTAATGCAATATGTAATTTATACAATATTAGTTGATGTTAATTTGTGAAACTATCACCGATACTATATGCTGAGGTGACAGTAAATGTATATGCGAATTCGCAAAGCGCGTGAGGAACTGGGCTACACGAGAGAGAAATTTGCGGAAAAACTGGATGTCAGTGTTTCTTATCTGGCAGAGCTGGAACGCGGCAGAACCGGGATTTCTGTAAAAATGTTAATTAAGGTCTGTAAAGTTCTCGGCCTGTCGGCGGATTATGTCCTGTTCGGAAATGATAGGCCGGAAGATTCCAAGCGGCTCGACGCCATTCGCCGGATTGATGAAAAATATTTGCCCCTTTTGGATAAAGTAATTGCAGAGCTGCTTACGTTGAGCGGCGAATAGATTACCATTAGCTAAAACGCTCCTGCCTTATTGGGTGTAAAATTCCCAATAAAGCAGGAGCGTTTTTCAGAACGATAAAATTTGCTTGCGTAGTTCAAATGGAAACGCCAAAACGTCCTAGGGAATCCCTCAATACTGCGCCGCCTCGGCGGACTTGAGCTGGAGCTGCAACCTATCCGCAATCAGCGCAATAAATTCCGAATTGGTGGGTTTCCCCTTGGTATTGCTCACGGTATACCCAAAGAATCTTTGCAGGGTATCCAGATCGCCCCGATCCCATGCCACCTCGATGGCGTGGCGGATGGCACGCTCCACCCGGCTGGGGGTCGTCCCGAAGGTTTTCGCTACCTGGGGATACAGCACCTTCGTAATGGCGTTGATCACGTCCATATCGTTTACCGCGATGATGATGGCCTCCCGCAGATACTGGTAGCCCTTGATGTGGGCGGGAACGCCGATCTCGTGGATGATGCCCGTAACCATGGACTCGATGCTGGTCTTGTCCGGACGGCGCTTTTCCGCGGTCTTCTGACCGTCTCCGCCCCGGATCTCCTCAAGCCGCTCCACCAGCGCGGTCATATCGCAGGGCTTCAGCATCAGATACCGCACCCCCAGATTGGCCGCTGCCGCGGACACGTACTGCGTCACAAAGACGGAGGTCGCCAGGGTGATGGGGCGGCGCTCCATGCCGGACACGGCTTTCAGAACGCTGATGCCGTCCTTTTTGCTCAGCATCAGATCCAGCACCAGAACGTCGGGCTTCCGCTCCTCCACCATGCGAATGGCCTGTTCCCCGTCGTTGGCCGTTCCAACGACCTGGAAACCGTCGGCGTGCTGCAGTGCGGCGGTCAGGGCGGTGCAGAAGTCGTCCGCGCTGTCCGCGATCAATACGGTTGTTACATGTTCCATATACAGTCCTCTCCTGTCATGTAAAAGATTAGATTTTGCTCCCCAATGCCACGAATCACGAAAACCCGTGTGCGACAAATAAAGAATACCATGAAGCACGCGGTTTTGCAAGGAAAAACAAAAATAATCGCTCGTCAAAAGCAGCGCGTTTTCGACAATTTCGACGGATATCGAGAACTTTTCTACATTTTTCGACAAAATGCGGCAGTCCGTGCGGACAGTTGACGGAAGGGGAAGACTGGTGTAAAATGGCCGTGAATACTGTCAGGAGGGACAAATCATGAACGAAGTATGGAATCTGGACGTTATTTACCGCGGCTTTGACGACCCCGCCTTTGCCGCGGACATGGAAAAGCTGGAGAAGCTTGTACAGGATTATGTGGCCTTTGCCGGGGAACTGGATAAGCAGACGCCCTTGGACGGCCTGAAAAAAGGCGTCGCCCTGGAAGAATCCCTGTCGGAGCTTTCCGGGAAGCTGGTGGAATACGCTTTTCTGCGCCAGTCGGGCAACACCCGGGACGCGGAAGCCGGCTCCCGACTGGGACAGGTGATGCAGATCCTCACCGGCGCCGCAGGCGCGCAGGCGCAGTGGCGGGAGTGGGTGTCGGAAATCCCCGATTTGATGACGCTTGTGGGCAGCGATGAGACGCTGAAGGACTACACCTTCCTGTTTGAAAGCCTGCTGCGAAACAGCTCCCATCTGCTGGGAAGTCTGGGCGAGCAGATCAGCGCCAAGCTGTCCATGTCCGGCTCCAGCGCCTGGAGCGACCTGCAGGAATATCTGACCAGCACCGTGCCGGTGAGCTACAACGGCGGGACGACCAATCTGTCCGCCATCCGCAATCTGGCCTATGACCCCGACCCAGCCGTGCGGAAAGCGGCCTATGAAGCAGAGCTGAGCTGTTACGACCGGATCAAGGACGCCGTGGCCTTCGCCCTGAACTCCATCAAGCTGGAGACCATTTCGGACTGCCAGCTCCGTGGCTATGCGTCGCCCCTTGACCGGACGCTGGAAAAGTCCGACATGAAGCGGGAGACCCTGGACGCCATGCTGGGGGCGATGGAAGAATACATGCCCAAATTCCGGCAGTACCTCCGCGCCAAGGGAAAGGCGCTGGGCCACGAAAACGGCCTGCCATGGTACGATTTGTTCGCGCCCATGGGCAAATCTACTGCGCGGTACACCACGGAAGACGCCAAGCGGATTCTGGTGGAGCTGTTCTCCACTTTTGATTCCGAGCTGGCGGACATGGTGGCGCGCGCCTTTGACGAGGAATGGATCGACTTCTATCCCCGGGACGGAAAGTCCGGCGGCGCGTTCTGCGCCGGGGTGGCGTGCATCGGCCAGAGCCGCATTCTGACCAATTTCGACGGCACTTTCGGCGATATCGTGACCCTTGCCCACGAGCTGGGACACGCTTTCCACAACCAGTGCATCCGCACCCACCGGCCGCTGAACCGGGACTACTCCATGCCCGTGGCGGAGACCGCGTCCACCTTCAATGAGTGCGTGGTCATGGCGGCGGCCATCCGGCAGGCAAAATCCCATGACGAGGAGCTGGCGCTCATCGAGTCCCAGCTTCAGGACGTCACCCAGATCATCTGCGACATCTATTCCCGGTACCTGTTTGAGAGCATGGTGCTGGAAAGCCGGGAGAAGCAGTTCATGAACGCGGAGACTCTGTGCGGCATGATGCTGAAGGCGCAGGAGCAGTCCTACGGCGACGGTCTGGACGCAAGCTTCCGCCATCCCTATATGTGGGTCTGCAAGAGCCATTACTACGGCTCGACCTTCTATAACTATCCCTACGCCTTCGGCGGTCTGTTCGCCCGGGGACTGTACGCCCAGTACGAGCGGGAGGGCGCGGCTTTCGTGCCGAAGTACAAGAAGCTGCTGCGCACCACCACCGTCGCCACGGCGGAGGATGTCGCCAAGGTGGCGGGCATTGACCTGACAGACAAGGAATTCTGGCGCGGCGCATTGCAGACCGTCGCCCAGCAGATCGATCTGGTCTGCGGACTTCTTGAGGAGGAAAAACAGTAATGGACAGCCGGACAAAAGCACTGTGTAATTTTCTGAATGCAGCCCACAGCGTGTATCACGCCCAGGCGTATCTGGCCGGGACGCTGAAAAATGCCGGTTATACCCGGCTGTACGAGCAGGACGAATGGGCGCTTGCCCCCGGCGGAAAGTATTTCCTGACCCGGGGCGGCTCTGCCCTCGTGGCGTTCCGGGTGCCGCAGGGAAGCCCCAAGGGCTTCCTCATGAGCGCCAGCCATTCCGACCGTCCAACCTTCAAGGTCAAGGAGAATTTTGAGCTTGCCGCTGCCTACACCCGCATGGCTGTGGAGCGCTACGGCGGAATGCTGATCTCCCCATGGCTGGACCGTCCCCTGTCCGTCGCGGGACGGGTGACGGTGGAGACGGAAGCCGGTGTGGAGACGAAGCTGCTGGACATCGACAGAGACCTGCTGCTCATCCCCAACGTCGCCATCCACATGAACCGTCAGGCGAACGAAGGCTACAAATGGAACCCGGCAGTGGATACCCTGCCCCTCATCGGCGGCGCAGGCACGGCAGGCAAGCTCCCGGCGCTGCTGGAGAAGGAAGCGGGCGGAAAGATTCTGGGACACGACCTGTATCTTTACATCCGGCAGAAGGCATCGGTCTGGGGCGTTGACGAAGAATACATTTCCTCCGCCGCGCTGGACGATCTGGAATGCGCATGGGGCTGCACGCAGGGCTTCCTCAAGGGCAGGGACAGCGCGTCCATCCCGGTTCTGTGCGTTTTTGACAGCGAGGAGGTCGGCTCCGTTTCCCCCCAGGGTGCGGGCTCGTCTCTGCTGGAGGATACCCTGGGCAGGATCTGCGACGGCCTGAAGCTGAACCGTGGGCGGATGCTGGCGCAGTCTTTTCTGGTGTCCGCGGACAATGCCCACGCCATCCACCCCAACCACCCGGAGTATGCCGACCCCGGCAATGCCCCGGTCATGGGCGGCGGACTGGTGATCAAGTACAACGCCAATCTCAGCTACTGCACCGACAGCGTCAGCGCCGCAGTGTTCCGGAAGATCTGCGGCAGGGCGGGCGTCAAGGTGCAAACCTACCACAACCGGGCGGATCTTCCCGGCGGCTCTACGCTTGGCAGAATCTCCCTTGCCCACGTGAGCGTCCCCACGGTGGACATCGGCCTTGCCCAGCTGGCCATGCACTCGTGCTACGAGACGGCCGCAGTGTCCGACGCCATCGACTTGGAAACCGCCATGGCCGCCTACTACGGCTCGACACTGGAAGCAACGGAGAGCGGCTTTTCCATCCTGTAAAAAGCCCAGATTGGCAAACTGCCCAAAAACTATTATCCAAAATTGTAGAAACCAACCATTGCGTGTTCTTGCAGAATATGGTAACATTTATTTATTCAGGTGGATTCTGTCTACTCCACATAATAGACAGAATACCGCTAAAATAAAGGAGGATAAACCCGTCTGACGCACGGTGCGGCAGTGTGGAGACCTGTCGTAATGCTCCCGGAATATTGCTTTCCGGTCAGTGAGAACGCATGCGAAAATGGTAGGTGCGTTCGGCGTCGAAACAGTATGGCAAGTGTAACCCTGAAGAACGTAAAGAAGATCTACCCCTTCAACGGCGACGACGCAAAGAAGAAGAAAAAGAAGAAGGGCGAGGAGACCACCGAGAAGAAGGTGAACCTGCAGATCACCGACAAGGGTGTCGTGGCAGTGCAGGAGTTCAGCCTGGACATCAAGGACAAGGAATTCATCGTTCTGGTCGGCCCCTCCGGCTGTGGTAAGTCCACCACCCTGCGTATGATCGCCGGTCTGGAGGAGATCTCCGGCGGTGAGA
>OLRR01000306.1_pt1 | contig 40982 bp, 30 predicted proteins | sample 1671941 | NCBI WGS metagenome assembly OLRR01 (sample SAMEA3136628, study PRJEB25190) | human gut metagenome
TCGGAGGGAAAGCCCGCCCCCTGCAAGGGCAAGGCGTTTTCCGGGCGGAATTTCCGCGTGCAGGTGTCACCGCTGGACTGCACGGGATGCGAAAACTGCGCGCGGGTGTGCCCTGCGAAGGACAAGGCGCTGGTGATGCGCCCCGCGGCGGAAATGGCGAAGGAGCAGGCAAACTGGAATTTCGCCGTGTCGCTGCCGGAAACAGCGATCGGGGAGGCGGACACCATCCCGCTCGCGCAGGCAAAAACGCCGCTGTTTGAGTTCTCCGGCGCGTGCGCGGGGTGCGGCGAAACGCCGTATATCAAGCTGCTGACACAATTGTTCGGTTCGCATTTGATGATTGCCAATGCCACGGGCTGCTCGTCCATCTACGCAGGGAGCGCGCCCAGCTGCCCCTATACCGTCAACCAGAAAGGGCAGGGCGTGGCGTGGGGCAACAGCCTGTTTGAGGATAACGCGGAATTTGGCTTCGGGATGTATCTGGCGATGAAGCACCGACGGGCGCATCTGGCGGAGCAGGTCGAGACGCTGGCGGCACAGTGTCCGGAATTGGCGGAATCGTGCCGCGCGTGGCTGGGCAGTCGTGAGGATACGGCGCTCTCGGCACAGGCGGGGGAAGCGCTGCTGGCGGCGTGCGAGACGCTTTCACATCCGCTGGTGAAGGAAATTGCGGATTCGGCGGACTTGCTGGCGGCCAAGAGTGTATGGCTCATCGGCGGCGATGGATGGGCGTTTGATATTGGCTTCGGCGGGCTTGACCATGTGCTGGCATCGGGCGAGAAGGTGCGGGTGCTTGTGCTGAACACGCAGGTGTACTCCAACACGGGCGGACAGGCATCGAAGGCGACCCCGGCGGGTGCGGCGGCACGGCTCATGTCCGGCGGGAAATCCGGCGCGGAGAAGGATTTGGGGCTGATGGCAATGACCTACGGGCATGTGTACGTTGCGCAGGTGGCGATGGGCGCGAATCCGAATCAGCTGCTGAAGGCCATGCGCGAGGCAGAAGCGTGGGACGGCGCGGCGCTCATCATTGCCTATGCGCCCTGCATTGCGCACGGGATTGACATGCGTGACGTGCAGGAAATCGAGAAGAAAGCCGTGCAGTGCGGGTATTTCCCGCTGTACCGCTATCATCCGGCGAATGGGCTGATGCTGGACAGCAAAGCGCCGGACGGGGATTTTCAGGCGTTCCTGATGCGGCAGGGGCGGTTTGCGGCATTGCGCCGGAGCGATCCGGCGAAGAGCGAAACCCTCTGCAAAATGGCGGAAGAAGCTGCGCGGCGACGCTGGAACCTGCTGAAAATGCTGAAAAATCGGGAAATGCCGTAAATCTGCATCTGGGACAGGTGTTTTCAAAGGGAAACAACTGTTTTCATGTCGGAAAAAGATCGACAACAGACCGAATACACCAACAAAAACGTTGTCTGACGAAAAAATACGTGTAAGGAACTTGCAGATCAATTTCTGATTGATTTAGGCAGTTTCAATAAAGAAGTGCGGTAAAAACTTGCACAAATCTTGTATATCATATGGTTTGAACTTGACAAATGACGCGCCGAAAGCTATAATGGATTTACAAGTGCGGAAATGTCTGCCCTTAATCCGGGCAAAGACGAAAACGCTTTCGTAAACCTCGGAGACTTACGAAAATGTTTCGCCGACAGGCATCAGGCACAATCAGCTTCTCTAAGGAGGAATCATCATGAATTGCACCAAGAAGTTTCTTGCACTGCTGATGGTGCTGGCGATGGCGCTGGGCATGACCGCTGTGGCGGAATCTCCGGTGGCGTCTCCTGTGGCATCTCCCGTGGCATCTCCCGTGGCGGCGTTCCTGATGTATGCCGACGCCAACTGGCACTACCAGTGGTGGCACGACGGCTCTGAGCCGGCGGAGGGCATGAAGGTGACCGAGGCGGCGATTACCGGCGAGGGCTCCTACACCGTAGGCCTTGACTTCACCGGTACGCCCGAAGGCGCGGCGAGCGGCATTGCGTTCGCGGCCATCGGTCTGGAGAACGGCGAAAAGGCGCTGCCCGGCTGGACGATTCGCGTGGACGAAATTCGCGTGAACGGTCAGCCCATCGAAGCGAAGAAGGGCTACACCTCTTCCGACGACGGCATCATTACCCGCTCCAACATCTACAACGAATGGGTCAGCGAACTGCCCGCCGACGCGCGTTCCTGGGACGGCGTGACCGAGGACGCGAACTGGATAACCGTGGACAAGGCTGCGTTTGAGCGCGTGGAAAACGTCGAGGTTGATTTCACGCTCTTCCGCTACGGCGCTGACATGGCGTACATCATGTTCGCCGACTCCTCCTGGACGAGCCAGTACTGGGGCACGGACGATTCCGCTGTGAAGGCGACCAACGCGACCGTGACCGGCGCGGGCGACTACACCGTGGGCCTGGACTTCACCGCGACCGAAGCGGGCGCGGCTTCCGGCGTTGCCTTTACCGCGCTGGGCATCAAGCACGGCGAAAAGCTCTTCCCCGGCATGTCCATCAAGCTCAACGATATCCGTATCAACGGCGAATCCGTTGCGTTCACCAAGGGCTACACCTCCTCTGACGATGGTGTGGAAACCCGCATGAACATCATGAACGAATGGGTTGCCGAAGTTCCCACTGACGCTTCTGTCCGCTCCTACGACAAGGACCTGACGGGCGTGTCTCCTGTCATCGTGGACAAGGCGGCGTTTGAATCCGTCAAGACCTACGAAATCGACTTCACCCTCGTGCCCAAGACGGACACGGCGTTCCTGATGTTCGCCGACAGCGATTGGGCGACCTCCGCGTGGAATCCCGGCGAATTTGCAGAGGGCAACGCTGTGACCGTGGACGGCCCCGGCACCTACACCCTGTCCCTTGATTTCTCCGGCGTTAAGGGCGGCGAAATCCCCGGTGTTGCGTTCATGGCGGTCGGCATTGCGAACGGCGAAGCGACCTTCCCCGGCTACTTCATCGACATCACCGAAGTCAAGGTCAACGGCGAAGCAATCGAACTCGGCAAGGACTTCACCACGACCGACGACGGCATCGTGACCCGCTCCAACATCTGGAATGAATGGGTGACGGACATCCCGGCGGAAGCCCGCGTGGCGGACGGCGACCTCGAAGGCGTGACCGCGAAGATCGCGACGGCGGAAGCGCTCTCCGGCATCAAGACCATCGACGTGACCTTCGACTACATCTACGGTGTGCCGCCGGTTGTGGAAACCGAACAGCCCCTGACCGAAGATGAAGTGAAGGAACTGATCTCCAAGACCTACGGCGCGTACATCGCCGTGCAGTCTGACCCGAACTACATCTTCCGCAACGACTGGGAGGAACCCTCCTACGGCCGCGACGCGGACAACGATGTGTTCACCAAGCTGGCGAAGACCAACAACGACGGCACGATTACCGATTACGGCGCGACGTTCGAGGATGCGGTCATCTCCGGCAACGGCACCTACACCTGCTCCATGACCACGGGCGACATGGGCTTCGGCGAGGATACGGCGTTCCACTTCTTCCGCGTCTCCACCGACATTCCGTCCAAGCTGGTCAAGGAAGGCTACGTCACCATTTCTGATGTGACCATCAAGATTGGCGAAGGCAAGACGCAGTCTGGCGTTGTGGTGGATACCTCCGGCGATTGGGTGAAGCTGATTGTTGAGGACAACTACAACAACATCAAGGCGGATGGCGTTGTGCTGACCGCGCCCGCCCCGAACACCACGACGGTCTTCACCTTCACGGTGTCTGGCATGGCAGAGTAATCCTGCACTACTTTCCTCTGGCGCGCTCTCCGGCTTCGGCTGGGGAGCGCGCCAAGGGGATTCCTGCCTTTGCCATAGTCGCGCTGATGGATGAACGCTGGACGGCTGTCTGCCAGCGCTCATCCATCAATGCGCGGCTGGTCAAAGCAGAGGAGCGTCACGAAGAAAGAAATGAGGGGATACCATGCAGGCGACGTTTTCAGCCAAATCCGGCGGACAGGCGACTTGCGTCCGGGAAAAGACGAACTGGGCGCTGATCATCATCCGCATCCTGACCGCGTTTGCCGGGCTGATGATCTTCTTCCCGGAGGTCAATCCCGGTCGACTGATGTCGGACATCAACGCGAATACTTCGCTGTTCACCGCCGCGATTTCGTACAGCACGCTGACGGACAGCTTTGCCCGCCCGCTGCGTATGGGCTGGGTGCAGCCGTGGCACTTCTACCTCATCATGGGCGGCTGTGCGCTGCTGATGCTTGGCATCATCCTGAGTGCAATCGGCGCGTGCATGTCGCTGGGCAATCACCGCATGAAGCGCTCAGCCGTCAAACTGCCGCTGATCGGCTCGGTGCTGATGCTTGGCGGCATCGGAACGCTGGTGTACCTGAACAGCATCCTGCCGGCGCTGGAAAAGGCAGACCGCCTGAAGCTGATGACGCCGACCGGCGCAATCGCCTTCTGGGCGGTGCTGGGGGGGCTGCTGCTCGTATTCAGCATCGTGAGCATGGTCACCATTCCTAAGAACATGGAAGAAAAGATGGAAATGGAGGAGAAATACCGCCTGTTCCTGATGTTCCTGCCTGTTCTGATTCTGACGGTCATCTTCTGCTACCTGCCGCTGTACGGCTGGCGCTATGCGTTCTTTGATTATAAGGTCGGCGACGCGCTGAGCAGCGAGAACTTTGTGGGCCTCAAGTGGTTCAGCTACCTGTTCTCCAACGGCGCAACCCGCAATGACCTTGTGCGCGTGCTGCGCAACACGCTGATTATGTCTGGCTTGGGCATTGCAACGAGCTGGCTGCCGATTGCCTTCGCCGTTTTGCTGGCGGAACTTCGTTCGACGAAGTTCCAGCGCGTTGTGCAGACCCTGACGACGATTCCGAACTTCATCTCATGGGTTCTGGTGTACGCCATTGCGTTTGCTATCTTCTCCACCGACGGCTTCATCAACTCCTTCCTGCGCAACGTCATGGGGCAGACCGCGACGACGGACTATCTTGCCAGCGCGGATTTCATCTGGCTCAAGATGCTGCTGTGGGGTACTTGGAAGGGCTTGGGCTGGAGCGCTATTGTCTACATCGCGGGCATTGCGGGCATTGACCAGCAGCTGTACGAAGCCGCGAAGGTGGACGGCGCGAACCGCTTCCAGTGCATCCGCCACATTACGATTCCCGGCTTGATGCCCACTTACATGGTCATGCTGCTGATGGCGATTGCGGGTATGCTTTCCAACGGCATGGAGCAGTACCTCGTCTTCGAGAATCCGCAGAACAGCGCAACCATCGAGGTGCTGGACTTGTATGTCTATCACAGCGGCATTAAGAGCGGCTTGATTCCGCTTTCCACGGTCGTCGGCGTATTCAAGAGCCTGATTGGCGTGCTGCTGCTCTTCGGCGCGAACGGCATCTCCAAGGGCGTGCGCGGCGAAAGCATCATTTAAGGAGGCGGAGAAGCAATGAGCAACACCGAAGTCATGAAGCAATCCGCCGTCAAACTGGCGGGCAAGCACCCGAAGAACAAGATTCACCGCACAGCGGGCGACATCGCGTTTGATGTTTTCCTGTACATCCTCTTTGTGGCTTTCACAATTCTGTGCGTTTTCCCATTCTATTACCTGTTCATTAACACCATTTCCAGCAATGACGCGGTGGCGGGCGGCTTGGTCAACTTCTGGCCGGTCGGCATCCACTTCCAGAATTACCTTGCCCTGCGCGATGTGGCGGATTTAGGTTCATCGGTCATCGTGACGGTGGCGCGTACGATTCTGGGCACAGCGCTGATGGTGATTGTCAGCGCGTGGGCGGGCTATCTGGTCACGAAGCAGAAGATGTGGCATCGGTCGCTGATGTACCGCGCGCTGGTCATCACCATGTACTTCAACGCGGGCCTGATTCCGTGGTACATGAACATGCTGATGCTGGGGCTGACGAACAACTTCCTCGCCTATATCCTGCCGGGCATGATTGCGCCGTACAACATCATTCTGGTGAAGACGTACATTGAGTCGATTCCGGCGTCGCTGGAGGAATCCGCGGTCATTGACGGCGCGAACACGCCGACGGTGTTCCTGAAGATTATCCTGCCGCTGTCCGTGCCGATTTTGGCGACGATTTCGATTTTTGGCGCGGTCGGCAACTGGAACTCCTTCCAGGATTCGCTGCTGCTGATGTCCTCACGGCCGGAGCTGTACACCCTGCAGCACCGCCTGTATGTGTACCTGAACCAGTCCTCGAACCTGTCGGCGCTGGTCAACGGTTCGGGCGGCATGTCCACGCAGGCGGCGGCGAACATGCTCAACACGCGCGTTATCAAGTACACGGTCGCCATGGTGTCGATTATCCCGATTCTGCTGGTGTACCCGTTCATGCAGCGGTTCTTTGTTAAGGGAATCATGCTGGGTGCCGTGAAGGGCTAACCCGGCTGGTGATAGTTACTTCAAATACGGAAAGGAGAATCTTGCAAATGCGCAAATTGACCCGACTCTTCGCCCTGATGCTGGCGCTGACCATGCTTCTGGGCGCTCTGCCTGCGCTGGCAGAGGAACCCGCAAATCCCTCTGGCATCCCGTACTACAAGGTGACCAGCGACCTGTACGATTTCATCGACATGGACGGCGCGCCCATCCAGATTGAAATTTACAGCCAGCTGGCGAACTACTCCGGCCGTCAGACCGGCTGGGGCGCTGCGCTGATGAAGGATCTGTTCAACGTTGAACTGGTCATCATCCCCGATCAGGATGGCACATACCAGACCCGCACGCAGTCCGGCAACCTCGGCGACATCGTCGTCTGGGGCGCGAATGGAGAGGACTATAAGCAGGCAATCAAGAACGGTCTGCTGCTGGAGTGGGACGAAGACGACCTTGCGGAGACGTATGCGCCCTACGTTTGGGCGAACTATCAGGATGCGCTGGCGTCCAACCGTCTGGTGTCCGAAGACGGCGACAATCTGTACGGCTTCGGCATGGACGTGGCGACCTCCCGTCAGGGCCATAAGTCCTTCATGTACTCCTGGGATCTGCGCTGGGATTTGTATTCTCAGCTCGGCTACCCGGAAATCAAGAATTTGGATGACCTGCTTGAGGTCTTCAAAAAGATGAAGGAAATCTGCCCCACGGACGAGCTGGGCAACGAGACGTATGCGGCGTCCCTCTGGCCTGACTGGGACGGCAACATGGTCATGTACGTCAAGGCAATGGCGACGGCGTACTATGGCTATGACGAACTCGGCTTCGGGCTGTACAACCCCACGAATGGCGAATTCTACGATGCGCTGGATGAAAACGGCCCGTACATCGAAATGCTGCGCTTCTTCAACCAGCTCTATCGCGGTCTGCTTGACCCGAACTCCATGACGCAGACCTACGACGAAATGAGCCAGAAGGTCAAGAACGGCGGCGTGTTCTGGGGCATCTTCAACTATGCCTCCTCCATGGTCTACAACACGGACAAGCATCTGGGCGAAGGCAAGATGATGTATGCGCGTGTGCCGGACGAAGCGAACCCCATCGTCTACGGTCTGTCCACGCTGGGCGGCAACCGCATCTGGTCTGTCGGCTCGAAGGCGGCGTATCCGGAACTGTGTCTTGCGATTCTGGACTTCTTCGCGACCCCCGAAGGCTCGATGACCATGTGGTACGGCCCGCGCGGTCTGATGTGGGACTATGACGAAAACGGCGGCATGTACTTCACCGAGCTGGGCGACATCTGCAACAAGGACACCAAGCATGACCTGAACGGCGTTGTGTGGACGTCCCCTTACACGGGCAAGCAGTACACCCTGTCCGGCAACTTCAACGACGGCTGCATTCAGGCGAACAACACCACTTACAGCAAGGACGCCATCAACCCCGACGGCAAGCTGGGCGAAACGTTCAACAGGGACACGTGGGTTTCCATCTTGAACGCGGTTTCCTACCCGATTCAGGAGGACTGGCGCAACTGGTCCGGCGCGGTGCTGGCTGACCCGTACTTCGAGTCCATCGGCAAGTACACCATCATGCCCGACCTGCCTTACTCCGAGTCCGTGAAGGATGACGAACTGAAGGTGAAGTGGGAGCAGTGCGCCAAGAGCATAAAGAACAACAGCTGGCTGGCGATTTATGCGAAGGCGGACGGCGAGTTCAACATGCACATCCGCAACATGATTACGCAGTGCAACAACTACGGCTATGCTGACTGCCTCGAATGGAGCAAGGGCGAAGCGGCGACCAAGTGGCGCCTGACGCAGGAACTCAACGCGGTTGGGCAGGAGTAAGCAATCCTTGGAAACAAAAAGCAGGGGTGCGCGAGAGGCGCATCCCTGTTTTTAAGTGGCTTATGTTGTCGACTGTTTTATGATTCGCAATTTGTCTTTTGTGCAGCAGGGGCGAAACCCTGCATAAACACGTGGACACGGCATGAAAGCGTGCTCAACGCAATCGCGTGAAGGGTGTCGAGAGGGTCGAAGACCCTTCGCAGGTGCAGGGCAGCGCCCTGCTGGGGTCAAGGGGCAAAGCCCCTTGGGTCTCCCTTACAGCTCTTCCCCGTTCTCAATCGCCGTAATCATGTCGATGCGGCGCTGGTGACGGCCGCCTTCGAACTCGGCGGTCAGCCAGTGGGTCGCAATCATCTTCGCTAAGTCAACGCCGACGACGCGCGCACCCATCGTCAGGATGTTGCTGTTGTTGTGGCGCTTGCTCAGCTCGGCGCTGTATACGTCCGAACAGGTGCAGACGCGCGTGCCCTTCACCTTGCTCGCCGCAATGCCAATGCCGATGCCCGTGCCGCAAATCAGGATGCCGCGGTCACACTCGCCGGACGCAACCGCCTTCGCCGCGCGGTAGCCGTATACGGGATAATCGCAGGAAACCGCCGTGTCCGTGCCGAAATCCTTCCATTCCAGCCCCATCGAGTCCAGCAGCTTCATCATTTCCTTTTTGAGTTCAATGCCGGTGTGGTCGCAAGCCAAAGCAATCATGAGAAAATCCTCCTTTATCCTCCGAAACCGCCCATGCAGACGATTCGCTCTTCTTTATGATAATACGCGAAAAAATGCGAAACTCCTGCCGATGGAAAAAGAAAAGGGTAGAATCCGCGCGGAAAGCATGGTATACTAACATGGTGCAAGAATCGCACGAATCTCCCAAGGAGGGAAATAAAATGGCAGATAATTGCAAGCTGTGCCGCATTGCGCTGGAAAATGTCTCCGTGGTGCGCGGCGGACAGACGCTTTTGCAGGATGTGTCGATGCACATCCACTGCGGTCAGCTGACGGTGCTGATCGGCCAGAACGGCGCGGGCAAAACGACGCTCATCCGCGCCCTGCTGGGGGAATACGCCCACGGCGGTACGATTCGCCATGTGGACGGCGAAGGGCGCGACGTGGCGCACATGCGTACGGGCTATGTGCCGCAGCACCTGGAATTCGACAAGGAGATGCCTGTGACGGTGGAGGACTTCCTCGCCGCCAGCCTGACGCGCCGCCCGGTGTGGACGGGAGTCGGCAAAAAGACCCGCGCGCAGGTGATGGAGGCGCTGAAAATGGTGGAGGGCGAAAAGCTGCTGCACCGTCCGCTCGGCCGCTGCTCCGGCGGCGAATTGCAGCGCGTGCTGCTCGCGCTGGCGCTGCATCCCGCACCTGACCTGCTTGTGCTGGACGAGCCCGTCTCCGGCGTTGACCAGAACGGCTTGCAGATGTTCCTGGATACCGTCGTGCGCCTGAAGGAGCATCACCATATGGCGATTCTGCTCGTCAGCCACGACCTGAATGTTGTCCGCCAGTACGCTGACCATGTGGTGCTGCTGGACAAGACGGTGCTGAAGCAGGGCAAGCCGGATGACGTGTTCGCATCGCCGGAATTCCAGAAGGTGTTCGGGCTGGGCGCAAAGACGCTCAATGCCCAGCGGCTGCATGGCGCGGAACGCTGGATGGGGCGCAAGGCGGAAACGCCCGAGGAGGAAATCGCCCGTGCCGCCGCCATGGTGGATGATGGGACGAAAGGAGGTCAGGCGTGATGGATGCAATTCGCGCGTTCGTGCAAACGCTGCTGCCCTTTGAATTTCTGCAATTTGACTTCATGGTCAATGCGCTGCTGGCGATTCTGCTGCTGACGCCGCTGCTGGGGCTGCTCGGCACGATGGCGGTCAACCAGCAGATGGCGTTCTTCTCCGACGCGCTGGGCCACAGCGCGCTGACGGGCATCGGGCTGGGCATCCTGCTTGGCGTGTCAAGCGACCTGCTGGCGATGCTGGTGTTCGGCATCGTCTGGGCGCTGCTAATTTGCCGAATCAAGCAGACCGGGGCGGCGTCCACCGATACAATCATCAGCGTCTTTTCGTCCACGTCAGTGGCGGCGGGCGTGCTGGTGCTGTCCATGGGCGGTGGATTCGCGAAGTATTCGTCCCTGCTCGTCGGCGACGTGCTGGCAGTACAGGACAGCGATTTGCTCTATCTGTTGATTGCGCTTGTGGCGGGCATTGCGCTGTGGGCGGTGATGTACAATTCGCTGCTGCTGTCGGGCATCAGCCCGTCCCTGGCGCGCAGCCGAGGCATCCATAATCGGCTGGTGGAGTGCGCGTTCGTGGTGCTGGTGGCGGTCGCGGTTATGCTGGCGATTCGCTGGGTTGGCGTGATGCTGATTAACGCACTGCTGATTCTGCCCGCGGCGGCGGGGCGCAATCTGGCGCGGTCAAGCCGTCAGCACGCGGTGTACAGCGTGGTGATTGCGCTGGTGTGCGGCGTGGCGGGGCTGATTTGCGCGTATTATCTGGATACGACGGCGGGTGCGGCAATTGTGCTGTTCGCGGCGGTGTGCTACGCCATCTCGCTGGGCATTCGGGCGCTGAGAAAATGATACTATTTTCAGATTCACCTGCGCCATCTTGGCACATGTTCATCTAAAAATAGTATAACGGAGGAACGATATGGAGCGAATCCTGATACTGATGCAGGCGGCGAACTGGGCGGAAGCGACCGAGGCGCTGACCTCTGCGCGGGAGAACGCCCTGCACCGCAACGCGCTGTCGTACGCGCTGGTGCTGCCGGAAGCCCCGACATCCCCCGAAGAATGCAATATGGCGGCGTTCGGGGCGCTGCGATACCTTGTCAGCCCGGAAATGACTTTTGCTGCGATGGAAACGCTCTGGCACGGCGAACGCTATGCGCTGCTGGCGCATCCGGCGATGCGCTTTGAGCGCGACTGGGAGAAGAAGCTCCTGCGCGCACTGAACGACTGCCCGGTGGAAAACGCTCAGGCGGTGCTGACGGGCTATCTGCCGGCGCAGGATGACCCGATTGGCGCGGTTTGTCCGGTTGCGGCGGAGCGCATTGACCCGGATGACACGCTGTGCTTTGCGCACGGAATGCCCCTGACGCTCGCGGCGCACCCGATGCCGGGCGCATTTCTGCATCCGGACTTCTTCTTTGCGCGCGCGGGCTTCATCCGGGCGATGGCGCAGGGGAGCGGTACAGCGTTCCTGCGCGCGATGGTGCAGGGCTGGCAGTGCTGCACGCTGAATCAGCCCGTCATCACCCTGACGCACGATTTGCCCGTGCCGCCTGTGCGGATAGAGCCGCAGGAGGATGGCTTGGCGCAGCTGAAGGAAGAATACGGCGTTGACTTCGCGGCGGGTACGCTGTCCGCAGCGGCGAAGCGAGGCTTGAAGTCAAACAGCCTCGACGTGACGCTGGCGGTGACGCCGCTGATGCGCATTAAGTCGGCAGTGCAGCGGCGGCGCAGGAAGCGCACCGACCCGATGCCGCTGTGCGTGACGGTCTGCCCGGCCTCGCTGGACGAAGAGGGGATGCACTGGCTGCGCCAGCTGACGCAAATGCAGGATTTGGCGCTGCTGTGCTATGCCGAGGGGCTGAAGCTGCGCGAAGTGGCGGAGTTCCACCCGAACGTGCTGGAATACAAGCCGCGCTATGCTCTGCCGATGCCGACGGGCAAACCGCCGCTGTTTAGCTGCGCGGCGATGCTCAGCGCGGCGCGCGACCGGGTGCTCTCCAGCACGCACTATATCTGGATGGCGCCGGACTGTGTGCGCTATCCGCTCTATACCGGCATGGCGCTGCCGTGGAAGCGGCTGTGCGGCGAGAAAATCGTGCTGGCAAGCGTCAGAAACCGCCTCGACCTGTCCATGGTCGTTGTGCCGGACAAGCAGATAAAGCCGCTGATGAGCGCCATTGGGGAGCAATTACGGGCATTGCTGGCGGCAGGGACGATTCCGGAGACGGAAGAGGCACTCTGGGCAGGCATTGTGAAGGAACATCCGGACTGGTTTGAATTTCGGGCGCTGCCGGTGGAAAAACAGCTGTTCACATTATTGCTGTGAGGAGAGAGAATTATGCAGACGATTGCATTTCGGCTCATCAAGGGGATTATGCTGCTTCCGGCGACGGCGGACGGGCAGGAGGGCTATTTCGCGTTCGACACGGGCGCGATGCAGACCGCGGTGAACCGCGCCTATTTCCCGGAATTACAGGGGGACACCATCGAAATCGCGAAATTCACCGAAGGCGTGAAAAAGACGAACGCGGAAGAGGGCATGCTGACGACGCTGAACGTCGCCGGGATTGCGCGGGAGCAGCTGCCGGTGCTGCTGATGGATCTCATGTATGTCGAGAAGGAGCTGAAGACGGTTGACCCGGAAATCCGCTTCCTTGGCACGATGGGCATTGATGTCATCCGGGACTACACGGTGCTGCTGGACTACGAGAAGCAGGAAATTGTGCTTGACCCGGAAGTGCCGGATTTCGCGGCGCAGCGGGAAGCACATATGCGGCTGGAAAAGCTGCCGATTATCCCTGTGGAAATCGGCGGCGAGACGATGGACTTCGTGCTGGACACGGGCGCGAGCGTCTGCCTGCTGGGCGAGCGCTTCCGAACGATGCCGGGGCTGACACCTGTGCCGGACATGCCGAACGTGATGACGATTCCAGAACTGAAAGTGGCAGGAATGCCGTATGCCAACCTGACGGCGGTGCTGTCCGACATCACGCCGATTCAGAAGAAAGTGCCGGTGGAGGGCGTTGTGGGCTATCAGGTGCTGTCGGCGCAGCGGTCAATGCTGGATTTTCGGGGTCAGTGGCTGCTGCTGGAAGAATAATCGAATGCCCGAACTTGACTGCGGTATCTGGGCGCATTCCTGCCGAAAAACGCATAACACGGACAAACCTGCCGCATAACGCGGGGAATGTTCGGCAAACAAGAAAAACAGTATTTTCGCCCGATTTTCGCCGTCAGTGGAAGCTGTTCTGTTTACAGGGCTTGCGGCGCTTCGGGCGGTTTTCGGCTGTCCATTTCGACCAGATTCAGCATTGACAAGAGCCGCTCCTGTGGTGTATGATGGCTTTCGTTCCTGCTTTGCGGACACTATATGTAGCATGGGCAGGAGAAAACATCCACAACTTATGCCGAATGAACGGCTGGTTATCAATTGGTTCTCAAATGGGAAATAATACGGATAGAATAGAGAATGATGGAGGCACCGACCATGGGCATTGATATGATTCGCAAACGCGACGGACGCGAAGTCCCTTTTGATCAGGACAAGATTGAGCAAGCCATTTTCGCGTCTTTTCAGGCGTCAGGCAGTGCGCGCGGGCATGAGACGAGCCGCAAGCTGACGGAGGAAGTCGTCCGCCTGCTGGAGAACAACGAGAACATCAGCGCCATCCCCAGCGTGGAGCAGGTGCAGGACACGGTGGAGCAGGTGCTGATGCGCAACGGCTTCACCCGCACGGCGAAGTCCTACATCCTCTACCGCGCCGAGCGCAGCCGCGTCCGCGAGATGAACTCCCGCCTGATGCGCACGTTTGGGGACATTGTGTTCAAGGATGCCAGCGAATCCGACATCAAGCGCGAGAACGCCAACATCAATGGCGATACTGCCATGGGCGCAATGCTCAAGTTCGGCAGCGAAGGCGCAAAGCAGTATTACGAGAAGTACGTCATGGATCCGCGATTTGGTCAGGCGCACATGGACGGCGATATCCACATTCATGACATGGACTTCTACACGCTGACGACGACGTGCTGCCAGATTGAACTGAAGAGCCTATTCAAGGGCGGCTTCTCCACGGGGCACGGCTATTTGCGTGAGCCGCAGGACATCACGTCCTACGCGGCGCTGGCGTGCATTGCCATTCAGGCGAACCAGAACGATCAGCACGGCGGTCAGGCGATTGTGGACTTCGATTACGGCATGGCGCCCGGCGTGAAAAAGACGTTCATCAAGCGCTACCGCATGAACCTCTCCCGTGCGCTGGAGCTGCTGCTGAATGACGCGGAGTGCGATGCGCACGCCAATGAGCTGGTGGCGCAGACCAAGGCGGAGAACCTCGAACCCACGCTGGAAGAGAACGCCGACCACCGCGCACGCATGGCGGAACTGCTGACGAAGTATGTGGCGGACGAGCAGATGATTGCCCGCATCCTCGACTTCACGCAGCGCCGCTCCGAGCAGGAGACGGACAAGGCGACCTATCAGGCAATGGAGGCGCTCATCCACAACCTGAACACTATGAACAGCCGCGCGGGCGCGCAGGTGCCGTTCTCGTCCATCAACTACGGCATGGACGTGTCGCCTGAAGGCCGTTTGGTGATGAAGAATGTGCTGCTGGCGACGGAAGCAGGTCTGGGCGGCGGCGAAACGCCGATTTTCCCGATTCAGATTTTCCGCGTCAAGGAAGGCGTCAACTTCAACCCCGGCGACCCGAACTACGACATCTACCGCCTCGCCATCCGCACGAGCGCAAAGCGCCTGTTCCCGAACTTCTCCTTCGTGGACGCGCCGTTCAACCTCCAATACTACAAGCCCGGCCATCCGGAGACCGAAATCGCCTACATGGGCTGCCGCACCCGCGTGATGGGCAATGTCTACGACCCTGATCGCGAAATCGCCCCGCGCCGCGGCAATCTGTCCTTCACGTCCATCAACCTGCCGCGCATCGCCATTGAGGCGAACGGCAACGTCGATGTGTTCTTCAAGGTGCTGCAGGAGCGCATGGAACTGGTGATTGACCAGCTGAACGAACGCTTCCGCATCATCAGCAACAAGCGCGTGAAGAACTTCCCGTTCCTGATGGGCGAGGGCGTATGGATTGACTCCGAGAAGCTGAGCTGGAACGACAAGGTGGGCGAAGTGCTCAAGCACGGCACGATGACCATCGGCTTCATCGGCTTGGCGGAAGCGTTGGTTGCCTTGCGCGGCAAGCATCACGGCGAGGACGAGGAAAGCCAGAAGCTGGGCCTGAAAATCATCCGCACGATGCGCGAATACACCGACAAGGTGTCCGCGGAGACGGGGCTGAACTACTCTGTCATTGCCACGCCTGCGGAAGGCCTGTCCGGCCGCTTCATTCGCCTCGACAAGCAGCGCTTCGGCATCATCCCCGGCGTGACCGACCGCGAATACTACACGAACTCCTTCCATGTGCCGGTTTACTACCACTGCACGGCGTTCCATAAGCTGAGCGTGGAAGCGCCGTATCATGCGCTGACCAACGGCGGCCATATCTCCTATGTGGAGATGGACGGCGACCCGCTGAAGAACCTCGACGCGTTCGAGAAGATTGTGCGCTATATGCACGACATCGGCATCGGCTACGGTTCGATTAACCACCCGGTTGACCGTGACCCGCTGTGCGGCTATAATGGCATTATCGACGATACTTGCCCGTGCTGCCACCGTGGGGAAACCACCCGCGTGACGGAACGCATCAAGCGCATCAAGGTGGAGGGCTAAAAGCCACTTTCTCCTAAAATGCCGGGGAACGCGCTCAAGCCGGGCGCCGAAAAAAGGGTCAAGGGGCAATTGCCCCTTGCGGAGTCCAGAGGCAGCGCCTCTGGTAGGGTCTGGGGCAACGCCCCAGCGTCCCTCCCCATAAAACGCCTTCTCCTTCGGGGGAGGGCGTTTCCGTCATTCATTCATCCACCGCGAAAGAGGGTCAATTACCATGGAAATCCGCATCTTTGGTTTGGCAGACGACAGCATCGTCGATGGGCCGGGCGTCCGCTATACTGTGTTCGTGCAGGGCTGCCCGCATCACTGCCCCGGCTGCCATAATCCCGCGTCGCATGACTTCGCCGGCGGCACGCTGATGGACACCGACGGCATCATCCGCAAAATCGACGAGAATCCGCTGCTGGACGGCGTGACGCTCTCCGGCGGCGAACCCATGTGCCAGCCCGAAGCCTGCCGCACGATTGCGGACGCGGCGCACGCAAAGCACCTTAACGTTTGGTGCTACACGGGCTTCACGCTTGATGCGCTGCTGAAGGAGAACGACCCGGCGCGCATGGCGCTGCTGCACAGCATCGACGTGCTGGTGGACGGACGCTTCGTGCAGGAGCAGAAGTCGCTGTCGCTGCTCTACCGCGGCAGCAGCAATCAGCGGCTGATTGACGTGCCAAAAACGCTTGCGACGGGCGAAATCACCCTCTGGACACCGCCCGTGTGGTGATTGCTCTGCGAATTTTACAAACAATTCACAGAATTACAAGCGAAAACTGGGAAATAATAGTTGAATTTCCTGCACAAGTGTGCTATACTGATAGCAGGGAGGCGAATGCGGGTGAAAATCCTATTTGTGTGTCACGGCAATATTTGCCGCAGTCCTATGGCAGCAATGGTGTTCCGGTACTTGGCACAGCAGCGGCATGTGTCTGGCGAGTTTGAAGTGGATTCCGCCGCACTGAGCAGCGAGGAAATTGGCAATGGGATTTATCCGCCCGCGCGCCGAATTCTGGTCAAGCACGGGGTGCCCTGCACGGAGCATCGTGCGCGGCAGATTACGCTGGAGGATTTTGAAACGGCGGATCTGATTATCGGCATGGAGTGGGGGCACTTGAAGAAGCTGCGTGCTCTGTGTCCGAAGGAGCAGCAGGCGAAGCTGCATCTGCTGCTGGACTTTGCCGAGCGGCAGGGCGACATTGAAGATCCGTGGTATACGGATGACTTTGACCGGGCATACCGCGATATTCTGCGCGGCTGCGAGGGTCTGCTGCGGACCCTGACGGAAAACAAGACGGCATAACAAAAGGATGTCAAGGAGCGAAATCATCCTGACATCCTTTTTGATTTCAGCGATTATTCTTCCGTTTTCGGCGCTTCCTCCGGCGTACTTTCCGTCTCATCCCAGCGGCGGACCGTGCGCTGCGCCAAACTTACGAAGTCCAGCATGAACGAACGCTCGCGGTTATCGTTGGTATAGGGGAAATCCACCGCGTTCTCGGACAAGCTCGCGCCCAGCAGAAGACATGGCGACACTGACAGCACATTGCAGATGGAAACCAGCGTATCGATGCTGGCAATGCGCGTGCCGCGCTCGATGTGCCCCATGAAAGACGAGGAAATGCCGACCTTCTCCGCCAGCTGCTCCTGCGTTAGATGCTTCGCTTTGCGGGCATCGCGCACTCGAAGCCCCAAATCCTGATAATTTACGGTCATGTTCATATTCCTTCTTTCTTATTGCCCCAATTGTTCGGGTTTTATCTATTATAATGGATGAAAGAAAATCGAAGAAGAGACGATAAGCAATATTATGATTCTTTTGGTGCAGATTACACGAAATAATGGACACTACAAGAATCTTTTTTCGACCATGATTCCTCTTAAAAACGGGACGAAAATAATTTTCCAGAAGGTCTGTACATTTTCCGCAAACCGTGTTATAATATTCCCTGCAGCCCAACCAGGAATCCAAGGTTCTAATCTCCCTTTGGTTGTCACATGACCTGCGCCGGGAAACTGGAGCAAAACCATGGAAGCAGATGACCTCAAGGCAACGGTATGGGTGACAATTTGAAGGAGGTTTCCCAACCATGTACGAAGATGAAACGCTTGTCTGCCGCGACTGCGGCCAGGAATTCGTGTTCTCCGCGTCCGAGCAGGCTTTCTTCGCCGAGAAGGGCTTCATGAACAAGCCCTCTCGCTGCCCGAAGTGCCGCGCGGCTCGTCGCGCCCAGAACGGCAACGGTTCTTCCGCTCCCCGTCAGATGTATGACGTGGTGTGCGCGAACTGCGGCAAGGCCACCCAGGTGCCCTTCCAGCCCCGTGGCGACCGTCCCGTGCTCTGCCGTGAGTGCTTCGACGCTCAGCGCGCTTCCCGCTATTAATTGACGGCTCCTCCGGGAGCAATCAATCAGCGGTGCAATAGCACACGAAAAACCCCGTCGGTGTTTCCGAGCAATCGGAGTGCCGACGGGGCTTTTTTGCTATTTCAGAGGAAATCAAGCTGCAATTTGGGCAGGTGCTTGGGAGAACGAAAGGCACCGAGGATTCCCCAAGGGCGAACGGAAAGCCCTTGGGTCGTCTCCGCAGAAGCGAAAACCTCTGTGATAGAAATATCATCCGTATAATGTGCTACGCACACTGGCTATGGCGATGCTTCCCAATAAGCAGGCAAGGCAGATAAAAAAAACCGCCCTTTCGGACGGTTTCTTGAGGTGAACCCATGAAGAGCACCCTCTGTGCTGGAGCGGGTGATGGGAATCGAACCCACGTGACCAGCTTGGAAGGCTGGAGCTCTACCATTGAGCTACACCCGCATGTGGAGCGGTAGACGAGGCTCGGACTCGCGACCTCCACCTTGGCAAGGTGGCGCTCTACCAACTGAGCTACTACCGCATAACCACGCGACTGCATGGTGCGAAGGAGATTGTGCGGGCGAAGAGACTCGAACTCTTACGCCATAGGCACCAGATCCTAAGTCTGGCGCGTCTGCCATTCCGCCACGCCCGCACGAGAGGCGAAATCAGAAGGCAGATGGGAATGACCCATTGGAGATTCGAACTCCAGACACCTTGATTAAAAGTCAAGTGCTCTGCCAACTGAGCTAATGGGTCAAAAAGCTGGGGTGGCAGGGCTCGAACCTGCGAATGCGGGAGTCAAAGTCCCGTGCCTTACCACTTGGCTACACCCCATCGCAGCAGGCTTTCGCCGCATCCGCAGCAACCTTGAGTAGGGAAGAAAGGGAGAATAGTGGGACTCGAACCCACGACATCCAGAGCCACAATCTGGCGCTCTACCAACTGAACTATATCCTCCATATGCGCGCCTGGAGGGTCTCGAACCCCCGACCCACGGCTTAGAAGGCCGTTGCTCTATCCAACTGAGCTACAGGCGCAGAGCCGCAAAATCAGAAGCCTGATTCTTTCCTTCCAGACTGCCAGCGAAGGAAACACCCTTGCTGACAGATACAAATTATATCATCAGCAAGGGCGTTTGTCAAGCACTTTTTTGCGTTTGACGGAAATTTTTCGCCGTTTTCGGCAGAAAACTCCGGGAAGCCTGCTGCACAGGCGGATTTAGCGTATTATCAATAGAATGGATTTTGTCCGTCGCCTTGAGCGCACGCCTTACAGGACAATATCCCCCGGCCGATAGCCCTTGGGCAAGGGCTCTTCCTCCAGAAACCGGAAATCTGAATCCTCCAGTGTCGGCAAAAAAGCCTCGAATGGAATCTGGTCAAACTCGCTGTGGTAGCTGCTTGCGCCGAACCAGCCGCCTTCCTTCGCCCGCAGGTTCAAATCGCGCGCGAATTTGGTGTGGTTCGAGCAGTCATGCACGACAATCCCCCAGTGTTCCACGGCGCATTGGCGCATCAGCCGGAACGTTATCTCCCGGCTCCAAATCGGCGATACATAGCCGCGGCGCGTCATGTACATGGGCGTGCCGATGTAGTTCGGCAGATTGTTGGGGTTCAGGTGCAGCTCGGCGCAGTTGATAAAATCAAGACCAGTGGCCAGAATTGCATCCTTTTTCTGCTGGAAATGCTCGTAAAAATCGGGCGTCATGGGCGTTTCAATCGCGACGGTGGGGATATACTTCTTCGCCGTGGCGATGCTCTGGATGACGTTGTCCGCGCACGACGTTGCGCCGAGGTTGAAGCGCAGTTCGTCCAGCCCAGCCTCGCCCAGCGCACGCAGATTTTCCTCCGTGCAGAGCGTGCCGTTGGTGTACATGTGCTGATGAATCCCGGCGGCGCGGAACTTGCGGATGATATCGGGATACAGTTCGATTTCCATGAACGGCTCCAGATAGACGTAGCTGACGCCGGTCGGTCGGTTCGACGTGCTGAGCAGCAGGTCGATATCCTCCACGCGGAAGTACGTCCCGCCGATTTCCCACAGCCCTTCGCCGATGGTCTCTTGACAATCCAACTCGCCGTAATTGTAGCAGAACGGGCAGCGGATGTTGCACTTGTTCGTCCGGCGGATGGCGCTCAGTCCCGTGCCGGTCAGGCAGGACGTGCATCCCTTGGAAAATTTCGCTGGATCGCCGACAAAGTACGTCCGCCCGCCGAGCGTGTGCAAATCGGGAATCTGCGCCATCAGTTCCTTGTGGCGCGCGTCCACCGCGGTTTCAATTTGGCTGATGACGGCCCACGCCAACTCCTGCTGATGCGGCATCAGCGGCTCATCTTCCGGCAGCTCTGCGAAGAAGCGAAACCACATTAGCGCGTCTTTCTTGCTGATTTTCATGCGTTCATCATTCCTCCTGTGAATTTCGCTTCCATCATAGCACAATTTTATACCGCGCGCAACCATTCAGCGCATCGGCTTGCGCCGTGAAAGCATCATTCTGCGTCCATTTCGTGAAAAATTTTCATTTCCCTCTTGACAACCCATCCACACCGTGCTATACTATTTTATGTTGCGGGGCATTAGCGCAGCTGGTAGCGCACAACACTGGCAGTGTTGGGGTCAGCGGTTCGAATCCGCTATGCTCCACCATACTTGAGAAATCCGAACTTAATCCCGGTTGGGGATGGGTTCGGATTTCTTCTTTTTATCTCAAGTATTGTGGTGCGATAAGCAAAACAAACGAAAGGAGACGGATCGGAATCATTCCGATAGTTGCAGAAAGTACTTTATAACCGACACTACAAGAAAGCGAGGAACACAATGAACATGCTACCTTCTAAAATTCACGACCATAACAACGACCTTGATTACACACTCGTGGGCGACTACTACCTTCCTGATTTCATGCCCTTTGAAGCCCCGCCACTCGGCAAATATGGTCGGATGCGGCTGCGTTATCTGAAGAAGCATCGTCCCTGCACCTATACAGCGTTGTTGCTTAGCGGCAAACTCTACGATGAATTGCATGATGCAGATAAAACAGCACAAAGGATGCTGGATCAACTGATTCCGCAAATGGCGAAGGATGCCGACGTGACCGAAGAAATGAAAGCTTCCGATCCAATGAGATGGATTGGAATGATGAACACTATCAAGGCACAAGTTGAGGAAATCATTTTCGATGAAGTCATATACCGATAACAGCTAATCTACTCTAAAAAAACGAGTCAAGATTCATCTTTTGCGTACAAAGGATGAGCCTTAACTCGTTTTTCTAATAATATATCAATTTTTCACTTATCAGATTACGTTGCGATTCAACAAGTACTTCTTAAATACCCGTTTATATTTCAGAAAGAGTTTTGTCAAGGAATATTTTCCCGTTGTGCACATCTCCTTGCATAACATCCAGCTGGCGATTACTTACATGTACCAAGATAGAAAATAACAAGAAAGCGGACTATGCCCGCATCAACTCCCCCTGCCCCCTCATTCATGAGGGGGTGTTCTTGTCTCCGTTTTTGTTATACAATGTTGCACCTGTCATTTTTCCAGATCATCGTATAAGACGAAACAGTATAAACATATCCGTTGCGCTGTGGTACGGGTTCCATATCCGGCACACTGAAATCGACCATTTGATATTGTATTTTCCGACGAGAAACGATGGCGCAGTACAAATCATCCGCTGCATACACGTGATCATGTCGAGGGTTCAATTTTGGGGTTGCAAGATTAACAGTTTTGTGGTATCATACGAAATAGTATGTATAGAATGGGTTTTTATGCCTGTTCAACCACATGCTAGAGCTGTAATTTGGTGATTTCGAGGTGAAATTCATGCTGACTCGTTTCCCGTGGGATTCACACGAAGTCGCTTTACTTATAAACGCGTACCAGAAAATCACGAGTGGCGCCGATCCGAATCAGGTCGCCGTCCGGCTCTCTCAAATGCTGCGTGAGCTCGCCGGGAGAAATGGGAGACAGATTAACGATACATACCGAAACGTAAATGCTTGCAAATGTGCAGTATCTTTTTACAAATGGCGAGAAAGGACTGTCGGGAGCGTCTGCGATGATCCGTCAGATGGTCGAACTGTATCAGACCAGGCAGACGGAATACCAAACTATTTTAAAGGAAGCGATTCACATGACCGGAAATACCCCCACGTCTGTTGAAGATGCCTTCTTTGCGTATGCGAAAGAAAAAACTGGTCTACCACCAAAGATGCTGGCTAACTATCTGAAAAAGGCGGCAGACTACTGCCATCTCAAGCAGCCGCTTCTGGGCATGACAGATGTCAAAGCTGTCCGTAATGTGCAGCAGAAGGTGGCCGAGGGTAAATTGCTGCGCTTCCGCTTTGGCAAAGACGCTCAATCCATCCGCAACGCTACTCAGCTTTACTATACTTTCGTCAAGAGCTATCGCGAACCCAAGGAGGAGACTGCCCTTTCCTCTGTTCCAACGCAGGAAACACCAGCAGAGAACCCGGATGTCTCCGAGGCATCTGAAGCTGCTCCTGCTGTCGCTATGGCAATTTCTCTGAATGAATTTGCCGCATCGGTTGATCAGGTTCAGGAAGACGAACAAAGCGAGGAAGCCACTACTTCTGAGGAGGTAGCGCCTGCTGATTCAATGGTGGCACAGCTCACGGTTGATTTCAGCCGGAATAATTCCTACCTGTTCACCAAGCCGATTACCTATACATATAATGGACAGACTTATCCTGCGAAATCTTGGAATCGCATCTATGTCGAGATTTGTGGTCTGCTGTTTGACGATCACCACGACGCTTTCATGAGCATCATGAATGGAGATATCCCCGGCGACAATGCGCTTGCTTTTGCCGATGAACAGAGCTATCATCGCATGCGCGTCCCGAAGAGTTTTGCGCCCGGATTCTATCTGGAATCCAATTTGGACGCAACTTCCATCGTACGAAAACTGCGTGGGCTTCATCAGCTCTTTGGCATTGGTGATGATTTGCAAATCGTCTATCAAACGGTAGAAGACTATCAGCCGTCTCAGTCCAAGGAGCATCGCGAGATCGGCGGGGCGAATCAACTTGTCGCAGATGAAAACTATGACTGGCGGCGTTCCGACCTTTTGCTCGTTGACCTGACAAAAGAGACATCCTATTCCTTCACCCAGCCAGACGCTTACGAGTACAAAGGCGTGACCCGGCGCGTGAATAAGTGGGGTAAGCTGTACGCTGATCTCTGTGGTTTGCTCTTTGAAGATCATCACGACGCCTTTATTGGCATCATGAACCGCGATATTCCCGGTTATAATTCGCTTGCTTTCGCTGATGATCAGCACAAAAGCGGCATGCGCGTTGCCCGCCAGTTTACACCGGGGTACTATCTGGAATCGAATATCAGCGCAACGACCATCGTCCGAAGGATACGTGGCTTGTATCAGCTTTTTAGCCTCGGTGATAACCTGCGCATTTCATATACAAAAACCGGTGATGCAAAGCCCCGGGTTGATTCTGTTGACTCCGGTGAGGAATGGATCATCCACGAGTTGCGCGTCAGGGGCCTCCCCTTCACCGATAATCGTGCGGTAGATGGCTGCCTGTGGATTGCCTCTGACATGTCCATTCCCATCTCGCTGAAAGATGCGGCAACCAGAGGCTACCATCTCCATCTCAAGCAGGATGGCTGCCGTGCGTATCCGAATCGCCCTGTCCTGTGGACAAAGGATCAACCGAAAAAGCCAATCAATACCGCCGATTTCCGCCGCAAGCTGGATGAGAACTTTAAGCCCTACCTGCTGTTTGTGAAAAAACTGGCCGCGCCCACAGCAGGGCAGTATTCTCAGTCTATTGAGGCAGTGGAACGCTTTATACTTGAACGTGAACTTGGGTGTACGCTTGACATCACTGAACCGGACGAGGCGCAGCACATCTATGACATGCTCTTCGGGCGGAAAGATTTTGTGGACTGGAATAATCAGCGCCATCATCAGTACAGCGCAGCACTTGCGCAATATGTGGGCTACCTACGCCAGAACGGTACCACTCAGCCTTATAGGCCGAAGACGATCATTGAAACTGTCTGCGACGTAGTTCGTCAGGCAGGTAAGCCGCTGACAATCACTGAAATATACCAGTGTATTCTTGACGGCAATCTTTACGAGTTTGGTGCTGAAAATCCACGCAGTGTGGTGCTGACCGTTGTTTACAGGTTCTGCACCAAGACCCGTGAGCGAATCGAAGAAGGTAAAGAAGTCCTAATCCAAACCGAAGAGAACGGTCAGAAAAAGTATCAGATCATGAACGCTGATCAGGCTGCTGTATTTCTTGGTTACAAGGCCAAGGAAACTGAACCTATTTCCAAGACTGGATATGAGATCGCTGCCTTCTTCGGTAGATATTATGGGGATACCCCTGCTCAAGCGCTAACCAGCTTCATTTATGGGTTGAGTGCGCATACGCATCAGGAACCCAAACCTGGTATGATTCCCAAAGGCGAGATCGGCGCCGCAAGCGCAGTGATGTACGCAAAATATGCGTGCCAGAAAATGGGAGTCATCGAAACACCGACCATGCAGGAAGTGCCAGTGAGAATCGTATCAGAAAAGTGCGACCCTGTGGACGCCTCCCCGTGGCAAAAGTATCAGACCGTTCTGCAGCAGGCTTTCACAAAGGGCTTCCAGAAGGAATCTGGCCTAGATATGAAGAAGCTGCGGAAGCGCTGGTCAGAAATCCATGGTGAAGACCTAAAGGATACCGATGACATCGTTCGGCAACAGCTTGCTGCGCATTGCATAGATACCGGAAAACGATGGTACTTGGCCGAACTCCTTCTGTCGGAAGAAGACCGTCAGTCCGTGCTGAACTATATTGACCGGATTCTCTCCAGTGGAAAATCAGTACTATTCTATTCCTCTATCTACGCGGCGCTGGAACATGAACTGGCAAGCACTGTTCTGACAGAGGATTTGCTGGTCAGCTATCTGCAGGCGACCTGTCGGGGACAGTATATCCTACGGGAGAACTACCTGACCAATGATCGAAAGGCACAGGTGGACTTGGCGGAGGAGATCAAGAATGTCATGCTAGCGCATGGTCGCCCCATTCATACGGACGATCTGAAGCGCGCCCTCCATCACTTCCCACCGGATCAGGTAGAGAAAGAACTCCACATTCATCGAGAGTTCATCATGGATGCCTTCCATGTGTACTTCCATGAATCCATGGTCGATCTGACAGCCGAAGAACTTGATCAGATTGCATCCTTCATACAAGAAGAGCTGGACGATCAGGGCTATATGATCGGTGACTGGATTCAGCGCAAACTGCAGCGATTGTATCCTGAAACAGCCGAACGGCTTAGTTTCCTGACACTCCTCGGTGTGCGCGAGGCGGTAGCCTACAAGTTACGTGATCGGTTCAACTTCTCCGGGCCGGTGATCACACCAAAGGGCCAAGCGATGAACATGATCGATGTTTTCGCCATGTACTGTAAGCGGCATGCGCCTTTCACACTAGACGAGCTGACGGATTTCGCAAAAGAGTGTGATTCGACCATCTATATGGACACGGTTCACAGGAATTGCCTGCGCATCAGCAAAGAAGAATTTGTGCCGAACGGGTCAGTGCGTTGGAACATTCCTCATGCGGATGCTGCCATAGCACTTCACTGCCCTGGGAAGTATGTGTCACTGAAAAGTATCCAGCACTTCGATGCTTTCCCCTTTGTGGGATATCCATGGAACAGTTACCTGCTGGAGCAGTATGTAGCCACGGTCAGTAAGGACTTCATACTGATGCACTCCAGCTACGCTAAGAACACCACGTCCGGTGCGATTGTTCGCAGGAATGCCGGGTTTGAAAGCTTTGATGACGTGCTGGCGGATGTTCTGGCCAATGCGGCTGTAGTGATGGAAAAAGCTCCTTGCCTGGAATATCTCGCCAATGAAGGCTACATTACCAGAAAGAAGCTGTCCAACATCGTCGAAATTATTACGAGAGCCAAAGTGTTGCGCTCTCAGAAAGGATGAATGCCCATGTATTCCTATGAATGGGATGCCGTGACCGGTGGGTATTTACTGAATAGTACACCGCTGTCCTTTAGCAAAGAGCCGCGTCCCGTCTATTATCAGGAAATGGATTTGCTTGGCTTCGATAAGTATTGGGATTATGAAAAAGATGACACTTATCCCTATATGTGGGCGGAAGCTAATAAATATTGGTATCGTGGACATCTTGTTGCCCAGCTGAAAGGTGGTACATTATATCAAGCTCCTGATCTTATTCCAGACGAGGAGGCACTCAAGGAAATAAGACGGTTTTTCCCTGTTGACATTGCCGAGATGGTGGCAAGAAACGAGGGGATTCTTGGCAGCCTCGTTGCAGATACAATAAAAAACGCATACAACACTTACATCGAGTACAAAAATCGTGTAGACCTTTTCTATGTAGCTTTTAGCGGCGGAAAGGATAGTGTTGTTGCGCTTGACATTGTGCAACGTGCTATACCGCATGATGACTTTCTGGTACTTTTCGGGGATACACAGATGGAGTTCTCCGATACATATGATGTTATCGAACAAACGAAAAGACAATGCGAAGAAAAGGGTATTCGATTTTTAATAGCGCGTTCGAAACTTGAACCTGGATATACCTGGGATAAGATTGGTCCCCCTGCCCAGAAAATGCGTTGGTGCTGCAGCGTGCATAAAACAGCACCTCAGATTATTATGCTCCGAGAGTATATGCATAATCCTCATTTTCGCGGAATGGCTATGATGGGTGTCAGAGGTGATGAAAGCATCGCACGTAGTAAGTATGACGATGTGAATCTTGGCACGAAACATAAAGGACAGTACGATTACTATCCTATTCTGCGCTGGAATTCGGCAGAGTTATTTCTTTACATATACCAGCAAAGGCTGATAATAAACAAAACCTATCTATTGGGCAACAATAGAGCAGGTTGCCTTGTGTGTCCTATGGCGTCAAAAAAAGGTTCTTGGGTTAGAGAACAATTATACGGGAATAGCGAGGACGAAAAACATTCAACCAGATTCTTTAATGATCTCATTATCAAAAAAACAGTTGCAAGTTCTATGTCCCCAGCTGCTCAACGAGAATTCATGGAATTTGAGGGGTGGAAATCCAGACACGATGCGCGTAAGTTGTGTTCTCCCGATTTAGTATATGATGATGAAATCATAGCAGGAGTCCAACTCATACGCATCAAACGTGAATCCACCAGTTGGAGGGAATGGATAAAAACACTTGGTGAAGTCACCTACCTAGATACAGGCAGTGTAAGAATTCACTTTTATGATGAATGGTTTACAATAACATACATGGAAAGGAACGGTAGTTTAGAATTCCGAATTAAAACCAGTAATACGAAGGACGAAATCCTATTCATCGCCGCATTGAAAAATGTACTCAGAAAATCGGCTTACTGCATCTGCTGTCAGGTCTGTGAAGCCAACTGTCCTAATGGGTATATCCATTTTGAAAATGGTGATGTGCGAATAGATGACCGTTGTGTTCATTGCATGATGTGTCATAGGATTTCCTCATCAAGCTGCTGGGTAGCAGAATCACACAAAATACCAAGGGAGAAGGGTTCTATGACAACAAGCATCGATCGGTACAAAACATTGGGCGTTCAGTATTCTTGGGTGAAAGACTACTTCGATAAGAAGAATAACTTCTGGGACAATAATAGCCTGGGAACTATGATGTTGAGTCCCTTGAAAGCGTTTTTGGCTGATTCAGGTGTAAGCCAAAGAGGAAAGATTACTCCTTTTGGCGAGCTTGTTTCAACTCTCGGTATTGATACCGAGACAGCTTGGGCATTGATGCTCTGCAATGCTGCATATACTTCCGAAATTAATTGGTGGATGAAAAATATCTCCTTTAATAGGCCATACACACCTGCTGAAATCATCACTTTGTTGACTGATGATGTACCTTCGGAAAAGTCCCGGAAGAACGTGGTTTCTGCTTTCAAAAACATCTGTTCAAGTAACTCGATTCTTGGAGAAAGGATTGGTCTGGGTCATTGTAATAGTGAACAGAAAGGTCGTGTGACACATCTTCTTGATATCACACGAACAGTTTGGTCTTCCCCCGACCCCCTCGTTATTCTCTACTCTCTCTACAAATTCGCGGAGGCCTGCGAAGGCTACTACCAGTTCACCCTCACCACGCTGATGGATGACACCATCGAGCGCGGCGGCATCAGCCCCACGGAGATTTTCGGTCTGAGCGCCGACACCATGGAGAAGCTGCTCAACGGTCTCTCCATCAACCACCCAGAATTCATCACCTGCTCATTCAAGATGGATCTGGACAGCATCACCCTGCGGCCTGACAAGACCTCAGACGATGTGCTGGCACTTTTTGAAGCATAATTGAGGAGGAAGCGGTCATGGCCGAGTTCTACAGAGACTATTTTGACATCGACCCGGAGTTTTTTCCCGCGGTCAACGCCAGCGTCATCGAGCAGCACCCCAACCTCTGGGAAAAGTTCTATCCCCACGAGACGTTTGTAAAGCTCATGCGGGATTTGATTAGCTGTGTCAGTCGCCTGCAGAAGCTCTCTGTCTGGGTGGAGGGTGAATACGGCACTGGCAAATCCCACGCCGTGCTGACACTCAAAAAGCTGCTAGAAGCGGATGATGCCACCGCAAAAGCCTACTTTGACCGCTTCCCAGAGCAATTGGGCAACGACCTGTATAACAAACTCTATTCCCTGAAGCATGCTGGGAACATCCTGGTGGTGCATCGCCATGCCTCCTCCGACATCACCAGTGAAACCGATCTGCTCTTCGATGTGCAGGACAGCATCGTGGCCGCGCTGCGAGAGAAGGGTTATCAGGAAGGTGATGGCGCGCTGCGCTCCGCAGCCATTCAGTGGCTGAGTGACCCGGACAACAAAGCCTATTTTAGCGGCCTGATGAAGGGCACTTATGCTTCCACTTTCGGCGGCGATGACGTGAATGCCCTGATCATTAAGCTGCAGACATTTGAGGGGCTGCCGCTTTCCGAAATCATGACCAAGGTCATGAAGGTGGCGAATGAGCGAGGCATCCGCGTCCTGACGCTGACCAAGGAAGTACTGCAGGATTGGATTCGCGCCGTTATCAAAGATAACAATCTGTATGGTCTCATTTTCATCTGGGACGAATTCACGGATTTCTTTAAAAACAACCGTACCCGTCTTTCCGGCCTGCAGGCGCTGGTGGAAATGTCCGAGGGTGACTTCTTCTATCTGATCCCCGTCACCCATAATGTTGCCAACCTGTTCCCGTCCAAGGACAAGGATTGGAACGTTATTAGCCATCGCTTTGTGCAGCCTTTCTGTAACATTGAGCTGCCGGACAACATGGCTTTCCGGCTGATGGGAAAAGCCCTTGAGAAACGCCAGGATACCCATCTGATGGATGAATGGCAGGAAGCCTCTGAAGAGCTTTATGAGCGCACGAGCCCTGGTGAAAAAACAGGCCAAAATCCAGGATACGGAGCTACGTGATGTACTGCCGCTGCATCCGTATGCTGCCCTGTTGCTCAAAAACATGGCCAGCTATTATGCGGGCGATGTGCGGAGCATGTTCGATTTCCTGAAAAACGACACCGGGGATGAAATTCGCGGCTTCAAGTGGTTTATTGACACCTTCGGCCCCGCTGATGACAATCCCCTGCTGACAGTCGACCTGCTGTGGGACTTCTTCTATGAAAAGGGCAAGGAACTGCTGGACAGGGATGTTCGTAAAGTGCTGGACAGCTATGGCCGTGCCCGGAACCTGATCGGAGATGAGCCGCGCATCCTGAAAGCGATTCTGCTGATGCAGGCTATTTATGAAAAAACCGGCTCCCAGGTGGAGGCGCTTGCACCAAGCGCGAAAAACACCGAATACGCCTTCATGGGTTCCGATCTGGATGACGGACAGCCCACTAAAATTGCGGACAGCCTCGTCAGGAAGAAGATCCTCTATAAGACGCCGGGTTCCAATCTTTATAGTGCGCTCCTGAGCGCGGATGATGACATTCCTCCGGTAGATGTGAAGTTCCCGAACCTTCTGACCGAAGGCGAGATGCAGACCGTTATTGCCCCCAAAGGAGCGCTAAAGCTGCGCTACAACTTTACTCTGATTTCTGACGCAGGACGCTTGGAGTCTCAGCTCAAAGGCATCGTTAATCAGGGTGCGGACAACAGAATCCATGCGGTGATCGCCTTCGCAAAAGAAGGAAATCACGCATATGAGCTGTCTAAGGCCTTTAGTACCTATGCCCGTGACGAACGCTTCCGCTCCATCGTCTTCATCGATGCCACCCTCACTCCACTGGGTGATGACCGCTTTGAGCAGATTTCCGATTCTAAAGCTAAATATGAATATTGGCTCAAAAAGAATAGCGACATGGCTGGTCAGTATAGTAAGAATGTAACCGAGTTACTGGAAGACTGGCACAAGAGTGTTGAAAAGGGCGAATTCATCATCTATTGGGATGATGCGCCTACCGGCAAGCGTGTTCCGACGAGGGATACGCTTTACACTGAGCTGGCCGCAGTCAATCGCAAGCGCTATCCCGATGGCTTGGAGACGTTTGCCACCAATGCCACCGATACCATGTGGCAGGCGACTCAGCTAAAAAATGGTGTGGGTCTTGGCGCGGGTTCCGGCGGAATGTTGGGACAGTTCAGCTGTGTGCCCAAAGATTTGGGCGAAGCTTGGACAACGGATCGTTACTGGGAAGCACTGCCTCTGCTGACCATTTCCAAGATCAAACGCGCAGTGGATGGCATGATCGCGGAGGCCTTCAGAACGGGTGACAGAATCTCTATTCGAGAGGTTTACGAGAAACTGTATGAAGCACCCTATGGCTTCATGCCTTGCAATCAAACGGCGTTCATCCTCGGCTTCCTCCTGAGAGAATACACCGACGGTTCCTTCTCCTCGAGTGATGGAATCAAATCGGACAAACTGGACCATGATAAGCTGAAGAACATTGTCTCTGAGTACATTGCCGAGTGCATGACTCCCACCCTGCGCTACAAGGATAAATATATCGTGAAAATGACGGAGGAGATCAAGGCCTTCGTGACAGCCTCCGCTACGATTTTCGGCCGCCCCGTTAACGTTTCGCGAATGGAGGATATCCGAGATACGGTGGTGCGGCCTGCCATGCATGCACTGCCTTTCCCGATGTGGTGCCTGAAACACCTGAGAGATGGATTATCCTTTAAGAACAGCACCGAAAACGTGCATCATCTGATTGATCTGTACACCGCTTTCGCCAACAGCGGCAGCACCGATGGGCGTTCTGACAACGACATCGCCACCGATATCGGCAGACTCATCGTCCGTCATCCTGGGCTGGCAGAAGATCTGCACAGCATCATGTCCGAACAGAAAGTTCGGGAGGGCATGAAAAACTATCTGGACGATTTTGAGGATGGCATTTTGCCCAAGCTTGGCGAGCAGATCGGTGATGGTGGGCAGTATATCACGCGCCTGCAGAAGAGATTCAGCGCGGATGCAGCAAACTGGGTCTGGTTCAAGGAAACAGCCGATCAGCAGATTCGGATGCTGATTCTGGAATACAGGATTGTTGTTGCTAGCAATGCGGTAATCCTGCACAGTAATTCTTTCAGAGGCTGCATCGAGGAATGGTGCAATGTCTGCAAGAATATCAAAATCTCTTACCTGTACGCTAAGAGCTACTGGGATGATCTCGGCCCCTTCATGGAGATTCTGTATGGAATCAAAAAGACTGGCGAACTTCAGGAAAACCGTCGCGAGCAATTCCTGCAACTGATCGCAAACAAAGGTGCGGCCTTCAAAACCTTCTACAACCACCAGGAAAGCGTATTTGCCAATGCCTGCAGTTATATCCTTCAGGGAATTGACGCGGATTCTGTCAGCGAAATTTATAAGCAACTGCCGGGCAGTGATCTTTTCACCTCTGAAAAGAGCTATTACCAGCAGCGTGTCCAAGAGACGGTAAAAACCTGGAGCGAAAGTCAGGAAGGCGCGAAGCTGCTTAAAGCGTGGAAGGACGCGACAAAGACGGAATCGCCCCGCGCTTGGTCACAGGCCTATTTGATGCCAGTTCTTTGCATGGTGGATGACCCCAGTGAAGAGATCAAAGCCAAAGAGGCCTTTGATACCATCAACGTCGTTGCGAAGAAAAAGAAGGTAGATGGGCGAAGCATTGAGGATGCAATGCAATTCCTACAGTCTCATGCGGTTTTGCTGCAAAAACTGAATGACTCTGTTGCGCGTGACGACGCATTCCGTAAACGCATCTTGGGCCGCTATGATGTGTTGCTCCAGAACATTGACGAAGTCAAACATGAGCTGGAACAGCATCTGTTTGAACACCCGTATGACTGGTACCACCTGACCAGCCTGGAAAATGCGCTCCGCAAAAAGGCTGAATTTGTCTATAACGGATCAGGCTACGAACTTGCAGTTCAGAAGATAGATGGGATGGATATCGCAGAAGTGAAGCGCTACCTGAAGGATCTCATCGAGAAGAACATGACCGTTGGCATCGAGATCATCCGCGAAAACTGAGGTGTCTTTCATGAAGATCAGTGAAATTTATAGGCGAATAGAAAGGTATCTGCGCAGTGAGGATACGCGGCTCAGGATTGTCAATTTTCAGGATCGTGCTTCCCTCATTGCGTTTCGGGAACATTTTAACGTCGGGACGGCTGTTTTTAAATCACCTTCTGATTTCAGCAAGGATGATGAAGATCTCCTGACGGAAAATCTGTATGCAGAAATTCAATCTTTCCAGGGAAATCTGTTCCTGATTGGCTTTACATCGCAACTGCGGCTGAAAGGACGGGATGCACTGCGCCAGTTCATTGCCCAGCTTGCGCATACGACGCTAAAATCAGGAAAGCTGATTCTTATATGCTTTGGCTGCGCAGAAATCCTTCAATTTGATGATACCCGTATCCAGGGCCTGGTGTATTCTGCGGATGATGCTACAAGCGCTCTTCCCCAATTGCGCTTTGTCGGTGACGGCATTACAATTCCGAAGGGTCAAACAGTAACGAAAGGCATTGACAAGGTCGGGTTTCTGATCGAAACCGTTAATGCAGATACTCTCGTCATCCGTACAAATAAGCTTGCGCGGGATTATCCGGGTTCGATGTTGCATATAGAGGAACTTGTAGACGCCTATGCAGCATTATGTAACATTGACCAAGCCACTAAAGGTTTGGATAAAACTTTGGGCAAGACGGATCAGTGGGCCTTTGCTTTGAAAGAAATCTCATCTGAGGGTAGTTGGAGCAGCCTTGTAACACACCTGTTTGGTAGCCCCTATGCTCTTGACCTTGCCATCGGACAATGGGATCGCTACACCGAGGATATGCAGTGGATGTATTTCATCGCACTGAAGCTATTCGGTTCAACGAAGAACAGGTGTTTGAATCAAGCTGTTGGCAGAGCTACATCACCCAAAGACATGGTACGAAAAATCTATCGTTCTATTTTGGGTGAAAGCTGCCAATCTCCGACCTTTATCAACCACTATCGGGAAAGAAAACAGCTGTTGCAGCAGATGTTTGATGTGGAAGATGACGCTGAAGTTATCGACTATATCAAAATGACAAAGCAGCATAAAAGGGATGCGATACGATATCTGACAAATAATACTAAACTTGAAAAAGAAGCTATCATCGACTTGATCAGTGTTTATGCTGAGGAGTATACGTCACAGGAACTGAGAGACATATTGGTCGAGATATATCCTGACCTGGCTGCTTACCTGGATTCGTATTCTTTCTATGGAAACACATGGCTTGATGCATATTTCACCGAGTACCGCTATTCAAAGGTCTTGAACCGGATCTCTCCTGAACTGAGAGAAATGGCAGAACGGCAGGCTGTCGATCATGATTTTTTGAAACTATTGCCAAGGATTGCTGTTGTCGACAGCATCTCTAAAGACGGAACCTTTCTGTTCTTCGTCGACGCTATGGGCGTAGAGTTTATTCCTTACATCGTGGAAAAGTGCCGGGAGTACGAGCTGAAGGTAACTGTAACAGTAGCGCACTGTGAGCTGCCTTCACTAACCAGGTGCAACAAGGATTTCTTTGAATCTTATCCTCCCGAGCAAAGAACGAAAGTATCCGAGCTGGATGACATCATCCATCACGGAAAGGAAAACTACGACTATCAGGTGACTAAGACGCCTCTCCATTTAATCCGGGAGCTGGAAATCATCGACGAAGTGCTCAGGAACGCGAGAACAAGACTGTTGTCTGGCAACTCTACTACCAAAGTCCTTTTGGTTGCAGACCATGGAGCGACCCGCATGGCTGTGATCAACGAGCATATCATCGACATTGATGTCAATTCCAAAGGGACAAATGGTGGGCGGGTATGTGAATACACCGAAGCTGTAAAAACGATCCCTTACGCCATCCGTGAGGGCGATTATTACATACTTGCAAGCTACGACCGATTCAAAGGCGGACAACCCGCCAACGTAGAAGCGCACGGCGGTGGTACGCTGGAAGAGGTGATTGTTCCTGTGATAACACTGTCCATGCCGACCGAGGAGATTGAGGTTCAGGTTGAAACGAAGATTGTTGAGTACAGCTTCAAACAGCAGCCCGTATTGAAACTTTTCTCGAAAACCGTTCTTACAAATGTCAGTGTGCTGATTAATGGAAAATGGTATAAAGTGGATGAATCGATAGATGGCCAAAATTTCTCATTTACGCTGACAGGGCTTAAGAAAGGCCAGTACATCGCCGCCTTGTATGCGGATGGGAATGAAGTTACGACCGGACTGACATTTGAACTGAGAAGTAAAGCCGGTAGTTCAACAGGTAAGGCCGGCATACTATAAGGAGCGATCACATGGAAGAGAAACTGCGTGAAATATTCGAGGAGATGGCGGTCTACAAGGACTTGAAGACAAGCAATTTTCTGAAAACGCTGGGGCTACCTTCGTTCCTTCGCGATTGGCTGCTGAGGAAATTTGAAGATGATGAGGGAAAATTTGATATCGCTGAGTTGCAGGAATTTGTCCGAACTTATCTCCCGCGTCAGGATGAGTGGATAAAAATAAAAGATATGATCATGTTCGAAAACGAACGTGTGAGTATTCTGACAAAAATCATCGTTAGCATTGACATTAAAACGCAGGCGGTTACGTTTGAGCTGCCTATGTTTGGGCTTACTCCCAAGGAAACTGTCATTGAACCTGATGTTTGGAATGATGTCAAAGACGAACTGGTCAATAGCAAGGAAACTTGGGGCGTTGTCGAACTGGGCTACAGAATACCGATGCCGGAAATGCATCAGCCTGGAAAAATCAAACTGACCAATTTTACGAGTTTCTGTCCGTATACGGTTGATCTTGATTTCTACAAGGAAGCCCGTGCAGAGTTCTCCACAGAAGAGTGGGTTCGCCTACTCCTTGGTGCTATCGATTACAATGCTGACGGTTATAAAAGTGAGACAGAAAAGCTTGCCACTCTGACACGGCTCCTGCCATTTGTTGAAAAGCGGCTGAATTTGATTGAGCTTGCTCCAAAGGGAACGGGAAAGTCCTATCTGTTCGGTCAGATTAGTCGCTTTGGCTGGCTTTCAAATGGTGGCACGATGTCAAGAGCCAAGATGTTCTATGACATGAGTAAAAGAGTGCCTGGGCTTGTAAGCTGCAATGATTATGTCGCAATTGATGAAATTCAGGCTACCGAGTTTCCGAATCCGCTTGAAATGCGCTCTTCATTGCAGGGATATCTTGAAAACAACGGTACATTTACTGTTGGTACGTACAGCGGAACTGGTGAGGCTGGGCTTATTCTGCTGGGCAACATCGATCAGGAGATTATGGATGAATACCAGTTTATGTTCGGAGACTTGCCTGGTATTTTCAGAATTGACGGTGCTTTGCTAGACAGGTTCCATGGATTTATCAAAGGTTGGGATATACCCCAAGTAAATGACGGGATGAAAATCTGCGGATGGGCATTGAACTCTGAATATTTTTGTACGATCCTGCATCTCCTCCGCGAGGACATCAGCTATCGAGCTATTGTTGATCAGCTACTGGATGTCCCAGATGATGCTTATACACGAGATACAGAGGCAGTAAAGCGGATTGCCACTGCCTATCTGAAACTCTTGTTTCCGCATGTAAAGACAGCGGCGGATGTGAACCCAAAGGAGTTTAAACGCTATTGCCTGACCCCTGCGTGCAAGATGAGAAGGATAATTCGCATGCAGATTAGTATGTTCGACAGTTCATACAACAGCGAGCTGCCGCAGTTCACAATAAGGGAAGTGGCTGAATGAAGTATATCTGTATCGCATGTGGCAAAGAAATAACCGAGAAGAATACAATTGGTATCAACAAAAAACTTCTCGGGAAAAAGGTCAAAAGCCTTTATTGCATGCCATGTCTCGCAGACTATCTTGGAACCACCGTTGAGGATCTGAACGAAAAGATCGAAGAATTTAAGGAGGAAGGCTGCAAGCTGTTCTCATGAGTAAAACTATGATCTACGCTGATCACGCTGCTACGACGGTATTAAGCCCCACCGCTTATACCGCTATGCAACCGTGGCTCCAGGACAAATACGGTAATCCCTCTACCCTCTACAGCCTTGCTCGGGAACCACGCAAGGCTGTAGCTTCAGCGCGGGAGACCATCGCTGCGTGTATCGGAGCAAAGCCGAAAGAAATCTACTTTACCTCTGGCGGTACTGAGGCGGATAACTGGGCATTGACAGGTATGGCCTTCCAATACCCGAATCAGCGAGGCAGAATTGTCACCAGTTGTATCGAGCATCATGCCGTTTTGCACACCTGTGATTTTTTGGATCGCATGGGCTACGGAATCGATCTACTGCCGGTCAATCGTGATGGCGCGGTATCCTCAAGCATGCTTGAAGATCATCTGCAGGATGATGCGATTCTCGTTTCTGTGATGCTGGCCAACAACGAGATCGGGACAATTCAGCCCATTAGAGAACTGGCCAAAATTGCGCATTGTCATCACTGCCTTTTCCACACTGATGCTGTGCAGGGTGTCGGGCATATCCCGATTGATGTAAGAGAACTTGGAGTAGATATGCTCTCCGCCTCCGCCCACAAATTTAACGGGCCGAAGGGCTGCGGTTTCCTATATGTACGCGAGGGCATCAGCATCGAACCATTTATGCATGGCGGCGCTCAGGAGCACGGTCATCGGGCTGGCACAGAAAACGTGGCGGGCATCGTTGGCATGGCAGCGGCACTGGAGGAACATCAAAAACAGTTGGCGCAAGAAATGACGTATCTCCACAAACTTGCCGACACTCTGCTCGGTCATCTGCGGGAAACTGATCTTGATTTCATCGTCAATGGCAGCGCGGAACGCATCCCCGGCAGCCTAAGCCTCTCTTTTCGGAATGCGGATGGCGAGATGCTTTTGCATCGTTTGGATCTGATGGGGACGGCAGTTGCGACAGGTTCGGCTTGCGACTCCAAGGACGCTGTACTATCGCATGTGATTCGGGCAATCGGCGTTCCGAATGAGTACAAGCATGGGACAGTCCGCATTACGCTTGGAATGGATAATAGCGAAAAGGATGTTCAATCCATTGCGGAACAGATAGTGCATATACTGAAGTAGGAACCCAGAAGTGCATGACGGTCACGAGGTGAAATTCGTGAAGCACGCCATACTCATACCAGCCATTCTGTACCTTCTTGTGATGAGAGCGTTCGGCAACGCAATGGATAAAGCAGAGATACTCAAAGCCATTCAGGATATGCGGTTCTCATTGAAGGATCGGCTTGACCAGCACCCCATCTGCAGCGGTGAGGGTACTATTCTAAACAAGTAAAAGAGACTGCAATTAGTCTTTAAGTTGAGTGGGACACCTTGACAATTCGGTAATCTCGGTAGATGCTGTTTTCAGGACGACCGTACTTTTCGAGCATCTGTTTCTCAAGAACCATGAACTCCTGTCTGCTGATGATCCTCCTGTTCAGCGTGATCCCAGTAAGCAACGTAAATTCAAAATAAGATAGCAATGGAAGGCAAGGCGGTTGTCGTTGATAACCGCCTTGTTTTTTGAAGCTATTCCAAATTCTGTGCAAACGCCAAAGCCAGTGAAAAGTCAAAAGGATATAAGACGGTGAACAGGGCGACCTGTTCACCGCCTTGGCGGTCAAATCAGTTTGTCCTTGGGACTTTGATTTTTCTGATTCTTCCCATGTTCACTTTGTTGTCGAGTCACTCTCTGTTCCGTTTTTTCCATGATTTCTTCCAGCTCTTTCCGATTGATCGCCGTTTTCATCGCATCCTCAACCGAAACCCTCCCATCCGAAACGCGCGGCAGCGCGTCAGGAATAACCTTGCGCGTCCAGTATCGGATGCGGTTCAGCTCCGCCAATTCTGCTTTGATTTCTTCGAGTTTGGGAAGAAGGACTTCGCGCTCCGCTTCTAGCTGCATACGCTCTGTTTTCAGCGCCGCGCGCTGTTCCTTGTCGAGCGGAGACGCAAGCCCCAGCGACTTCACGAGCTTTTCGCGCAGCCAGATCGCCTTTTGCAGACGGTTCAATTCGTCGCCATGTTCGGCCTTGAACTTTTCTCGCTTGCCATTCCAGTGAATGCCTTCGTATTCCTGCTGAACTGGCTTCAATTCTCGGATGGTTTGAATCGCGCCAAACAGCGCGTCGATGTCGCGGATTCTGCGTTCCTTTGCCGTGAATTCCGCTTTGATTTTGGAAAATGTCCGTTGAGTTTCGGCGATGTACCGTCCGAGCTGACCGACCGTGTAAAGCTCGTGATTCGAGAGGAAGGAAACCGCCTTAAAGCCGTCTTTCAAATCATGGACGGCACCTTTTTCCTGCGCATAGCGATTCCATGTTTCGCGCCCGTCCCTTCGCATATCCAGATACGCGACAATCACGTCGCTCAGCGGGTAATCATCCGGGCTTTCGATGATCTGCTGGCGGCTGACCGCCTTGCGCAGTTCATCCAGCCAAGCGCCAATGCCGCGAACGGTTTTCTGCAAAGATGCCAGCATTTTATTCACGCTGATGATCTTTCGGTTTTCGTCGCCGCGTTCGCTGGAAACGCCCTTGCGTTCCAGCGCGGAAGCTGTCGGACCGAGATGCTTTTGCGGCAGGCGGTCTTCAACGCCCTGCCTCTCAAGAGAACGCATATCAACGCGCTCCATCCGTCCCGCTGCTTTGAGCGCGGCGTTTTGTGCCGCCGCCCAATCCTGCCGCCAGATTTCGCCGTACTTGCGCTCGTTCCAATCGACGGTATCGACCTTGATGCGCTTCCAGCTTCCGTTCGGTGCGCGGATGCGGTTTCCGTTTTCGTCGAGCGCGTAGACATTCTTCGATTTGGGCAGCCACTTTCCATTTTTGTCCATTGCGCGAAGCGTCAGCATGATATGAACATGCGGGTTGCCGTCGCCCTTGTCGTGATAGAAGAAATTGCAGACCATGCCCTTATCCACAAATTCCTTTTGACAGAAATCGCGGACGAGGGCGAGGTTCTGCTCGTCAGTCAGTTCGCGCGGCAAAGCAAAGAGCATCGAGCGCGCCGTCTGCGCGTTGACGCTCGTTTCCGCTGCGTCCACCGCGTTCCAAAGCGTCTGCGGATCGGCATACGCTCTCGGCGCGTTGGATGGCAGCATGACTTCAACCCGCTTCACGCGCGCCGGGCTGCTGTGCGGATATTTCCAGCAGCATTCGTATTCGGAATACTTCTTTTCGCCTGAATAATATGCGCAGGAAGCCATGCAGGATTGACCTTTTCCGCGGCTGATGATCTTAAAGCTCCCCGTCGGGCAGGGCATGGGTTCACCTCCGTTTCTTAGCGCAAAGCGCCGTCATGGGGTAGCCGATGCAATCGGCGCAGGGGCTTGCCCCTGTTGATGCCGAAGGCATCGAGCACCCCGCAGGGGCCTTCGGAGAACGCACGGCGCATCGAAAATGCGTATAAATGCGCCCTCACGGGATAGAGCTGCTTCCGTCGCTCTCCATGTCGTCCTCGTTCTCTTTGCTCCAAAGCATGTCTTGCATGGTCGATTTCGGCATACGCTGCACAGCCGCGTCGATCAGCTCCTTCGGGCTTTGAGAAATCTCCCCGCATCGACTGGCGGTCATCTGTTCCACAAGCTCGCGCACACGGGGAGACGAAAAGAAATAGTCGATCAACAGGAACACATCTTCATCCGTCAGCAGTTCGGGATTGGGCAGATAATGCTCCAAATGCCCGCCGCGTTCGCACAGGCGGTGCGTTCGTTCCTTGTTTCGCTGGATAGAGATTTTGTGTTTCGCCGCCTTGAGCTGCTGCTCGGCTTTTCGTTTCTGCGCTTCGGCTTTCTGCTGCATCGCAAGCAGTTTTTCGATTCGTTCAGACGCCATCTTTTTTCACCTTCGTTTCTTTTTTGTGTGTTTCGTTCCACGTTTCAAGTTCCATTTTTCCTTCATCGCTTTCGTAATACTTTTGAATCATCGGCAGCATGACACGAGCGATACGTTCAATCGCTGCATCGGGAATATCCATACCGCTGCTGGACGGATTAAGAATCTTCTTGTCGGGCATCCTTTACGCCTCCGTTGCGAATATGCTTATCCATCCAGCAAATGAGATCAGGTTTTGTGACCAGCTTTCTTCCGCCAATCTGGAGCGTCGGAAAGTCCTTTTGATTCAGCAGGGTATACGCGCCGGATTTAGATATGGAAAGCGCATGGGCCAACGCTTTAGCATCCAATACGTCGGGCAGATCATTAAAAAGCTCATTCATTCAAGAAATTCCTCCTTTTCGGGTAAAAGAAAAACCACTGTCGTCCTGACAATGGCTTTGGGAAAAATAAAATTGAGGTTACTCGTTTTCCACATATTTTTGAAAGTGTTCGGCAATCTGTTTTCGCCTTTTCACCACCGCACTATGGCCTTACTGATCAATTTTCAC
>OLRR01000321.1_pt1 | contig 39726 bp, 39 predicted proteins | sample 1671941 | NCBI WGS metagenome assembly OLRR01 (sample SAMEA3136628, study PRJEB25190) | human gut metagenome
CTTTTTGTATTTTCTATTCTTCTTCATACTCTCACCTACAAATTCATTTCGTTATTCCTAATAAAATATAACCTTCCATTAAACATTATAACAAAAGTCATCATTTTTTTCAATACTTCAAACTACTTCGACTACACTCACGACTTAATGACTTCTTGAATACTTTCCGAAAAAGAAAACTGCCATCAGTTAAGACAGCAGTTCCTTTTCGGTTGGTATGCTATTAGGAATACACAATATCGTTTAATAGAATCTCGTCTGCACAGGCTCTGATGTTATTCATCAATCCGACCCATTTCATCATATCCTCTGCTTTCAGTTGTTCCGTCACACCTTGCTTTTTTGCCATTTCCTTTATCAGATACTCCGCCATATTACACGCCGAAGTATCAATATCGGCAAGGGAGGAAGTAATTAACAGGATAACGACCGCCTTATTCATTAGCAAGAATTTCAAGCGATTTTTTCTGCCATTAGCAGAGAGGACATTTTCATTAGCAAAACAGCAATTTTTCTGCTAATTTTTATTAGCAAGCCGTACACCTAAAAGGCGGACGACATTTGTCCTAAATTCCATTAGCTGACGGAGAATTTGCTAATGAAAATTTGTGATTTTTTCGTTTTTGCTGTTTCTTCGTAAAAATGAAAAAACGCCGAAAACCCTTATAAATAAAGGCTTTCGACGGGATTTTTGGCGTCCTCGAGAGGAATCGAACCTCCAGCCTACTGCTTAGGAGGCAGTTGCTCTATCCGACTGAGCTACGAGGACATTTTAAAATATTTAGTTTTATATAATAAGAAATTAACTTAATGTCAATCTCTTTTATGCAAAAAGTGGTTGTTATAACGAACTCTTAGGAGGGGTTATTATTACGAGCTTGCGAGTAACAAGGTTCTGAATGCAGAGCATTCAGGTTCTTATATCCATTTAACTAAGGAGGCGTTTCTTATTATATTAAATAAATTATATACATTATAATTATATTTTTTCGATTTGTCAATAAAAGAAAAATCCGTAATCCTCAGACTACGGATTTATTGAACTTATTACTGCTCAACGGGATAAACAGAAACCTTTTTTCTGTCCTTGCCCATTCTTTCAAATCTAACTGTTCCGTCTACGAGAGCGAAAAGAGTATCATCCTTACCGATACCTACATTGGTGCCCGGGTGAATGTGTGTTCCTCTCTGACGGTAAAGGATGTTGCCTGCGAGAACGAACTGTCCGTCTGCTCTCTTAGCACCGAGACGCTTTGATTCGCTGTCTCTGCCGTTCTTAGTAGAACCCATACCTTTTTTATGAGCAAAAAGCTGCACATTAAGTCTAAGCATAGTTACACCTCCGTTGTGGTTACTTTAATATTTTTAGGATATTGTTTTTCGAGTTCGGTTAAATGTAAAAATAAACCGTTCATAATATCCTGTGCTTTGTCGGGCGTTTGGTTTATGCTCAGTCGCATATAACCGTCCGTTGCCGCTGCGTCTGCTTTAAGGGACATAACCTCTGTTACGGTGTTAGCCGCCATATAGCAGGCACTGCTGATGAATGCGCACACAACATCTTCGCCGCTGTCGGCAAGTCCCGTGTGACCCTTGCATTCAAAGCCGGTTAATAAATCGCCCTGTTTCTTAAATTCAATTCTAATCATTGATTAAGCGTTAATCTTTGTGATTTCAACCTTAGTGTAAGGCTGTCTGTGGCCCATCTTGCGCTTTTCGTTCTTCTTTGGCTTGTAGGTGAAAACAGTAATCTTCTTACCTTTGCCGTTCTTGAGAACAGTAGCGTCAACAGTAGCTTTTGCACAATCCTTGCCTGCTTTAAGACCTGCGTCTGTGCCGACTGCAAGAACCTGGTCGAATGTAATCTTAGCTTCAGCCTCAGCATCGAGCTTTTCGATGTAGAGAACGTCGCCCTCTTCAACATTGTACTGCTTACCACCTGTTACGATAACTGCGTACATAGTAAATATCTCCTTCATAAGTCTCGCTACGATAGGTGAATGCTCGGGTTTTATTAAGCGTGCATTTCTTTAACCCATAATATGCGGCTTAATTATTATAGCAGAAAATGCCGAAATGTCAATAATTTTTTTGTCTTATTTTATATCTTTTATACCTTTATATACCGTTTCCTTTTTATAATTTTTTTGGCAACAAAAAAATTCTTTACAAATCATATCTCTTGTGTTATAATCTCATTGCTTAATGCGAATGACTCGGTTTCGGGGGTAAGTCGGATACGGCGTCACCTTAGCCCGTTACTGTGTTTTTTGCAATGCAATAATATTATGAAAGGTGAATGAATTATGACACAGGCAGAAAAGCAAGCTATTATGGCTGAATACGCTACTCACGAGGGTGATACAGGTTCTGCTCAGGTACAGGTTGCAGTTCTTACAAAGAGAATCAACGACCTTACAGAGCACCTTAAGACTCATAAGAAGGACCATCACTCACGCCGTGGTCTTCTTAAGATGGTAGGTCACAGAAGAAACCTTCTCGCTTATATCTATAAGAATGATGTTAACGAATACCGTGAACTTATTGCAAAACTCGGCATCCGTAACACTCTTGAGCGTAACTTGGCTGAGAACGAGGACTAATAATCCTATGCAGGCGATACTTTTTTGTGTCGCCTGTTTTTGTTAATTCGATACCGAAAGGGAGGCGTAAAAATAGTAGTAAACAGAGTCTATGAAAAATCGTAGATTGTGTTTATTACTATTGCCTCCTTTTGATATAATAAAATTTTCAGAGAGGTAAAAGTATGTTTTTTAAGAATTTCAAAGTTTGGGAAACCGAACTTGCAGGCAGAAAATTGACCCTTGAAACAGGTAAGATGTGCGGCCTTGCAAACGCATCAATCCTTGCTCGCTACGGTGAGACAGAAGTGCTTTGTAATGTAACCGCTTCGGCAAAGCCGAGAGAGGGTGTAGACTTCTTCCCGCTCAGCGTTGACTATGAGGAGAAGATGTATTCCGTCGGCCGTATCCCGGGCTCATTCCAGAGAAGAGAGGGCAGAGCTTCCGAGAAAGCCATCCTCACATCCCGTTGCATCGACCGTCCTATCCGTCCGCTTTTCCCAAAGGATTTGCGTAATGACTGTTCGGTAGTTGCTACCGTTATGTCGGTTGATCCCGATTGCTCACCTGAAATTACCGCTATGATCGGTGTTTCTGCCGCAATCGCTATTTCCGATATTCCGTGGGACGGACCTATTTCGGGTGTGAATGTTGGCCTTGTAGACGGAAACATCGTTATTAATCCGGGCCTTGAAGACAGAGCAAAGAGCGATCTCGTTCTTACAGTTGCTTCAACAGCAGACCTTGTTGCTATGATTGAGGCAGGCGGTAACGAAATCGATGACGACACAATGTTCAACGCCATTATGGCAGGCCACGAGGAAAACAAGAAGATTGTTAAGTTCATTCAGGGTATTGTAGATGAAATCGGTAGGCCGAAGTTTGCTTATGAGTCATCTGATCCGGACCCTGAAATTATGGCTGAAATCGAGGCTTTCTGTGCAGAAGATGTTAAGAAGGCACTTGATACAGACGATAAGAATGTTCGTGATGAGGCTCTTCTTCCGATTTATGAGGCTGTTCACGAAAAGTATGATGAAAAATTCGAGGGCAATGAGGCAAAGATTGACGAGATTATGTATCTTGTTCAAAAGCACATTGTTCGTGCTTGGCTTAAGGACGAGCATAAGAGAGTTGACGGTAGAGGCATTGACGAAATCCGTCCTCTTAATGCGGAGGTTGACCTTCTTTCAAGAGTTCACGGTTCAGGTTTGTTTACAAGAGGCCAGACTCAGGTACTTTCTGTTGCAACACTCGGCCCAATGAACGATGCTCAGCAACTTGACGGTCTTGACGAGCAGACCGAAAAGAGATATATCCACCACTACAACTTCCCGTCATACTCCGTAGGCGAAACAAAGCCGTCGAGAGGTCCGGGCAGAAGAGAAATCGGTCACGGTGCTCTTGCAGAAAAGGCTCTTGTTCCGGTACTTCCGTCAGTTGACGAGTTCCCGTACGCTATCCGTGTTGTATCAGAAGTTCTTTCTTCAAACGGTTCAACATCACAGGGCTCAATCTGTGGTTCTACTCTTGCTCTTATGGCAGCAGGTGTTCCGATTAAGGCTCCGGTTGCAGGTATTTCCTGCGGTCTTATCACAGGTGATGAGGGCGTTTACGGCGACTTTATGACTATGGTTGATATTCAGGGTCTCGAGGACTTTTACGGCGATATGGACTTCAAGGTAGCAGGTACTAAGAAGGGTATTACCGCTATTCAGATGGACCTTAAAGTACACGGTCTTACTCCGGAAATCATCAAAGAGGCTTTCGCAAAGACTCATAAGGCAAGAAATTATATCCTTGACGAGATTATGCTTCCTGTTATCAGCGAGCCTCGTAAGGAACTTTCAAAGTATGCTCCTAAGATGTATACTCTTCAGATTGACCCGGATAAAATCGGTGATGTAATTGGTAAGGGCGGCAAGGTTATTCAGGAAATTCAGTCCGAATACGATGTTAAAATCAACATTGAGGAGGACGGCAGAGTTTATATTTCCGGCGTTGATGCAGAAAAGTGCGAGGGCGCTGTAAGCGTTGTTAAACTTATCGCTACCGACCCTGAGGTTGGCGCTTTCTATAACGGCGTTGTAACCCGTATTATGAACTTCGGCGCTTTCGTTGAGATTGCTCCGGGCAAGGAGGGACTTGTTCACATTTCCCGTCTTGACGTTAAGAGAACAGAAAAGGTAGAGGATGTCGTTAATGTCGGCGATTCAATCATCGTTAAGTGCATTGAAATCGACGATCAGGGCAGAATCAATCTTTCAAGAAGAGACGCATTAATCGAACTTGAAGGTATGACTCCCGAAAACGAGATTGACGAAACTCCTCGCAAGCCGAGAAGAGATAATCATCGCCGTGGCGACAGAAGATAATCTGATATATATGCACCTCCGTATTTTTTGCGGGGGTGTTTTTATATAAATTATGTAAAATTTAGTTTACCGTCTGTTATTTTATATACCTTTGTGTTATAATGTAGCCGTATTGATTTAATTAATAACGAATGAGAGAATTGTGCGTATGTCAAATATTGTGCATAAGAAAAAAAGATTTTCTTCATCCAGAAAAATTGTTCTCGGATTTGCGGCGACAATACTGGTCGGAGCGTTTCTTTTGATGCTCCCCATATCGTCAAAAAGCGGTGTGGTAACTCCGTTTAATCAGGCACTTTTTACTTCGACGTCGGCAGTGTGCGTTACGGGTCTTGTGCTTAACGATACGGGCAGTTATTGGTCAGTCTTCGGTCAGGCTGTAATACTTTTGCTTATACAAATCGGCGGACTCGGAGTTGTGACTGTTGCTGTTTCGCTTGCCATGCTGTCGGGAAAAAGGATTTCGCTTATACAGCGAAGTACATTGCAGGATGCAATATCGGCGCCTAAGGTCGGCGGAGTTGTGCGATTAACCAGATTCATTTTGTGCGGTACTGCAATAACGGAACTTATAGGTATGCTTCTTATGCTCCCCGTGTTTTGCCGTGATTACGGCTTAAAGGGAATATGGATGTCAATGTTTCATTCCGTGTCGGCATTTTGCAATGCCGGATTTGATATATTGGGTACGGCGGAAAAACCTTTTGTTTCGTTGACGGGATATGCAAACAATCCGCTGATTAATATAACCGTAATGCTCTTAATTATAATCGGCGGAATAGGATTTTTTACCTGGAACGATGTGTGCACAAATAAACTTCGCTTTAGACGCTATTCGCTTCAAAGCAAAATCGTCCTTTCAACAACATTGATTTTGATAGTGGCTCCGGCAGTTTGGTACTTTATATTTGATTTTTCCGATATGCCGACAGGCGACGGCGTGCTTGGCTCTTTGTTTCAGGCTGTCACTCCCAGAACGGCAGGTTTTAACACCTATGATTTGAATAAACTTTCATCTTCGTCAAAGGCGATTATGATATTTTTAATGTTGGTAGGCGGCTCGCCGAGTTCTACCGCCGGTGGTATGAAAACGACTACTCTTGCGGTTCTTACGCTGAACGCTCTTTCTACTTTTAAGAAAAAAGAAAACGCAGAGATATTTGACAGAAGAATAGATAACAGCGTTATTAAAAATGCCGCAACTGTTTTTGCAATGTATTGCTCGCTGTTCTTTGTGGGCGGTGTGGCTATTTGTTCTATTGAGGGATTCAGCCTTAGTGATTGCCTGTTTGAAACTGCATCGGCAGTCGGAACGGTAGGACTGACTCTCGGCATAACGCCGGAGCTCGGTATTGCTTCTCAGTTGATTTTGGTTGTGCTTATGTTTTTGGGCAGAGTCGGCGGACTCACCTTTGTATATGCAACAATAGTGGAAAAAAGGCGAAGCGGCGCAAAGTATCCGCTTGAAAAAATTACAGTAGGATAAGAGGTATATAGTTATGAAAAATATTTTGCTTATAGGCTTAGGCAGATTCGGAAAGCATATTGCAATGGAAATGAATAATCTCGGCCACGAAATAATGGCGGTGGATAATAATGAGGAAAGAGTAAATGCAGCTTTGCCATTCGTAACGAATGCTCAAATCGGAGACAGCACAAACAGCGAATTTTTGGAATCTCTCGGCGTCGATAATTATGACGTGTGTTTTGTTACAATCGGCGGAAATTTTCAGAATTCGCTTGAAACCACTTCGCTTTTGAAAGAATTGGGCGCTAGGCTGGTCGTTTCCAGAGCGGAGAGAGATGTGCAGGAAAAATTCCTTTTGAGAAACGGAGCCGACGAGGTTGTTTATCCCGAAAAGCAAATTGCAAAATGGTCGTCTATTCGCTACACAGCCGACCATATTCTTGATTATATTAAAGTAGATGATTCTCATGCCATTTTTGAGGTTGCCGTTCCCAACAACTGGGTGGGCAAAACCGTGTCAAAACTTGACATAAGAAGAAAGTACGGAATAAATATTTTGGCTATTAAGCAAAGGGGTGATGTGGATGTTACCTTTTCGCCCGACACCGCACTTGAGAGCAATATGACCCTTTTGGTTATCGGAACATATAAGCAGCTTCAAAGGTGCTTTCGTATTTGATATATTGTTTTATTCGGCACCGTCGCATTTGTTTTGCGTCAGTGCCGTTATTTTTCTTGTAAAAAGGTGCAATATATAGTATAATCATAATACTACTTTTTAAGGAGACAAATTTATGAATGATAAAATTCCGAATATGGACTACGATGCCGATGAAGTAATCGACAGTTTTAAGTCCAAATTCAAGTGGCCCGACAAGGACGATGTAGAGGTGGTTGTTAAGCCTAAAAACCTGCCTAAGAAAATTTTGCTTTCGCTTTTGACTACCGTTATTGTCGGAGCAGGCGCATATTATATGATGATTCCCGCACTTAATTTTAAGTCAACGGACTTTTATACCTTTATTTTTCTTCTTATTGCAGTGTTTGTCGGCTCGTTTTTCCTCTTTATCGGAGGAAACAAGAGGGCGGAGAGCAGTGCGTATTTTAAGAAAAAATCTGTTGTGCCTATTGTGCTTGTTGTCGTGATTTTGGCTGTGATGCTTGTCGGCTGGCTTGTCGGTTGTACCTTCTTCAGAGCAAAGGATTACAGCAATCTTGTAACGGTTCAGGAAAGCGACTTTTCCGAGGATTTTTCCGATATTAAGTACGACCAGGTGCCACGACTTGACGCCACGACCTCCAAGGTTCTTGCAGACCAGCAACTCGGTTCGCTGAGCGAATATAAGAGCCAGTACGTTGTATCGTCGGAATCGACTCAGATTAACTATCAGGGTCACCCTGCACGAGTTGCGTATCTCGAGTACGCCGACGTGTTTAAGTGGTTCAATAATACAAAGAACGGCTTGCCGGCATATATGCTTATCGATCTTGTGAGCCAAAAGGTAACGGCTGTAAATTGTATCGACAAATTCGGCGAGGGAATTAAGTATTCACCCACCGAACTGTTTAACGAAAAATTGATTCGTCATTTGAGATTTCAATATCCTACCGCTATTATGGACACTCCGAATTTTGAAATAGACGATGAGGGACACCCTTATTGGATAACTCCCGTGCTTGATAAGACAATCGGTCTGTTCGGCGGTACCGATGTTAAGGGAGCAATCATTACCGACGCATTAAACGGGGAAAGCACTTATCTCGATATTGATGCCGTTCGCAATGATAAGACATATAACTGGATAGATGTTGTTTACAGCGAGTCGCTTCTTATTCAGCAGTATAACTACCACGGCAAACTTTCGCAGGGATTTTGGAACTCGATTATTTTCCAAAACGATGTAAATGTAGCGTCTCAGGGCAGAGGTAATATTGCCATGGACGATGATGTTTGGGTTTATACGGGCGTAACTTCGAGCGAATCAGACGCTTCAAACTTCGGCTTTATTTTCTGCAATCAGAGAACAAAAGAACTTAGGTATTATAAAAACGGCGGCGCAATAGAGAGTTCGGCTCAGCAGTCGGCAGAGGACGCTGTTCAAAATTACGGTTACCGTGCAATTTTCCCGATTCTTCTTGATATAGAGGAGCAACCCACCTACTTTATGTCTCTTTACGGTGACAGCTATACGGTTAAGGGTTATGCTCTTGTTAATCTTGATGATAAGACCGTTGTCGGTACAGGTCTCTTAGATGTCGAAAAGAGCGATGCAGGAGCACTTAATGCCGCAGTTGAGAATTATATCGCAGCGCTTAAAGCCAAGAATATAGTTGACGCATCGGCAGACGCAGACGATTATAAAGTTGATTCCGATGAGGATACCATTATTGACGAGAACGGTGAGGACGCCGCAAAACTGAATACCGTCAGCGGAGAAATTACGGATATTATGACCTCCGTAAATGACGGAAATACCGTTTACTATCTCCAAATTAACGGCAAGTATTACTATATCGCCGTTACGGATTGTATGGATGTTCTTCTTATGAAAAAGGGCGACACCGTTACCGTAACTTTTGATAAGGATTCGGACACTTTCGTTCAAGCAAAAAGTATTAAAAAGTAAGAGACGGCAATATAAATTTCAATAATTGAAAAGCCAATAATTGAAAAACCCGTAGGAATTAATCCTACGGGTTTTGTCATATTTGATTTGGCTTAGAATTTAATTTTTTTCTCGATGAACGCCTCAAGTTCCGAAATAGGAAGTCTAACCTGCTCCATTGTATCTCTGTCACGAACTGTTACACAGCCGTCCTCAACAGAGTCAAAGTCGTATGTGATGCAGTAAGGAGTACCGATTTCGTCTTGTCTGCGGTATCTCTTGCCGATTGAGCCTGCGTCATCATAATCAACCATAAACTTCTCTGAAAGGTTTTGGAACACTTCCTCAGCCTGCTCGTTGAGTTTCTTTGAAAGAGGAAGTACTGCGCACTTGTACGGTGCAAGAGTCGGGTGGAAGTGCATTACGATACGAGTATCGTTCTTCTCTGCATCAAGAACTTCTTCGTCATAAGCCTCACAAAGAACTGCGAGGAATAAACGCTCTACGCCGAGCGACGGCTCGATAACATACGGAACATATCTCTCGTTTGTTGCGCCGTCAAAGTATTCGAGGTTTTTGCCCGAAGTCTTGATGTGCTGTGTGAGGTCATAGTCGGTTCTGTCGGCAACGCCCCAAAGTTCACCCCAACCGAATGGGAAGAGATATTCAAAGTCTGTGGTAGCCTTAGAATAGAAACAGAGTTCCTCCGGGTCATGGTCACGAAGTCTGAGGTTTTCGGACTTGATGTTTAGAGAGTAGAGCCAGTCACGGCAGAAACCTCTCCAATATTCAAACCATTCAAGGTCTGTGCCCGGCTTGCAGAAGAATTCAAGTTCCATCTGCTCAAATTCACGAACACGGAAAATGAACTTACCCGGAGTGATTTCGTTTCTGAAAGATTTGCCGATTTGTGCAACGCCGAACGGTACCTTTCTTCTGGTGGTTCTTTGAATGTTTGCAAAGTTTACAAATATGCCCTGTGCGGTTTCGGGTCTGAGATAAATCTCGTCTTTGCTGTCCTCTGTTACGCCCTGGAATGTCTTGAACATAAGGTTGAACTGACGAATGTCGGTAAAGTTATGTTTGCCGCAGTTTGGGCATGGGATATTGTGTTCGTTGATGTAGTCTGTCATCTGCTGATTTGTCCAGCCTGCAACATTGGTACCGTCAAAGTCCTCTATAAGCTGGTCGGCTCTGTGACGGGTTTTGCATTCGCAACAGTCCATAAGCGGGTCGGAAAAGCCGCCGAGATGTCCCGAAGCAACCCAAGTCTGCGGATTCATAAGAATTGCGGAATCAAGACCTACATTGTATTTGTTTTCCTGAATGAATTTCTTTCTCCAGGCGTTCTTGATATTTGTTTTAAGTTCAACGCCGAGCGGACCGTAATCCCATGTATTTGCAAGTCCGCCGTAAATTTCGCTTCCCGGATATACAAAGCCTCTGCCTTTGCAAAGGGAAACGATTTGGTCGAGTGATTTTTCTGTATTAAGCATGTAAAATTCCTCCCGAATTTAATGTTATATATTATACATTATAATTATATATTGGTCAACCTATTTTGTAATGCTCGTCCGAAAGCACACTGTGAGCACATTTAATTCCGTCCACGGCGGCAGATACTATACCGCCCGCATAGCCTGCGCCCTCGCCGCACGGATAAATTCCCTGAATGTTGCATTCCAAAAATTCGTCACGCAGTATTCTTACGCTCGAGGAACTTCTTGTTTCCGGAGCGGTCAGTACTGCATCATACATATTAAAGCCGTTTAACTTTTTGTTCATCTGCACAATGGCGTCTTTCATCGTGGCAGACACCTTTTGCGGTAAAACCTCGTCAAGATTAGTGAGCGTTACGCCTGTGGGGCAGGTCGGCTGAACGCTTCCCAACTGAGTGCTTTGCTTGCCCTGCAAGAAATCGCCGACAAGTTGAGCCGGTGCTTTGTAGTCCGAGCCGCCGAGCAAAAAAGCCTTGTGCTCTATTTCACGCTGATAATATATTCCCGCAAGCGGATGCTCCGACGGAAAGTCCTTCGGCTCTATTCCGACAAGAAGCGCCGAGTTTGCGTTTTCTCCGTCTCGTGCAAGCGAACTCATACCGTTTACTATAACGCCCTCTTTTTCGCTCGCCGCCGCAACTACCGTGCCGCCCGGGCACATACAGAAGGTGTATGCTCCACGCTCGTGCAGTCCGTGACATGACAGCTTGTAATCCGCTGCACCGAGTTTCGGGTGATTTGCGAATTTTCCGTACTGTGCCTTGTTAATAAGACTTTGCGGATGCTCTATTCTTGCACCTACGCTGAACGGTTTTTGGATAATTTCAACGCCAAGTTTGTAGAGCATTTCAACGGTGTCTCGTGCGCTGTGACCGATTGCCATTATTACGCTGTCGGTTTCTATGTCTGTTCTCTCTCCACGGTGTGTATACGAAACTCCCTGGATTGCACCGTTTGCGGTGTATAACTTGTCCAGTTTGCTCTCAAGTCGTAACTCACCGCCGAGCCTTTCTATTTTCTTTCGTATATTTTTGACTACTATTGCGAGCCTGTCCGTACCTATGTGGGGCTTTGAGGAATACAGTATTTCCTCGGGTGCACCTGCCTCATATAATTCTTCAAGCACCTTTCTGATGTAAGGGCTCTTTATTCCCGTGGTCAGTTTTCCGTCCGAAAATGTGCCGGCGCCGCCCTCGCCGAATTGCACGTTGCTTTCCTCGTCGAGTTTTCTTTTTGTCCAAAATTCGTTTACGTCATGTTGTCTTGCGTCAATGTCCTTGCCTCTCTCGAGGATTATCGGCATTGCGCCTGCCTGTGCAAGTATCAACCCTGCCAGCATGCCTGCCGGACCAAAACCGACAACTATCGGTCTGAATTGTGATGTACGCTTGTTTTGCGGAAGTTCGTAGTGATACGGTTTTACGATTTGCACCTTGCCCGATTTGCACTTATCTACTATTTGTTCCTCGTCAAGCATGATAATCACATCAAGTGCATAAGTAAAATGCACATCGTCTTTTTTTCTCGCATCAACGCTTTTTTTGAATATCGTGTATGATTCTATGTACTTTTCATTGATTTTCAGTATCTTTGCCGCTTTGGATTTGAGCAGACTTTCGTCATCGTCCAAGGATAACTTGATTTCATTTATTCTTATCATTTTTGACTGTACCTTTTGTAATGTCGTTTGCGGCGTTTATTCCGCTGAATATTGCATAGTTCAGATTAAATCCGCCGCACTCAAATTGGCTGTTTGTCAGTTCTCCGATAATGTAAAGACCTTTTCTTATCAGCGAATTGTTGCCATGACCGAGTTCAATTAAATCCACTCCGCCCGAAGTGATTTGAGCAAAGTCATATCCCTTTGTCCCCGTGATTATTATTCTCCAGTTTTTTATGCACCTTGCCATTGCGGCGTAATTGTCTCCTACCTGCTTTGATATGATGGAACATAATTTTTTCGGCAGTATTCCCTCGTAGGTGCCGAAGTTTTCATAATGCTTTACTAAATCATTTTCGTTCATTTCGGGAACAAAGTCGAGTATTGCAACGCTTTTGTCTTTGTTGTGGAGCAGGCGTTCATCGTTGATGAGATATGACAGATTCATCACAACGATTCCCGATATGCCGTAGTCTGTGAATAAAACTTCGCCGTAATCCTCGCCTGAGATTTCGCCGTTCGTTTCTATCTTTACATTGCATTTTGTACGCACACCTTTTAGCGCACGGCAGTGCTTGCTTGATGATTTCAGTTGAACCAGAGCAGGGGAGAGTGCTGTTATTTTATGCCCGAATTTTTTTGACAGAGCGTAGCCCGAACCGTCCGAGCCGAGCGGAGGCTGACTTTTTCCTCCTGTTGCCAGAATCAAATAATTGCTGTCAATAATTCCTTTGTCGGTGTAGATGTGAAATGTGTTTTCATAACAGTCTGCGTTTTTTACATTGCAGTCGGTGAGTATTTCAATGCCGAGTTTTTTACATTCCGCTTTGAATACTTCAACCACACTCGACGCCTGATTGGAGTAGGGATACATTCTGCCTTTTTCGTCCTCACGCAAAATTAAGCCCAGAGACGAGAGGAAATCCTTTACCTCGTCGTAATGCTCGGCGTTCTTGTTTGCTATGTTGCATCTGCCGTTGCCTGTGGCGTAAATTTTTTTCATTATTTCGCCGAGGTGCTCTATTACGGTGACGCTCATATCGCTGTTAAGTTGTTTTAATCTTATTGCGGCCGATATGCCTGAAGCACCGCCGCCGATTATAACGGTTTTCATATTCTTCGCTTGGTTGTATCCTCATCACTTTAATTTAATTTGTTTACTAATGTAAATACACTCTAAATATATTATAATAAATTCCGCTAAAAATCAATATAATTTTTGGTGTGAAATATCTTGACTTGTATTGACTTTTGTGGTATAGTCTTTGTACCTCGTCGAAAAGGGTTTATTTTTTGTGCCCTTATTTATGAGATTCGTATGCGTTGCGAATTGTCAAAACGAGGGAGATTTTTATCGAATTAATTAGGAGGTGCCGAAATGAGAGTTAAGATTACTTTAGCTTGCACTGAATGCAAACAACGCAATTATAACACAATGAAAAACAAGAAGAACACACCGGACAGGCTTGAAATGAATAAGTATTGCCCGTTCTGCAAGAAACACACTCTTCACAGAGAGACAAAGTAACGGAGGATTACGATGGCTGACGAAAAGAAAACTTCTAAAAAGACAGATACAAAGTCTAAGAAGAAGTCTGATAAGAAAAAGTCTAAGAAAAATCCATTTAAGTCAATCGCCGGTTTCTTCAAAAGCGTAAACAATGAGGGTAAAAAGGTATCTTGGCCTAACGCTAAGGAAGTTCTTAAGAATTCCGTTACCGTTCTCGTCGTTATCGCAATAGTTGCTGCCGTTATTTATGTTATCGACCTCGGTCTTACATCAGGAATGAAGGGCATTAAGCAACTTGCACAAAAAGAAACAACCACCGCAAGTGAAACAACTACCGAGGCTACTTCGGATGAGACTCTTACAGAGAACACTACCGAGGACACCGCCGCAGCTACCACCTCTGCCGAGTAATTAGAGGAGGTACACGATGGAAGAAGCAAAATGGTATGTTGCTCATACTTTTTCGGGATATGAGAACAAGGTTGCTACCGACCTTAAAAACAAGGTAGAGAATCTTAATCTTACGGATATGATTCAGGAAATCATAATTCCTACCGAAACGGTTGTTGAGATTAAAGACGACGGCACAAAGAAAGAAACCGAAAGAAAGATATTTCCGTCATACATCTTAGTTAAGATGGTTATGACAGACGACACTTGGTATATCGTTCGTAACACAAGAGGCTGTGCAGGCTTCGTAGGACCCGAGGGTAAGCCGGTTGCTCTTACCGAGGAGGAAGTAAAAAACCTCGGCGTAGAGAAGGTAAGCGTAGAGGTTCAGTACGAAGTGGGCGATATGGTAACCGTTATCGACGGTCCGCTTGAGGGCTTTACCGGTACGGTTGAATCCATTGATGTTGCTAATAACAGCGTTCAGGCTGTTGTGTCAATGTTCGGTCGAGAGACTTCGGTTGATTTTGAATTAGACCAACTCGAAAAGGTCAAAGATTAATTTAGTAATCAGCGGCTCAGTCCGCATTTTACCGTAAACCATTATTTATAATGGATTATGAGTGGGAGGAGATAAACTTCTCCGCCATTAACCACATTTTTAGGAGGAAAATAATTATGGCTCAAAAGGTAGTAGGATTAATTAAGCTTCAAATTCCTGCAGGTAAAGCAACACCGGCTCCCCCGGTAGGTCCGGCTCTCGGTCAGCACGGTGTAAATATCGTTGCTTTTACAAAGGACTTTAATGAAAGAACAAAGAATGACGCAGGTCTTATTATCCCTGTTGTAATCACTGTATATGAAGACCGTACATTCACATTCGTTACAAAGACACCGCCGGCTGCCGTTCTTATTAAGAAGGCATGCGGTATTGACAAGGCTTCGGGCGTTCCTAACAAGACAAAGGTTGCTACAATCTCTAAGGCTGATATTCAGAAGATTGCAGAGACTAAGATGCAGGACCTTAACGCAGCTTCTCTCGAGGCAGCTATGTCAATGATCGCAGGTACAGCACGCAGCATGGGCGTAACAGTAGAAGACTGATTCCCTTGTGGGAGGAAAAATCCGATTAACCACTGGAGGTATTTATAATGAAACACGGAAAGAAATATACAGACGGCGCAAAGTTAATTGATCGCGCTAATTTATACACAACAAAAGAAGCACTCGACTTAGTTGAGCAAACAGCTAAGGCTAAGTTTGACGAAACCGTAGAGGTTCATGTTCGTCTCGGTGTTGACTCTCGTCACGCTGACCAGCAGGTTCGTGGTGCAGTAGTATTGCCAAACGGAACAGGTAAGGATGTTAAGGTAGCAGTATTCGCAAAGGGCGACCTTGCAAAAGCTGCAACAGAGGCAGGCGCTGATTTCGTAGGCGACGCAGATCTCGTAACAAAGATTCAGGGCGGCTGGATGGATTTCGATGTAGCTATTGCATCTCCCGATATGATGGGCTTCGTAGGCCGTCTCGGTAAGGTTCTCGGTCCCCGTGGCCTTATGCCGTCACCAAAAGCAGGCACAGTAACCATGGATGTTGCTAAGGCTGTTCAGGAGGCTAAGGCAGGTAAGATTGAGTATCGTCTTGATAAGTCAAACATTATTCACTGCCCAATCGGTAAGGTATCATTCGGCACAGATAAGCTTCTTGAGAACTTCAATGCACTTCTCGATGCAATTATCAAGGCTAAGCCTGAAGCTGCAAAGGGTCAGTACATTAAGTCATGCGCAGTAGCATCAACAATGGGCCCCGGCGTAAGAATTAACCCGGCAAGAGTTGGCTCTGCCGCAGCTGCCGAATAATTGAAATAAGTATTGACACGGGATTTCTCCTGTGATATAATACATTCGCTGTTCAACCAAAGACAGTAGGTGCCGTATGGCATAAGGCTTTGCCGCCTACCGAGGAATGAGCATTATATCGCACTCAGGTGCTTAGTATGTAATGTTGTGCATCCTCGATTTGGGGATGCACTTTTATATTTGTTTGGATAGCTCCAAAGTCCGCTATTGCGGCAAATAATTATGGAGGTAAACTAAATGCCAAGTACAGTAGTTCTTGAAAAGAAAAAGCAACAAGTAGCCGAACTTGCAGACAGACTCAAAGGTTCTTGCGCAGGCGTAGTAGTTGACTACAAGGGTATCAATGTTGAGGACGATACAAAGCTCAGAAAAGAGCTTCGTGAAGCCGGCGTTGTTTACACAGTAGTTAAGAATTCTGTTCTTAAGCGTGCGGCTGAGAATGTCGGTCTTGAAATTGACTCAACAGTAGTAGAGGGTACAACAGCAGTTGCAACAAGCGAAAGCGATTATGTAGCAGCAGCTCGTATCTTAAACAAATACGCTGAGACAAACAACAATTTCACAATTAAGACAGGTTATCTTGACGGTAAGGTAATTGCTAACGAAGAGGTTGTAGCACTTGCTAAGTTGCCATCAAGAGAGGCTCTTCTTGCACAAATCGCAAGCGTTGTTGTTGAACCAATCGCTTGTATCGCTCGTGCAGTAAATGCACTTGAGGAAAAGGGCGGCGCTCAGGCTGTCGCACAGGAGGCTCCGGCTGAAGCTCCCGCAGAGGAAGCAACCGAAGCACCGGCTGAAGAATCAGCAGAATAATAAAAACTAATTCTAATTTACGGAGGAAATAATTATGGCATCAGAGAAAATCACAGCTATCGTAGATTCAATCGCAGAACTTACAGTTCTCGAGCTTAAAGAACTCAAAGAAACAATCGAGGAAACATTCGGCGTAACTGCAGCAGCAGTAGCAGTAGCAGCAGCTCCGGCAGAAGGCGGCGCAGCAGCAGCTGAGGAAAAGACTGAATTTGATGTAGTTCTTACAGATGTAGGCGCTAACAAGATTCAGGTTATCAAGGCTGTTCGTGAGGCTACAGGTCTTGGCCTTAAGGAAGCAAAGGCTATCGTTGACGGCGCTCCTGCAACAGTTAAGGAAGCTATGCCGACAGCTGACGCTGAGGCTCTTAAGGAAGCTCTTACAGCAGCAGGCGCAACTTGCGAACTCAAGTAATTTAGTTCTACTAAATCCATAATTTATAGGATCGTTCTTTTTGAACGGTCCTTTTTTCTTTGCAAAAAAAACAATTTTGCCGTTCATATTTGTATACAAGGACTTGTATATTTGAATATGCAGTGTTATTCCTGTTGTATCTATTTATGAACAGAGTGTAAATCTCATATTAAGGACACATCAACATATTGAAAATATCGTCGAAATATGGTATAATCAACACAACATATGGAAATCATATGTAATCTGTTTTCGGAGGTGAGAGCGTTGAATGCTTATACTATGTATATTGTGTGGGCTGCGGCTATAATAGGCTTTGCGATTCTTGAGGGGATAACATTTCAGCTTGTGTCCATATGGTTTGTGTTCGGTTCGCTTGCCGCATTCATAGCGTCCTTGCTCGGAGCGTCTGTTACCGTGCAGGTGATAATATGGCTCGTTGTGTCTGTACTTGCACTTGCGATAACGAGACCTATTGTAAAAAAGAAACTCACGGCAAAGATTCAGCCTACTAATGCAGACAGGTGTATCGGCAGTGATGCAACCGTTCTTGAAACTATTGATAACGCTCGTTCTGTCGGGCAGGTCAAGGTTGACGGAAAGGTTTGGAGTGCACGAAGTCTTGACGGCGGAATTATCGAAGAAAACACCGTTGTTACTGTTAAAAAAATCGAAGGCGTAAAACTATTGGTCGCAAAAAAATAACTCATAATAATTTTAAGTTTTAAGGAGAAAAATATGAAACTTGCAATAATTTTATTCATTCTTATATTGGCAATTCTTGCTCTTGTGCTTGCAAATATCAGGGTAGTGCCGCAGTCAAAGGCATTTGTTATTGAACGCCTCGGCACATATTATTCAACCTGGCAAACAGGGCTTCATGTAAAGGTTCCGTTTATCGACAGAATTGCAAAGGTCGTTTCGCTTAAAGAGCAGGTTGTGGACTTCAAACCTCAGCCGGTTATTACAAAGGATAATGTAACCATGCAGATAGACACCGTTGTGTTCTATCAAATCACAGACCCGAAACTCTACTGTTACGGCGTTGAAAGCCCGATTTCCGCTATCGAAAATCTTTCGGCAACAACTTTGCGTAACATCATCGGTGAACTTGAACTCGATTCAACCCTTACCTCCCGTGATACAATTAATGCAAAAATCAGAGTAATTCTTGATGAAGCAACAGACCCGTGGGGTATTAAGGTTAACCGTGTAGAACTTAAAAACATTATTCCGCCACGTGAAATTCAGGACGCAATGGAAAAGCAGATGAAAGCGGAGCGTGAGCGTAGAGAGGCTATCCTGCGTGCCGAAGGTGAAAAGCAGTCCAGAATTCTCGTTGCCGAGGGTCACAAGGAATCCAAAATCCTTGAGGCGGAGGCAGAAAAACAGTCTGCAATTCTTCGTGCAGAGGCTGTAAAAGAGGCAAAAATCCGTGAGGCTGAAGGTGAAGCAGAGGCAATCGCAAAGGTTCAGAGTGCAAATGCCGATGCAATTAAGATGCTCAACGATGCTAATGCAAATGATGCCGTGCTCAGACTTAAGGCACTCGAGGCATTCGCTAAGGCTGCCGACGGACAGGCAACGAAGATTATCATTCCGTCAGAAATTCAGTCTGCTGCGGGACTTGCCGAAGGCATTATTCAGTCCGTAAAAAAATAAACAATTAATTTATAACGCTTAGATTTTCGGAGATGGGTCGCTTGACTTATCTCCGTTTTTCTGTTATGCTTATTGGACTGTAACAGAATTTTATGAGGGGTATTGATATTTTGAAGATAAAGATTTCCGATCATTTTAATTTCGTTAAGTTGATTAAATTTACCTTTCCGTCGATCGTTATGATGGTGTTTACTTCTATTTACAGCGTTGTTGACGGCTTTTTTGTTTCTAATTTTACCGGCAAAACCCAGTTCGCCGCAGTTAATTTGATAATGCCTTTTTTGTTGCTTCTCGGTGTTGTGGGCTTTATGTTCGGTACAGGCGGAAACGCCATTATCGCAAAAACTCAGGGCGAGGGTAAAACAGAAAGAGCGAATCAAATTTTTACCATGCTTGTTACTCTTACTGCGATTGTCGGATTTATTTTGTTTGTCGCCGGTGAACTCACTATGCCGTGGATTGTTAAAACGCTTGGCGCAACCGAGGAAATGTACGATTATGCAGTGCTGTACGGAAGAATAATATGTATCTCCGTTATGCCGTTTACTTTGCAGATTTTGTTCCAAAGTTTTTTACCCACAGCAGGTAAGCCGCATGTAGGACTTACGATTACGGTAATAGCCGGAGTCACAAATATCATTTTGGACTTTCTTTTTGTAGGGATTTTTAAGTGGGGAATAGTAGGTGCAGCGGCGGCAACAGTAACGGGCGAATGTATAGGCGGTTTGGCTCCCGTTTTTTATTTTCTATCTAAAAACAGTTCCACTCTTAAGTTTTGCAAATTTAAGTTTGATTTCAAAGTTATAGGCAAAGCGTGTGTAAACGGTTCGTCGGAACTTATGACCAACGTGTCCACCTCAATAGTCAATATGATGTATAACGGACAACTTATGAAATTCTACGGCGAGGACGGAGTTGCGGCATACGGAACGATTATGTATTTCAATTTTGTATTCGTTGCGGCGTTTATCGGATATTCCATAGGCTCTGCTCCGATTGTGGGATATAATTACGGTTCGGAGAATCATAAAGAATTGCAAAATATTTTTAAGAAAAGTATAGGTATTATTTTCGTTTTTTCTGTTGCCATCACTCTTGCGTCAGTTCTTCTTGCAGGTGCCGTGGCAAAGATATATGTAGGCTATGATGAGGGACTCTTTAATTTGACCGTAAAGGCTTTCAGGTTGTTTTCAACCTCATATTTGATAATAGGTTTTAATATTTATGGCTCGGCGTTCTTTACCGCTCTTAATAACGGACTCATCAGTGCTGTTATTTCTTTTTTGCGAACGCTCCTTTTCCAGATAGTTTGCGTGTATGCTCTGCCGCTTATCTTCGGAAACGGCGCCATTTGGCTGTCAATCACTGTTGCGGAGCTTTTAACTCTTGCTGTGACTCTCTCTATGATATTTACCCAAAACGGCAAATATCACTATTTACCGCCGCTTAAAACACATACTGAATAAAAACAAAAGACATCTGCCGATTTGACAGATGTCTTTTTTATTGTCGGTTATTCAATTACCAGCTTCCGCCGCCACCGCCGCCGAAGCCGCCGCCCGAGAAGCCGCCACCGCCGCTCGAAAGTCCTCCTCCGCCCGACAGTCCGCTGCCAGACGAAGATTGCGGTATTGAAATCATAGACCTTGTAACATTGGGCATTTGATTATGCATAAGATAGTACATAGTCATAGGACTGAAAGTGTTGCCGCAATACCAGTGCGGTCGCTCCAGCGTAATACCCTCAAAGTTCTTTATCCACTTGTCCGATACGCCGAGAACATATGCAAAGGGGAGAATGTCGTAGAAATAACTCGGATCGCTTTCAACGAGTGTCTCCAACTTTTCCTTTTCCGCCGTTTCGAGAAATATCTTAAAGCCGTTTATTTTTTGCTTTAATTCGTGACCCATATCGCTTCTTTGCCTGATAAAGAATGACATAACAAATGCGATAATGCCGATTAAAACACCGACTGCACCTGCGATAACATTGCCTCTGTCGGTCAATCCTATGCCTGCGATTTTAAGAGAAATGAATATTGATAAAATCGAGATAATCCAGCCGATTGCTCTTAACGCAAGTGACTTTTTATTAAATACTTTTTCTTGGCTTCCTGCCGCAAGACCGATAACGCCGTCGATTGTATTGTAAAATTCGTCCTCCAAATCGTCGGGCGATACGCAGTCGCCGCTCTTAAACAAGCCGCTGAAGAATTGGCGTTTCATATCGTCGCTTCCGTCGTATTTGCTTTTAATCTTTCTGATTTCGAGTTCGGTGGACTTGAATACCTTGCCTTTTTCATTTTCGGTTATTTCAATATATCCCTCATTTGCAAGTTCTATCAACAGTCCGATTGTGTCCTCTCGTGATAACTTTCCATTGTACCAAAGAGCAACCTCGGCGCTGTTTAAGCCCTCGGGCGGATAGAATTCCACAATATCAACTATCTTTTTATCCTTGCCGTGTTTTGTCCAAAGAAACAGTACTGCAAGCAGTGCAATGAGGGGAACAGCCACGGTAAAGATAAGTTGTGCATAATATGACGAATAGTTAAATGTAAAATATCCGTCGTCTAAAATTAAGGTTGCTGTCAAAGCCTCGCCCGGGTAAAGGGTTTTATATACCTTGCCCGTGATAACATTATCGTTTACATCGTATTCAATCGAGTCGCCGGTGTTCGAGCCGTATTCGCCCAGGTAAAACGAAAGTTTATCTTTGCTGAAATTATCGTCCGGCATTGTGATTGAAAATGTGACGCCGTTGATGCAGGTGTCCCAGCCTGTGCCGATTAAATTATAATACAGAGCGTCAAAGCCGTCATTTGTATCTCTGCCCATACTGAAGGTATAGGATATTGTATAGTCCTTTAATCCGCTGAGCGTTTGGTCGGGGTCGCCGATTTGAATAACATAGTTGTCGCCGTCAGTGTATTTGTCATATAATCCCTCTGCCTTTACATTGCTGACAGAGCAGTTCACTTTTTTATACGAGCCGTCCGACTGCTTTATTCTGTTTACGATAGGAATGTATCTGTAAATGCCGTGCTTAGGCGTGTTGAAAAATGCGGTTATGTCCTCGGTGACAGACAAAGTATTGTCCTTATTCACTGTGACATCTATGTTGTATGAACGAATTATATAGTCATACTGAGAATAGTCATTGTATTCGTTATCGTTGACATAGCTGACATATTCCGCATAGTCCGCATCGTCTGTATAATCTGCGGCAAATGCCGTTATCGGCGCCGTTATACTGAGAATAAAGCAAAGCGAAATTAATATTGCATTAATGTGCTTTTTCATTAAAATTCTACCTTTACAGCTTCTCTTTGTGCAGTGTCCTCTACGATAAACATATCTCTCTTTTCAAATCGGAACATTGAAGCGACGATGCTTGAGGGGAACATTTGCGTGAGGTTATTGTACTGTTTAACCACTGCGTTGTAATACTTTCTTGCGTTTGCAATATCTTCCTCTGTTTTTTTAAGTTGTGCGCTTAAATCCATAAAGTTCTGGTTTGCCTTGAGGTCGGGGTACTGCTCCGCAACTACATTGAGGCTTTTTATCGCAGTTCCAAGTTCTGCGTTTGCCTGAAGTTTTTGCTGCGTGTTGAGTGAGGAATAGCCGTTATTTCTTGCGGCGATTACTTTTTCCAAGGTCTCTGCCTCGTGTTTTGCATAGCCCTTAACCGTTGATACAATGTTTGGAATTAAATCCCATCTTTTCTTTAGATAAACATCCATTGTCGAAAAAGCCTCATCAACGGTGTTTCTCGACTTGATAAATTTGTTGTAAGTCGCAGCGATATAAATTCCGATTATAACGATTATTGCGATTATAACTATAATACCTATGTTCATAAAATTACTCCTTTGTGATTATTTGTGAAGATGCTCTTTTAGTATATATATCGGTCTTTGCTTAACCTGAATATATACCTTTGACATATATTCTCCGAGTATTCCGAGCGAAAAAAGTTGCATTCCGCCGAGAAATAACAGCAGCACTATAATGGTTGCGTAGCCGGGTACGGCAATGCCGAATGCCAGTTTTTCTATAATTACCGCAATAATGTAAATTACCGACAGAAAAGCCGACAGCAGACCTAAAAATGTTGCAAGTCTGAGCGGAAATGTGGTAAAGGAAATTATTCCGTCAATAGCATAGGAGAATAACTTTCTTGCTCCCCATTTTGTTTTGCCGGAGTGTCTTTCTTCTGCGGTGTAGGGAATATACTTTGTATTAAATCCGACAAAGCCGAATATGCCCTTTGAAAAGCGGTGGTACTCTCCCATTTGAATTATGGCGTCTGCCACCTTTCTTTTCATAAGCCTGAAATCCGAGGCACCGTTTTTGAAGTCCGCTTTTGACGCTTTGTTTATTATTTTATAAAACACTGATTTCATACAGCACATAAGTCGGCTTTCGTGCCTTACTTTTTGATATGCCGTAACGCAGTCCGTATCTTCGTCGCTTTCCATTACTTCTAGCATTTGCAAAACGACTTCGGGTCGCTGCTGCAAATCTGCATCTATTAGGCAGATTAAATCGCCTGTTGCATTGCTTATTCCGGCGTAAATCGCTGCTTCTTTGCCGAAATTTCTGCTCAGTGACAAAACCTGAATGTCGCATTTGCTTTGATTTTCGTACAGTTTTTTTAATATATGATATGTGCCGTCCGTGCTTCCGTCGTCAACAAAGACGAATTCATAATCGTCTATCTTGCCGTCAAAAGCCCTGACGGTTTCATCATACATTTTTTGAATGTTTCCCTCTTCGTTAAAGCAGGGAACAACCAGCGATAACTTCATTTTGTATCGTCCTTTTAGTCAATTTGGGTATAGAACACATCTAAAACCGTCTGCATAAGTTTATCCTCATCGGGGGTAAAGTATGCGTTTACATAGTCGGGATTTGACGGGTCGGGTGCTCTTAAATCAACCGTTCCGTCAAGAGTATATGTCTTAAAGGTTGTAATGCCGTTTGAGAGCATAACGGAGGCTAAATAGGTTACATTGTTCAGCGATAGATTGGTTTGGCTGTACTGTTTTGCCGTGTTGTATAAATCCGATACAACGCCGAAATCCTTTTTGATAACGGGCAAAAGAGCATCGGCAAATGCCTTTACATACTGAACCTGTCTGTCGCCTCTTTCGAGTGCGGAGGTTGCATGATCCATATCACGGGTTCTTACATATGCCTCTGCCATATCACCTTTGAGAGTAACCGGTACGCCCTCTTGAATTCCCTTGTCGGGGATGGAGTAAGTAGGTGTCAGCGTTACTCCGCCCACTGCGTCATTGAGCGGTGCAATGCCCGAAAGGTCGAGTGCAAAGTATTTGTCTATCGGGACATTATAGAGTATTCTACTCATTGCCTTTGTTACGTTGTTGCAACTCTGCTCCTTACCGTCGCCGTAAGCATATGATATGGTCAACTGTACGCTCTGCGTTTTGAGGAATACTCCGCTTGATGAATAAATATCAATATCAACAACCGTGTCACGGGGAACGGCAATAACTTTCATTTCGCCCGTTGCCGTGTTTATTGCGGCAACCATATCCGCATCGGCACATCCGAGATTGTTTACATATTCGTCTCTGTATTCGAGTTCTCTCTCGTCGATACCCATAAACGCAATGGGTACGATATTTTCATTATATTGGTATTTGTGTCCGTTATAGGTGATGATTTCGTTTAGGTCCGTTGTTTGTGCCACAGAGGTCAAATCGTTTTTGCCCTCGTTTTTCAGTACCGTGTACGCTATTCCCGTTCCGCCTAAAATGAGAGCGATAATTAATATAATTATAATTATTACTTTCAGCCACTTTGGCATCTTGCTCTTTTTCTTGTGCGAGTGACGGTGGGAGGAGTGATGATGTGAAGATGATGAATGATGGTGAGAATGTTCACCGTGGTGATGATGCGAACCCGACGAATGGCGGTGAGAATGCTCACTGTGATGATGCGAATGTTCGCCCGAATGACTGTGCGTGTGCTCGCTTGAGTGATGATGTTCCGTAGCCTCTTCGCTTTTGCTTTGGCTGTCGGCGTCACTCTTGCTTTCGCTGCCGCTTTTTACGGTACTTTTGCCGTTATTGAGGAGCAGGTTTTCAACATCGTCCTGTTTTCTTCCGTGAGACGGCGTTTTTTCCGTCAGCTTAAATTCGGTTTTTTCCTCCGTCGTTCCGTCGGAGAATAAAATATTTTCGCTCTCATTTGATGAGAGATTTGGGTCAATTTGTCTTTTCATCGTTTATTAATACTCCACAAACTAAATATCTGTTACTTTTTTGGTTTGTTATGCAGGTCGAAAGCACAACGATTTTGCTGTCGGTTGTAAGCTCTTTTTCCGGCATTCTTACATTTTTAACGGCGGAATTCGGATTTTGTATCATAGAAAGAAATTCTTTATATACATCATCGTCTCTAAAATTAAAACTGTTCATAATGTGCCTGTCGTCATACTTAAAAGCCGAAATGACTTCATATGTCAGTTTTCTGCCGGGGGTGTAAATCGTAAAATAAGGATTTGCGTTAAAGGTATCCTCATTTTCAAAATTATGCAGGGTGGTAAAGAAAGTGTCGCTGTAACCGTTGTGACCGTAAATTACCGTAACTCTGTCGGAAAAATCCGTAGAGTTCATACTCTGCGTGTATACGGCACCCGAGGCGGAATATTTTTTATCCGTTGCGCTGTGCTTTAGGTAGAAGTCATCCGACTCCTTGCTCTGCAAAATGGGATAATCTACCTTTGTTCCCGGTACATTTATCCATGCGTAAATTTCATCGTTTGTCTCTTTGAGAGAAGTAAAATCTATCGGATTGTCTGCAAGCGATTCAGTGGTTACCACAGCCGTGGATATAACCTTGGTGTCATCATCTGCCTTTTTGCTGTCGGCAACATATTTGCCTATCATAATAGCGCCGATTACTATAAGCAGTATAGCCACTGCACTGAGTATCTTTTTTGCAGTTGAGGTGCCTTGCTTTTTTTCGGCATTGCCGTTTTCTCTGCTTTTCATAATATCACCTTAAATGTCTTGATGAAAAAGAAAAGACCCATAACATACAGTTACAGGTCTTGAAAATTAATCAATTAGTCCTTCTTCTTAAGTGCTGTCAACAAAGCAACGCCTGCACCTGCTACTGCAACGCCAGCTACAGAAGCACCTGTTGACGGTGATGTGCCGCTCTTATCGGTGTTGCCGGTTGAGGGCTTTGTTGTGCTGCCGGAATTAGCAGACTTCTTTGTGATAGCGTTAGCTGTGAACTCTCTCTTAGCCTCGGCAACAGAAGGATTAACCTTGATGATAAGGGTAGTGCCTTCCTTCTTTACGATTGTGTACTCGCCTTCTTCTAAGCCGACGATTTCCCAACGGAGGAACTCATCCTTGCCGACATAGTCGAATCTAACCTCGTAAGAATCACTGTCGGATACTTTGATGGTTACATCTGAGGTTGTAGGCTGACCGTTAACCGCACCGGACGCAGTGAATTTCTGGTCGCCGCTTCCTACGGTGATGTTAGAATTTGCAGCCATAGCCGGAACAACAGACATAGCGCCCACTGCTACAACCATCATAATTGAAAGTAATACAGAAACTAATTTTTTCATAAATAACACCTCATTAAAGATACTGATTTACAATATATCACTATAATTCGATTAAATTATATCACAAGTGTTTCGCTTTGTAAAGAAAAATTTAATATTTTTTTATATCAACTCAACTGTGCCTTTCCGGTACACAGTTCATAGTATCTGCCCTTGAGAGCCAAAAGGTCGTTGTGGTCGCCTCTTTCTATGATTTTTCCGTTTTCAAGTACCATAATAGCATTTGCGTTTCTTACGGTTGAAAGTCTGTGAGCGATAACAAATACTGTTCTGCCTATCATTAGTCTGTCCATACCGTGCTCGATATGTGCCTCGGTTCTTGTATCTACGGAAGAGGTCGCCTCGTCGAGAATCATAACCGGCGGGTCTGCAACAGCCGCTCTCGCAATTGCAAGAAGTTGTCTTTGTCCCTGGCTCAGATTTGCACCGTCGGATGTGAGCATGGTGTTGTAGCCGTCAGGCAGATGCTTTATGAACGAGTGTGCACTCGCAAGTTTTGACGCTTCTATGCATTCCTCATCGGTGGCTTCAAGTCGTCCGTATCGGATATTATCCATAATGGTTCCCGTAAACAGATGAGTATCCTGCAAAACTATCGCAAGCGATTTTCTCAAATCGGCTTTTTTAATTCGCTTTATGTCTATTCCGTCATAGGTTATTTCGCCCTCTTGAATGTCATAAAAGCGGTTAATAAGGTTTGTAATAGTTGTCTTTCCTGCACCCGTCGAGCCGACAAAAGCGATTTTTTGCGACTGTTTTGCATAAAGGTTTATGTGCTTTAATACGATTTTATCGTCCACATAACCGAAACTTACATCGTTGAAAACAACTTCGCCCTTAACCGCAACGGTTTTGTCGCCGTCAATCCAGTGCCACTGTTTGCCGTTTTCGGTTTGGATTTCCTCAAGAGTTACGGTGCCGTTATCAACTTCGCTTTGCATATCCATAATGGCAAATACTCGCTCCGCACCCGCAAGGGCTGAGAAGATATTGGTCATCTGGTTCATTATTTGGTTAATCGGCTGAGTGAACTGCTTTGAGTAACTTAAAAATGTAAAGAATGTACCGATGCTCAGTCCGCTCGTGAGAACAAGAAATCCTCCTACCAATGTTACACAGGCATATGACGCATTGTTTATACCCGTTGAGCACGGACCCATAATTCCCGAGTAGAAGTTTGCATTCGTTGCAACTTTTCTGAATTCTTCGTTTAATTTGTCAAAGTCATTCTTTGCTGTTTCCTCGTGGTTGAATACTTTGACAACTTTCATACCCTCGATTGTTTCTTCTATATTGCCGTTCATTTCGCCGAGAGCCTTTTGCTGTGCGGCAAAGTACTTTCTTGTTTTCTTTGCAATGTTGGCGGAGTTTACTATCATTATAACCAAAAATACCGCCGCTATAATAAACAGCCTCCATTCGAGAACAATCATCATAATGATAATTCCCGCAAAGCTGAATATTGAGCTAATGAGCTGAACTATGGTTTGCTCGAGCATCATTTGAATGTTGTCTACATCGTTTGTATATCGGCTCATAATTTCGCCGTGTGTCTGTGAATCAAAATATCTCAGCGGCAGGGTCTGCATATGACTGAATAAATCTTTACGCAGAATGTTTGTGGTTTTGTATGCGATTTTTACCATAATCTTTGACTGAGTAAAAATACATACGCTTGCACCGATATAAAATGCAGAAACAATCAATAAATTTTTAAGCAACTGCTTAACTCCGACTGTTGCAAAATTGCCTGCGCTTATAGAATTTGTAACATCGTCGAGTATCGGCTTTAACCAATATGACGCCGCCATTTGGCATACAGTGGAAAGTACGAGGGAAATAAATACCACAAACAGCAGTCCCTTGCTTTTTCCGATATATTTGAGAATTCTCGAAAAAGTCTTTTTTATATCTTTCGGCTTTTCTGCCGGTCCTTTTCCTCGGGGTCCCATCGGTGGCATTATTCCATCACTCCTTTCTGCTGTGTTTTATTGATTTCACGGTAAATTTTGCTCGACTCCATAAGTTCGTCGTGTGTGCCTATGCTGTCGATTTTTCCGTCATCAAGCACGATGATTTTGTCTGCGTCCTTTACCGAACTTATACGCTGGGCGATAAGGATAACCGTTGTGTCTTTCAGTTCGTTATAAAAGCACTCTCTGATTTTAGCCTCGGTTGCCGTGTCAACCGCCGAGGTTGAGTCATCAAGAATAAGTACCTTTGGAGATTTAAGTATTGCCCTTGCAATACAAAGCCTTTGCTTTTGACCGCCCGAAAGGTTTAGTCCTCCCTGTGCCAAAACCGTATCGTAGCCGTCGGGCTGGCTCATTATGAAATCGTGCGCCTGAGCCGCTTTGCACGCCGCAATAACTTCTTCGTCAGTTGCGTTTTCGTTACCCCAGCGTATGTTTTCCTTTATACTGCCGGTGAAAAGCAGATTTTTTTGGAGCACAACGCCTATCATGTCACGCAAAGCCTCTAAATCATATTTTCTGACATCAACTCCGTCAATGTCTATTTCGCCGCCCGTTACATCGTAAAGACGGGGTATGAGGTTTACAAGACTCGATTTTCCGCAGCCCGTTGAGCCGATAATTCCGACTATGCTGCCCGGTTTTGCCTCAAAATTTATATCGCTTAAAATATCGATTCCGTCATTGTAGCCGAATGTAACATTCTTAAATTCAACATCACCCTTTGGATTTTCGGGAATAAACGGCTTTTCGGGATTAACTATATCCACTTCCGTGTCGAGCACTTCAACTACTCTGTCGCCGCACGCCTTTGCTCTTGTAAGTTGAAGGAACATCATGGATACCATCATTATATTCATCAGCACCTGCATAATGTATCCCGCAAGAACCGAGATTTGACCGACTGCCATAAGACCGTTGCTTGCGTCAAGCGAACCTTTATAGTAAATGTATACGATTACTGCATTCATCATAAGCATCAAAATCGGCATAATCGTTACTATAAGACCTGCCGCCTTTGAGCCCTGCTTTGCAAGCTCGTCGGACGACTTGTTGAATTTTTCTCTTTCTTTGTCCTCACGAACAAAAGCCTTTACGACTCTCATTCCTATAAGGTTTTCCTGTACGACTCTGTTTACATTGTCGATTTTCTTTTGCATCTTTTGGAACATCGGAAATCCGAATTTCAAAAACACCGCAATTATTATCAGCATAATTGGCAGAAGTATGAGCAGAATCAGCGACAGTTTTGCGTTAATTGAAAATGCAAAGAATGCCGAAACGACGAGCAGGGCGGGAGCCCTTACCAAAATTCTCAGTCCCATCATTACTGTGTTTTGAAGCATTGTTACATCGTTCGTCAGTCTTGTGGTAAGAGACGAAGTTGAGAATGTGTCTATGTTCTTAAATGAAAACGAACTGATTTTTTCATACATCGCTTTTCTGAGACGGTAACCGAATTTTTGGCTGACAACCGATGATGTTTTCATCGTCATAAGTCCGCCGCATAAACCGATTATTGCCATAATGAACATAAGCAGTCCGATTTTTGCGATTTTCATTTTCAGTTCGTCGGTTTCGCCGTTTGCGTTTTTAACCATTTCGTAAACGCTGTTTGCTATTGACGGCATGGCAAGTTCGCATATCGCTTCTATTACCATACCCGCCGCACTTGCAAAGCACAGCCGACCTAAGCCGTGCATGTATTTTGACAGCTTTTTAATCATTTGCCATTTCCTCCTGTCGGGTATAATTATCAATGAGTTTATCGAGTATATCGGACAGAGCAAGCACCTCTTCCTCGGAAAGTCCGTTTGTCAGTATCTTTTCCTCGGCGTCCAGCTTTGCCTTGATGTGCTCGGGTGCTTTTTCACCTTTTTTCGTCAAATAAATTTCTGTTCTTCTTGCGTCTTTGCTGCTGACCTTTTTTGCAACGAATCCCGCCTTTTCCATTCTTTTTATGCTTACGGAAACGGTTGACGGCGCAGTACCCGTCTCTTCTGCTATTTCGCTTATTGTTGCGCTTTTTTCTCGTTTTAGCATCATAATTATTCTGTGCTGTCCCGAAAACAATCCCTCGGCAGCGACAGCTCTGTTAAAATTGCTTTTTTCCAACCTGCCTAAAAGAGCGATTCTCGGCCCGATATTACCCCTTGCGGGAGCAGGTAAGCAACGCTTTTCATTACACAATTTACAGTACCTCGTTTAATATTTAGCCGACTAATATTTAGTCGACTAACGGTTATTATATCACACAAATTTTTAATGTCAAGCCTTTTTTACTTTGGAAGAAATAACTATTGATATACCTATTAATATGTGATAAAATATGACCTGCCGGAACGGCTTATTGTGTTTTTACAGTTATGTGGGAGGGAAAACCGTGGATTATAACCTTTGTGATTATAAATCGCTCGTTAAATTGCTGAGCCCGTACGGCTTTAATTTTTCTAAGTCGCTCGGTCAGAATTTTATAATAGATTCCTCGGTTTGTCCGACTATGGTTGAAATGCTCGGCACGGATAAAAATACCGGCGTGCTTGAAATCGGACCCGGTGTCGGCGTTCTCACAAAAGAACTTTGTAAGGCGTCGGGCAAGGTTGTGTCGGTCGAACTTGACGAAAGATTGTATCCCGTGCTTGAAAAAACGCTCGGGGATTACGATAACTTTGAACTTGTTAAAGGCGACTGTATGAAACTCGATTTAGCGGAAATATTAAGGGAAAAACTGTCGGGTTTTGATACGGTAAAGGTGTGTGCTAACCTGCCTTACTATATAACTTCACCCGTTATTATGAACCTGCTCGAGAGCAGATTGCCGATAAGTGAAATAGAGGTAATGGTACAGCAGGAGGCTGCCGAGAGGCTTTGTGCCGAAATAGGCACAAGAGCGGCAGGTGCCGTAAGTGTTGCGGTAAAATATTACGGTGAGAGCGAAATTCTTTTTAATGTCGGCAGAGAGTGTTTTATGCCGTCACCTAAGGTGGACAGCTCTGTAATTAAAATCAGACTTTATGACGAGCCTGAATATACGGTTAAAAATGAAAAAAAGTTTTTCTCTCTCGTTAAGGGAATTTTTGCCCAGAGAAGAAAAACACTCGTTAATTCACTTTCAAATTCCGTCGGTATGTCAAAGGCGGAAATTCAAAATGCCCTTTCTAAAATGGGTCTTGAACCTACGGTTAGGGCAGAAAACCTGACTATGGAGGAAATTGTCGCTTTAAGCGATTTGTTACTTAAATAATATGGAGAAAAATAAGGATAAAACTCTGGTATTCAGTGATTATAAAATACCCAAGGCTGTCGCAACTCTTGCACTGCCGAGTATGATGGGCATGCTAATCAATATAGTGTATAACCTTGCCGATACGTTTTTTGTCGGACAGACGGGAGACAGCAATCAGGTGGCGGCTGTTTCGGTTGCCATGCCTGTGTTTTTGTTTTTGCTCGCTGTGGGAAATCTGTTCGGCGTTGGCGGATGCGCTTTTATCAGCCGTTCTCTCGGTGAGGGAAAGAGAGAGAAGATTAAGACTATATCCTCGTTTTGTATTTATACGGGAATTATGGTGTCAATAGTCCTCGGTGCGCTGTTTATTATATTCAGAAAACCTCTTTTGTACCTTGTCGGCGCAAGCGATAATACAATTAAATATGCGACTGATTATCTTCTTTGGGTCGCAATAGGTGCTCCGAGTGTTGTAATCAGCATAGTCGCAGGTAACCTTGTGCGAGGTGAGGGTGCAGCCAAAGAGTCTATGGTAGGTATGGTTATCGGTCAGATAGTAAATATTGTTCTCGACCCGATTTTTATACTTAATTCCGGTGATAAGTTGTTCGGGATTACTCTGCCGTTCGGTTTGGGTATGGGCGTTGCGGGTGCGGCGATAGCCACAGTTCTCGGTAATGTTGTCAGCGTTTTGTATTTTCTTGTTTATTTTCTTAAAGGAAAGTCAATCCTGTCGATTACTCCGTCTCGATATTCGGCAAAAGACGGTATTGCAAAGGGAGTTATCAGCGTCGGCGTTCCTGCCGCACTTAACAACCTTTTGATGTCGCTTTCAAATATTGTGATTAATATGTTTCTTTCTCGCTACGGCGATTATGCTGTTGCCGCAATGGGCGTTGCAATGAAAGCAAATATGCTGGTCGTTATGCTGCAAATCGGTCTTGCTCAGGGCATTCAGCCGCTTATCGGCTACTGCTACGGCTCGCATAATTTTACCCGAATGAGAAAGAGCATTCGTTTCGGTATGATGTGCAATATTATTATCGGCGGTGCGGTCACCGTGTTTTATATCGTATTTAGGCGAAATGTAATCGGTGTGTTCATCGATGACCCGTCTGTTATAGAATACGGTGTAAAAATGCTTACCGCACTTATGGTTCCGGGTACTGTTCTCGGCATTATGTTTATTATTAATTTTGCATTTCAGGGAATGGGCAAGGGCGCTCAGTCGCTCATTCTTGCCGGCTCCCGTCAGGGCTTGATTTATCTGCCGATGCTTCTTATTATGAATTATTTTGTAGGACTGGAAGGTATTATCTGGGCTCAGCCCGTTGCCGACTTGTGTTCCGTTGTTCTTGCTGTTATAATGTTCTCATCCACTATGAAAAAAATAAAAAAAGAAAATCCCGATCACATTTGATTTTCTTTTACGGTGATGTGTTATGAAAATAGATAAAATTGACAAACAGACGATAAATTTAATATCCGAGCAGATGTCAAAAGATTTAATAAAGCATCCGCTGTTTATGTTCTTTTGCAATAATATCTCAAAGCGAGAGGGCTTTATAAAAGATTATTTTAGTTACTATTTGCCTAAGTGGGTAAAGGAAGATGTGCTGTTTTCAAACGAAAAGGGAAGTGCACTGGTTACTTTGACAGACCCTAAGAATTTTGAATATAAATATAAGGGCATTAACGCATATAAAATGAAAAAACATAGTTATTCGTCTACTGTGTTTGTTCACAGAGAGAATCTCGAAACTATATGCGAAATATTGCTCCCCGACAGCAGAAATTCGCTTGTAATGACAATTTATACAGGTTCTCTTGCACCGGTTCAGGAAGTGCTCGACACGGTAAAAGAGGCTATGGATTATGCTTTACAGAATAATGTGATACTTGCTTATGATACATTCAGCCGCAGATATTTGGCACCGCTCGAGTCGCATGGCTTTACCACAGCTTATAATAAGCAGTTTTTGAACACTCGCTTTGCCGAGACCGTAATGCTCTATAATATGTAAAATAATACAGATAAAGAAAAAAGACACTGCCGAGATATTAAACTCGGCAGTGCCTTTTTCCTTTCGGATATAGTTTTGCTTATGAATGTACGGATATAAAAATAACGGCTGCGATAATTACCGCAACCGTTTATTTTTGTCTGTCTTATTTAATTAGCCTACGAGTGTGAGACCCTTACTGCTCTGGAGATACTCGGCAGATGCAGGGAATGTCCACTTCATTGTGACGTCAAGGCTTGCGCTCTTGTCCTTGATAACTGCGATGTTTGCGTGTGTTACACTTACAAATGCAAGCATTGTGTACTCTGCACTTGTGATTTCCTTAGAAGAAGTGTTGATTGTAACAGTTGCAACGCCGTTCTTGTAGTTAACCTTACAGTTTTCTGAGGTTGTACCCGATGACCAGCTGAGTGCGCTGATGCTGTCTACTGTAGCGTCGATAGCACCGAGAGACTGGAACATATGACCTTGAGCGTCCTTACCCGGCATACTCATATTAACTGCCTTAGGCTGCATCTTGAGAGTGATTGTACCGTCGCCGTTATCTGTTACATTAGCTGCTAAAATATCGTCGGGAACGAGTCTGCTTGTAACGAGTGATTCGCCGTTGCCGTCCCATTCGTCTGTATCCAAATCAGGATTTCTGTTTGTACTCGGAACAAGACCGTTAAGACCAGGATTATAAAGGCCTCCTACGATACCCGGAACAAGGTTGTTAATCATTGAGTTTGATGTGCCGTCGATAAGAATATTTCCGACATCGAGTTTCTCTTCGCCGAGGAGTTTGTAGTATGAGTGAACGCTGCCGTCACTCTCTTTATAATCAGCCATCAATGTCTTTGAGTAGTCATATGCTTCTTTGTAGAAGTTAACAACATCGTCAATGCTCTGGAAATCAACGCCGCCGTATGTACCTGCCTTAAATTCGTCAATAGCCGGCTTGTCTTCTTCGTCAGCGGCATTTGCATCGTCGCCTGTGTTCTTCCATTCGCCGGACTTAACCTCGTTAATGGCTTGGATAGTACCTTTTGTTACATAGTTGATTTTTGCGCAGCCGGCAAAGGAAGCAATAAGAGCCACAGCCAATACCGCACATAAAATTCTTTTTACAGTTTTCTTCATATTTGGGAATCCCCTTTCCTTAATGTGTCTTTAGAGTAGCAACAGAAGCAAAGCCATGAGTTAATTTTTAATAACTCAAAAGTGCTTCTGCGGCTTTTAGAAAACATTACATATTAAATTTATTATAAATTAACAAAAAAGTCAATAGTATTTTTCAAATTATTCAAAAATAAATAAATTTAATTGTTTTTTATTGAGTATTACGCACCTATGTGGTATAATTAACAAAATTAATTCGGAGGTATCGTATATGAGATGTAAGAATTGCGGAAGCGAAAACGAAGATAATTTATATATATGCCAAAACTGCGGCTCACCGCTTTATGACGAGGACGAGCCGATAAACGATAGCAATAACGATAGTAATAATGAAAATAATAATACCGAGGATGAAATGGGAAAGACTAGGGTTGTTACCGCAGTGTCTGCCTCGGATATTAATTCCGCTTCTCAGCCGTCATCGCCAAAGCCTGAAAAGCCGCCCGTTGACGACGAGGAGGAAGAGAAGAAGAAAAAACAGCAGACGGCGATTATCATTGCACTTGCTGTTGTGCTTGTTGTAATTATTGCCGTTCTTGCGGCTGTGCTTGTTAAAACCTCGGCTGCTAAAAAAGAGACCACTACCGCTTCGACTTCTGCCAGCGAAAGTGTAAGCCAAAGCACTGCTGCGTTTACCACACGCCAAACAACAGAGAGAATCACCGAGAGAGAAACGGAACCGTCATCTGAAACGACTGCCGCTCCTCAGACCTATACCATTGAGGTTATGTCTCCTGACGGAGGCGGCTCGGTCAGAGGCACCGGAGGAGCAATAGAAGTTAATAAGGAGATTACTGTTATGGCTACTCCCGACGGCGGATTCCAATTTGACGGTTGGTACGAAAACGGAAAGCGTGTTTCCACTCAGCAGAATTACACCTTTACCGTTGTAAGAGACAGAACGCTTATTGCAAAATTCAGTGAGATTTCGACCGAACCTACGGAGGCACAGTAATGTCCAGAGGAGATATTGCAAAGGAATATTTTACCGAGGGTTATAACTGTTCTCAGTCCGTTGCCATGGCTTATGCGGATATAATAGGTATAAATAAAGACACCGTTGCAAAAATGACTTCCGGCTTTGGCGGCGGTATGGGCAGAATGCGAGAAGTATGCGGTGCGTTTAGCGGCGTTACATTTGTGTTGTCCTGCCTTTACGGTTATGATGACGCTAAGGATTTTGCTTCAAAGTCGGAACTGTATAAGAGGGTTCAGCAACTCGGCAGTAGGTTTAAGGAGGATAACGGCTCAATCGTTTGCCGTGAACTTCTCAGCTTGCAAACAAAGGGCGCAGATAATCCAACTCCCGAAAAAAGGACGCCCGAGTATTACAAAAAGCGTCCTTGTCCCGAACTCGTTAAATATGCCGCAGATATTTTGGAGGATTATATTAAAGAGAATCCTTATGATAAAATGTAACCTTTATGTAAAAAATACTTGCATTTTCAAAAGAAATGTGTTATAGTATTGCTCGCAAGCGAAAACCGCTTGTGGTATGCGCCGGTAGCTCAGCTGGATAGAGTGACTGGCTACGAAACACAAGGTCGACTTGTGGACATTTTGTTAACAACTGAATAAGTTGATATATTTTTATTGGTATGCGCTGGTAGCTCAGCTGGATAGAGTGACTGGCTACGAAACACAAGGTCGACTTGTGGACATTTTGTTAACAACTGAATAAGTTGATATATTTTTATTGGTATGCGCTGGTAGCTCAGCTGGATAGAGTGACTGGCTACGAACCAGTAGGTCGGGGGTTCGAGTCCCTTCCAGCGTACCAAAAAGTCCCGTAAACACTGCGTTTTCGGGACTTTTTACTTTTTATAATCTTTCAAATTGAATTTATGGATCAAATAATAAATAAAGTTTTTATCCGAAAATTAAAATCTCCATATTTGCTTTTCTTGTTAATATTTACAACATATTCATTGTAAATATAATCCACATGACCACAATTTGACCACATCGCTGTTCAAATAAAAAACAGGCAGTCTTGATTTTTACATCAAGACTGCCTGTTTCTCTGTTTTATGCTGTGTAATGTATTATTTTTATGCGCTTTTCATTTTCTTTTTCTGCGACCAGGTTTCCCATAGCGTTTGCAACCGTTTGTTGCATTGAATCTGTTACATGCATATAAGTATTCATTGTAAAACCTGCATCGGTATGTCCAAGCATATGTGATATTGTTTTAATATCCATTCCTTGTTCAAGCGATAAAGTTGCGAAGCTGTGTCGCAAATCGTGAAAACGTATTTGCGGTACACCTGCACGTTTTTGCATTCGGTGCAATTTTCGTGTTATTGATGATGGATCTCTGTAGCCATTTGTAATTGGTGACGGAAAGATCAGTTTTGTATTCAGTCGTTGTCTGCTCCTTAAAATAATCAATTGATTTAAGCACTCGTCACATATACTGATTTTTCTAATTGACGCCGCTGTTTTAGGAGTCGTCGCTTTAAGTTCACTTTTGATTCTCTGCACTTGCTTGTTTACGGATATAGTTTTGTTTTTCATATCAAGATCATCCCAAGTCAGTGCAAGTATTTCACCAAGTCGTAAGCCTGTTGTGATTTCGAGTAGATAAAATTCATAGCAACCGGAATCCTTTGTTTCTTGCAAAAATGCCGCAAGTTCATTTGCTTTCAGTGTTTGCATTTCTTTGAGTTCGTCCTTTGGTAACTGAACTTTCTTACAAGGATTAGTTGGTATAAGTTCCTCATCTACCGCTTTTTGCAAACAAGTTTGCAGTGCGATTTTAATATCTTTGACTGTTTTTACAGATAATCCGCTACCTTTCGATTTAGTATTTCTTATTCTTCCGTTTTGATACAAGTCCATTAAAAATTGTTGACATACAACTGTAGTTAAATTTTTAATGTTAATATTTCCTATTTTGGGTATTATTTTAGCATTAAAATATTGCTTATATCCGTTTGCTGTATATTCTTTTACACTCGCTTTGCAGAATGATTCCATCCATATTTCATACCATTCCTCAAGTGTTGGATTAGCATTATTAAGAAAAGCACAGCGATTTAAAATCAGCTGTGCTTCTTCATACTCTTTAATTGCTTTCTCCAATTTTTCATTACATTCGGTCTTGGTTTTAGCAAGTATATATTTTACTTGTTTTTTACCATTTTCATCTACCCCAACATTAAACCTACCTTCCCATCTGCCGTCTTTTCGTTTTCTTAGTGTTCCCATACCATTATTTCTTTTAGCCATAATGATTCTCCTTTCTTTTTTCAAGACCACAATATCACAAAGAAGGTCATTTATCCAGTATGTTCAGTATACAAAACCATTACAAACTATCGTTTACAATTACTGTTAATCCAAACTTTCAGTTGCTCTTTAGGGACGGTCTTTCTTCTTCCTATACTAATTACAGGAAAGCTTTTATCATTTTGAATTAATTTATATAAACTGACTGCCGAAATGCCCAAAACTTCTGCTGCTTGTGGAACAGTCATAAAGACCGGAACTTCTTCAAAATTTTTATATATTTTTATCACCTACTTTAAAAAAGGAGAAACATTTTGTAATTGTTTCTCCAACGTCATTTGTGTTTTTATTATTTATACTAAATATATGAATAAATCTTATTTAAAATATTTTTTTGATCGTTGATATATTCTAAAGTATATTTTCTTATTTTAAAAATCAAATTTTCAGATTGTGTTAAATTATATTTTATTGAAAGTAAAAATAAATAGTTCGCTTTTTTATTTAGATCAATGAGTGTTTTATAATAGTTTTCGGGTATAGTAAAATAGTCATTAATATAAGTTAGAGTTTTAGAATGCTCTAAAATTGTTCTAAACGCTCTTAGGTCAAGTTGCGTTTTAAAACGTATAATTTTATCTATATGTTTTAATAAGTCATCATATGCATTACATCCAATATGTTTTTTTGAAGAATATAGCATTTTTTTTAAATTATTTTTAATAGAGTGATGATTGAATTTATTAAAATTATAATTTTTTGATATGCAAAACGGCATAATTTTCAATTCATATTTGTGTTTATAATTTTTATAAGCTTTAATTATATCTAAATATTGAATTTTTTGTGCTTTATATAAACCATCTTTATTATATGCTATAGTATATAAAATTTTTTCATTTTTATCATAACCGTATATTAATATATCATGATAAAAGTCAAATTTTTTGTATGCTGGTCTATTAGGGATAAAAAACTCATTTAGCTCCATATATATGTAATAGTTTCTATCTATATAAGAAATTATTTTTTTTATTATATCCATTCTATCATAATAAAAAACAAATCTTCTATTAAAGCATGACCAATTTAAAAAGAATTTAGAATTATAACTTAAGGTTTGATTATATTTTAGAACAGAAAAATTTTCTAAAATCCATGATTTTGGTAAATTATTACTTTCTAAAACCGAAAAAGAAAAAGCTGTATTATGTAATTCTCTTAAAGTTGGATTTTCAATAATATTAAGTATATATTTTGTCATTTTTACTCCTTATAATTACTAGTTTGTACATTCCAAAGCTCAAAATACTTTTTGCCTGCTGTCAAAAGCTCCTTATGTGTGCCACTTTCGACAAGGTGCGACTTATCAAACACGGCGATTTTATCGCAGAATATACAGCTTGAGAGCCTATGGGAGATATAAATCGCGGTCTTACTTTGGACAAAGAAATTAAAGCGACTGTAGATTTCGTTCTCGGCAATCGGGTCGAGCGCGGCAGTCGGCTCGTCGAGAATGACAACGGGTGCATCCTTATAAAGTGCCCTCGCAAGCGCGAGCTTTTGCGCCTCGCCGCCCGAGATTTCAACACCGTTCTTATCCAAATCCTTATAAAGATATGTATTTTCCTTATTCGGCAGTCGTTCTGCCCTGTTC